>MTLD01000106.1_pt1 | contig 10723 bp, 9 predicted proteins | sample 1982471 | NCBI WGS metagenome assembly MTLD01 (sample SAMN05712604, study PRJNA340218) | biofilm metagenome | isolation source: sample SPM anode biofilm adapted to -50 mV | place: USA | collected 2012-02-03
TCCACCCAAAGCAGTCTGAGCGTCGGCCAGTGAATGCAGTCCCGTGTCCTCGCTTTGCGCAGTTTCATAGTTGAATCCGACCGGGTGGTCGTCTCTCAGATCTTTCCCTGCATTGCCGATATTGGCTTTGCTGCCGGCTGGTATGACGCCGGTGGTGTCAGGGTTGGTTACATCTGCATGGTTGGAGAAGGCGCCCATGGTGGTTACGCCGTCGTGGCAGCTCATACAGAATAGTGAGATGCTGTCGGCATCGAAGTTGCCAGTGGCCAACTTTGCCTTGGCTGTGGCACTAATGGTGGGGCTATTGTACATTTGCCACCCAGTGGCATCGGGATTGGTCCTGTTCCAGAGGGGAACCTTCTGAGTAGGATTATGCGGTGTATGGCAGAAAATACAGATCTGGTTGGTGGTCGTGGACTTAACCAGTGGTGCCGTGAATGTAGCTGTAGAGGTGGTGGAAAGGTCGTGCTTGGTGTTGACGATGGATAGCGCCGAAGCAGTAGACGCGATTGCCACCAGGGCTGCCGTCAATAATGCTCTTTTCATGTGTAATTCCTTTCTCTAGTTTATATTTTGATGCAATTAATTGAACCAGTAATTCGCTTAAAACAAGATATATCTCCTTTCCTGAGTTAAACGCAAACGAATTAAGGGATACATATTTAATTTGTTTCTAATAAACAGTTGCAATCTGTATGCCAGTAACATGTATAGGCTTTAACTTGCTGATATGGCATATGTATCCGAAAAACCGCATATTTTGATTTTGGGCCGATACGTCTTTTTGCGATATGTGATTCGGCGGTTTCACATGGTCAAAGGTGTGAGAATAAAAAAGAAACAGGCCGGTTGTCATGAAACAACCGGCCTGTTATCGGTGCGCGGGAGTGGCTACTTGGCCTTGGCTCCGGAAGAATCTATGCTTGGCACTGGTGCGGAGATAGGGACGGCTCTGGTAGACGCCTTTGCCGCTGGGGCCTGGTCGGTGATGGGGTGCTCCTTGAGATAGCGCTCGGTAACATACTGGTAAACCTGAAAGCGGCCGTTCATCTGGTCGACTATGTAGATGGTGTCATTCTGGTCGATATAGATCCCGTTGGGGAGCAGAAAACCGCCTGGCCTAACTTCCGATCCAACACCCTTTAACGCGTAAGGTCCGCCGAATACCAGCAGAACTTCGCCTTTGTCGTTGAAAATGCTGATGCGGTGCGCCTTGCCGTCGGTTACGTAGAGATGGCCTTCGGAATCGATTGCCGCGGCTTTGATGATAGCGAAGTCGCCGAGGGCGTCGCCGCGCTGGCCGAACTCGGAGATATGCTTGCCTTCTGGGGAAAATTGGATGACACGCGCATTCATGGAGTCGCAGATCCAGAAGTTGCCTTTTGCATCAACAGCGGCGGAGGTGGGGTAATTGAAGTTGATCGGTTCGCTGTTCGGTATGTCCTTTACCTCTCTGCCGAGGGTCTTGATGATAGAACGGGTAGCTATATCGTAAATAACCACCTTTTGCCCCTTGACATCGGGTACGATCAGATGCTTTCTCTGCTTGTCAATGGCAATAGAGGCAATGCTGGTCAACTCCTTGGACAGGTCCAAGGAGGCGGTATAGTTTTCATTCCGGTCAAGGACAAATATTTTTCTTTTATTGGAATCAGCGGCATAAATAGAGCCGTCGTTGTCAATGGCCAGTCCGGAAGGGAAATCAAAGAGGCCGATGGATTTCTGGCCCCCCAGCATATGCACGGTCCTGGCGTTAAGATCGAAAACCACGAAGCCTTGGAGTTTGTAATCACTGACAAAAACCTTGCCCTTGCCATCGGCGGAAATATAGGTCGGTCTTTCCAGTCCGAACTGTTCCATGTCGCCGACTACAAGTTCGAGCAGGCCGCCCTTAGGTTTCAGGTCCTGTTCGTTTTGATAGGCCCCCAGCCATTCGACACGGGGGGTGTCGGGTGGCGGCGGCCAGAAATAGCGTTCCCTGACCTGTTGGGCGGCGCAGCCGGTGAAGAGCCCGACCATGGCCATGATTCCTGCAAATCTGGTGATCACTCTTGCTAGCAGCATTGACAACACCTCGCGTCTGGATTTTAGCTTTGAAGCAGGTAAACCTATTTGTTATGGCATGTCTGGCAGAGTGCCATACGGTCTTCGGCATCTTTGATGAAATAATAGCGGACATTGCCGGCATGGGGATTATGGCAGGAGATACAGCTCAATTCCTTGCCGCTTGCCTTTTTTAACGGGTCCGGCTTTCCACTGAGTGGATGGCCGCCACCGGTGGTGGACCTGACAACGTGGAACTGGTTGCGGATATGGCCGTGACACGACAGGCATAGCTCGTTCACCGGTTTGATAAGTTGGAATTCATTCTGCGTGCCGTGGGAGTCATGGCATGCCTGGCACATCCCGGCCTCAATGGGGCCATGGATGAATTTCTTCTTTTTCATCTGCTCGGCCATATCGGCATGGCATTCGTAACAAAGGGGCGCACCCTGCTTGGGCACGGCATATTTGGGATTCCATTTGACGGAATGGCAATAGCCGCAGGAATATGTCCCGGCCGGGCCATGGACGTATTTTGTGGTCAGCATTTTTTTGTGGCAAACAAAACAGGGATTTTCCTTTTCAACGTTGCTGTTCATCTGGGCCGGGGTAGGGTTCATGTTGTGGCAGGGGGCGCATTGAACCTCTTTTTCGGGCAGATGCATCGTATTGGGCATGAACTCTGGCGGGGCTTGGGTAGCAGAGTCACTAGGCACATAGAATATTTCGGCAGTGGCGGATTCGATCTTTTGGCCGCCTTTGAACAGGTCAACCTGAATACTGTTTTTCCCGGTATCCCACACGGCCTGTGCAATAAAAAAATCGCTGAAAAGCTTGCGGTATTCGGGCGATCCGACATCGATCATGTCACTGGCAAGGCCGTTTACCGTGACCCTAATGGCTGTCAGGTCCAATTGATTCAGTCTCAGAATCAGATGGCCGGAATTCCCAACCCAGGTACTGGGGGCTGGGTAAATAAATTCCACGGCCGCCCGAGCGGTACCGGAGGAACACATCAGGATACAAAAGAAAATGAGTGATGTTATGTACAACATCAGTGCATCCCTCACGGATTAACCACGGGATTAATCCTGTCGTAGGATTTGGGTTTGTGGCAGCCGACCACACAGGTGCCGCCAGTATCTGTTTTGGTAAAAAGGATGGGAATGCGCCATTTGCCGAATCCCGGAATCCTTTCGGATATTAGCCGGGCTTGGGCGGCTGCATGCGGGTCGTGGCAGACCTTGCAGGCTCTCCCTTTTGCCGTTTTATTTATATGGATGTAATGGATGTTGATCATGCCGTTTCTGAAATTTGTTTCCTTATCGGTTCGCAGGTCGTCGGCCAGATCGTTGTTATGGCAGTCAAAGCAGATGGCAAAGTTTTCCTTGTCATAAGGCATGTATATCTCATCGGTGTAATTGTTTTTCAATAGATGGATATACTGGGTGCCGTGGGTAGAGTGGCAGGCGGAACAATTGCCCTCCATAATCGGTTTGTGTACCGATTTCCCCTGGAACATGTCAGGGTTGTGGCAGAGAATGCATAGATTCATGCCGTCGCCCTTGAGCAGGTACTTTACATTTGACTGATGCGGGTCATGGCAACCGGTGCACTTCCCTTCGGCAATGGGAGGATGGGGGTACTTCCGGTCAAATTTGGCTTTCGTGTGGCATTTGTAACAGAGTTGAGCACCAGGCGCTTTGAGTTGAGTCTTGTTATCGCTTTGGTGGACGTCGTGGCATGCCAGGCAGTCGCCAGATGCAACCGGCCCATGCACATACTTCATGACGTTTTTGCGCTCATGGCATTCGTTGCAGAGACCTACCATGCCATTGTCGGTCAGGGTGAAGGCGCCTTTTTTTACGCGGGGGTGTTTTTCTCCGGTTGGTTTGTGACATGAAAGGCAGGCGCCGTCAAGCACTGGCTTGTGTACAAACGGCCCTTCGGATTTGATGGCGTGGCACCCACAGTTTTCATTGCTGTTGGCATTGGCCTGCTGCCCGGTCATTAAGATCAGAACGAGCAGGCAGGTCAGTGCGTGTAACAGACTATAGAAAACAGGTCCCCGCATGCCCTACATTTTTGAATTGCCGTAGCTGTGGAGACCGGACAGGAAAAGGTTGACGCCCAGGTAACAGAATATGGTGGCGGCAAAACCGATGATTGAAAGCCAGGCGGCCCTTTTGCCGACCCATCCCCTGGTGAAGCGTGCATGCAGGAACGCGGCATAAATGAACCAGACAATCAAGGACCAAGTTTCCTTTGGGTCCCAGCTCCAATAGGTCCCCCAAGCGTAGTTGGCCCATGCGGCGCCGGTAATGATTCCAAGCGTAAGCAGTGGGAACCCGATCATGATGGCCCGGTAATTCAGGTCATCAAGTATGCGGATGGGAGGAAACATGGCCATGAGCCCGCCCGGTGAGGCTGATCCTCCCTCATCGTGTTTTGCCTTGATTAGATACATGATGGAGATGCCGCAAGCCACGGCAAAGGCGGCGTAACCGAGAAAACAGGTCACAACATGGTAAAGCAGCCAATTGCTTTGCAGCGCCGGAACGAGTGGCTCGATTCCGGTGTTCAGTCCCAGCTGGGCCCAGGTCATTCCAAGGAGTGCGAACGGGACTACAAATGCCCCTACGACCCGGTATTTGTATTTGATGTCTATGAACGCAAAAATCAGGATGATTGTCCATGAGAAAAACACGACGGATTCGTAAAGATTCGAGAGCGGGGCATGCCCCACACCCATGTCATAGGATTCTTTCCAGCGCAGCGCAATGGCCGCAGTCTGGATGATCAGGCCAGCATAGGCAATAATGCTGCCCGTCAGTCCCAATGTCTTGTTCTTGCTTGCAAGATAGGCGAAAAAGACGACCATGGATGCCATGTAGGCAATCGTCGTCACGTTAAAAAGCATCGAACTGGTCATACGGTTGTATCCTCCACTAAATCTTCAGATTGTTGAATTTGTCGGCTAATGTATCAAACTGCATCTGGAATGCGGCCTGATTCTTGTTGGCGTTGGCATACATACGGATATGCCCCTTGGAGACGATAACCCACACGCGTTTGTGCGACATGAAGAAAGCGATGAAAATTCCCGCCACCATCAGGGCGCAACCCAGCCAAACCACCCAAACGCCGGGGTCTTTGGCCACTTGCAGGCCAGTATACATTTTTGCATTTGATCCCAGGTAGTTGAATGTCAACTCATCATTGCGCTGGGCATTAATTTCGGGGTAATTCTTCAGGACGATAAAGGTTTGGGGTGATTTCCCTTTGAAGGTTACTTCAATCCTGGCTGCCGGGCCCGAGAAATCAGGCATGAACTGGCGCACCTCAGGGGTGGTCTCCAGCAATTTGAAAGTAGTGCCATCCTTGAACGTAGCAACGCCACCTTCACTAAGGGCAAATTGCTCGGGAGCGCCCCCTGAGCGGCGGGTTGCCGTGAAAAAATGTTTACCGCCCTCGGTTGCCTGGCCATAGCTTGATTGATAGAAAGTGAATCCCTTGTAGGTCATCGGATCATTCACAACAACCCGGACGTTGGTGTAATCCTTCACGGGTTGGCCGTTCTCCAGGACAGTCAGGATGCTCTTGAACTCCTTGGGCGAACCGGTATTGTAGAAGGTCACATTGAACTGGTCGCAACGCAGGTCGAATCCCAGAGGGACCTGCTGGCCGTTACGCGACTCGATGCTGGATACGCTGCTTCCTTCTACGATAGTCACAAATCCCTTGAAGCCGAAAAGCGATCCGATGATGGCCCCCACGAAGATCACCAGGATGCTTAAATGGACAACATATACGCCTAGCCGGCACCAGGCGTTTTTCTGGGCAAAGAGGTGATATTCGCCGTTGTGCTCGTTTACCACCGGTGTGGCAAACTCTTTAGCCAGAAATTCAGCCAGCTTGTCCCGACCAGCCTCAACACTTGCCGATATTGCGAGCTCCTTTTTCAGGGAGAAAGAATTTCGCAAGGATTCGCCGAGTATGGTAGTGGGCTCGGTAATGAACTTGATAACATGCGGCAAGCGCTTAATGGAACAGCTGATGAGGTTGATGCTGAAAATGTACAGCAGGGCTATGAACCACCAGGAATGATACATGTCGAAAAAGCCCAGCTTTGTATAAATCTGAAGCTTTATCGGACTTATTTCGGCTACGTATTCTGGCGGCAATGGTCCTTGGGGCAGGATGGTACCGATTACGGAAGTGAGAGCCAGTGAGATGAGGAGAAATATTGTCAGTTTAAGAGAACAAAAAAAATCCCATACTTTTTGAACAAAGTTACGTTCGGTCGTTGCCAATGAGGTCCCCCGGAGTTGTTAGTACAGCGCATGACGTGGCTGTTAATCTTGCTAAGTATAGACCAAGTTTAAAAAAAGAGGTACATATTTTTTCTCGGCAACAGGCGTAACTCCATTGATATTTGTAAATAAAAAGGGATAACAACCGGCTGATTATTATCCCTTAATATTTCTGGTATAAGTACTTGATAATTGATTATGAGTGGCATCCCTTGCAGGTTGTGGGACCTTTTTTCATCTCAACGTGGCAACCTTTGCAACCTTTGCCGTGGGCCAACTCTTTACCGAAGCCCTCAATTTTGCCGAGACCTTTTGTATGGCATTTCTTGCAATCTTTTAGTGCTTCCTGATGGGCTTTATGATTGAACTTGACCCCTTTTTTCATCTCGATCATGTCGGCGCCAAAAGCGGTGCCTGCGAAAGCAACAAGAGCGAGCGCTGCAAAGATTTTCTTCATATCCATTCTCCCTTCTTGAGAAAATTTTTATGATAGGTACTACATGCTTTGTCTCGCTGTCAAGAGAAACCTGACGATAATTTAAGTACTTTGCAGGCTGGCATCTTTTTGTTCTACATCAGTCTCCATCTTTTGGCGGTAGTCGCGCAATGCTTTGGCCAGTCGCTCTTCGTGCAAGGCCAATATCTGTACGGCAAACAGTCCGGCATTTATTGCCCCTGCTTTTCCGATGGCCATGGTGGCTACCGGGATTCCGCCAGGCATCTGCACGGTGGAGTAGAGTGCGTCGATGCCGTTCAGTGCGCCGCCAGGCATGGGAACGCCGATGACCGGCAATATGGTTTTAGCAGCAACCACGCCGGCCAGGTGAGCAGCCATGCCGGCACCGGCAATGATGATTTTGATTCCCCTGTCCGCAGCTTCGGCTGCCAGTGCCATTGTCCTGGTTGGCGAGCGATGCGCCGAAGAGATGCGCATTTCCCATGGAATCCCGAACCTGTCAAGGAGGTCTGCCGCTTCCCGCATCACCGGAAGATCGGAATCGCTTCCCATGACGATCAGTACCTGTGGATTGGTATGTTTCATAAGTCGCCTCAGTTATAAAGGTTGGAGCGTTCTGCAGACGGATTAAGGTTTACGGGTAAGCGCCTTCTTACCGATATCCCGGCGATACTGGACGCCAGGCCAACTGATGCGGTCCACTCCCCTGTAAGCAAGCTCAATAGCCTTTTGCACTGATTCGCCCAGGGCGGTGACACCCAGGACACGGCCTCCGTTGGTGACGCAGCGGCCATCCTTTAAGTTTGTTCCGGCATGAAACACGTACAAGTCATCGATCTTGGCCGCTTCTTCCAAGCCAAGGATTTCATTTCCCTTGCTGTAGTCGCCCGGATACCCCTTGGCAGCCATGACAACACAAACAGCCGCCTTGTCGTGCCATTCGATCGTCATTCCCGACAGATCGCCATTGGCAACGGCCACTAGCACCGGAACAAGGTCCGATTTCATTCGCATCAGCAGTGGCTGGCATTCGGGATCGCCGAAGCGGGCGTTGAACTCCAGTGTCTTTACCTGGTCGCCGTTTATCATCAGTCCGGCGTAGAGTACTCCGCAATAGGGACGGCCTTCGGCCGCCATCCCGTCGATGGTCGGTTTCAAGATCGACTGCATGGCCTTTTCATGGACAGCAGGTGTTACCACCGGAGCCGGTGAGTAGGCACCCATGCCTCCGGTATTGGGGCCTTGATCGCCATCAAAGATCGCCTTGTGGTCCTGGGCGCTTGCCAGTGGGATTATCTCTTTGCCGTCGGTGATCACCAGGAAGGAAGCTTCCTCGCCGGTCAGGAACTCTTCGATCACCACGCGCGAACCAGCTGCGCCAAAGGCATTGCCGCTCAGCATGTCCGTTGTGGCCGAAACCGCTTCTTCGCGGCTCTGGGCAATTATCACTCCCTTGCCGGCAGCCAAGCCATCGGCCTTGATAACTATGGGGATGCCGATTTGATCGATAAACTCCAGCGCTGGCCCTATTTCGTCAAAAACGCCATAGGCGGCGGTAGGCACCCGGTATTTCTGCATCAGGTCCTTGGAAAACGCCTTGCTGGCTTCGATGATGGCGGCGTTTTTGCGCGGCCCGAAGACCTTCAGGCCATGCTCCTCGAATAGGTCAACGATGCCGAGGGAGAGCGGTTGTTCCGGACCCACCACGGTCAGATCGATCTTCTCGCGATACGCAAACTCAAGCAGTTTGTCGAGCTCATCTACTTTGATGGGAATGTTTTCAGCCAGTTCTGCAATGCCGGGGTTTCCGGGTGCGCAATATATCTTCTCCACCAGCGGTGATTGGGCAATTTTCCAAACCAGGGCATGTTCACGGCCGCCCCCTCCCACAACCAATATTTTCATTTGATCATACCTCAATTGATTCATTGTGGATTGCGCAGAGGGGACAGTTAAAATCGCAACACACTTCCCCTGTTTCTGCTTCCCATCACTTGCAAACAGTTTCTATTAATGCCGGAAGTGCCGCATCCCGGTAAAGATCATGGCAATTTCGTGTTCGTTGGCGGCTTTGATGACCTCTTCATCCCGCACACTGCCTCCAGGTTGGATTATGGCCGTCACTCCGGCCTCGGCAGCGGCATCGACACCATCCCGGAACGGGAAGAACGCATCCGACGCCAGCACCGTTCCCCCGGTGGGAAGCAGGGCCTTCTGGACGGCGATCCGCGACGAATCCACCCGCGACATCTGGCCGGCGCCAATTCCCACGGTCTGGTCGCGACTGGTAAAGACAATGGCGTTGGACTTGACGTGTTTGCAGACGCGCCAGGCAAAGTCCAGTGCCTCATATTCGGATACGGTAGGGGGTCGCTCGGTGACCACACGGCAGTCGATGGCCCTTACCATGCCCAGGTCGCGCCCCTGGATCAAGAGGCCGCCGACCACCTTTTTCAGGTCATAACCGCTTGGAATGTATTCGGACAACAGTGGCACCTGCATGACCCTCACGTTCTTTTTTGCCGTGAAGATGGCAAGTGCATCGTCGGTATAGCCGGGGGCAATAACTGCTTCCAGAAAGGTGGAGGTCAACTCCTTGGCGGTTTCGGCATCAACCAGGCGGTTGAAGCCCACAATGCCGCCAAAGGCTGAAACCGGATCGCACTCCCTCGCTTTCAGATAGGAGTTGAGCGGCGTGTCTCCCAAGGCCACACCGCAGGGATTGGTGTGTTTTATGATGACCGCGGCAGATGTTTCAAATTCCTTGACCGTTTCGATGGCGGCATCCAGGTCGATGATGTTGTTGAAAGAGAGTTCCTTGCCCTGCAACTGTACGGCGTTGGATACGCATGGCTCCGTAAGCTGCTTTTCAACGTAGAAGGCAGCGGTTTGCTGGGGATTTTCCCCATAGCGCAGATCCTGCGCCTTTTTAACCTGGATCGTAAAGGTGGCGGGGTAGCTGTCAACACCCTCTCCCAGTCGCGCACCCAGGTAGTTGGAGATGGCGCCGTCGTAGGCGGCGGTATGCTGGAAGACCTTGACCGCCAAGCCGAAGTTGGTGGCGGGCGAAACCGTTCCGGAGTTGTCCTTCATCTCTTTAAGCACCTTGTCGTAATCGCTGCTGTCCACCAGTACGGTCACATCCGGGTGGTTCTTGGCAGCTGAGCGCAACATGGTGGGGCCGCCGATGTCGATGTTCTCGATGGCCTCCGGCAGCGTGCATCCTTCCTTGGCCACGGTAGCCTCAAAGGGATAAAGGTTGACGACCACCATGTCGATATTTTCGATCCCATGCTCTTTCATCTTGGCCACATGTTCCGGATTCGAACGCATGCCCAGCAGTCCGCCATGGACCTTGGGGTGCAGCGTCTTGACCCGTCCGTCCAGCATCTCTGGAAAGCCGGTGAAGTCGGAGACATCCTTCACGTTCAAGCCCGCATCGCGCAGCAGCTTGGCGGTCCCGCCGGTCGAGAGGATTTCTACGCCATATCCGGCCAGTTCCTTGGAAAAATCGATGATGCCTGTCTTGTCGGAGACGCTGATCAATGCCCTGGTGATCTTAGCCATTTCAAGTTACTCCTTGGATGTAGTGTTGTTTAAAGTAAGAAAAAGTGATTGTGTGTCAAGAATGCGGAAAGTCGATATGTTTCATAAAAATTGTTTCAAAAAGTGGTGTCCCCGAAAGTGGGATCACCCTGAATTTTTCTCCCAAACGCTCCACGGAGTCAAAGGAATCATCCATTGCCAAAGCCTGCTCAACACCGGCTAACGCCCCTTCAGGGATAAAGCGGGTAATTTGTACCATGCCTTGATCCAAAATTCCAATCGTTTTAAGCCATTCAGGATGTAAAACAGCACCGAACGATCCTGTCAGAAGCACATTGCATAAGGCTTGGTAGCGTATACGCGA
>MTLD01000163.1_pt1 | contig 10720 bp, 7 predicted proteins | sample 1982471 | NCBI WGS metagenome assembly MTLD01 (sample SAMN05712604, study PRJNA340218) | biofilm metagenome | isolation source: sample SPM anode biofilm adapted to -50 mV | place: USA | collected 2012-02-03
ATCATGGCAGCCGCCATAGGCGATTATCTCGGGCTCTCCCGCGCTGCCACCGCCTTTGCCACGGTCACGATATTCTTTGCCGTTGGCCAGACTATCGGCCCTGCCGGGGCAGGCCTGATCGCCGCTGCCACCGGTTCGTTCAGAACCGCGTACCTGCTCGCAGCCATGCTGACCGCCTGCGCGGCCCTGTTTGCCGCAACGCTCCTGCCTCCGGCATCGGGTGAGGGAGAATAATACATGAGCTTGTTCTGGTGGATAAACTTGAACGTGCAGAACCATTAAATACGGAGACATGCCAGGCGGTAATTGCGGAATGGGGTATTGCCCGGCTCCAGACGGATCACCGGCTGGGACGGGCCAGATATCAGTTGTCTATTTTGGACAACATTAAATTGATATACTCCCAACCTTCATGATGAAGGAGAGCATTGCCGGCGGAGGCAGTCATGTTTCCTTGGGGCGCATGAAAACCCGCCTGTAACAGCGGGAAAGGCATATCATCTCTTGAGTTAGGGCGTTTGGGGGTGATGGTACAGGTGCATGAGGGGGCGTTTGACAACATGGATGATCCTCCTTGATCATTCCTACTTCATTTGATGATTCTTCCGGAAAAAATACTCAGCCGACAACTTTGTCCTTATGCTGTTTCGCCGGCATCCTCCAGGTGGAGTTCCTTGATGGCGATCTCCCTGAGCTTGAATTTCTGTATCTTGCCGGAAGCGGTCATGGGATAGCCGTCCACGAACTTGACGTAGCGCGGGATCTTGTAGTTTGCAATCCTGTCCTTGCAGAACGCCCGCACCTCTTCCTCGGTCATCTCCACCCCTTTTTTGAGCACTATGGCGGCCATGACCTGTTCGCCGTACTTGCGATCCGGCACGCCGTAGACCTGCACATCGGATACCTTGGGGTGGGTATAGAGGAATTCCTCGATCTCACGGGGATAGATGTTCTCGCCGCCGCGTATGATCATCTGCTTGATGCGGCCGGTGATCTTGCAGTAGCCGTTCTCGTCCATGATGGCCAGGTCGCCGGTGTGCAGCCAGTTGTCGCTGTCGATCACCTTGGCGGTCTCCTCCGGCATCTTGTAATAACCTTTCATTACCATGTAGCCGCGGGCGCAGAGTTCACCCTGTTTTCCTGGCGGCAGTGTGGCCCCGGTTTCAATGTCGATGATCTTTACCTCGGCTCCGGGCAGCGCCCGACCGACCGTGGCGACACGCAGTTCTACCGAATCCTCCGTTCTGGTCTGGGTAATGCCGGGCGAGGATTCGGTCTGTCCGTAGACGCTGGTGATCTCGGTCAGGTTCATATCCTTCACTGCCCGTTTCATTACCTCAATAGGGCAGACCGAGCCGGCCATGATACCGGTCCGCAGGCTGGTGAGGTTGAATTTGCTGAATTCCGGGTGCTCCAACTCGGCTATGAACATGGTGGGCACGCCGTGCACGGCGGTACATTTCTCTTTCTCAATAGTCTGCAGGACCTTGAGCGGGTCGAAGATCTCCACCGGCACCATGGCTGTGCCATGGGTTACGCTGGCCATGACAGCCAGCACGGAGCCGAAACAGTGGAAGAAGGGGACTGGAATGCAGAGGCGGTCCTTTTCGGTGAATTTCATGCATTCGCCGATGAAGAACCCGTTGTTAGCCACATTGAAATGGGTCAGCATGACCCCCTTGGGGAAGCCGGTGGTGCCGGAGGTGTATTGCATGTTGATCACCTCGTGGCAGTCGAGGCTGGTCTCAACCGCTGTCAATTCTGCGTCTGATACATGTTTGCCTTGTTCGGCGATTGCCGCGAAATTGGTCATGCCGGCCGGAGTCTCTTCACCGATAAAGACGATGTTTTTCAGATAGGGAAGTTTGGGGGTGGACAGCCGGCCCGGTTCCGATGACGACAACTCCGGCACTACCTGGTTCAAGGTCTGGACATAGTCGGTATCCTTGAAGGACTTGACCATGAACAGAGTCGTTGAGTCGGATTGGTTGAGAATGTATTCCAGTTCTGCGGATTTGTAGCTGGTGTTGACAGTCACCAGGATGGCCCCGATCTTGGCGGTGGCGAACTGCAGGATTACCCACTCCGGCACGTTGTAGGCCCAGATCGAGACATTGTCACCCTTCTTGATGCCCATCGTCATGAGCCCTTTGGCAACCTGACGGCAGATTTCGTTTAATTCGCGGTAACTATAGCGCAGACCCCGATCGGGGTAAACCAGGGCATCATTATCAGGAAAACGACGAGCCATGTCGTCTAAAAGCTCTCCAAATGTGAGTGTAATCTGCTTTGACATACACGCCTCCTATTTAAATAAAATTTGATGGTATCAAACAGAAATAAGTCTTTAACATATTGATTTTAAAGAGCTAGTCACATAGCATAGCCAAGAGGCCAAGTCAAGCGGCAAAGTGGGGCATCCGGCCAAACACGAATCAAGGCGAAAGGCATCTAATCATTTGGCTTCAGTTGGTGTGCTGACCAGGGGGTGCCGCGGCCGCCAGCATGTCGGCGGCATGGGATAGGGCAGACTCGGTGATCGTTGATCCGGCCAGCATGCGGGCTATTTCGTTGGTGCGCGCGTGGGCCGCGAGTGGCATGACTTGAGTCGTTGTCCTGCCGTCCTTCACCAGCTTGTTCACCAGCAGGTGATGATCCGCAAAGACCGCAACCTGGGGCAGGTGGGTTATACAGAGTACCTGCTGTCTGTTGGCGACGTTTTTCAACTTTCTTCCCACCAGTTCGGACGTTGCTCCGCCTATACCGGTATCGACTTCGTCGAACACCAGGGTTGGCACATCCCCTTCGGGCAGCACCTGTTTGATGGCCAGCATCAGGCGGGACAGCTCGCCGCCGGAGGCAATCCTGGCCAGCGGCCGGGGCGGTTCCCCCGGATTGGGTGAAAACAGGAACTCGATTCGTTCAAAGCCGCTTGTGCGCGGCTCTGGCAATGGCTCAAGGGCAATTTCGAAGACGGCATTCTTCATGGCCAGTTGGTGCGCCTCCGTTTCCAGCGCCGCTTTCAGTCCCGCAATGGCGTTTGTACGTTGTTCCGTAAGCTTGGCACCCAGTTTGTCGAGCTCTGCCGACAGCAGGTCCAGCTCTTCCTCCAGGTGCCTGCGATCCTGCTCCCGACCGCGGAGTTGGTCCAATTCAACATCGACACGCTCTTTGAACGCCATGATCTCTGCCACTGTCGGTGCATATTTCTTCCTGAGGCGGCCGATCAGGTCAAGACGGTCTTCAACCTTTTGCAGCATTGCCGGATCGGACTCTATGCCGGAGGCATAGTCACGCAGGCTGATGGCGGCATCTTCCAATTGCAGGTAGGTACTTTCCAGGCTGGCGGCCAGTTCATCCAGGCGGTGGTCAATGGTGGCCAGATCGGCGATGGAGCCGGTGATGCGCCTCAATTGACCCAGGATGGCGCCGTCGCCGCCATAGAGTCGCTCGAATGATTCCGCGCTGGAATTGCACAGCCTTTCGGCATTGGCCAGGACCTGGCGCTGCTCGTCCAGCTCTTCTTCTTCGCCGGGACGCAAGTCGGCAGCGGCGATTTCGGCTGACTGGAACGACAGCAGATCCAACTTGCGGGCGGCTTCGCGCTCCTGCTCGTCCAGCTGTTCCAGGCGTTCCCGAACGGTTTGGATCTGTGCGAACATCTTGGCGAATTCGCTGCGTAGTGGGGCTGAACCGGCATAGGCATCCAGCAGTAAAAGGTGGTTCTCCGGTTTCAGCAGTGTTTGTGACTCGTGCTGGCCATAGATGTTGACCAGGCGGCGCGCAAGGTCAACCAACAAGGCCAGGGTGGCCATGCCGCCGTTGATGAAAATCCTGTTTTTACCGGAACGGGAGATGGAACGTTTGATCAGCAACTCGCTGTCCGCTTCCAGGCCGGCCTCTTCAAGCTGCTGTCCGATCTCCGGCAGGCCGGAGATGTCAAAGATCGCCTCGACCACCGCTTCGTCGCTGCCGGTGCGGATCAGGTCATTGGAAGCCCTGGCGCCCATGATCAGTCCGACCGCATCGATAATGATCGATTTGCCGGCCCCGGTTTCGCCGGTCAATACGGTGAGCCCCGGACCTAGTGCAAGGTGCAGGCTGTCGATTATGGCGACATTCTTGATGGACAGGTCGGTCAGCATGGTCTACTCATGATAGCGACATAGCCGCCTCATCGCTCCCCCCATTTCAGCTTGGTTCTCAGGATCTCGAAATAATCCCGCTCTCTGGACAAAACCAGGGCAGTGGTCTTGAAGGCCCGCCGCACCTCGATTGTGTCCCCCTGCATGAGCTTGAAGCCTACCTGGCCATCCAGGGTCAGGAAGACCTTTTCGTCAAAGGCCGATGAAATCGTAATGGTGATGATCGAGTCGTCGGTGACCACAATGGGCCGGTTGGTCAGGGTATGGGGGCAGATGGGGGTGATGACAATGCAGCTCATGACCGGGTGGATGATGGGCCCGCCGGCCGACAAGGAATAGCCGGTGGATCCGGTGGGGGTGGAGACAATCAGGCCGTCGGCCTTGAAATTGGTGAGAAAATGCCGGTTGACCTTGGTCTCCAGGTCCACGATCCTGGCCAGGGCGCCCTTGTTGATGACCATGTCGTTCAGGACATGGGTCTTCTCGATCTCTTTGTTGTCGCGGCAGACGGTAACTTCCAGCATCATCCGCTCGGAAACCCGCGGGTCCCCCTTCAGGCATTGCTCCAGAAGCGGGTAGAGTTCGTCAACGGTGATCTCGGTGAGAAAACCGAGGCTTCCCAGGTTGACTCCCACGATGGGGACATCCTTGCCGCTGAACAGGCGCGCCACCGAGATCAGTGTGCCGTCGCCGCCCAGTACCACCACCAGTTCGGCCTGCTCGCGGATTTCCTCCGCGCTGATCCCGTTGGGGTAGCCGATCAGGTTGGCCAGATGGCTCTCCAGCAGAGGCAGGCAATTTTTCGACTGCAGCCACTTGATCAGATCGTTGGCAACCACTTGACAGCGCGGGTCGTGCATCTTGGCAAATATGGCAATATTTTGTTTGTGCATTAATTAACCCTTCAGTGCCCTGATTTTTTCCAGGCTCTCTACCAGTACCTGCTTCTTTGCGGTTACCTCGGCCAGCTTTTCCCGCTCCTTGGCAACGATTTCGGCCGGGGCGCGATCCACAAAGCTGGGGTTCTCCAGTTTTTTGGAGAACATGTCGATCTCCTTGGCGATCTTGGCGATCTCCTTCAGCAGGCGCTCCTCTTCGGCCGCCACATCCACCAACCCCTTGAGCGGCACAAAGATCTGCACATCGCCGGCCACCTGCAGCGAGGCATCTTCCGGTTTTTCGATGCCGGTCCCGATGGCCAGGTCAGAGACGCGGGCCAGGCCCATGATGGAGCCTTCGTTGTGTTTCATGAGCTTGAGGCTCTCATCGGAACCGCAGGATAGGATGACGGCGATCTCTTTTGACGGAGGCACCTCCATTTCGCCCCGGATGTTGCGGATACCGCCGATAACAGCCATGACCCGCTCCATGTTGGCGGCGGCCTCGGGGAATGAAAGGCTTTCGTGGAATCCGGGATACGGCGCTAACATGATGGTTTGTAGGGGTGCCCCCATGTGGGCGCCTTTGTTGGCATCACCACCCAAAGGCGGGCGGCCACACGGGGCCTCCCCCACGGTGCTGGGAAGGGTCTGCCAGATCTCCTCGGTGATGAACGGCATGAAAGGATGCAGCAGGCGCAGCAGGTTCTCCAGGGTGTACCAGAGCACATACTGGGTGGTCTGTTTCCGCTCGGGCGTACCGTTGTAAAGGTCCTTTTTGGACAGCTCCAGGTACCAGTCGCAGAACTCGCTCCAGGTAAACTGGTACAGGGCCATGGCGCTTTCGTTGTAGCGGTAGCCGGACAGGGTTTCATCCACGGTGCGGGCCGTCTCGTTCAGGCGGTGCAGGATCCATTTGTCCCCTTCGGAAAAGGTCAAATCGGCATGATGCACGGTGTCGGGATCAAAGCCCTCCAGGTTCATCATGGTGAAGCGGGCCGCATTCCAGACCTTGTTGCAGAAATTGCGGTAGCCGGCGATACGTTCCTCAGCTAGCTTGATGTCGCGCCCCTGGGCGGCAAAGGCCGCCAGGGTGAAGCGGAAGGCGTCGGTGCCGTACTGGTCGATCACGGTCAGCGGATCGATCACGTTCCCCTTGGACTTGCTCATTTTCTGCCCCTGGGCGTCCCGCACCAGGGCGTGGATGTAGACGTCATGGAACGGCACCTCGTCCATGAAATGCAGCCCCATCATCATCATGCGGGCCACCCAGAAAAAGAGGATGTCGAAGCCGGTCACCAGGCAGGAGGTGGGGTAGAAGGTGTCGAGCAGCGGCGTCTTCTCGGGCCAGCCCATGGTGGAAAAGGGCCACAGGGCCGAGGAAAACCAGGTGTCCAGCACGTCGGTTTCCTGGCGGATCTCGTCGCTGCCGCATTTGGAGCATTTTGCCGGTGGTTCCATGGAGACGGTCACGCCGTCGCAATGGTCGCAGAACCAGGCCGGGATGCGGTGCCCCCACCAGATCTGGCGCGAGATGCACCAGTCGCGGATGTTCTCCATCCACTCGTAGTAAGTGTTTTCCCACTGTTTGGGCACGATGCGTGTCCTGCCGTCCTTGACCGCGGCTAGGGCGCGCTCGGCCAGGGGCGCCACTTTGACGTACCATTGCAGGGACAGGTATGGCTCCACCACGGTCTTGCAGCGGTAGCAACCGCCCACAGCCATGGCGTGCTCGTCGATTTTCTCCAGCAGGCCGGCTGCCTCCAGGTCGGCTACCACTCTTTTTCTGGCTTCGAAGCGGTCCAGACCTTCGTACTGGCGTCCGGCGGAGTTGACTACACCGGACTCGTCGAAGATGTTGATCTTGTCCAGGCCGTGGCGCAGGCCCACCTCGAAGTCATTGAAGTCATGGGCCGGGGTGATCTTGACCACGCCGGTGCCGAATTCCAGGTCCACGTACTCATCGGCAACCACCGGGATCTCGCGATTGATCAGGGGCAGCACCACGTTTTTGCCCACCAGGTCCAGGTAGCGCTCATCCTCGGGATGCACCGCCACGGCGGTGTCGCCCAGCATGGTCTCCGGACGGGTGGTGGCAACCACCACGTATTTGCCCGGTTCATTGGCCACCGGGTAGCGGATGTGCCAGAGATGCCCCTTTTTATCTTCATGCTCCACCTCGATGTCCGAGAGGGCCGTGTGGCAGCGGGGGCACCAGTTGATCAGGCGGTTGTCGCGGTAGATGAGCCCGTCCTCGTACAGCTTGACGAAAACCGTGCGCACTGCCTTGGAAAGCCCTTCGTCCATGGTGAAGCGTTCCCGCTCCCAGTCGCAGGAAGCACCCAGTCGTTTCAGCTGGCCGATGATCTGGCCGCCGGACTCGGCCTTCCATTTCCAGACCCGCTCGATAAAGGCCTCACGTCCCAGTTCATGGCGGTCCATGTTCTCCGCCGCCAGCTGGCGCTCCACCACGTTCTGGGTGGCGATGCCGGCGTGGTCGGTGCCCGGCATCCAGAGGACATTATAGCCTTGCATCCGCTTCCAGCGGCAGAGGATGTCCTGGAGGGTATTGTTGAGGGCATGCCCCATGTGCAGGGCACCGGTCACGTTGGGTGGGGGAATGACTATGCTGTAGGCTTTCTTGTCCGAGGTTGCCGCGGCGCGAAAGTAGCCTTTCGACTCCCATTCGGCGTACCATCTTTTTTCAACGTCGTGGGGTTCGTACCCCTTGGCGAGTTCTTTTGTCATTACATTACATTCCTTTGTCACTCGATTGGATTGTCCGCTGTGAACGGCCCGAAGGCTGTATGGTATTGCAAACAGCCACTATAAAAAAAACAGGGGGATTATGCAACATCCCCCTGCAATATTCTTTTTTTAGGTCTGTTTTCAAATGGTCGGGAGACCATCGGCGGTTATTGGACCAAAACCGGTCTTGGCATCAGAATTTTCTCTTCCGGGCCGGTCCCGCGGCTAGCTTTATTTACGCGCAATTCCCAGATCTTTCTTGGCAGACTTTATGTGGCGTTCAATTGTCTTATCCTTTTTGTGCTGTTCAACATACGACAGAATCATGGAACTTAGATTCGCTCCTGGATTTGATAAATGTTTTGATTGCGCGCCTGCTGGATGCTTGCTTCCTCAATAGTACGCAAAACTCACCACGTTATTTATCGCATCTGAAACAGTTAATGCGTTTTTTTTATATGTCCGAGTGTCGATTTACTTTACACGCCTCTTTGTTGATTTGATTTAAAATAGCCAGCAAATTAAAAATAAATAATATTTATGTGCTGTTGACAATTTGAAGCACTACAGTTTTCGCGTATTCGTTTGTAAATCATTATAACAAACCAATTAATAAGGCGTTTTCTGGCTTGGCTATCAAAATAGTCGGTAATGTTTACATCAAATTATGTGTTTGTAAATAATATATGTAATGACAGCTAGTTATGGCATGGCACAATAGTTGCTTGGCAGGTTGTTTGTTGCGGTGTTATAGGGGGTTACGTAATCCGGGCTTACAATAGGCATGATTAAATATAACTCCATCAATAAACAGATAAGTTCAGGACGGCCACAGGGTGTCAAATCACAAATCAATCGGGGGTGGGTTATGAAAAGAAATGAGAAAATCAGAATCTTGGCTGGATTTCTGGTTGGTGCGGTACTCATGTTACAGGCGTCATTGGCATCGGCAGTCTACATAACGACCACGAACAACGTACACCAGGATGTGACTCTATTCCCACTATCAACTGCGAATCCAAACACGGTAATCACACTCGGCGCTGCTAATTCGAATCCGCTTGCCGCTACAGCTTCTGCCGGGAATGTCACAGGCGTTCCTTATACTGATCCAGTTAATGCGCCTGGCTACATCTATGTGGATGCACTTAATTCAAATTTTACTGCATATGCAAGCGCGGAAGGTTTTTCAAACGCCAACGGAGCTGATGATTTCAATTATTCAACCAGTGCAATGGCCGTTTCATATGGAGATACCGCTAAGGCCTCTATTTATTACGAATTGTATCAGTATTTCAGCCTGAACGCTCAAGATGACGTAACCTATAACTTTGATTATGCAACCGATTTCACAGGTGACACCGCGCTCAAAACATCCGCTTTCGGGAAATCATATTTCAAATTCCTGTTATTCGGACATGACGCATCCGGAGCCCTCATTCAGACAAATCCCTTTGAAGTGAGTTTTGACTCTACCATTGACCCGGAAAATAATTATGGCCTGGGATCCTTAACCCTTAATGGCATAACGGATGGGTATCTGTACGCATACTCCGAGGGATTTGCAACGACCCCTGTACCCGAACCCGGCACCATCCTGCTCCTCGGCGTCGGTCTGGCGGGCCTGGTCGCCTACCGTCGCCGTCGCGCCGTTTCTGCCTGATCAAGTGGCCAGTTCTACAACATAACGGATTCAAGTTCGGATCACTAAGAATGGAGGCTCATCATGGGTAAGAAGATAAGCAGAAGAAGATTTCTTCAGATTTCAGGACTTGCCGCCGGCGCAACCATGTTGCCGATGCCTCTGAAATGGTTGGGAAGCAGGGATGCCCTGGCCTTCTACCAGACCGGGGCAATCCCCTTGTTCAAGACCTCTTTGCGGATTGCCGAGGTGCCCATCTGTGCTGCTGACGGTTCCCCGGCCCCGGTCACCGGTGTAAAGCATTATACCATCAGCATACAGGAGTTCCAGGATCAGATCATCCCGACCGGTTTCGGTTACAATAAAACAACCCTATGGGGCTATAATCCCGCCAAAACGGTGCAGGAGGCCCTCAACTATCCCAAGCCGCCACCGACGCACCTGGGCGGTTTCATTCTGGCCAACAGAGACGAACCGATTCAGATCACCTTCCGCAACAAGTTGAACAAGACATACAATGGCAATACGCTCACCAAGCACATCATCCCGGTGGACCAGAGCGTCTTCTTTCCGGACGCCGCCCTGTCGATCAACAAAACCGCCACCCACCTCCATGGCGGCTATATTCCCTGGATCAGCGACGGCGGTCCGTTCGACTCCTGGGGGCCGGACGGTTCCCATGGCCTTAGCTTCCTGAACAACGTGGTCCTCAACCCCGGCGCCAATCCCGGCGATGCTGAATACTATTACAACAACAAACAGAGCGCCCGGCTGATGTGGTACCACGACCATGCCCACGACATCACCCGGATCAATGCCTATGCCGGGATCGCATCGGCCTACATCCTGCGGGACAAGTTCGAGGCCGATCTGATTGAGAATTTCGGCCTTCCGCCGTACATCGAGACTTCGGTCGTCAACAATAAGGAGATCCAGGAGATCCCCCTGGTTTTCCAGGACAAGATTTTTGTCGGTACCAACATCAACCTGCTCGATCCTTCGTGGAGGACTGTTGTTTCGGCCAGCGCCCAAGGGCCGGGCAGTCTCTGGTATCCGCACCTTTACGAGACCAACCGCTGGCGCAAGACTTACAGCACGAAACCACTTCCCAACCCGTCCTGCATTGCCGAGATGTTTGGCGACACCATGCTGGTCAACGGCACGGTCTATCCCCAACTTAAAGTAGAGCCACGACGCTATCGGCTGCGTGTCCTCAATGCCTGTAATGCCCGTTTTCTAAACCTGCAGCTATATCTGGACGATGGATCTGCTGACGGAATCACCCTTGATCCGCTAACCGGCAATCC
>MTLD01005957.1_pt1 | contig 10716 bp, 10 predicted proteins | sample 1982471 | NCBI WGS metagenome assembly MTLD01 (sample SAMN05712604, study PRJNA340218) | biofilm metagenome | isolation source: sample SPM anode biofilm adapted to -50 mV | place: USA | collected 2012-02-03
CTAGCGTACGTTCCGAGTACGCGTCGCTGCGCATGCTCGCCCTGCCTAGCATCTGGGGCCTTCTGAACGGCCTCGGCAGTTCATTGTTTTTTGACGGGGGATAGGGGAGAGGGGGGAGTAGTAAATGTGTTATACTATTTCGCCGCCGCCCCCCACAAACAACACAAAAGCCTGAAACCTCCCGGTTTCAGGCTTTTTCATAACTTGCGGCGCAAACCTACCCCTTTAGGTGCTCCTGCAGCTCCTTCAGGTCCTGCCAGATGCGGTGCTTCTCCGGCAGCGCGATATTATTGTTCGCCAGCAGCTTCTCGTACAGATACTTCGCGATCAGGCTGCCGTCGTACTCCAGGAACCCCAGCGCCTCCAGCAGATCCTCCAGCGCGTCCACATTGACATCCCGGTCGGTCTCCGCCAGCTCCAGCGCCTTCTGGGCGCAACCCAGCACCGCCAGCTTCGCCTTCTCGTCGTCGTCCACCAGCAGATATAGCGCGTACGCCTTTGCCGACCAATCGCTGAAATTCGCCGCCTCGGCCTGCGCCGCCCGCTGCACCCACAGCACCGCCTGCACACTGTCCCGCCGGTCGGCGGCATACTCGAAATACATATCCGCGATCCGCACGCACAGCGTCGGATTCAGCTTATCGGCCAGAATCCGCCGCACCGCCTCCTGCTCCAGCGCCCGGTCGGGCACGAACAGCGCGCAGCAGAACACATCCTGCACATACATCGGCGGTAGCGGGCCGCCGCGGCCCAAAATCAGGCGCGCGACCTCCACCGCGATATCGGGGCGGTACTCCGTGGCGACCACCAGGTAATCCCCCAGATCCCGCATCTCCGCGTCCGCCCGGTCGGCCACCCCCGCCTTCGTATACCAGTAGCAGGCCTTCTCCCGGTCCTCGCGCTCGAACCACTTGCGCGCCTCGCCGATGCACTTCTGGTAATTGCCGTCGCCCTTCGAACCGAACAACCTCATCCTATCCTCCGCGTGCTCACAGTCAATTTAGATATAATATATACTAACACTGTTTCCGGCGAGATACAACTTGCCGGCAAAGAAACCTTCCCGGAAGGAAACCGGCCCGCCGCGCTAGAATATTCTGGTAAAACTATACTCACGGAGGGACAGCATGCGTTACGTAGTTCTCGGCAAAACCGGCCTCAAAATCTCCGAAGTCGGCTTCGGCGGCATCCCCGTCATCCGTCTCACCGTCGACGAAGCGGTCGCCGTACTGCGCCGCGCCTTCGACAAAGGCATCACCTTCTACGACACCGCCAACGCCTACCTCGGCAGCGAAGACAAAATGGGCCGGGCCTTCGCCGGCCAGCGCGACAAAATCGTCCTCGCCACCAAAACCATGAAGCGCGACGCCGCCGGCGCCGCCGAACACATCGACACCAGCCTCCGCCTCCTCGGGACCGACTACCTCGACCTCATCCAGCTCCACCAGGTCGCCCAGGAAAAAGACTGGCAGGCCGTCTCCGGCTCCGGCGGCGCCCTAGAGGCCCTCGTCAAAGCCAAAGAAGCGGGCAAGGTCCGCCACATCGGCGTCACCTCCCACAGCATCCCCATGGCCGTCAAGCTCGTCAAAACCGGCCTCTTCGAAACAATCCAGTTCCCCTTCAGCTTCCTCGAACCCGCGGCCGCCGACGAGCTCCACGTCGTCGCCCGCTCCCTCGGCCTCGGCATCATCGCCATGAAGCCGTTCGGCGGCGGCGTCATCGACAACGCCGCCCTCTCCTTCAAATTCCTCCGCCAGCACCAGGACGTCGTACCCATCCCCGGCTTCGACTCCCTAGAATACGTCGACGAAGTCGTCGCCCTCTACGAGGCGCCCAACGCCGTGGACGACGCCGACCGCGCCGCCTGGGCCGCCTTCCGCGACCAAATCGGCGGCCGCTTCTGCCGGCGGTGCGAATACTGCCAGCCCTGCCCCAACGGCGTCATGATCACCCCCGCCATGAGCTACCCCATCGTCGCCCACCGCATGTCCAAGCAGGTCGCCGTCAACTTCTCCCAAAAGGCCATCGAATCGGTGCAGAACTGCACCGAATGCGGCGTCTGCCTCACCCGCTGCCCCTACCAGCTCCCCATCCCCGAGCTCATCCGCAAAAACTACGACCTGTACCTTCAGCACCGCCGCGAACTCGGCGAGCAGGCCTAATATAACCTGCCGCATCCGGGTAACCTGCGCCGGCATCGGACTGAGGCCTACGGCATCCTCGACAGCGCCCGTGCCTCCCGCCCTCTCGAACAGGTGCGGCTCGCCTTCGAAAACACCTGCCGCGTCGTCCTCGTCTTCGGCTTCTCCCGGCAGCTCACCGGCATGGCCCGCTTCGCCCGCGCCGCCGCCCTGCGCGAAAAAGGCTTCACCGACTGAAAAAAACGCAAAAAGCCTGGGGCCTTTGTGGACCCAGGCTTTTTGCTGCGGAAGCGTCAGCCGCCCTCGCGGTAACACTCGTACATCACCGTATCCTCAAGCGATTTTCTCTCCGTCTTATGGCGGTCGGGGCTCAAAAAGCCCTTGGCGGGATAACCCAGGATAAGCAACGCCGTTGGTTCGACATATTCGGGGATGCTAAATTCTCTGCGGATAATCCCCGGATCGAACAAGCCCACCATCACGCTGCCGACCCCCAGTTCCCGGGCCGCCAGCATCATGTGATCGCACACAATGCCGATATCCAGATCGCCCGAACACTTGCCGTCAAACGGCCGTATCAAAGCATTCCTCCTATCCTGGCACACGATCAGGACACATTGCGAGCCGAACGTCTGATACGCTTTCTGCACCCGGAGAATATTATCCGGCCGCCGAACGACGATAATGCGCTGCGGCTGCTTGTTGCAGGCGCTCGGCGCCACGCGTCCGGCCGCTAAAATCCGCTCGAGGTCGGCATCGGCGACCTTTTCATCGGTAAATCCGCGCGTAGTACACCGCTGTCTTGCCAATTCGCAAAAATCCATACGGGAAAGTCTCCTTGCTTGACGCAAATCTCGCTACCACCTGTAAATAGTATACAACAGGTCGGTCCCTTAATCCAGGCGTAGAAATCCGCCATCTTGACAGCTCCGCCCATTTGTTGCTATAATCAGGTCAACATCACATCACCAGCGTTGATGAACGGGAAGAGTAGCCGTGGTAGGGGATCGCAGCGAGCCGGCGGCGGTGGAAGGCCGGCATTGCCCGAATCGGTGAATGGGCCTGGGAGACGCGGCCCGAGCCGCATTTTTGCGGGGTAGGCGCCGCCGGGGCAATCCCCGCCGTTACCAGGGGAAGGGCATCGACGTTCATCGTCCGTGCCTCAGCGAGTTGGGCCGCCATGCGGCCAAACAGGGTGGTACCGCGAGTTAACCTCTCGTCCCTTTAGGGGCGAGGGGTTTTTTGCATTCTAAAAACGAAAGGGGTAGCAACCATGCTTACGGACAAAAAGATCACCCTCGAAGAAAAGGAAATCCCGCGGCGCTGGTACAACATCCAGGCCGACATGCCCAACAAGATAGCGCCGCCCCTCCACCCGGCCACCAAGCAGCCCATCGGCCCGGAGGACCTCGCCCCCATCTTCCCCCTGGAACTCATCAAGCAGGAAGTCAGCCAGGAACGCTGGATCGACATCCCCGAAGAAATCGTCGCCAAATACCGCATCTGGCGGCCCACCCCCCTCATCCGCGCCTACGAGCTCGAAAAAGCCCTCGACACCCCCGCCAAAATCTACTACAAATACGAAGGCGCCAGCCCGGCCGGCAGCCACAAAGCCAACACCGCCATCCCCCAGGCCTACTACAACAAAGCCGCCGGCATCACCCGCCTCGCCACCGAAACCGGTGCCGGGCAGTGGGGCAGCGCCCTCAGCCTCGCCTGCAGCATGTACGGCCTCGAGTGCATCGTCTACATGGTCAAAATCAGCGCCCGGCAAAAGCCCTACCGCCGCTCCTTCATGCAAATCTACGGCGCCGAAGTCATCCCCAGCCCCTCCGACCGCACCGCCGCCGGCCGCGCCATGCTCGCCCAAGACCCCGACTCCCCCGGCAGCCTCGGCCTCGCCATCTCCGAAGCCGTCGAAGACGCCGTCGGCCGCGCCGACACCAACTACGCCCTCGGCAGCGTCCTCAACCACGTCATCCTCCACCAGACCGTCATCGGCCTCGAAGCCAAAGCCCAGCTCGCCAAAGTCGGCGACTACCCCGACGTCGTCATCGGCTGCTGCGGCGGCGGCAGCAACTTCGGCGGCATCGCCTTCCCCTTCCTGCAGGACAAATTCGCCGGCCGCCAGATCCGCGCCCTCGCCGTCGAGCCCACCGCCTGCCCGTCTTTGACCCGCGGCGTCTTCGCCTACGACTACGGCGACCTCGGCAAGCTCACCCCCATCGTCAAAATGTACACCCTCGGCAGCAACTTCATGCCCTCCGGCATCCACGCCGGCGGCCTCAGATACCACGGCGAATCGCCCCTCGTCAGCCAACTCTACCACGACGGCCTCATCGAAGCCAAAGCCTTCGACCAGCGCGAAATCTTCGCCGCCGCCCTCACCTTCGCCCGCAGCGAAGGCATCATCCCCGCCCCCGAATCGGCCCACGCCGTCCGCGGCGCCATCGTCGAGGCCCTCGAAGCGCGCGAGGCAGGGAGGGGGAGGACCATCCTCTTCAGCCTCTCCGGCCACGGCCACTTCGACATGGCCGCCTACGACGCCTACCTAGCCGGCCAAACCCAAGACGCCCCCTGCGACGAAAAACAACTGGCCGCCTACCTCGCCGAACTGCCCCAAACCTAAATACAAAAGCCTGATTCCTTCGCGGAATCAGGCTTTTTTCTATTCCGGCCGTAGCTGCACCCGAAATCCTCCACCGGCGCGAGATTTAGCGACAGATACCGCGGCAAGGGTACAGGCGCATTGCGATTTGCGGAGGCCGCTACGCGCCGTTGGCGAATAGGCCGTAGACGACACCGTAAGACCGACCACGGACGGTCGGTCTAGTCCGACAAGGAGCCGGATGCGACTTAGAGGACGGTACGGTGGAGTCGGCCCGAGCCTTACGGCGCGTAAGGCCGGAGCATCGGAGCAACAGCCTGCACCCTCGCCGCGGTGAACTGCGATTAGACTCAGCGCCGGGAACCGCCGGTCCGGGAAGGCCGAATCGTGACGGAGGAGATTATACTTGTACTTGCCTCGATACGGCCGGCGGCCCCGGCATCGGGTCACCCACACGCTGCGGGCGGCGGTCTTACTCGCCGGGCAACTCACTCGTTGCCCGGCATAGCGACTCGCACGAAACCGCCGTCGCTCCGCTCGCCGCTTTCGGCTCGCTGCTAACCTCGTCGCCGACGGCACCGCACCACCGACAAAATCGCCATCCGGGCTCCGATTGTCGGTTCTCGCCGCCGTCCATGGCGGCTCGTGCGGTGCCGTTACCGGCTCCCTCGCCAAGTAGCGGCCGCCGCCCTCGCTACCGTGGGCCGCCCCGACGCCGTGGCCGCCGGCCACCTTGTGTATAAGCTTACTTAAAGAGAACACTTCCTTTCAGAGTTAATTCATTAAAACCAAATAAGGACAAAAAGAAGAGCCAGTCGGCTCTTTATCAGTTAGGAGGTGATTTTGTGTTCTTAAAGGTTGAAGGAGAAAATATGAGCATTCGGCGGCACTTCGGGGGGCCTAATTTCGGATATTATCCCGTTAGTGAGAGCAAAGGCGGGGCCTTCAAATATTCCTTGAAACATTGCCGCAGCAACTGCTTCGATTGTCAACTTGGTTCTCTCCGCAACGATGTTAATAAAGCTATTCTCGTAAGCTACAGTTCCATTAAGTAACTCCAGTAACTCGCTTTTTTTAATCTTTGTTATTGCGTTAAGGTCAAAAGATGCACCGTGAATATTAAACGCGGAATGTGTACAAGCATATCTTGTGTCTGCGGCAAGAAAAACAAGAACAGCAATTGACCCAATTATGCCGATGTTGTGCATTATTAACTTAACTGGCAAGCCGCGCAGGAAGTTATAAAGTGTTACGCCTGCATCTACGTTACCTCCGTTTGAAGACAGAAGGAAGTAAATGGTATCGGGTTTCTTTTCTCTTACTATATCGGACAATGCAGTCATTACGGCCTTAGCCTTTGCTTGGCTAATATCGTCATAATAACCAATATATACAGTGTTGGTCTGTGTTTCTGGGTTATTCAATTTCACCCCACCCTTTGTGTTTTTATACAACAGACTGCTTCAATACCATAGTAAACATATCCTTCTTGCGATAAATGCCGGAAGCAAAATTCATCTACCCTCCCGGGAGTATTCTCCTGTGTGAAACTCGCCTTCGAACTCGGTCGCCACGAAGCGCCATAATCAACGGCCGAAATTGTTATACGGTACCAATTCCACCTGCCCCACGGCCCCGATCCTGTCCCCCGCCACCACCACCGCCCCCAGCACCTCCGGCTGGCCGGCGGCCCAGGCCAGCGCCGCGTCGACATCCGCCGGCCCCTGCACCCGGTTGCCCAGCGCTGTCGCGTACGCGTCCGCCGCCGCGGCGTCGGTGGCCAGCACCGTGGCCGCGTCAGCCCGCCCGAAGCTCAGCGAATGGCCCACCGTCCCCGACGACGTGCATACCCCCAGCGGCGAGAGGCTTGGGTCGACGGCGATCGCCACCCGGTTGCTCAGCGGCGACGCCCCCGCGTACACCGCGATGTGCCGCGTCCGGCGCGACCGCAGGTAAATGTCGCCGCCGTTCTCGATTATGACCTCCTCCAGGCCGAACAGCGCCTCCAGGTGCCGGCCCACGGCCGCGGCCACCGCGCCGGCCACCGCCGCCATCGGCCCCACGCCCGCCCTGGCCGCCGCGTCCGCCATCGCGCGGGCGACGTCCGGGCAGCCGGCCGCCGGTACATGCGGCGCCAGCGTCGTCAGAAACACCGGGTCCTCGGCGATGTAATCCTCCAGCTCCCGCCGCACCGCCAGCACCGCCAGGCGCGCCTCCGCCTCCGTTTCCGCCGGGGCGTCAGCCGCCACCGCCAGCCACAGGTCGCTCTCCAGGTACGTCACCGTGAACGCCCGCAGGCCAGGGGCGGCGAGGCTCTCCCGGTACCTGCGCGGCTCGTAGCCGCTACCCTTCATCGCCTTTGCCGAAGCCGACGGAAATTATCTTCAGCGGGCAGGCGTCGATGCACAGCCCGCATACGATGCACTTTTCCGGCCGGAACTCCAGCTTCCAGTCCGCGCCGTTCATCGCCAGCGCCCCCGAAAAGCACACCGCCGTGCAGGCGCCGCAATGCACGCACTCCTCCTGCCGGACCGTCACCTGCTTGTTGGCGGCGACGACGCCGATCTTCTCGGCCGCCAGGAAATCCAGCGCCCGGCGCAGGTTATCCTCCTCGCCCGCCACCTCGGCCAGCAGATGCCCCTCCTCGCCCGGGGTGATCTCCGCCCGCAGGATATTGATCTTCAGGTCGAAATCCTTCACCAGGTGGTAGGTAATCGGCTTGGCATAGCTCTCGGGAGCGAAAATCAGCGTGAAACGCTCCGTCACCATCTCAGACCAGCTCCTTCATATCGAACGGTTTCACCGTCGCGTCCGCCGGCAGCGGCGCCGCCGGCTCCTGGAGGAAAAACTCGCCCCGCCTGATCCACTCCTTCAGCTCAGCCGCGATCTGCCGCGCCTTGTACAGGCTCGACAGCGGCGCCGTCCGCACCTTGCGGCCGCCCAGCTCCACCGCCCCCGACCGCAGCTCGGCGTAATCCACCACCTTCAGCGTCGGCCGGTTGCGCCCCGGCACCCCGTAGTCGAACAGCATCGTCTTGATATCCCTGTCCCGCACCGCCACGCAGCGCGCCATATCCACGTCCAGCACCGGGATGGGGATGCCTACCCCCACGAACATGCTCACCCCGTAATTCTTGAACACCGCCGCCTTTAGAAACTCGCTCTTCATCGCCTTCAGATCGCCGATCAGGCTGAGCGTCCCCGCCCCGCCCACCGGCACGCCGTTCTCGCCGCGGGCCCGCGCCGGGTTGTGCTGCGTCCCGTGCCAGGCCACGTACCCCTGCGCGCCGCCGAGGAAAATCCGCGTCCCCACGCCGATCGTCCGCATATACGGGTCGTTTAAGAGCGGGCTCAGCTGCCCGGCCGTCGAATACGTCACATTGCCGAACCGCGGCAGCAGTATCCCCATATACGTATACAGCGTGCGCTCGGTCGAATTCGTCGCCGCCCCGTAATTCTGGTACGCGTTGCGCGGGTTGAACAGGAAAGCCTCATTGATGCTCTCCTTCGTAATATACGCCTCCAGCTCCTTGCGCGGGTAACAGTCCGTCCCCTGCGCCACCGCCTTCAGCCGCACGCTACGCCCGGCCACCAGCTCCTCTATCACATGTGCCCCGCCGTAGTCCTCGCGGCCCTCGGCCAGCTCCGTCGCCCCGATATACGCATCCACCGCCGCGATCCCCGTATACGCCGGCACCTGGTTCAGCCAAACCTTCGCCATCTTGAGCGGCGGGTCGCTGTGGCCGAAATTCAAAAACGCCCCCGACGAGCACATCGGCCCGAACGTCGCCGTCGTCACCACATCCACCTTGGCGGCCGTCGCCTCCAGGCCCTGCTCGTCCGCCATGCGGATCACTTCCTCCGCCGTCAGCACCACCGCCTCGCCTTTTCTGATCTTGGCGTTGATCTCGGCGAACGTCTTTTTGGCCATAAAAAAACCTCCCATCCCGCATGACCGGCAGATGAAGAGGCGAAAAAACCATCGGGCTGCTCTCATCTGCAGGCAAATCTCGCGATTCCCTCAGGACTTGGCACCGGGGCCTCGCGGCCGCGCGGTTGCCGAGGCTTCATCGGGCCAGTCCCTCCGCCTCTCTTGATGAGATACCAAATATTTATCCGGTTGTTGGTAGAATAATACCAGGGCCGCGAAAATTTGTCAACCGCCGTCTGGGGAATTCTTCTTGACAATCGCCGCCGCCTGCGCTAAAATTAGCCTTAAATCAAGACTCAACAGTGATGAACAGGATGAGTACCTGCGCGACCTTCCGTCCAGCGAGCCGGTGACCGGGCGACCGGGGGTGTGACGACCGGCCGGAAAAGCGTAGCGAATGGACCTGTGAACTGCCCCCCGAACGCCTCGGCAAGTAGGAAGGGCCGGCCGCCGCCGTTACCCGGCTAGGATATAAGGACGCCTGTCCCGTATCCGAAACGAGGGAAAGCGTTTGCTTTCCGAAAAGGGTGGTACCGCGAGCCATTTCGCCCCTGGGGTGAATAGGCTTTTTATTTTTTCCCCTTAGATATATACGACCAACAGTAATGAACAGGACGAGTACCTGCGTAGCCTTCCGTCCAGCGAGCCGGTGACCGGGTAACCGGGGGTGTGACGACCGGCCGGGAGAGCGCAGCGAATGGACCTGGGAACTGCCCCCCGAACGCTACGGCAAGTAGGAAGGGCCGGCCGCCGCCGTTACCCGGCTAGGATATAAGGACGCCTGTCCCGTATCCGAAACGAGGGAAAGCCTACGCTTTCCGAACAGGGTGGTACCGCGAGCCATTTCGCCCCTACGGGTGGAATGGCTTTTTTATTTTATAAAAGCAAAAACAGGGAGGTAAAAAATCATGCTCAAAGAATCCCTCGGCCGGCTGGCCGCCGGCGACAACCTCTCCCACGACGAAGCCGGCCGCTCCATGGCCGCCATCATGTCCGGCGAAGTCAGCGACACCCAGATCGGCGCCTTCCTCACCGCCCTCAAAATGAAAGGCGAAACCAGCGAAGAAATCGCCGCCTTCGCCGGCACCATGCGCGACTTCGTCGTCAGCGTCGGCTGCGGCAGCGCCGACGTCCTCGACACCTGCGGCACCGGCGGCGACGGCCGCAAAACCTTCAACATCTCCACCGCCGTCGCCCTCGTCGTCGCCGGCGCCGGCGTCACCGTCGCCAAGCACGGCAACCACGGCATGTCCAGCCCCTGCGGCAGCGCCGACGTCCTCAAAGCCCTCGGCGTCCGCATCGACCTCCCCAAAGAAGCCGTCGCCACCGCCATCGACACAATCGGCATCGGCTTCCTCTACGCCCCGCTGTACCACCCCGCCATGCGCCATGTCGCCAAATCGCGGCGCGAGCTCGGCTTCCGCACCGTCTTCAACCTCCTCGGCCCCCTCACCAACCCCGCCGGCGCCCCCCGCCAGCTCGTCGGCGTCTACGACCCCGCCATCACCGGCAAAGTCGCCGAAGTCCTCCTGCGGCTCGGCGCCAAACGGGCCATGGTCGTCCACAGCCTCGACGGCCTCGACGAAATATCCGCCGCCGCCCCCACCAAAATCGCCGAAGTAGAGGGCGGCCAAGTCAAATCCTACCTCCTCGACCCCGCCGACTACGGCCTGCGCGGCGACCGCAGCGACTACGCCGGCGGCACCCCCGCCGACAACGCCGCCATCATCCTCGCCGTCCTCGGCGGCGAACAGGGCGGCCGGCGGGACATCGTCCTCCTCAACGCCGCCGCCGCCCTCGTCGTCGCCGGCAAAGCCGCCGACCTCCGCGAAGGCCTCGCCCTCGCCGCCGCCAGCATCGACGACGGCGCCGCCCTCGCCAAGCTCGAGGCCCTCCGCCGCTTCGGCGAAAGGGCAGGGGAGGGCTCGCCATTATCATAAAAATCTGCGGCATCACCACCGTCGCCGCCGCCCAGGCCGCCCGCGACGCCGGCGCCGACCTCATCGGCTTCGTCTTCGCCCCCAGCCGGCGGCGGG
>MTLD01011740.1_pt1 | contig 10711 bp, 5 predicted proteins | sample 1982471 | NCBI WGS metagenome assembly MTLD01 (sample SAMN05712604, study PRJNA340218) | biofilm metagenome | isolation source: sample SPM anode biofilm adapted to -50 mV | place: USA | collected 2012-02-03
GGGCCAGCTTGGCTTCGGCGGCCTCGATCTGCAGCAGCACGCCGGTGAAGCCCTGGGCCAGGTGGTCGTGGATCTCACGGGCCATGCGGTTGCGCTCGCCCAGCACGGCCGACTTCGCCTCCAGCTGCTGGAGGCGCAGGCGGAGGAGCCACCAGGCGAACGCCCCTGCGCCCAGCGCGCACACCACCCAGAAGACCGGTCGCTGGTACAGGTAGGGCTGGATGCGGACCTCGACGGACTGCTCCTGCGGGGGGCCGTCCTCGTCGAGCCGCCAGGCCTGGAGGACGAACCGGTACGATCCCGGCGGCACATTGGAATAGGCGGAGAACCGGCGGTCGCCCACCTCGTTCCAGATGTGCTCCAGGCCCTCGAGGCGGTAGCGGAAGCGGACTTTGTCCGCCCGCGTGAGGGAGGTGGCCGTGTAATACACCTCGAACCGGTGGGTGCCCGGGGGGACCTGGATGGGGATGGTGTCGGGCAGGACCGTCTCGTCGCTTTCGGCCTTCAGGATGTGGAGGCGCAGCGCGGGTCCGGTCTTGGGCGGGGGCGGGGAGGAAGCCCGGCCGTCCAGCCGCGCGAGCCCCCGGCTGGTGGGGAAGTACAGATCGCCTTCGCGGGTGAGCCAGGCCACGGGTTGCGGGCCGTTGCGGGTCTCCCGGGAGGGCATGCCGTCGTGGTGGTCGAAGACCACGGCCGGAATGGAGCCCGCTTCATCGAGGCTCTTGATCAGGGCCGCGCGCGGGATCCGGAAGACACCCTGCCCGGTGCTCAGCCACATCCGGTGTGCGCCATCCTCCAGGATGCCGTGGATGGCCAGGAGCAGGGGGCCGGGGCGTTCCCCGAAAGTCTGGAACGCGCCGTCCCGGTAGCGCCGCAGGCCCTCCGGGGTTCCGATCCAGAGGAACCCCTCGGCGTCCAGGTGCAGGGACAGGGCCCCGCTTGAGCCCAGTCCTTCCGCACGGCCCAGCCAGCGCACCGTGCTGGATTCGAGAATGCCCAGCCCCTGTGTGCGGCTGGCCAGGTACAAGGGGGCCGATCCGCCCCCCGTCATGGCGAGGGCGCCCTGGACGGCCGGGAACATCACAGGGGCGGCGCCTGGCGCGAGCTTGAGCAGACCCTGGCGGGAGGTGGCGACCCACAGGATGTTCTGGGGATCCTCGTACAGCGACACGATGGCATCCGACGAGGGGCCCTCCGGGCGGCGGACCCGGCGGAACTGGCCTTCGTGCCGCTCGTACAGCTCGCCGTTGCGGGTACCCACCCACAGTCCCCCGGCCCGGCGGGGCCAGATGGCGGTGATGGGACCCCCGGGGTTTCCCGGGCCCACGCGATGGACGCGCCCCTGGCGGACTTCCCCCAGGGACTGGTCCCCGGTGAGGCACCAGACGGTGCCCTGGGCGTCCTGACAGACCATGAGGGCGGGCTCTTCGAGATCCGCCCCGACCACGGGGAGCGTCTGGAAAGGCACGGGGTAGAGCACGCGCAGGCCGCGGCCTTCGGTGCCGGACCAGAGGGCGCCGGAGCTGTCCTCGAGCAGGGAGAGGGGCGTCCAGCGGGAGCCGGCGGGCGCGGTGGCGGTCTCCAGGGACCCGGCCGGCGTCCGGCGGAAGAGGCCGGCCTGTTCGAGCCCGACCCACAGGCTGCCCTGCCGGTCCACCAGCAGGGAGCTGATGGCCCGGGGAGGCAGGCCCTTCGCCCAGGCCGGCGCTTCGAGCCGGCCTTCGGTGAGCGTCAGCAGGCCCTGGGAGCGGGTGCCCACCCAGATCTCCCCTTCGACGCCCGCGCCGAGGGCCGTGATGTCCGTGGAGGCCAGCGCGGCCAGGACCAGTCGCCCCCCCTGGAGGCGCCACAGGCCCGACCCCGCGGTGCCGACCCAGAGCGTCCCGTTCGGGTCCTCGACGATGGCGCGGATGGCCAGCCGGGCCGCATCCGAGGGCACGGCCCGGAACCGGGCGCCGTCGAACCGGAGCAGGGGCCCCTCCTGGGGCGCCGCCCAGAGTGTGCCGCTGCGGTCCTGAAGCAGGCGCAGGATGGGCTGGTCGGGCAGGCCCTCGGCGGTGCCGAAGGCCCGGGCCGCGCCGTCCTGGAACCGGTAGAGCCCCGCCTCCGAGGTGCCGATCCAGAGGCCGCCGCCGGGCCCCTCCGCCAGGCAGTGGATCTCGTTGTGCGCGAACCCGGGCACATTGAGGCGGGAGTAGTGATCGAAGGTGGCGCCATCGAAGCGGACCAGCCCTGCTTCCGTGCCGATCCACAGGAAGCCGTCCCGGGACTCGAGGAGGGCGGTGGCCGTGTCCTGGAGGAGCCCATCCTCGCTGCGCCAGATATGGCTGGCATGTGTGGCGAGGGGGCGGGCGGGATCCAGGGCGAAACCCGTGACGCTGGCCCAGAGGCATGGCAGGGCGATGACAAGACGCCGCAAGGCCCCCCGAGGGGAAGGTCGGTTTCCTGCAATCTGCGGGCACATGGAAGCTGAAGATTAGGCCATCGGGCCAGCCGGATCAACGGAGAAGGCGATAGATCATTCGGTCTAAGCGTAAGGTTCCAATCGGGATATGGGCGCCGGGAAGCCGTGGAGAGATAGTGATTCAATCCACCCCGCGGTCCTGAGGTCCCGACCGAAATCTTTGCGCGTTTCCCGAGGATTCCCTTTGCCCCGACCTTCCTGTTGCAAATCGATGGCATATATTTGGATCCTCCATCCCCTCCTCTGTTCCGCCGCCAGCTTCCTCCACCACGAGTCGCATTCCCTGGGTGTCGCCATGAACAGGACTTGGAATTGGAACCGGACGATGGGACTTCTGGGTGGCCTGGCCTTCGCCGCGCTCCTGGTCCTGGTGGGATGCGGGAGCGGCAAGGGGGCCGCCGGGGTCACCCAGTACTACGGGAACTACCACCCGGCCGGCTGGATCGGCAACCACGCCGGGCAGGCCGTGGCGGGGGTGGATGCCTGCACCAAGTGCCATGAGATCTCTGTGCTCAAGGTCGGCAGCGGGGTGCCCACCTGCATGACCACGGGCTGCCACCACCAGACCGTTTCCGGGTGGGCCGATAAGGCCGTCCATGGGGTGCGCGCCAAGATGGCCGCGAGCCCCGTGACCGGCGGAAGCCTCATCTCCTGCCAGATCTGCCATGGGAAGGCGTTCGCCGGCGGAGGTTCCGCCAATGCCTGCGTCACCTGCCACGGCGTCAGCGCGCCGCATCCGCCGAAGCCCTGGCGCACCACGGGCGGCACCGTCTTCACCCACATCACCACCGATCCGTCCAATGCCGCCGTCTGCGCGCAGTGCCATTTCGCCGGATCGCCCAGCAATCCCGTCGGGCATCCCGCCACGCCCGCACCCGCGGGCACCCAGCCCGGTTGCTACAACGCGACCCTCTGCCACGGCGCCAACGCCGCGCCGCACCCCGTTCCGTTCCTGGTGGGTCAGACCGACTCCCAGCTGAACGGACACATGACCGTCACGGCGGCGGCCTTCGCCGCGGACTGCGCCAGCTGCCATGCCTATTCGGGAACTTCGCCCACGGCCTCCGCGCCGCTCTGCAATGCCTGCCACCAGCTGGCGGACCCCACCGCGGCCAGCACCAACGCCGGAACCTGCCTCTCCTGCCACGCCGGCACGGCGGGCCTGCCCAAGGGACCCGGCGGCACGGGCTTCCCCAGCATCGCCGGGGCGCACGCCAAGCACATGGCCCTGGCCACCGCGCTGAGCTGCGACACCTGCCATGCGGGCAGCGGGACGGGAACCACCACCCACTACACGAATGCCAACGCGCGCATCGGCGCGCCGGCGAGCCCCGCCAGCGTCTCGATGGACCCGATCTTCATGGCCAAGACCGGGGGCAACCCGTCCTTCAATCCATCGGCGCTCACCTGCTCCAATGTGAGCTGCCACGGCGGCCAGACCACGCCCGGATGGCAGACCGGCACCCTGACCGTGAACGCCACCACCTACTGCATCGCCTGCCACAAGGTGGCTTCCACGGCCACGCAGTTCAACGACGCCACGGGCCGCCACAACAACCCGAGCCAGCACAACCAGACCTGCGACTACTGCCATGTCATGACGCAGGCCACGCCCGGGGCCCTGAACCACTTCAAGTACCTCGACACCACGGCGGTCAGCGGCGTCAGCGGTACGCCTTCCGATCAGTACCCCAGCGACACCGTGAAGTTCGGCGGCGGCGCCACCCCGGCCACGGGTGCGCTCACCTACACCGTCACCTCGGCCACGCAGGGCCGCGGCGGCTGCGCCCTCACCTGCCACGGGCAGTCGCACACCACGGCGGGCAACACCTGGAACTGATCCACCCCTCGCCTTTTCCACCACCCCCTAGGAGGTCCCATGCGACGCACCATCCTCACCGCTCTGCTGCTTGCCGGAGCGACCCTGTCCGCCGGCGATCCGGCCAAGGACCTGCCGAAGTTCCAGGGTGGCGATCTCCAGAAGTACTGGACGGATGCCTGCGCCCGCTGCCACGGCGTGAACGGCAACGGCCGCGACAACAGCGGCAAGCCCCTGCCCGATGCGGGCTTCGACTTCACCGACAGCCGCAAGGCCAACAAGAAGAAGGACAGCGATTGGGTGAAGGTCACCCTCGAGGGCAAGGACAAGATGCCGGCCTTCAAGGACAAGATGTCGGAGGCCGACGCCCAGAAGATGATCACGGAGATCGTCCGCAAGTTCGCCGCCAAGCGCTGATCCTGGAGATCCGATGACACGGAAGATCGCTCCCCTGCTCGCCTGCTCCCTCCTGGCCGGGGGAGCGCTCCACGCCGAGTCCTCCGAGTACCCGCTGGTGGTGAACCTGCCTTCGGCGGAGCGGATGCAGTACTGGGACATCGGCGTCGCCTTCACCCACCGGTTCATCCAGCCCGTGAAGGATCACGGGAAGGATGTCTACGGTCTGGATGGCTACACCTACGCGGGACTCGGCTTCGCCTTCGGCATCAAGCCGATCCCGGGGCTGAACGCCTTCATCTACCGTACGGCCGACAACAAGACCTTCACCTTCGGCCTGCAGCAGCAGGTGCTGGATCGTGAACGCGTCCGCCTGGCCGTCCGGGCCGAGCGCTTCGACGAGGTGGTGAAGGAGACCGTGACGCCCATCGGCCGGGTGGGCGTCTCCGGGGCCGTCCTCCAGGTGCCCACGGAGATCTTCATCACGGACGACATCATCTTCTCGATCGTGCCGGCCTACATCACGAAGACCACCACCACCGACACGGTCCTGGCGGTGCCCCCCGGGGCCACGCCGAACACCACGCCCAACACCGGCGGGGTGTTCAATGTGGGCCTGGGCCTGCGCATCAGCTTCACGGAGAAGTTCTCCTTCGTGAGCGAGTACTACCCCCGGCCGTCCAAGTTCTCCAAGGCCGCGCCTGGCGGCATCACCGACGGCACCACCTACCAGCGGGGCTTCGCCGCCGGCGTCTCCTACAAGACCTTCAAGCACCGCTTCACCCTGGTGGGCACCAATGTCCCCGGCACCACGGCGAACCAGGTCCTGAGCGGGGACTACGGCGGCGGACCCCGGCCCTCGTCCCAGTGGTCCATCGGCTTCAATGTCACCCGCGTCTTCTGAGGTCAGCGATTCATGGCCGCTTCACCCCTTCTGGAATTCGTCGCCCGCGAGCATCCGGCCTTCGTCCACATCCCCCTCGGGCTGGTGGCGGTGCTGCCCCTGGCGATGCTGGCCTCGTTTCATCCCAAGCATGTCCGCCTGTGGACGGGCACCTCGTTCTTCCTCGCCCTCGTGGGTTGGCTGGGCAGCACGGCGGCCCTGTTCAGCGGCCTGATCTGGGGCCGCCAGATCGCCCTCATCCCCCCCAAGGGCTTCTTCCCGCTCGTGGCCACCGAGAAGCAGGTGCTGCAGCGCATCCTCCAGGTCCATGAGATGGCGGCCCTCAGCGGCTTCCTCATCGGCGGCTTCTGCGTCTGGCTCCTCTGGCGGTCCTGGCGGCAGGTGGAGGCCCACGACGGCGCCGCCCACCGGAGGCACGGCGGCCGCCGCTTCTGGGAACGCGGCGTGGGCGCGGCCCCCCTCCTGGTGGGCGTCCTGTGGCTGGCCTGCTGGGGACTCAGCGGCAAGCTGGGGGGCGTCATGGTCTTCGGAAGCGAGGAGACCAACCGGGCCGCGGCCGAGGCCGATGCCGCCAAGCATGCGGACGCCGAGGCCGACCTGCCCATCCGGGCCCTGGATTACGCAAGCCTCGAGCCCATCACTCCGGAGCCGGTGCGGAGCAAGGCACATGGGAATCGCTGGCGGCGCATCTGGGTCACGGCCTCCGGCGCCGACGCCTATCAGGCGGGCAAGCCCCTGCCCCCGGGCGCCTATGCCGTGATGTCGACCTTTGAAGACGAGAAGGGCAAGCCCAGCCATGAGCCGGGCCCCCTCTACATGAAGGAGACGAAGGCTGATGGCAGCACGGCCTTCGCGTTCTACTGGCCCCGGGTGCCCGAGGCGCTGCGTAAGGACATGGAGAACCAGGACAGCGTCTACTGGCGGAGCCCCGATTCCCATCTCGCGGTCTGCCTTGGCTGCCACGAGAAGAAGGGGGAGGCCGCCCAGGCGCTCACGGCAGGTAGTGCTGGGGGTCCGGGAAAACGCTGATGGGGATGTTGGGCGGCTCGACGGGCTGCTCCGCGAGCATCTCGGCCATGAGGGCCGTGAGCCGGGGCAGCTCGAAGGGCTTGGGCAGGAGGCGGACCCGGGGGACCTTGGCCAGGGCCGCTTCCATGCCTTCCAGTCCCTGACCGCTGATGAGGATGAAGGGCACGGCCGAACCCGTGGCTCGGATCCGCTCCAACAGCTCCAGACCCGTGCAGTCCGGCATGCGGTGATCGCTCAGCACCAGATCGAAGGTGCCCGCCTGCCAGGCCCGCCAGGCGACGCCGCCATCGGGCGCGGCTGTGACCTGGGCCCGGGCCAGGGTCAGGGCGTCCGCCAACATGTCGCGCAGCAGGACCTCGTCCTCCACCACCAGGATCCGGCAGCCCACCAGGCTGTTGCGGGGCACGGAGGGGTTGGAGGGGCTGGAGGAGAGCTCGTGCGGCCCCTTCATGCGGGCCTGGGGGAGGGTGACCCGGAAGCAGGCGCCCCCGGTGGGCGCATTCTCGGCGCGAACCTGCCCGTGATGGGCCTTCACGATGCCGAAGACCATGGCCAGCCCCAGCCCCGTGCCCTTGCCCAGGTCCTTGGTGGTGACGAAGGGCTCGAAGATGTGCGGGAGGAGCTCTTCGGGGATGCCGGNGCCCGAGTCCCGGACTTCCAGGCCGACCTGGCCCGCTTCGTCCAGGAAGGTGCGCAGGCCGAGGCTTCCGCCCGTGGGCATGGCGTCGCGCGCGTTCACGGCCAGGTTCATGAGGACCTGTTCCAGCTGGACGGCATCGCCGGAGACCGGAGGCAGTTCCGGCTCGAGGGCGAGCTGGAGGCGGATGCGTCCGCCCAGCAGGCGGTCGAGGATGCTGGCCGTCTCGCTGACGAGCGCGTTCAGATCCAGGGGGCGGAGCTCCGGCCGGGACTGGTGGCTGAAGGAGAGCAGGGCCTTGGTGGTCTGAGCGCAGCGCTTGGTGGCTTCCTCGGCCCGGAGGATCCGGTTCAGGACGGGGTGGCCCTCGGGAAGCAGTTCCCGGCTGAGGTGCAGCTGGCCCAGGATTGCCGCGAGCTGGTTGTTCACATCGTGGGCGATGCCCCCCGCGAGGGTGCCCACGGTCTCCATGCGCTGGCTGTGCTCCAGCTGCCGCTGCAAGCGGGCCTGATCGGCCAGGCTCTCGCTGGCCTGGCGGAGGGCTCGGTCCAGGCTCTGGATCTCCTGGATATGGGAGGTGGTGGGCGGGGGCATCTGACCCTGCCCCAGGACCTCGGCCAGGGCGCTGAGCTCCGTGATGGGCTCCACCACCCGCCGGGCGATGCGCTCGATGCGCCAAGCCGCCAGGCCCAGGCCCAGGAGGGCCAGCCCCAGCATGCTCAGCACCCGGAAGTGGGCCGGTCCGAGCAGGTCTTCGATGGGCACGGTCAGCATGAGCTGCCAATGGATGCCGGGGAGCCCCTCGAAGGGCCGGAGCAGGCCCATGGTCGGGCGTCCCTCGGATGAGAACAGGTGAGCCCCCTCGGTCCCGGAGGCGGGCAGGGCCAACACCGCATGGGACGCGGGGAGGAGCGTGGCCAGGGGCTTGAGGAAGGCCTGGCGGCGGCTTTCCTTGGCCTCAAAAGCGGGTTCTCGGGGAAGGATCAGGGCCTGCCCCTGGGGATCCACGATCAGGCAGCGGCTTCCGGAGGTGGGTTGGGCCGCCCAGACCCGCTGGGTGAGATCGTCCAGCAGGAAATCCAGCGCGGCCACACCCCGTAGGCCCGCCGCGTCCCGGACGGGCAGCGCATAGGTGATGCCGGGGTCCTGGGTGGTGTAGAAGGCGTAGGGATCCGTCCAGATCGGCGCGTCGGCCAGGGCCCCCGCCTGGTACCAGGGGCGGGACCGGGGATCGTAGGCCATGGGCGTCCAGGGCTCGGACTGCAGCTGCCCGACGGAGTCCAGGCGGTGCCAGCGGATCCGGGCCTCCGTCCCCGCGTGGTCCAGCTCGCGGAAGGACCAGGCCCCGCCGACGCGGAGGAGGAGCAGGGAGTGGCCATCGGTCCGCGCCAGGTTGACGCTGGTGATTCCGTGCTGGGCAGCCAGCAGGGGCGTGATCAGGCGGGCGGCCTCCGCCGGGCGGGTCGGGTCGAGCACGCCCTGGAGCCACCACTCGCGGATCACGAGCCCCAGGGACTGGGAGGCCTGGAGGTCGTTCCTAACGGCTTCCTCGAGCTGGACCAGCGCGGTTTCGGCCCGGGCCCGGGCCTGGCGCTCCAGAGCCTGCTGCTGGCTCCACCAGGACAGCCCGAGGAGAAGCGCCGAGACGCCGGCCATGAGGATCAGCAGATCCGTCAGCAGCAGGCGGCGAATGGGAAGCAGGGGGCGAGGCCCCTCGAGGCGGTTCACTGGCTTCTCATCGGCCGAGCCGGGCGGAAATCTGATCTTGGTACGGTTCTACAGGGCCGCGCGCAGGGCGGCAAAGGCCTCGGGTAGGCCGGCGGGTTGCGTGCCGCCCCCCTGGGCCAGATCCTTCTTGCCGCCGCCCCGGCCGTTCAGGGCCGGGAGCATGACCTTGAAGAGGGCGCCCGCATCGTAGGAAAGGCCCGGGGAGACCGAGACCAGGGCCGCCACCTTGTCTTCGGCAACCTTGGAGGCCAGCACGATGACGGCATGGGCGTGCCGGGTGCGGACCTGGTCCATGAGCTCCCGTAGGGCGTTGCCTTCCAGGCCCTCCACGGAGGCCGTGACGAGGGTGACGCCCTTGATCTGCTCGACCTGCTCGGCCCCGCTGCCGCCGCTGGCGGCCTTCAGTTTGGCCTCCTTGAGGTCGCGCTCCAGCTGGGCGATGCGGTGGTCCTTGGCGGACAGCAGCTCGGGCAGGACCTCTCGGGCCGCATTGGCCTGCCGGGACAGGCCCTGGATCATGGCCTCGTCCGCCTGGAGCAGCTCCAGGGCCATCTCCCCGGCCACGGCCTCGATGCGGCGCACGCCGGCCGCGACCGCGCCTTCGGACAGGATCTTCACCACGCCGATTTCGCCGGTGTTCGCCACATGGGTGCCGCCGCAGAGCTCGGTGGAAAACCCAGGGACCTGCACCACGCGGACCACTTCCCCGTACTTCTCGCCGAAGAGGGCCATGGCGCCGGAGGCCAGGGCCTCCTCGATGTCCATCTCGTTCACGCGGGTGGGCACGGACTTCAGGGCCTGGCGGGAGGCGAGGCGCTCGATCTCCGCGATCTGCTCCGGCTCCAGGGGGGCGAAGTGGGTGAAGTCGAAGCGCAGCCGGTGTTCATCCACCACGCTGCCGGCCTGCTTCACATGGGTGCCGAGCACCTCGCGCAGGGCGGCATGCAGCAGGTGGGTGGCCGTGTGGTGGGCCCGGACGCGGCGCCGCCGGATGGGGTGCACCAGGGCGTTGACCGCGGTGTTCTCGAGCAGCGCGCCCGTGACGACGACCTTGTGGAGGTGCCGCTTCTGGGCGGGAGCCGTGCAGTCCAGCACCTCCGCGTGGCCGCCCTCGAAGCGGAGCTGGCCCGTGTCGCCCACCTGGCCGCCGGACTGGGCATAGAAGGGCGTGCGGTCCAGAAGGACGAAGCCCTCGCCGGTGAGCTGCTTGACCCGGCGGTGGCCGGCGTCGAAGAGGGCCACCACATGGGCCTGGCTTTCGAGGTGGTCGTAGCCGGTGAAGCGCGTGGGCGGAAGCTCCGCCAGCACGGCCAGGTCTCCGGCCAGCCGGAGGTCGTGGGCCTTCATGGCGGCACGGGCCCGGGTGCGCTGGGCGCCCAGTTCCTGCTGGAAGCCAGCCAGGTCGGCGGTGATGCCGCGCTCCCGGCACCAGTCCTCCACGAGATCCACGGGGAAGCCGTAGGTGTCGTAGAGGCGGAAGATGTCGGAACCGGCCAGGGTGCCACTCGACACATCGCTGGATTCGAGGATCTTCAGGCCCGTGGACAGGGTCTGGCTGAACTGCTGCTCCTCGCGGTGGAGCGACTTCTGGATGCGGCCCAGCTCACCCAGCAGCTCCGGGTACTGGTCGCCCATGGCCTCGTAGACCGCCGGAGCCAGGTCCGCGAAGAAGAGACCCTCGATGCCGAGCTTCCGCCCGAAGCGCAGGGCCCGGCGGATGATCTTGCGCAGCAC
>MTLD01005505.1_pt1 | contig 10710 bp, 14 predicted proteins | sample 1982471 | NCBI WGS metagenome assembly MTLD01 (sample SAMN05712604, study PRJNA340218) | biofilm metagenome | isolation source: sample SPM anode biofilm adapted to -50 mV | place: USA | collected 2012-02-03
TGCCACATTAATAGCTTATGCGCTGATACACAAGATATTGTAGCTAGTAACTACAAATATTTGTATTCTAGGTATTTACGATTGAGATGTGTAATATATAGATATTCAATTAGATATATCACTATGTGCCACACGGTGTGCCACATTAATACCTTATGCGCTGATATACACTATGTTGCAGTCTACAACTACAAATATCTGTATTTTAGGTATTTACGATTAAGATATGTAATATATAGACATTCAATTAGATATAGCACAATGTGCCACTCGGTGTGCCACATTAATAGCTTATGCGCTGATACACACTATGTTGCAGTCTATAACTACAAATATCTGTATTCTAGGTATTTACGATTAAGATGTGTAATATATAGACATTCAATTAGATATAGCACAATGTGCCACTCGGTGTGCCACATTAATACCTTAAGCGCTGATATACACTATGTTGCTGCGTGTAAGTATAAATACTTGTATTCCAAGATATTGTAGTAAGTTAGTACAAATATCTGTATTCTAGATATTTACGACTAATATGTGTATTATATTGATATTGAATTATTTATTTCACTATGTGCCACACTATGAACCACATTATGTGCTACACTATGAGCCACACTATGAGCCACATTATGAGCCACATTATGAGCTACATTATGAGCTACACGATGTGCTACATTATGTGCTACAAGGTGTACCGCACTATGTACCAAATAATTACACATTAATCTTTATCAATATTCGTTCTTAATAAAAAATTTAATGATTTCTTTATTTATAATAATGGCTTTATTTGTTCGGTATATAATTTGAAAAATGATTGTTTTATTTCATCTCTCACTCTTATAAATTCATTATTAATAAATTCTTCACTACCAATAGAATGGGACGGATCGTCAAAACCAATGTGAAGTCTGTGTTTTACTTTCCCAATAAATGCAGGACAGTTTTCATTTGCACCTCCACACACGGTTATAACAAAATCCCATTCAGTATTAAGATAAAGATTTACTGAGTCCGACGTATGATTACTTATATCTATACCAACTTGTTTCATTACCGCAACTGCTTTTGGATTTAATTTTCCGGAGGCTTCGGTACCTGCTGAAAAAACTTGCAGATCTTTGTCGAACGATTGTAAGAAACCATGCGCCATTTGGCTTCGGCAACTGTTTCCCGTGCATAAAATTAAGATTTTCACCACTTCAGATTGTTAAATTGATGCTGTTTTTTCAAAAATTGTATTTAAGATATCCTCATTAACAGGTGTTTGTCCTTTTATGTATCCTAAATCGCTTATTACAAAATTTTGGTAATTTGTAAGACCTGCGTTATCTAATATGTTTTTACCACATTTAACTGCACAGCCATCCAGAACTAAAATATCTGAATCTTTGAAGCCTTCAATTAAGTTTTTATTTCCTGTCCCAATTACTGCAAGACAATTCATTTTACGAACGCCTGAATCTCTAAGTTTCCTGGCAGTTAAATCGGTTATATATCCGAGATCACAAGCTCCACTACAAGACAATACAATTTTCTCAGTAGTTTCGCACAAACAACTTTTTTGATTTTTTTCCATATTAATTATTTAATTAATAATTGTTTATATTGTTTAATTTATAATTATTTATTTTTTTTAATTTTTATTACGTAATTAATATTTGTTTATATTTTTTTAATTTAAAAAATTTATAATTGTTTAATTTATAATTATTTATTTTTTTAATTTTTATTTAATTAATATTTGTTGATTTATAATTACTTAATTAATAATTGTTTATATTTTTTAATTTATAGAAATTTATAATTGTTTAATTAGTAATTATTCAATTAATAATTGTTTATTATATACCTTTTAAAAAATAGCATTAAAAAGATATCCCACTATAAGAATTCCGGAAGCAACGATTCCAATAAAGGTCAATATTAAAGGTAATTTAAGTACTTTTTTAAGGATTATCATTTCGGGTAGTGAAAGACCTATTACAGCCATCATAAATGCAAGTGAGGTTCCCAGTGCCGCCCCTTTTTCTATTAAAACCGATACTATTGGAATTATGCCGGCTGCATTAGAATATAGAGGAATCCCTATGAGAATTGATAAAGGAACGCTGTACCAACTTGAGCTGCCCATAAGAGTTGCCATATAATCTGCAGGAACAAATCCATGAGCTCCAGCTCCTACTGCTATACCCAATGCCACATAAATCCATACCTTACCAACAATGTCTTTTACAGCATCGTAGCCAAATTGCAGGCGGTCAACGAATTTTTTATTATCATCATCATCATCTCCGGAGTTGCCTATTTGTGTCGAGTAAACCCAATCCTGAACCCACTTTTCAAGCTTTAATTTACCAATGACCCATCCTGAGGTTATTGCAATTATAAGTCCGGTAACTATGTAGATAATAGCTACTTTCCATCCGAACAAGCCGAATAATAAGATAACTGCCACTTCGTTAATCATTGGTGCCGCAATGAGAAAGGAAAATGTAACACCAAGAGGAACACCCGATTCTACAAAACCGAGAAAAAGTGGAATTGCCGAGCAAGAACAAAAAGGAGTGACAATGCCAAGCATTGAGGCAAGAATATTTCCAGCAAAAGTAGATTTTCCCTCAAGAATTTTTCTTGTACGTTCTGGTGAAAAGTATGATCGTATAATTCCAACGAAAAAAATAATTAATGCCAGAAGCATCATTACTTTAGGTACCTCAAAAATGAAGAATCTTAAAGATTCTGTCAAATGAGTTCCCTTTTCCATTCCAATAACTTTATCAATAATCCAGTCACTTAGAGGTTGCAGATTATGATAAACAAGATACCATATCGGAAGAAGAAGTAACGGAAATATAAGTTTAAGATTATTAGTGTTTTGTTTCATATTAGAAAATAAATTGGATTAAATAATAAATGCCAATGATAATAAACAGAACAGCTACTACTTTCCTGAACCAAAATTCAATTTTTTTAATTTTATTGTACATTCCGCCAATCTTACCTACAGAATATGCAATTAACCACGCAAAAATTACAACAGGAATTCCTGTGGCAATTGCAAAGACAAATGGCAGATAGAGACCCGAGATATTTGTTATTGTCATAGGAATGAGCATTCCGAAATAAAGAACTCCACTATATGGGCAAAAAGCTAATGCGAATATTATCCCAAGCAACATAGCATCTAGATATCCCCATTTCTTTTTAGATTCCATTCGGGAAGTAAGTTTGGCCACTCCCGGAAAACTTATTTTTAAAAGATCTAGCATTAATAAGCCTATGATTATTAGAAGGGGACCAAGAATTATTTCGCCATATTGCTGAAATATTCCCGAAAATCTAAATTGATCTGCCCCAAGAAATATTACAATAGCTATTGTAGTATATGATATACCGCGACCAAGAGTATATAGTATGCCATTGATAAATACACGATTACGGCTTTCAATATCTTTACTTATAAACCCAACCGCCGTAATATTTGTTGCAAGAGGGCAGGGGCTAATGGCTGTCATTAGTCCCAGCACAAATGCAGATACCCATGGTAGTGTACTGTTTTCGAATATATGAGTCAAAAACTCCATCTATTTTACAGCGATAAGTTCGTCTACTTTGGCTTTAATAATCTCTTTCAATTTAACCGGATTTGTACGGGCATACATAAAACCCTCGTTTGTGAGGTTGATTTTTTTGTCACCTATAACGATTAACAGAGTTTGTCCCGAAATATCTAGTTTCTTGGTAATCTCTTTATTTGTAGCATCTTGAATGTTTATAGATTTGAACACCACTTTGTTTCCATACAGCGATTCCAAATCCTTTTTAGATTCAAGTTCTACAGCTCTGCAAGTGATACATCTGGCAGTATTATGAAAATAATATGCTTCAATTTTTTCACTCTTTTTTGCTTGTTGAGCATCTTTTGCGTTCTGAGCACTTACTGAATTTCCCCAAATACTAGCTAACAAAATGAGAGAATAGCAGATGATTTTTTTCATGATTTTCAATTATTTAATTAATAATTGTTTGATCTCTTCCGAAGATGGAATACGTCCTTTTATCTCGACTTTCTCATCGATTACGAGAGCAGGAGTGGTCATAACTCCATATTTCATAATATCGACTATGTCTTCGACTTTCGTGATTTTTGCATCGATACCATTTTGTTCAACGACTTCTCTTGTAATTTTTTCAAGTGTTTTGCATTTTGCACAACCCGATCCTAAAATTTTAATTTCCATAATATATTTATTTTTAATTTGTTCAATTACATGATTTCCCGGTAATGTTTTCAGATGTACCTAAGAATTTGGCAAGTAACATTTTAGCCTCTTCAAGGTTCTCTCTGTTTATGCAATAACGAATACGTGGAGCTTCAATTTCGCCCTGTATAAGTCCTGCGTCTTTTAGTTCTTTAAGATGTTGAGATAGAGTCGATTTTACAATCGGCAATACATCCGATAAGTTGCCACTATAGCAACAAGATTGTTGAGACAGCAACTCCAATATATATATCCGGATTGGATGCCCCATTGCTTTTGCATATCGGGCAGCACGTTGCATATCTTCAGTAATAATATTCTTTTCCATTATTCGTAGTTCGTGAAATTACGAACAAAGGAAATGCAATATTTTAATATTTGCAAAATTATTTTTTAAAAACAATTATGATATTTTAACCAGATTGGCTATTTATTAGATATTAAGGCATATAGAGCAAATGACGCAAGCCAGTGTGCACCGGCATACTCTCCGGAATCCATCTTTTCGTAACTATAGTTAAAATGCTCATTTGCTAAATCTATCATTTTTTTATTATTCAATGCTTTTCCCATTTCGAATAAGCACCAGGCTCTGCTGTAATTTAACCCGTCCAGATGAGCTAATTTACCATCGCTTCTGTCCGATACAACAGCAATCTGCAAAAATGAAGAGGGATTTTTTTCGAATCCCGGCATAAATTTTTTAAGCCATGCTCTATATTCTTTCAAAGGCAGTATTTTCATCATAAGAGAAGCTTCCTGCAGCGAAGGGGATAGGAAGTCGAATCCTCCCGGTTCCCATGTAAGAGGTGAATTTTTATCTTTTAGGAAATACTCTCTTGCCTTTATCTCAATTATTTTCGCGAGTTCAGGGTCATATTTTTTTGCATAATCGTAAGCAAATGACATCCCGAATGCAATATTGGAATGTTCTCCAACACGAATAGGGTAGTTAAGTTTACCGAGAAATTCCCTGAATCGGACAGATATCTGATTTACCAGTGGCAGCAGATTATTGTGAAGGTTTGCTGCTTCGGGATTGTTCCATTCTCTTATTGCTTCGTCAAGTTTAAGAAGCCAAGCCCACCCGTAGGTTCTTTCAAAATCTTTGTTGTTTACGTCGTTTAGATATGCAACCTCTTTAAGTATGTGATCTGCAGTGATATTCTTTTTAAGTTTTGCAATTATCACATCTTTTTTTGCGAAATCGGGATACTCCTTAAGTATTGTAACAAGTGCCCAATGCCCGTGAACCGAAGAGTGCCAATCGAAACATCCATAAAAAGCCGGATGAATTATTCGCGGAGGAGCAAGGTATGAATCGTCACCAAGAACTTCGCCCGGTTTATTTGGGTACTCTTTGTCTATGCAATCAAATGAAAACTTATAGAGCTTTTCCACTTTTCTTTCGTCAAGCTTTGCAGGTTGAGAGTTTTGTGCATAAAGAGCTACTGTTGCAAAGAAAAGCAACATAAATACAATTAATCGTGATTTCATAGTTTCAAATTTGTTGTGAGTAAAATTATTATAATATGAATCAAAAAACAAATTATATTTGCCTCAATTCAAATATTAATCATTAAACAGCAGGGTTTACAGAGCTATGAAAATTGTATTTTTAGACAGTGCGAGTCTTGGAAACGGTATATCATTCGATTCAATTGAAAAACTTGGTGAGTTCACATCCTTTGAATATACCGCCCCGGAAAATGTTGCCGAAAGAGTTAAAGATGTGCAGATTCTTATTGTTAATAAAGTAGTTATTGGCAAAGATGAAATGGATTCTGCTCCCGGTTTGAAGCTGATTTGCGTTGCTGCAACAGGAATGAACAACATCGATTTGAATTATGCGGCCGAAAAGGGGATTTTAGTTAGAAATGCAGTTAATTACTCAACCGAAAGTGTTGTACAAGTTACATTTGCTTCAATTCTTGCATTAATTACAAATATTCAATATTTCGACAATTGTGTAAAAAATGGAGTTTATTCACAGAGTAAACATTTTACCGATACCGGACGCTCATTTGCAGAGCTGTATGGTAAGCGATTCGGGATAATCGGAATGGGCACAATTGGAAAAAGAGTTGCGCAGATTGCATCTGCCTTTGGTGCTGAGGTTGTTTATTACTCCACAAATGGAGTTCCTCATTGTAAAGATTATGAATCACTTTCGCTCGACGAATTGTTATCTGCATCTGATATTGTTTCAATACACGCCCCTCTAAATGAAAAAACAAACAATTTGATAGGGCTTACCGATCTCAAAAAAATGAAGAGAGAAGCTTTTATTGCAAATATGGGACGAGGAGGAATTATCAACGAAACCGATTTAGTTACGGCATTGAATGAAAATATAATTGCGGGAGCAGTTGTTGATGTTTATGGTAAAGAACCAATAGGACCTAATCATCCATATTTTAATATTAAAGATAAAAGTAAAGTAATTCTTACCCCACATATAGCCTGGGCAAGCGTAGAAGCTCGAAAAACGCTGGTACAAAAGATTGCGCAAAATATTGAGAGCTTTCTACTTGGTTAAAGAGTGCTTCTGAATGTACTCATTGAACCTTTCGCGGTACTGTTCTCCAATTGGAATAAATGTAATTTGATCAATTGTGACACCCACTTTTGAATATTCAGCAATCATTTTAAGATTGATTATATATGACCTGTGAATTCTCAGAAAATTATCGGCAGGTAGTTTTTCTTCGATAGATTTAAGACTTAGTAAAGTGAGTATAGGGTTACCGGTTATTGTATAAATTCGAATATATTCATTTCTGCTTTCAATATATTTTATATCAGAGGTGTTTATTTTCAAATATTTATAGTCCGATTTTACATAAATACTCTCGCTATTGGTATTCTCATCTTTTTTGGCATTTTTTAGTAATTCAAAGTGAGATAAAGCTTTGTGTGCAGATTTCAAAAATTCGTCAAAACCAAATGGTTTTAGCAGATAATCAGTAGCATCGACTTTAAAGCCCTCCACTGCGTATTCTGAATATGCAGTTGTAAATACTACCATAGGCTTGTTATTGAGCGATTTTACGAAATCGAGACCACTCAAATCGGGCATATTTATATCAATAAACATCAATTCAATTTTTCCAGATGCCAATACCTCAATTGCACTGTATGCATCGGGACACTCAGCAACAAGATTGAGAAAGGGAACTTTTTTAATATACCCCGATATTTGAGATAGGGCCAAAGGCTCGTCGTCAATAGCTATACAGTTTATCATCATACCGGTATAATTAAAATAACACTATACTCTTTTTCAGTTTTTGAAACATTAATAACATATCTGTCACCATAAAGCAGATTTAGTCTTTTAGTAACATTCTGCAAACCAATACCTTCCTTTTCCTCTTCATTATTGGTCCATAATGAATTACTTACCTCGTACACAATTTTATGCTCAAGAATTGTTAACGATAAATTTACAAAAGATTTGTTTCTATAACTGACGCCATGTTTAAATGCATTTTCAATAAATGATACAAAAAGCAAAGGAGGAATCTTAACATCAGGAACAACTACCGGCAGATTTACTTTTATACTGACATTTTTTGTATAGCGGATTTTCATCAACTCAATGTAATTTTTTATAAATATTACCTCTTTTAAAAGTGAGATATTAGGTTGATTCGCATCATATAAAACATATCTCATAAGTTTTGAAAAGCCAATTATTGTCTCTTTTGCCTTATCCTTGTCAAGATCAATTAATGCATGAATATTGTTGAGCATATTCATAAAAAAATGTGGATTAAGCTGCCATTTTAAATTTTCAAGCTCAATCATAAGACTATTATTCCTAAGTTCCGTCTGCTTTTGTTGTTCGTCCATTAACCTTAAAAACAACTTAACCGAAAGATTAAATCCGGATATAAGAATTGCAATCAGAATACTTAAGAAAAACGAATCAACTGCTCTAATATCAATTATGGGTTTCTTGCCAAATCTCTTTTCCGGGAATCCATTTGGTTTAACTGCTTTGAATCCATCCGGAGGCATTTTTTGGAAATCGGGAGGTAACTTTTTATCAAACTCCGGTTTCGGATAAATATTCATCTCCGGACTATTTTTCCCGGGAAAGTTCATTCCCTCCCGGAGTACTTTTGGATAGACAGAAAAAATAAAAATAAGTGCTAATACATTAAATATTGCATACTTTACATACTTTTTTTTAAAGAAATATAAGGGCGTTGTAAAAAAATTATGGAAAATGAAAAAAAGAAAAAATGGCAATAAAACGAGCCATGCTCTGAATACCATTCTCCATTGAACAGATGCCTCTCCACTCATTTTAGAATCCATTATGGGAGTGAGAAAAACAAAAAACCATCCGACAAAATAAATGGAATTTTCCAGAATCGTTTGTTTGCCTATTTTTTTCATTTATTTAAATCGATTGAATAAGTAATACCTAGAATATTTGCACCTTCGACATCATCATCATTTTTTTCTGAACTGTAACGATAAAACAAATTTAAACTGTTCTTCTCATTAATTCTGAATTTTGTGCCAAAAGTGTATTTTATCTTAGTAATTTCATTTTTTTGAGGATCATTAATGGTATTATATATTTCTGCAGATACGTATGGATTAAATCTCGACTTCTTCAAATTATACTCTGCCGACAATTTACTTCTGATGTACATTTTTGGATTTGCTCTTGTTTCAGTTGCATCTACTCCCGAGCGGTAAGTACTTTGAACCTTCTCTTTCAATGACATAGTAACTCTGTAAATTTTAAACTGACCATCAATCTCTCCGTAGAATCTGTGACGATTTTCCCAATATCCGTCCGGATGATTATAATTGATATAAGTATATCCTGCTCCTACCTTAAAATGCTTTTCAATTTTGTAAGAAACACCTAAAGATGTTTCTAACCGATCAAGATTAGACAAATTATCTCTGAGACGCAGCTCCTCTCCTAGATATAATTTAAGTTTTGGAGCAATTTTATATGAAATATCTAATTCACTCCATAAACTATACGGTGCCTGAGCCCTTAACAAACCTGAATTTATAAGTACAAATATGAAAAGCAATAATCTTTTACTCATTTCTAATCTTTGTTAAATTGTCAATTGTATTAATCTCATCGGAAATTGCTTCATAATAGATTTTTATTATTGCTGAATCCCTTAAGAAATCAATATATCCAATCTCAATACGAATAATTTTAAGACCTGTTCTTTGCTCTAGATCTTGCCTCAATTCGGTTTCCTTATCGGGAGTTATGAGGGATATTTTATCATATAGAATAAGCTTAGTCGGTATGTGTCTTAGCCATCGGGTACTTTCAAGAATCCAGATTGCTACAATAAAACTTAAGTTGGTAAAACCAAGTTCAACATAACTCAGGTCTACTGCAAGAGCATTTATAACCGATATGGCAATAATTGCAAATAAGTATGTCATTTCTCTTATTGGAACCGATTCTGTTCTGTATCTGATAATTCCAAATATGGCAAATAACCCTAAAGCAAATCCCACTTTTATCTTTACGCTACCTAATAGGAAAATCATTAAGAAAATACTTATTCCTATAAGTGAAAATGTAAAATAGTAATCTCTTCGTCTGCTTTTTCGATAATACAGCAAATGAATAATTATTCCAACTACTACAAGGTTTAGTACAAAGTGAGAAAGTAACTGACCAAAACCACTACTGTCGAACACAGGAGAATCATTAAATAAATCCATATTTGTAATCTGTTATCTTGTTAAGTTGAACCAATTTTGCCTTAAACAAATTTCTCTTTAGCGAGTTGTCGGTAAGTATGCATCCTATACAGTACTTACTTATACTGACAGGTTTTATTCTTAAATCGAGCAGATGCTGTTTAAGAGATGAAATTTGTGAAGCCTCTCTCTTTATTTCAATAATTACGATATCTGCTAGTTCAGAAAAATTTCCATTATCCAGATTATCAAATGTGATATCGAAATCTATAGTTACACGTTCTGTCTTTTTATAATTAACCAATGTAATCCTGTTGAAACTATTAATAAGATGTTTATTTAATTTATTGAATCTTAAGTTTGTATATCTGCTTAATAATAAATCTTTTTGGATAAAGCTATCATCTGAAAAACTATTAATTTCGACCCTTTTCTTATTTGTAATGCCGTGATTATCCTTGCGTTTAATCTCAAAAAATGATAACGAATTATTAGAGTAACTCCTCTCTCTTACTTTTTGTCTTGTTTTAAAACCATTATGATGTTTAAAATACATACTAAGATTTTGAGTGTCGTAATATGCAGTTTTGTAGGCAGATACTCTATTGCCTTCGGTTTCCTGAATATAGTAACTGTCATTAATTCGGTATAACAGCTCCGGCAATACACTTAGATTGGTCAGATACTTATTATCAATACGATTCAATAATGTAATTTCACTCATTTGAGAAAGCGA
>MTLD01001073.1_pt1 | contig 10699 bp, 9 predicted proteins | sample 1982471 | NCBI WGS metagenome assembly MTLD01 (sample SAMN05712604, study PRJNA340218) | biofilm metagenome | isolation source: sample SPM anode biofilm adapted to -50 mV | place: USA | collected 2012-02-03
CGGGCCGCACATCTTGTCCCAGGTTACCGGCGGGCCCGCATGCAGTATCAGGTCCTTGGCCATGCCCGGCACGACGTCCTGGGCAATGCCAATGCCGACGATCGTGGGCTTGGCCGCCTGGATGCGTCGGATCGCCTCGGCATTCGCCTTTTCCACGTCGACCGTGGTGCCCGCTGCCAGGGCGTCGAGCGCGGCAATGGCCTTCCTGTCGCCGCCGGCGGGCGGCCGCCAGTCAACATGGACGGCCGGGGTGCCTTCCTGCGCCAGATTCTGCGCGAATGACTCGAGGCCCAGGTTTATGATCGACAACTCGGTGCCGAACAGTTCATTGATTGGATGAGCGCTCATCGGCTGCCTCCTTGCGCCATTCTGGCGATCTCGATGGCCACCAGCGCGGCCCGGTAGTTGGAGGGCATGATGACGACACCCTCCGCCTCGAGCTTGGTCCGCTGTCCATCCAGATTCTGTGGATCGGCCGCCGTTCCCGTTATCGAAGCGATGACCGGCAGGTATCCGCCGCGCTGCTTCGCCGATGCGCGCGCGCTCCGTATCGCCTCTACCGCGGCGCCAGCGGGATCGGCGTGCGAGCCGTAACCCAGCACCACGTCTATCAGTATCACGGCCGTCGATGGGTCGGTGCCTTCCTGTGCTATGCGTTCGGCGCGGGCGGCCGGATCTATCATCGGGTGCGGCCTGCCGTCGGTGAAGGTGTCATCGCCGAGGTCGACGATGGCATGTCCGGTCGACTTTCGCGGGTCGGGCATCTGCCAGGCCTTGTCGGTCTGGTTGTTCGACCAGACGCCGCCCAGCGCCTTGTGGGCGATAAACAGGGCCTCGTCGGTCAGGGTGCCACCGGTATACAGGCCGCGCAGGTACTTCTGGTTGGATCCCAGCTTCTGCGCTTCCTTGGCGGCGATCGCCTGGATGGCCGCGCGGCTCGGCCGGTTGTACCGGTCGTTGCCGGAGTCCTCGGCGATGCGGGCGCGGGCCGATCGGGTGTCGGGTATCCCGGACGCGAAAAGCGCGGCCAGGAGCGCGGCTTCCTCGAGGTCCGAGGCGTATGCCAGGTTCCCTTCGTCTGCCGGAAGCGGCATGCCCAGGAAATGGGCAATAGCAGGCTTGCCGCTGGCCTTGAGGGCCGCGATCACCTTGGCCGCCACGTCCGGAGCGGGCGGCTTGCTGACCACCAGGATGACCTTGGTAGCCGGATCGGCCGCCAGCGCCTGGATGGCGAGCAGGCTGGTCATGCCACCGACGGCCGCGTTCTTCAGATCGCGTCCGCCCGTGCCGATGCCCTGGCTGACGCCGGCACCGAAGCGGTCTATCAGGCAGGAGACTTCCTGCAGGCCGGTGCCGGCGGCGGCGACGATGCCGACCGTTCCGCGCTTGACCACATTGGCGAAACACAGCGGCTTGCCGTTGATGATCGCGGTACCGCAGTCCGGCCCCATCATCAACAGGCCCTTGGATACCGCCAGCTTCTTGAGCGCTATTTCATCCTCGAGCGAGACGTTGTCGGAGAACAGCATCACATGGAGCCCGGCATCGAGCGCCTTGCGCGCCTCCCTCGGGGCATAGGCACCGGGTACCGATATGACGGCGACATTGGCCTTCGGCGCCAGCTTGAGCGCGGCCGCCATCGACCCGGCGCGGCCAAGGCCGCTGGTTTGCTCGACTGCCTTCTTGCGGGTCAGCGCGTCGAAGGCCTCGGTCGTCGCCGCTTCGAGCGATTTCTCGTCCTTGGCATCTATCGCGACGATCAGATCGTTGGGAGCCAGGCTGTCCAGCGTGGCCTTGTCGAAGCCCATGTCGGTCAGCAGCTCTATGTTCATCGGTGTGGCCATCGCGACGACGGCATCGTTGACGCCGGACATCGACTTGATCTCCCGGGCCGCGAGCATCAGAAAGACCGAATCATAATAGGAGTCTTTTCTCAGTGTAATTCGCTTCATCATACCTCCCATTCCTCAAAGTATACCATTCTGGCGCGAGGGGCAAAAGTGGCTACGACCGCGACCCGCGCAGGCCTGCGACAAAACCCGTCAGCGCATCCTCTCCGGATGTAGCGCCATGGTGCAGCGCCGCATCGAGTGCGGCGGCGACCGAAGGTACGGCCTCGGACAGGTCCCGTTCCGAGGCCTCGATCAAGGACCGTGCCATCGACGCCACGGCTCCCGCGAGGCGCACCAGATATGCCGGTGGCGCTCCCGCGAGCGCTCCCAGCAACAGCGAACGGCCCGCGGCCGTCGTCCTGTCGAGTGCCGGCCGCACGGCATCCCGGAATTCCGGCAGTGCCCGGCCCGGCACACCGCCCGCGATGTCGGCTGCGCACAGGTATCCCGCAATCCAGTCATCGCCCGATGGCGTCGTACCCGGACCAAAACCCACGATGCTGACCGGGAACCGATCCGAAGCCAATCGTGCGCCAAATGCCCGCGCGATGCTTCCGTTGCCAAGAATGCCCTCATCCGTTCCGGCGGCCTCGTGGGCCTTGAGCAGCATGGCCGCGAGCCGGTCAGCCACCACGGACCATGTCGTTTCATCGGAACACGTTGCGAGGCTGGAAAGGTATGGTCGCGGATCCCAGATCTCGTATGCCGCCAGATCGAGTACTGCCGTGCGCGCGCTGACCAATCTGGCCCCATCCCAGACCGCCATGACGGGCTCGGGCCCGGTGGCGGCATCCAGTGCGCGCGCCGTGGCGGCGGCGAACGCCTCCCACCCGGTGGCCGGCATCATGGCGCGGGCCTCCAGGTGTTCGGCGCGGCCGACCACCGACACCAGCGCTCCGTCCGGGTGCAGTAGCGATACCGCCTTGCCAAAGACGCCCACGATCCTGGCTGTCCATGGCGCAGGCGGTACCAGGCACCCTACCGCGGGGTTCACTCGTGCCGATGCATTTCCGGAGCCGAACGGCACGAGCCGAACGGCGATTTGGTTATCCAGTTGTCCACCGGCTCCTTGTTGCGCATCGAGCGCCACACATCCTCGAACCGCATCGGCATGTGCATGATCTCGGCGCCGGTGGCCTTCTGGATCGCGTTGCCCAGTGCGGCCGCGACGGAGATCATCGAGTGTTCACCGACGCCACGGGCACCGTACGGCCCATCGATCTGCGGCGTCTCGACGACGGCGCACTCGATCTCCATGGGCAGATCCTTCGACGTGGGTATCTTGTTGTCGGTGAATGAAGGATTGAGGAGTCGGCCCTGCTGGTCGTAGATGTAGCCTTCGCATATCGCCGTGCCAAGACCCTGCATCATGCCACCAATGGCCTGTCCGCGCACGATTTCCGGATTGATCGCCCGGCCCACGTCGTAGACACTGCCAACCTTCAGTACGTGGTACTCGCCGGTTGCCTCGTTGACCTCGACGATCATGCCGTGAGCGCCATAGGTCCAGTCGAGGGCGGGGTTCCCTTCGCCCGTCTCCTTGTCCAGATTCGAGAGGCCCTGGGCGATGTACCTGCCCACGCCGATCAGCGGGCCGCCGATGCCATTGCCGTTGGGCATCGCCAGTCCGACAGCCATTGCCGAAAACTTCACCGACAGGGCCGGATGGTGCTTGACGAACACCTTCTCCCCGTCATGCCCCAGGTCGCGCGGATTGGCGCGCAGCGCCTCGGCCGCGACGGCGTAGGCGTTCTTCAGCAGGTCCTCCGCGGCCAGGATGGCGGCGTTGCCCGACATGATCAGGCCCTTCGAGGCGACAGTCTGCCAGTCGTAGGGGTCGCGGTCGGTATCGTTCTCGAAGGCGACCTTGATCTTGTCGATGGAGAAACCGAGCCGCTCCGCGACAATCTGCCTGATTGACGCGTACGTGCCCTGGCCGTAATCGGTCAGCGCGATGTTGACCAGGACGGAGCCGTCCTCGTTCATCTTGAGCACGACGGCGGTAGCGGTAAATGACGGCATCGCGGGGGCCTTGTGCAGGGCGGCGACGCCCTTGCCTATCTTCCAGCCGGTCTGTTTCTCGCGGGCCTGCTCGGCCGGCGTCAGCTTGCCGTAGTTGATCATGCGGGCGGCTTCGTTGATGCATCTGACAACGTTGCCGGTGCTCGTCAGTATCTCTTCGCCGGTCAGTGTCTTCGAGCCGGGCCGCAGCGCGTTCTTCAGGCGGAACTCCAGCGGATCCATGCCGATCGCCGAGGCAATCAGTTCCATGTGCCGCTCCACCGCCCAGTGGAACTCCACGTGGCCGAATCCGCGATAGGCGGTTCCGTACGGTTTGTTGGTATAGATCGTGTACGCATCCACCGAGGCGTTCGGTATCTCGTAGGGACCGGCGGCCGAATAGCCGGAGGCGCGCGTCACGTTGACGGCATAGTCGGCGTAGGCGCCCGCGTCCCAGTACATGGTCATCTTCTGCGCAATGATCTTGCCATCGGCGGAGACGCCGGTCTTGATGTGGTAGGTCAGGGCGGAACGGCACGGCAGCAGGCTGAACTCCTCCTCGCGGCTGGCCTGGAACTTGACCGGCTTGCCGTTCGCCTTGCGCGACAGCACGGCACAGAGTGGCTCGACCCCGATGCCCGCCTTGCCGCCGAATCCGCCGCCCACGTAGGGAATCTGTACCCGCACGTTGATGTGGGGCAGCTTGAAGGCGTTGCAGAACAGGTTGCGTACCGTAAAGGGTGACTGGGCGCTGGTCCATATCGAGACCTTGTCGCCCATGCCCCACTGGACTATCGCGACATGCGTCTCCATGGGCACGTGCTGTACCGAGGGGCACGAGTACTCGCGCTCGACGATGAATTCTGATTGCTCGAAGCCCTTCTCCACGTCACCCTTGCGCAGTTTGGTGTGGTTGGCAATGTTCGTGCCTGGCTTGGGCGTGAACGCGGCGGCCACGTAGCCATAGCTGCCCAGGTCCGGGTGGACGAGCGGTGCGTCTGGTTTGAGCGCGTCCATGTGGTGCAGCACCGGCGGCAGTGGCTCATATTCCACCTCGATGGCCTCGACAGCCGCCCGGGCCTGCTCCAGCGTCTCGGCGGCCACGGCCGCGACCGCTTCGCCGTAGTGGCGCACCTCGCCCTTGGCCAGTATGTACTTGTCTACAATATACAAGCCGATGTGGTAGTCCAGTTCATCGCCTATCACGACCGCGCGGACGCCCGGCATCGAGGCGGCCTTGGTCGTGTCGATATGCTTGATGCGGGCACGGGCGAAGGGGCTCTTCTTGAGCTGCGCGTGCAGCATGCCAGGAAACTCCATGTCGCTGACGAACATGGCCTCGCCGGTCAGTTTCTCGACCATGTCCGGCCGACCGGCCTTCTTGCCGACGTACGAGAGATCGGCTGGTTTGATGTCTTCAAACATGCTTGAGCTCTCCCTTCTTCTCGGGGTTGCCGGTCAGGTCCATGACGGCCTCGACGATCTGGGTGTAGCCGGTGCAGCGGCAGAAATTGCCCTCCACGGCCTCCTTGATCTCGGCGACATCCGGCTTCGGCTTGTCGGCGAGCAGTTCCTTGATCGACATGACCATGCCTGGTGTGCAGAAACCGCACTGTACGGCGTGGTTGCGCTCGAATGCCTTCTGGATATCCGACAGGGACGGGCCGTTGGCTTCACCCTCGATCGTATGGATGACGGCTCCGTCGGTCTCGACCGCCAGCACCATGCAGGAGTTGACGGCGTGGCCATTGAGTATGACGGTGCAGGCGCCACACTCTCCCATGCCACAGCCTTCCTTGGTGCCGGTCAGGCCCAGATCCTCGCGGAGGAAGCGGAGCAGCGTCTTGTTCTCCGCGCAGTCGCGTTCATAGAGCAATCCATTGACGGTAAGCTTCATTTTCATGGTTACTTGACCTCCGCAAGGAGGCGTCGTACATAGACGCCGATCATGTGTTCGCGGTACTCCTTGGTGCCGCGCACGTCGCTGATGGGAGACACCGAGGCCAGCACCTTGCGCGCCGCCTCGTCGGGTGAGTCCTTCATGGTCACCGATTCGACGAGGACCGGTGTCGGGGCGGCCGAACTGACGCCGAACCGTATCGAGTCGCCATGGCGCACCATCAGCACGCCGACGATGCCGAGGTCGTGCCCGGCTATGCGCTTGAGCTTGAGATAGGTGCCCCTGGCGTTCCTGGACTCAGGCGGTATGACGATGCTGGCCAGATACTCGCCCGGCTTGAGCACGGTCTTCTTGACGCCGGCGAAGAATTCGGTAAAGGGTATGGTCCGTTCACCGGCCTTGGACCGGATCACGGCTTTGGCTCCAAGGCAGAGCAGAGCCGGAGCCATGTCCGAACAGGGTGATGCGTTGACGACGTTGCCGGCAACCGTGGCCCTGTTGCGTATCTGGTGGCTGGCCAGCTCGTGGGCGCATCCGCAGAGGATCGGGTAGCCGTCTCTGGCATCCTTCGATCGCATCACATCGTTGATCGTGGCCGCCGGCCCGATGATCAGGCCATCGCGTACCGAGAAGGATATGCGATTCGAGTCGGGAACCTTCTTGCCGTCTATGACGAACTGAGGTTTCATGACTCCATTGCGGATATTGGGAATCAGGTCGGTACCGCCCGCAAGAAATTTACCATCGTCCCGATGTTGATCAAGAGCGTCGGTCAATTCTGCGACGGTCCGCGGCGCGAGATAGCGGAATTCATAGAACATGCATGACCGCCTTTCCGTCCAAAAAAAATAAAGACCCGGACCATTTCCCGGATCTTTCAAGAACAGATTTGGACAATTTGTCATGATAGTTAAGCCCGATATTGGCTGCTTGTCAAGCAAAAGAGAACCCTCCGACATGTTCACCGGTGCGCTCCCGTCATTGTAAAGGCGCCGATTTGCGTCTAGAATCGCGATACCATGGATTCGTTTCCAATCGACACCGATGGCGGGCCCCAGGTCGTCATCGAACTGATCTATCGTCTCAAGGTCAAGGACGTGATGACGACCAGGGTGGTCACCGCGGCACCCCAGGCGACGATGCGGGCGGTGCAGCTCCTGATGCGTGATCATGGGATAACCGGCGTACCGATTGTCGACGCCGGCCGCCTGGTCGGCATCGTCTCCATTGGCGACATGATCGAGGCGCTCGATACCGGTGCCATAACCGAATCGGCCGAATCCAGGATGACCCGCTCGCTGATCGTACTGGAGGACGACATGCCGCTGTCGTTCGCGGTGACATACTTCAACCGGTACGGTTACCGGCGTTTTCCCGTTCTTGACCGCCACGGGTCGCTGGCAGGCATTGTCACCGCGGCCGACGTGCTCAGGTCACTGCTGATAGAGATGAACCGCGAAGTCGAACGGCTCGAGGCCGGCATCGTACGAGACAACCAGTCGAAGCCCGGCTCATCCATGGTCCATCTGAGCTTTCCCAGCCGACGTTTTGACTTCGAGAATGCGGGCAAGGCTTCGGCCGAGCTCAAGAAGGCGCTCAAATCGATAGGCGCCGATGCCACGGTGATACGGCGGGCGGCGATAGTCAGCTACGAGCTGGAGATGAATCAGGTCATACATTCCGTCGGTGGCATCATGGATTTCTCGATACACGACGGGGTTGTGCATATTGTGGCCAAGGACGACGGACCCGGCATAGAGGATGTGGAGGCCGCGCTGACCGAAGGGTTCTCGACGGCCAATGCCTGGATCCGTTCACTTGGCTTCGGAGCGGGGCTCGGGCTCCCCAACGCGCGGCGCTCATCGGATGAATTCGAGATTGCTTCGCGGCCGGGTGTCGGCACGACGGTCACCGCGCGCATTCGATACCAGGAGCATACATGAACGTATCAGATCTAGCCGGACAGTTCGGCTTCGAGACGCTCGTGCGCCCCGAGGCCGATCCAGCCATCGTCGACGCGTACACATCGGACCTGCTGTCCGATGTGATGGCACGGGCCCGGGAGGGCTCGGCGCTGGTCACGATCCAGGCCCACAAGAATACCGTGGCCGTCGCATCGCTCGTCGGATGCCGCGCCATCGTACTCTGCAATGACCGCACCGCGCCCGACGACATGATCGCGGCAGCCGGATCGGAAGGCATAGCGGTCTTCAGGACTCCATTGAACCAGTTCGAGGTCTCCGGGCTTCTGTACCGGGTCCTGCGGGGCTAGGTCTTCCTAGCGCACGGCATGCTTGTAGCCTGTGACTTTCACAACCATTCATGCCTCTCGCCCTGCGGCAGCCTGGAACAGCCACCCTCCGTGCTGGCTCGCCTGGCCAGGCAGCGTGGCCTCGCGCTGGTCGCGCTGACCGACCATAACAGCGCCCTGAACGCTCCGGCTTTCTCGGTTTGCGCCGCCCGTGAAGGAATAGCCGCGCTGTATGGCATGGAGGCCACCAGCGCCGAAGAGGTTCATGTGCTCTGTCTGTTCTCCGAGGTCAAGGCCGCGCTTGATTTCGGTGCATACATCGCGACGCGGTTGCCCCGGTTGCCCTACGACCCCGTCAGAATGGGCGACCAGGTCGTTGTCGATGCCGACGACATGATCATCGATCAGCCGGAGCTGTACTTCGGGGCGGCCCTCGAGCTTGACTTCGGGGCCCTGTGTGACGCGGCCGCAGTGCGCGGCGCGCTGGTCATTCCGGCCCACATCGACAGGCCCATGTTCGGTGCGTTGACCCAGCTTGGCTTTCTTCCCGAGTGGCCGTACGACGCGGTCGAGGCCGTGCGCCCACTGCCACCCGGAGTGGCTCGTGGGTATACGGTGATAACAGGTTCGGATGCGCACTATCCGGAGCACATAGCGCGCCGCCCCTTCGGGCTTGAGCTTGCCGCAGGCTGGAACGCCGGTGGCGTGGTCAATCTTGAGGCGGTGCGATCCGCACTTGCAGACGGGCTGGTCCGCCTGCCATACAACTCATGATATCGCCGCGCCTCCAGGTGCCATTCGCCATCGTGGGAGCGCTGCTGCTCGCATGCGCGTCCCTGGCGGTCGCCGATGTCATACCCGGTGCCACGGGCCTGTTGTCGGGGCCGATCGTGCCGGCCGGCGATGCCTATGCCGAGCTGGTTGTGGTGGCAACGACGACACACCCGGTCTCTGTTTCCGAGCATCTCCGCGTGCATGTTGAAGGGCCGGCTGGTGCTCCAAGCTCGATGTTCAGCAGCATGCCGGACCACCGCCTGTTCTCCAGGTTGCCGGTCAGCGGCGCGGCTGGACTCGGCGGCGTCCTGCGTGATGAGCCGTTTGCGGACAGGACCGTCTGGCTGGCATTCACCGTCAGCAATCTGACCGATGATGATTTCTTCTCGCTGGTTGCGGACGGGCGGGGCTTTGCCCCATCGGCGATGGTTATCGTCGCCGGCGACGGGAGCAGCAGCTGGTACAGCGGGTTGCGGCTGCGCAAGCTCAGATATGAATCGGACATGGCCGACGCGACCGCATACCGGTTCATGCTTCCCCCCGATCAGCGGTGCACGATCTATGTGCGGCTGGATGGGCCCAAGGCATTTGGCCCGGGATTCAGCGTGTGGCCATCGAGCCTCCTCGCCGCCAGGGTCAATGCCGCTGGCTGGCTCCTGGGGCTGATTCTGGCGCTCGCGGCGGTATCATGCCTGCTCGTGTTCGTGCTTCCCGTCCGTGGGCTCGAAGGCGGGCTCGAAGGCGGGTCGCTGCGACGCGCCTATCCGGTGCTCGTATTCCTGTCGCTGGCTCTTGGTCTGCGCGGCGGCGGAATCAGCGCCTTGCTGGCGGGGGTCGGGCTAACGCGCTACCTGGCTTCCCTGCTGCTCGGGGCCGCCGCGCTGATTCTTGATGCCGCGACATCATTCCGTGCCGGAAGCGGTCGTCGCCGGTATGCGGCACTGATTGTCCGTACCGGCCTGGGAATGATCGCCGCAGTCGGTTCGGTGACGACGATATCGCCGGCGGCTTCATTCATGCTGCCCGCGTACCTCTTCCTGCGGGTGAGCCTGCTCGCCACGCTGGCCGCCATCGATGCCCTTCGCCGTACCAGAGCGGAGTCGGTGGCCACGGCTCGATTGCGGGAGCGACTCCATGACCAGTCGGAGGATGACCGGAACTTCGTGACGGCTACCGCGACGGCGCTCAGCGGCCCCCTCTATGGCATCATGGGCATGCTTGAGGACATCGATGCGCTGCTGTCGGACACTCCGTTCGCCTCGAGGACTGCCCTGGCTGACATAGGCTTGGCCATGGCAGAGGCCGCCAGAATCGAGACGATCGTATCGAACATGCGGAGCTACGCCAGTGGGGGCATCGTCGGACACAGCATCGAGGACTTTGACCTTGCATCGATAGTCGGCGCCGCCGCCAATCTGCTCCGGATGGCCTTCGCCGGACAGGTGCTGCACATAGAAACCGAAGTGCCGATCATCGAGATGAAGAGCGATGTCCGGCTGGTCAGGCAGCTTCTATACGATGCGATGCACTGGGCGGCCAGAAATGGCGGCTCGCGCTTCATCGTGAAGGCGTCATCGACCGATCAGTGGTCACAGATCCTGATCGAGGATGATGGGCTGGCCCTGTTCGGAACCGATGCCGCATCGACCGCTGCGCTGGACATGGATATGGCCGTGATGTCCAGGCTGGCCGGTCTGCTTGGCGGCGGCGTCTCGTTCCGGCGTGATGGCTCCAGGAACCTGCGGGTCATCGATCTTCCTCGATGGCTCCAGGCGCCCGTATCGCTGCCGGCACGCACCTTGGCGCCGCTCGCCGAGACGGCCGGCCAGCCAACCGCCGGCAGTATCCTTGTCGCGGGCAACGAGCCGGTGATGCTGCTGG
>MTLD01002069.1_pt3 | contig 10695 bp, 8 predicted proteins | sample 1982471 | NCBI WGS metagenome assembly MTLD01 (sample SAMN05712604, study PRJNA340218) | biofilm metagenome | isolation source: sample SPM anode biofilm adapted to -50 mV | place: USA | collected 2012-02-03
CCCTCGACGCCGACGATCCGCACCACCCACTCGGGGTCGGCGGCCACCAGGTCCGCGTTCTCGTCGACCAGAGTGCGGCGCATCTCGTCGGCGTGTTCGGTGTCGACGCAGAACACGATGCACCGCGCCGTCGGGTCCTGCCGCAGGATGCCCGACAGGTGCCGCGCGGCGAGCCGTGTCCGCGCGAGCAGGGAGACCACCCGCTCGAAGTCGCGTGTCGTATAGACGCCCTCGGGCACCTCGCGGCCCAACCGGTCGAGCTGGCCGGGCGCAGGTTCCCAGCCGTCGGCATCGGGGGAGAGGACGACACGTCGAACCCGGTAGGGCGCGAGGAAGCCGTCCTCGATCCCTTGGCGGAGCGAGTACCGGTAGACGGGGTTGCCGAAGTACTCGTAGCTGTTCACGTTGTCGCTGCGCGGGGTTGCGGTCAGACCAAGCTGGACGGCACTGGCGAAGTGATCGAGAACTGCCCGCCAGGCAGAGTTCTCCTCGGCGCTGCCACGATGGCACTCGTCCACGATGACCAGGTCGAAGAAGTCGGGTCGGAAGGTGGTGAACAGCGACTCCTGGTCGCCGCCGGCCGCGAGTGCCTGGTAGGTGGCGAAGTAGATCTCTCGGCTGGTGTCGACGCCGCCGCGCACCCGGCTGAGCAGGTCGGCGCCGAAGGCGGGGATGAAGTCCTTGCGCATCGGCTGGGACAACAGCTGGTCGCGGTCGGCGAGATAGAGCACGCGGTAGTTGCGCTCCGGCCGCACGGCGGCCTCGTAGGCTCGTAGCTTGGCGACGATCTGCATCGCTGTGAAGGTCTTGCCGGTGCCGGTGGCCATCAGCAGAAGGACGCGTCGCTCGCCGCGGGCGATCGCTGCGAGAACCCGGTTGATTGCGACCGACTGGTAGTAGCGAGGCGTGATCACGTTGCCGGCCGCGTCCCGCCGTCCGCGGTTCAGCGCCTGCTTGAGGAGTGAGGCGCCTGTGCCGTCTACGCCGAGGGTCTGCAGGTACTCGTCCCAAGCGACAGCCGGCGCCGCGAACTCCGTGACCCGGCGCTCGCGCCCGGTGCGCAGGTTGTGCTCGATGATTTCGACGCCGTTGGTGGCGTAGGCCAGCGGAGCGTCGAGCTGCTGCGCGTACCGCAGAGCCTGCTGGAGCCCGTCCTCAGCGGAGCGGTACAGGCGTTTGGCCTCAACGACGACAGTGGGTGAACCGGAGACGGCGCTGAAGGCGTAATCGACGTAACCGGAGCCGAGCTGACGGGTGACGCCGCCGAGTGTCACCACACGTTGGGCCGCGACTGGGAACTGCTCGCTCACCTGATCGGGTTGCCAGCCTGCTGCCTCAATGGCGGGGACCACGAGATCGCGACACGTGTCGCTCTCCTGGGGTCCGGGTCGTGGCATGGCCTCAGGCTAGTGAAGTTGTGCGGTACCTCGCAGGCGCAACAGGCCTGGGCCGAGCAGATTCGCCACTGAGTGTTGCTAGACAAGGGCCCATAGTTACCAATCACACTGAACGACATGACGGAGTTCGCGGCGAAGTGGGCCAAGGTGCAGCAGCATTCAGGGGAGACGTTCACGACGGTGACCGGCAGGGAGTTTCGTTACGAGGCGCATGCTGGCGGTGTCGAGATGTTGACGACCAATCGGATGCTGCCGCGGTCGGCCTTCGAGGCGGCATTCGCGAGGATGCCGGTAACCGGACCCGGTGCGCTCCATGACCTTCAGGGACCTTCCTACCTGTACGCGATCCTCACGGATCCGCGGGTGCAATAGGGCCAGGGGACGTCCGGTGTCAGAAGCACGCTCGATCGAGGAAGCGGAACCTGCCTACGCGTCTCGCTTGGCACAGCTCAGTGACGGTGACTGGCATCTTCTGGATGAAGCGCTGAGGCGGGTCGATTCGGCCGACTCCTTCGGGACGTGGACCGACTCTGTCCTGCAGGACGACGGCAGTTGGCTCATGCCGTATGCGACCCTGTCCACCGAGTGCGACGACTTCCTAAGAACGCTCGCTGGACTGGGTCTGCACATTCCCTTCGATTGGTCAGCCTGGGAGTACGGGCGGGTGCTCGCCGAGGTTCCAGAGCGGCTGGATCATGCGACGCCCGCGGAGGCGGCCATGGTGATCTTCGCCATCTGGCGCTCGGATCGGTTCGTTGAAGGAGCGCTCCTGGACGGGTTCGAGAGCGGACTGATCCAGCATGCTGCTCGGCGAATGCTCAGCGCCGGGCCGCGACACGAAGCATGACGATCGTGTGATCAGGGGCGGAAAGGTGGTCGACGCCCGAGCCGACTTGGGACGCCCGCGTCTCGCTGTGGCGGTCGAAGGACTCCGTGAGCCGGGTGGGGCTACGACACCTCCAACGCCAAGTAGCGGAACTCACCTCGTCGGCCATCGAGGTTGGAGTAGGGCTTCCACACGCAGGCGTACCTGCCAGCCAGGATAAGATCCGCAGTCCGATTCTTCTTGGTGCCCTCGCCGGTCAGCGCACCCCAAGCGCGGATACCTTCGAGAACCGTTCCCTCGCGGAGGCGGAACCTGCTTGCGTTGGTCTCACGATCGTGAGTGATTGGACTCCAATAGGCGGGATCGTTGGAGAGCACCACCACTAATCCGGTGGCGTCGTGGCGAGACCTGACGAAGTGCTCGACCCGGACGAGATCCTTCACGCAGTCGTATCCGCGGATGTCCTGAGCGCCGTGATTCAGCAGATGGAGCTCCTCACCGTGGTCCACTCCGCTCCAGGCCGCAGTGAGGTACTTCAGCTCGATCGCCAGCTCACGCCCGCCTTCACGCATGAGAATGTCGAGGTGTTGGCCCTGCGTCGGCCGGGTCTCCAGACGGATCTGCGCACCGACGTGTTGGCGTTGGAGCTCCCACGCGAACGCGTGCTGGAAGTCGGCCTCGGAATGAAACGCCCCGCGTTCTCCAGAGAGCTTCGACATGATCGGCGCCACGTTGATTGCCATGATGCAAGTAGATCAGGACCTTGATCGGCCTGGACCCGGGCGGCGACACCTCTGCTTGATCCAGAACCCGTGATCCCACACACCCGCTACACACTTGGCCCGAGGCGATCTCCGCAATCCTGCGCGCCCTGTGGATAACCCGCGGTCCGGGCTCCACAGGCGAGAATTCCGGACGTGACCAGACTGTCGCTGGCTGAGGCCCAGGCGGACCTGTCGAAGCTCGTGGAGTCGGCGCTGACCACCCACGAGCGATTCGAGTTGACCCGCAACGGTAAGCGGGTCGCGGTGCTGCTCAGCGTCGATGACTACGACTCCCTGCTGGAGACGCTCGACATTCTGAGCAACCCCGACGAGGTCGAGGCGATCCAGACCGGCCTGGCTGACGTGGAACGCGGACAGCTCAGTTCGGCAGATGAGGTTCGTGCGGCGCTCACCACCGACGGAGGGTGGTCGACAGGCCCGGCCTCGCGCTGACCGTCCGCATTGCGCCTGCCTTCCCGGGAGCCCACGGTCGCCGTCGCCAAGCGGCCTTCTCGCGATTCGTCGTTACAGAGATGTCCGGAACGACCCACTTCTGAGGCTTAAGGCGGTAGAGGCGCAGAACTCCCGTCCCTGACGTCCCCATCGCGGACTGCTGCGGACAGCGCGTGGGAAGTCCTGCGAACTCCTGGGCTCTCGAGCGTCCTGATCGACCCGCTCGTGGGCTTAGGGACGGTGAGAGGGCTTCCGACGGGGAGGAGGTGTGCGTTGACGATCAGCCTGAAGAAGGTGACCGCCGGGTCGGGGTACACCTACCTAACTCAGCAGGTAGCCGCCCAGGACGGCCAGGTGCGCACCGGGCTCGCCGCCTACTACGAGGAGAAGGGCGAGGCGCCGGGCGTCTGGATGGGCGCCGGCATGGACGGATTCGACGGCCTCAACGCCGACGACCCGGTCACCGAGGCCCAGATGCTGGCCCTCTTCGGCAATGGCCTTCACCCACTGGCCGATCAGATCAAGCACGAGGCCCTCGCCGCCGGCATGACCGAGCGCCAGGCCGAGAAGGCGTGCCGCCTCGGACGTCCCTTCGCCGTCCGCGACACCCATCCCCCGGAGTTCAAGCAGGAACTGAAGGGCCGCTACGCCGCAGCCAACATCGCGGCCGGACACCGTCCCAACGCCCGGCTCGACCCGGACGTCCTTGCGCAGATCCGCACGGAGGTCGCCACCGAGTTCTTCACCAAGGAGTACGGACGCCTGCCCGAGGGCCCGAGCGAACTCCACCGTGAGGTCGCGATCTGGTCGCGCCCGACCGCCACAACGATCGCCGGTGTCGATCTCACTGTGTCGCCGACCAAGTCGTTCTCCACCGCCTGGGCGCTCGCTCCGCTCGCCACCAGCCGTCAGCTCGAGGAGCTGCACCACCGCGCCGTCGCCCGGATGATCACCTACCTCGAGACCCAGGCGTTCAGCCGGGTCGGACCAGGCGGGGTCCGCAACATCGAGGCCCGCGGCTTGGTCGTCGCAGCCTTCGACCACCGCAGCACCCGTGCCGGCGATCCTGATCTGCACACGCACCTCGTCATCGCCAACAAGGTGCAGGCCACCGACGGGCGCTGGTACGCCCTCAACACCAACCTGATCTACAAGGCGAAAGTCGCCGCCTCCGAGCTGTACACCGCCACGCTGGAGGCCGGTCTCGCCGAGACCTTTGGCATCCGGTTCGTTGAGCGCACCACCGGACGCGGCAAGCGTCCCGTCCGCGAGATCGACGGCATCAATCCGGCACTGAACAAGCGCTGGTCGACCCGCCGCGGGCAGATCGAACACCGCCGGGACGAACTCGCCGCCACGTTCCTCGCCGATCACGGCCGTCCGCCAACCGAGGTCGAGATGATCGCCCTCGCCCAGCGCGCCAACCTCGAGACCCGCGATACCAAACCCGAGCCGCGATCGCTCGCCGAGCAGCGAGCCACGTGGCGCGCCCAGGCCGAACAGGTGCTGGGCGCCGGGGGAGTGGACCGCATGCTCGCTGCCGCGTTCGGCCGCGAACCCGTCAATGCCGAGACACCGACCATCGAGTGGCTGATCGACACCTCCGCCCGCGTCATCGGCACCGTCGAACAGGAGCGATCCACCTGGCAGGGCTGGCACGTCCGCGCTGAAGCGCTGCGGCAGGCACGAGCCGCGGGCGTTTCCACCGACCTGCTCGACCGGGTCGTCGACACCCTCGTCGACCTCGCCCTGGAGACCCGGTCGCTGCGGCTCACCAAGGACAACCCGATCGAGGAACCCGACGCGCTGCGCCGCAGCGATGGCCAGAGCGTCTACACCATCCCCGGCATGGACTGGTACACCTCCAGCCGCATCCTCGACGCCGAGGACCGAATCGTTGCCCACGCCGCACGCGCGGACGGACGCGTCGTCTCCCGCGAGATCGTCGACCTCGCCCTACTCGAGGCTCTCGCCAACGGCACCCAGCTCACCTCCGGACAGCGCGACATGGTCGACGCCATGGCCCGCTCGGGACGCCGCGTCCAGCTCGCCATCGCGCCCGCCGGCACCGGCAAGACCACAGCGATGCGGACGCTGGGCGCCGCGTGGGCCGAGTCCGGCGGAACTGTGATCGGCCTGGCTCCTTCCGCGGCCGCCGCGAAGGCCCTCGCTGACCAGCTCGACGTGCCCTGCGACACGCTCGCCAAACTCACCTGGAGCCTCGACCGTCCCGAGCAGCCCCAGCCCACGTGGATGGCTGCCATCGGACCCGAAAGTCTGGTCGTCATCGACGAAGCGGGTATGGCAGACACCCTCAGCCTCGACCGCGCGATCGACCACATCATCGGACGCGGCGGCAGCGTCCGGCTCGTCGGAGACGACCGGCAGCTGTCCGCGATCGGCGCGGGCGGCGTCCTGGCCGACATCGAGGCCGCCGTCGGCGCCTGCCGGCTCACCGAGGTGCTTCGCTTCGACGACCCGGCCGAAGCTGAAGCGTCCCTCGCGCTGCGAGATGGACGCGCCGAGGCGCTGGGCTACTACCTCGACCACGACCGCATCCACGTCGGCGACGTCGTGACCATGGCGCACGCCGTGTTGGACGCCTGGACGCAGGATCACGCGAACGGCCTGGACGCGCTCATGCTCGCCCCGACGAGGGACCTCGTCACCGAGCTGAACCGGCTCGCGCAGTGGCGCCACCTCGAAGGCCGCACCATGCTCGGTCGCGGTGCGGGGCTGGCCGACGGCACCATCGCGGTCGCCGGCGACTTGGTGATCACCCGCGTCAACGCCCGCCAGTTGCCGGTCGGCAGCCGTGATTGGGTGAAAAACGGCGATCGGTGGAGCGTGGCGAGCGTCCTCCCCGACGGCAGCATGCGCGTCCAGAGCCTGCGGACGAAGCACACCGTGAACCTGCCCGCCGACTACGTCCGCGAGTGGGTCGATCTCGGCTACGCCACCACGATCCACGGCGCTCAAGGGCTTACCGCCGACACCATGCACGGCCTGGCGACCGGCGAGGAATCCCGGCAGGAGCTGTACACGATGCTCACCCGCGGACGGCGGGCGAACCACCTCTACCTCGAGGTCGTCGGCGACGGCGACCCGCACGGGCTCGCACACGCGGACTCGGTTCACCTGCTCACTGCTGTCGAGCGGCTGGAGCGGGCGCTCACCCACGACGGCGCGCCCGTGTCGGCCAGCACCCAGCTCCGCGAGCAGGAAGACCCGACGAAGCTCCTCGCGCCGGCCGTGGCTCGCTATACGGACGCGCTCGGCGTGGCCGCCGAACAGGTGCTCGGGCAAGAGGCCGGCCAGCGGCTCGACCAGGCAGCCGACGACCTCGTCCTATGGCTCACCGAGTGCCCGGCCTGGGACACCCTCCGCGCCGACCTGCTCGGACTGGCCGCTGACGGCCACGACCCGATCACGCTGTTGCGCAGGATCACCAGACTCGGCGAGCTGGACAATGCCCGCGATGCCGCGGCCGTGCTCGACCATCGTCTGCACTTGTTGGTGCCGGACGAGCGGACCGGACCGCTGCCGTGGCTGCGCGGCATCCCGTCGAAGGTGGACGAGGACGCGACCTGGGGACCATATCTCCGGGCCCGCGCCGAGCGCGTCGAGGTGCTCACGGAGGCGGTCCGCAAGGCGACCATCGCCGGGGACGGCCCCCTGACCTGGCTACGGAATCCAGCGGGTCGTCCACACCTCCGTCGCGACGACGAGGTGCTTGTGGATATCTCCGTCTGGCGGGCAGCGATGGACGTGGCCAGCACTGATGGACGACCAACCGGCGAACCCGCGACGGCGGATGCCGCCCGGGGCTGGCAGAACGACCTGGACGCGCGCCTGGAAGATCTCGTCGGCATCGAGGCCGGAGTGTGGAGCCGACTCCTCACCTGGGCCGACCCCGCGATTGCCCGTGACCCGGACCGCTTGGAGGTCGCGCAGCGGCTCTATGAGCTCGAGGTCGACGGCGTCCGTGTCGCCCCCGTGGTGAAGGAGGCACTCGCCGAGGGCCACCTGCCCGCCGACCACGCCGCGTCGGCCCTGTGGTACCGGGTTGTCGGCCTGCTCAACAGAGGCCGATCGTTCCCGCCGCCAGAACCGCGCTGGGAGTCCGTCGAGCCACGCCCAATCCCGCGACCCGAGTCCGAGAGCGCCCCCTGGACCATCAGCCCTGATCACGGCGGCCCCTCCATCGGCTTCTGAACACCCACAAAGAAGGAGAGATCATGTCCGTCATCGAGAGCACCAAGCCCGGCGCCTTCGTGTCGTTGGCTCAGGCCGCCGACATCCTCGGCATCAGCGTCCACACGCTCCGGCGCCGTATCGCCGCCGGCGAGTTACCCGCCTTCCGCACCGGCCGCCGGATCATCCGCGTTCGAATCAGCGACTTGGAGAGGTTGTTGCGACGAGTTCCTTCGACCGCGAGTTGGAGTTGAGCCAGAGGACCGACGTTTCTGTCTCACCCGATCGCTAGGGTGGCGGCCATGATCTTGCTTCGCCCGAACGTTCCGATCGGAATACATGTGTGGCGTGATGAGCCGGGTGGCCCCATCGTTGAGGCGGCGGCTGTGGGGGCCGCAGGATTCAATTGGTGTGGCCGCGACGGGCGCACTCCGCCGGAGGGCTTTGTTGAACTCGCCGCTCGTCGGGGCCGCGAGATCTTCTGGGTCTATGACTCGGAGAAGACCGAGTGGGGCGGCCTCCCGGGAGCAGCGTTCCTCGAAGCGATCGTCTCGGCCGGGCTGACTGAACCGGGCCGGTTGATCGGCTATGGATTCCCGCCCGGCAACACCGTCTCAGTACCTTCGGTTGAGCCGATGGACCTCGACCGTGACGATGCTCGGCCGTTTCCCTGTCCTGTGTGGAATGACCCGAGTATTTTTCCGGCGAATGAGCCCGCGCGGATCGCGAAGTACCGACGCCACCAGTCCTGGTACCGGGAATGCGTTCTTCAGGTGGGCGCGGGCAAGTTCATGTCCTACGACCATCTGGGGAGTTACCTCGACAAGAGTCTGGTCGAATCGGATCCGTCGCTGAACTTCCTTACCGCCGAGGCCGAAGCTCATGCGGTAGAAAGGGCTGCCGCCGTTAAGAGCGAGGGCGGAACCCTCGATCCAGTTCGACTGCGCCAGAACCTTCTGTCGAGCATGCCGCTGTGCTTCAACTTGTTCGGTTCCCTTCGAGGTGAGCCCGAATTCCTGACGCTCTTCCAACAGGTATTCGACCCGGCGGCCACTCAGATTGTCGACGTCGTGTGCGAGTACGCGCCCCAGCCGCCGGAGCGCTTCCTCGGCGACCGCACTGCTTTCGACGCGGTGGTCTTCTACCGGACTGCTGCCGGACCCCGGTTCATGGGGATCGAGACAAAGTACACCGAGCCGTTCAGCGCGACCGAGTACGAGACCTCCAGATACGGCGAGGTGACTTCGGCGTCGGGATGGTTTGAGGCGCCCGGATCAGCACCCAGAGTCCTGAAGGGAAGCAAGTCAAACCAGCTCTGGCGCAACCTGATGCTTGCAGCTTCTCTGGAGATAGCCGGGCTGCACGGTCAAGGCTCCGTTGCAGTCGTTGCCCTGAGGGACGACCCGGGGGCGGCGAAGGCCGTCAAGATCCTTCGCGAGCACCTCACCGACCAGAGGCGGCTCGTCTGGACACCCATCGAAGCCTTGCTGGACGCCGCCGACGGCGTGCCTGCGTTGGCCGAGTGGAGCCTCGCGTTCCGTCTCCGATACATCCCCTGACGGGCCGCGCTGGACGCGGCCACCGCCGTCCAGATCTTCTCCGAATCGTTCATGGCGCCGGGAACGGCTCATCGGGGGTAGGTCTTGGTCAGCGCGGCTGGAGTGTCGTGGGCGAGCACCCCGCGGGGAGTTCGAATCTGCCTATCGAGCGTGCTCTTGCGCAGCAAGCTTCGAGAGTTCCTCAGCGATCAGCTGATCGCGTCCCTTTGCGGTGTGCTGGTAGAGCAGAGCGGCGTTCGCCGTGGAGTGCCCGAGTCGGGCCTGAAGATCGGCGAGAGTCGCACCCTGCTGCGCGGCCATCACAGCTCCTGTGTGGCGGAGGTCGTGGAAGCGGAGGTCCGAGCGTCCGGCGATCTCCGCGGCCTTCTTGAAGTAGCTGGTGATCGTGGAGGGCCACTGCTGGCGTCCGTTGGCGGCGGGGAAGAGCAGACCCTCCTGGCCCGGCGCGGCGAACGTATCGAGGTGCTCCTTGATGACAGGGATCAGGTGCGGCGGGATGGCGACGTCGCGGATCCCGGCTTCGGACTTGGGCGGCTCGACCTGGATCTTGCGGTTCACCCAGACCACGCCGCGACGCACCTGGATCACCCCGATCCAGCGTCCGCTGACGTGTCGCAGCTTGATGTCCTTGCGCCGTAGCTCGGCGATCTCGCCATAGCGCAGCGCGCACCAGGACGCCAGCAGCACCATCAGCTTCCACTTCTCGGGAATGTTCTCGACGATCACGTCGAGTTCCTCGATCGACGCGGGCTCGAGCCGGCGCCGCTTCGGCTGGTAGCCGGCCCCGCGGATGTGCACCGGGCTGGCTTCGATCAGGTCCTCGTCGACGGCACCGTTCATGATCGCTCGCAGCAACCCGTAGGCCTTCGAGTTGGCCCGTGGGGTGTCGCCGTTGCCCTCCAGCGTGTCCTCGTACCAGCGGCGCACCGCGCCCTTGGTGATGTCGCGCATCCGCATCCTGCCGAAAGTCGGCACCAGGTGGTGCTCCAGTGTCGCCTCGTAGTTCGCCCTGGTGGAAGCCCGCAGCGGCTCGCCCTTGTCGGTGCGGCGCTTGGCGAGCCACTTCTTCGCATAGGTCTCGAAGTCCGGCGTCGTGGCCACCGCTCGAGCCTTCTCGGCCCGGTGCTTCGGGGGAGACCACTCGTTGGCCTCGATCAGCTTGCGCTCCTCATGAAGCCAGCCTTCCGCGTCGATCTTCGCCTGGAAGGTGGTCGGCGCGACGTGTCGCAGAAGGTCCGGGCCGGTGTAGACGGCCTGGTGGCGACCGGAGGCGAGCTTGCGGATTGACCCGAACTCGCGGCGTTCGCGGCCCATCGGAGCCTCCGATCCTTATTGCACGACGTGCGTCTATCGTGCAATAAGGGGGTCTCTGGTGCAACCTTCTGGCCTGTTGCGGTCAGCGCGTCCGGAGGTAAGATGCCTAGTGAACGAGCGGTAGAACGCTGGTGGGGCGGGCGGGGCTCGAACCCGCGACCCAGGGATTATGAGTCCCCTGCTCTGAC
>MTLD01002946.1_pt2 | contig 10669 bp, 10 predicted proteins | sample 1982471 | NCBI WGS metagenome assembly MTLD01 (sample SAMN05712604, study PRJNA340218) | biofilm metagenome | isolation source: sample SPM anode biofilm adapted to -50 mV | place: USA | collected 2012-02-03
AGGCGGGTGTCCTGGCGGCCACGGCCGCCGTGAAGGTGGAGCTCTTCGGCAGCCTCGGCGCCACCGGGCTGGGGCACGGCAGCGACAAGGCGGTGATCCTGGGGCTGAGGGGTGAGACCCCCGAAGGCGTGGAGGTGGAGGCGGTGGAGGGCCTCCTGGCGGGGATTCGCGCCTCCGGACGCCTCTCCCTGCTCGGGCGGCACGAGGTGACCTTCCGCGAGGCGGACCACCTGCTCCTGCTCCGGAAGAGCCTCCCCCTCCATCCCAACGCCCTGCGCTTCACGGCGCTCGACGGGGCAGGGGCGGCGCTCCGGTCCCGGGTCTACTACTCCGTGGGGGGCGGGTTCGTGGTGGAGGAGGGGGCCAGCCGGGGGAGGGCGACCCGGGCCGAACCGCCGTTCCCCTTCCGGAGCGGCCGGGACCTGCTGGGCCTCTGCCACGCGGAGCGCCTGAGCGTGAGCGCCCTGGCCCTCCGGAACGAGTGCGCCTGGCGCGCCGAGGCCGAGGTTCGCGAGGGCCTGCTCGGAATCTGGGCCGTCATGCAGGCCTGCGTATCGCGCGGCTGCGCGACGGAGGGGATCCTTCCGGGCGGCCTGAAGGTGCCCCGCCGCGCGCCGGGGCTCTATCGCCAGCTGACGGCCGCTCTGGAGGCGGGCGGGCAGGATCCTCTCACGGCCATGGACTTCGTGAGTCTCTGGGCCCTGGCGGTGAACGAGGAGAACGCCGCCGGCGGCCGCGTGGTGACGGCGCCCACCAACGGTGCGGCGGGCATCATCCCGGCGGTGCTGCACTACTACCGCCGTTTCATCCCGGGCGCCTCCGACGACGGCGTGGTGCGGTTCCTCCTCACGGCCGGGGCCATCGGGGCCCTCTACAAGGAGAACGCCTCCATCAGTGGCGCGGAGGTGGGCTGCCAGGGGGAGGTGGGCGTGGCCTGCTCCATGGCGGCCGGGGCCCTGGCCGAGGTGATGGGCGGCACGCCGGACCAGGTGGAGAACGCGGCCGAGATCGGCATGGAACACAACCTGGGCCTCACCTGCGACCCCATCGGCGGGCTGGTGCAGGTGCCCTGCATCGAGCGCAACGCCATGGCCAGCGTTAAGGCCATCAACGCCGCCCGCATGGCCCTGCGGGGCGACGGCCGCCATTTCGTCAGCCTCGACAAGGTGATCCGCACCATGCGGGACACCGGCGCCGACATGAAGAGCAAGTACAAGGAAACCGCTCGGGGTGGTCTGGCCGCCCATGTTCCGGAGGTCCCGCTGGACTTCCCCGTCAACCTGCCGGAGTGCTGATGCGACCCGCTGCCCTGCTCCTTTTCGCGCCCGCCCTCCTGGCGGCCCAGACCCTCGACGGAGGCCTGCTCGATCCCGCCTGGTTCGGCTCCGCCGCTCATTTCAGGGCCATTCCCCGCCTGGGCTTCGACTGGGTGAAGCCGGGGCTCGCCCTGCAGGGCCGGACCCTGCGGATCCAGCCCTGGGACAAGCCCGCCTGGCTGGGCCGCGCCCGGGAGGGAAGGGACCGGGCCTTCGCGGAGGACCAGAGGACGGCGCTCCTGGACGGATTGGCGGACGGCCTCCAGAAGGGCCTGGCCGGGATCGCCCGGGTCTCCCGGACCGAAGGCGACGTGCTCGTCGAGGGCCGGGTGGTGGACGCCGCCGGCGAGTCGCCGGACGCCCAGTTCTCCGGCGTGGTGAGCCTCACCTTCGACCTGAAGCTGGTGGATGCGGTTTCCGGAGAGCTGCTGGCGGCCTTCCACCAGACCCTCGTCGGCGAGGGCGAGCGCGAGGCGATGGCCCACTATGGGCCCTGGTGCGCCGACCTGGGGCGCCGCCTGATGGAGGCCGGCGGAGTGGCCGCGCCCGCGCGGAGGCCCGTGAAACCCATCCTCGACCTGGCGGCCACGCTGGACCGCCTGGAGGCTCTGCGGCGGGACGGCGTGCTCACCGAGGAGGGCTTCCAGGCGCTGCAGGCGAAGGCTCGGGAGCTGGCGGCGGGAAAGTAGTCACACCGGCCAGGGGCCGGCGCCCTCGCGGACGAGGACCGGCTCCTCGCCGGTGAGGTCCACGATCGTGCTGCCCTCGCCAATCGGCTGGCCGCAGTCCACGACGAGATCCAGCGCGTGGCCCAGTTCCTCCTCCAGCTCCCAGGCGGTGTTGAGAGTGGGCTGGCCAGAGAGGTTGGCGCTGGTGGTGATGATGGGCTCGCCCAGGAGCTTCGTGAGCCCCAGGCAGAAGGGGTGGTCCGGGATGCGCAGGCCCACCACCTGCTTGTTCTGGAGGTAGCGCGGCACCTCGCGGCTGGCGGGCAGGAGGGCGGTGTAGGGCCCCGGGAGCATCTGCTTGAGCAGTCGGAAGGTGGGCGTGTCCAGGTGCCGCGTGTAGCGGCAGAGCATCTCCATGTCGGCGCAGAGGATGGACATGGGCTTCTTGGGATCCCGGCCCTTGATCTGGAGGATGCGGTCCACGGCCTTCTTCCGGGAGGCCAGGCAGCCCAGGCCGAAGAGGGTGTCGGTGGGGTAGGCGATGACACCATCCCGCTGGAGGATCTCGGCGATGCGTTCCAGGTGGCGCAGCTGGGGCGTCTCGGGGTGCAGGGAGAGGATCATGGCGCACCCAGGTTCTGCCAGCGGCTGCGGCCGGCGGAGGGATGCTCGTCCGGCCGCTGGAAGAAACGCTCCGCCAGGGCGGGATCGAGGGGGGCGGCCACGCCTCCCCGGCGGGCCTGGAGGGCCAGGAGGGCCATGGCCGTGAGGCTGTCGCTGATCTCGCCGGAGAGCACCCGCCAGAGGCACTGGTCGAAGGGTTCGCGGTGGAGCAGGAGCTCCTCGTCATCCTCCGGATGGTGCCCCTCGACGGGCGATAGGCCCGTGGCCAGGAAGAGGAAGGACTCCTCCTCGGTGGACGAATTGCTGGGATGGAAGAAGCAGAGGGGTTCCCAGACTCGGGCCTGGAGGCCGGCCTCCTCCGCCAGCTCCCGGCGCACCGCCTCGAAGGGGCTCTCGTGGAGCTCCCCCCCACCCTCCGGGATCTCCCAGGAGTAGAGCTCCAGGGGGTAGCGCCACTGGCCCACGAGCACCACGCGATCGGCCTCGTCCAGGGCCAGCACGCCGCAGGCGGTGCGATGGAATCCGCAGACGGCGTAGCGTCCCTCGGCGCCGCGGCGGTGGCGAAACCGGTCCTCCCGGACGCGGATCCACGGGGAATCGTAGATGGGCCGGCGTTCGGTGGTGGTGTACGGATTCGGATGCTCCGGACGGGGCAGGGGCGTCAGGTCCATGCCTTGAACATAACGAAAAACGCCCGCGGATGCGGGCGTTTTCAGGGACCGGCCGGAGCCTAGCGGCGGAGGCCGAGGCGGTCGATCAGGGTCGCGTAGCGCTCCTTGCTCTTCTTCTTGAGGTAGTCGAGCAGGCGGCGGCGCTGGCCGACCATGATCATGAGGCCGCGGCGGCTGTGGTAGTCCTTCGCGTGAGTCTTGAAGTGCTCGGTGAGGTCGTTAATGCGCTTGGTCAGCAGCGCCACCTGGACCTCGGGCGAGCCGGTATCGGACTCGTGCTGCTTGAAGTCGTCGATGATGATCTTCTTCTGTTCTACGTTGAGGGCCATGGGAGGCTCCTTTTCGGGGGATCGCCCGTCACCTGCCCCGCAGCCCCGTGCCGCCTGGGAGGTCGATTCCGGAGGGGGCCGGATGCCCTTGTCAACAGGCGGCCGGGTGGTTCCGGCCTCCTCGTGATGCCTCGCTTCCTGCTCGGCACCCTTCGGGCGGCAATGGCCCTGCGGGCCATTCCGTCCTATTTGCCAATCCTGGCAAATGGTGCGGATAGAGGGACTCGAACCCCCACGTCTTGTGAACACTAGTACCTGAAACTAGCGCGTCTACCAATTCCGCCATATCCGCTTGAAAGAACTTCCCGGTTCCCGCAGGTTCCGGCCATGCCGAACCCCAAGGCTAGCGCGGTTCGAGGGGACTTGCAATCGGCGAATTCACCACTCCCGGTAGGGGATGCCGTTCATGCCGGTTCCGGGGGCGAGGCTGTAGACATCGTAGACGTGGCCGCCGCCCCAGCTCGTGCTGTTGGCGTCGTCGTTGGAGTTCCGGAGCCCCCACTCGGGCTTCCCGGTGAAGGGGTCCACGGGGATCCGCCGCAGGTAGCGGATCTTGCGGGTGGACGTTCCGGTTCCGGCGGCGGGCACGCCCTCCACCAGCATCTCCAGGCTCTCGGGGTAGAAGTTCGTCTCCGGCGCGGGAGCCTTGATCTTCTGCTGCTCGGCGTCCCGCTTGTAGGCGTCGATGGCGGTGCGCATTTCCCGGAGGTCCCGCCGGAGCTCGATCTCCTTCTCGCGCTTCAGCCCGTTCTTCACGAGGGGAACGGTGACGGAGGCAAGGATGAGCAGGACCGTGGCCGTGACGACCAGCTCGAGGAGGGTGAAGCCGTTCCTGCGGATCACTGCACGGTCACGAGGGCGTTGGACCAGCGGCCGGTGATGGGGTTGTTCCCCGCCATGAACTGGCCGCCCTGGATGAGCACGGGCGCGTTGCCCGGCGTGAGCCCCTCCAGCTCGAGGGTGGCGAAGAGCCCGCTGTCGATGCCGGCGGGATTGCGCTTGAAGACGATCTTCAGGGCGCCGTCCTTGCCGGGGAACTGCTCGAAGGAACCGCCCTCGTTGGTGATGAATTCGCCAGGAGCCACGGAAACCAGGTGGAGGCCCGGCGGGATCCGGAGGTCGATGGAGCCCGAGGCCAGGCCCTTGCCTCCGCTGACGGTGAGGGCGATCTGGACGTGTTCCTTCGGATGGATCTCCGCGGCCACGGGGGACATGAAGATGACCAGGTCGGAGGCCGTGGGCGGGCGCAGATCCTCGCCGGAGGCCGCGGGCTTCTTGTCCTGGATGGCATCGGCGGGGGCTGCCGGAGCAGGTGTCCGGTCGGCGGGTTTCGAGGCAGGAGCCGTTGGATTGGGCGTGCCCGCGGCGGGCGGAAGGGCGGGCTGGGAGGCGCCATGGCCCAGGACGAGATCCCTGCCCTTGGGGGCGAAGGGTCCGCTGCGGGAGGTGGCATCGTCGGGATTGAAGGGTGCCATATCCTGCTCGGTCAGCACGGGCTTCCGCACCAGCACGGTGCGGATGGTGAGAATGACGTCGGTCTTGGCCTTGTTCTTCCGGGTGTTCCCCAGGAGGCGCCCCAGGAGGGGGACGTCGGAGAGGCCCCAGATGCCCTGGAGGCTCTTCTGCTCCTCATCCTTCAGCAGGCCGCCGAAGATCGCGGTCTCCCCGTCGCGCAGGCGGGCCGAGGTCTTGATCTCGCGGCTGCCCAGGTCAGGGCGGCCCGGCGTGGAACCCGACTTCAGGGTGGTGACCTTGGTATCGATCTTCAGCGTGATGTCGCCGTCGTTGTTCACGCGGGGCTCGACCTTGATCTTCACGCCCACGTCCTCGTAGGAGAACGAGGTCTGCCCGACGCCGCCGAGGAGGGAGGAGGCGCTGGCCGTGGCGGCCGTGGTGCCGGTGGTGGGCAGGGAGAGCTGGCTCTGGGTGGTGGAGATCTTCTCGCCGATGTTGATCTCGCCCGACTCGCCGGAAAGGACGCGGATGTTGGGGCTGGCCACCAGGCGGGCGTCGCCGCTGCTCTTCAGCGCATCGAGGGCCAGGTTCGGGAACAGCACGCGGATGTCGGCCCGCTTGATGTTCGTCAGGCCGGAGTTGGTGTTCATGCCCGTGGTGTTGTTCACGGTGGTGGCGCCGATGCGGTACACCCCCGTGGTGTCGGTGGCGTTGATCACCGGCAGCAGGCCCACCTGCTCCAGGCTGTTCTCCGTCACCTCCATCAGCTCGAGGTAGACCATGACCTCGGCCTTGGGCTTGTCGAGGCTGCGGATGACCTGGTCCACGATGGCCAGCTCATTGGGCTTGGCCTTCACGATGATGGCGTTGATGCGCTTGTCGGTGAACACGCGGAGCTGCGGGTTGAGGGTGGTGAGGATGGAGCGGATGGGATCGGGCTCGGCGTTCGACAGGTAGTAGGTCTTCAGGATCTGGTTCTCGTAGGCCTCCCGGTTCTGGGGCGTGGCTTTGAAGACCATGATCGTGTTCCGGTCGATCACCTTGTAGAACAGATCGTTCTGCAGCATCAGGGTGTCCAGGACCTTCTGGAAGGGCAGGCCCCGGAGGTCGATGGACACGCTCGCATCCTGGAAGGAGCTGTGGAGGATGATGTTCACGCCCGTGGCGCGGCTCAGGGTCCCGAAGATCTCGCGTAGGCTGGTGCGCCGGCTGAAGTTCAGGTCGATGCCCTCGAGGCTGCGGGGGTTCAGCTGCAGGGGATTCTCCGCATCGGCCCGCGCCTTCATCAGCTCAAGGTTGTCCGCGGCGTCCGCCTCCTCCTTGGCCTTGGCTGCCTTGTCGCGGATGCGGATCAGCCAGTCCTGGGCGATCTGGTTGTCGGGATCCAGCACCAGGGCCTTGCGCACCTCGGATTCCACTTTGCCGTCCAGGCCCCGGTGCTCGGCCTCGCGGGCCAGCGCGAGATGGGCCTCGGCGGCCTGTGTGGAGGCCCGGCGGATGCCGATGCGCGCCTTCACGTTCGAGGGATCGGACTGGAGCACGTGCCGATAGGCCACGACGGCGTCGTCGTAGCGGCCGTCGTCGTAGGCCTGGTTGGCCTTGTGGAGGGCGCAGCCCAGGCCGAGGGCGAGCAGGGCCGTGACGAGCAGGAAGCGGCGGGAGGAGGCGAAGGAGGGGGTCTGCATCGGGATCGTCCTTCGGTTCAGAACTGATTGGTGACGGGGCCGCCGGAGGCTTCGCGCGCCTCGAGCACCATCCGCAGGTCCGGGTACTTGGTGTTCTGGAATTCCGCCTTCGTGTCGAGGACGGAGACCAGCTTCCAGCGGTCGCGGAGCACCGTCCCCTGGACGAGGGTGACGGGCTCCTCGCCCTTCATGAACGCGCCCACGACGCCTGCCGGGCTTCCCTTGAAGAAACCCAGGTAGCGGAGATCCTGGGGCCGCGCGGCGAACTCCGCGGCCTTCTCCTGGGCGAGCTTCTGGGCGGCCAGCTGCTCGGGCGTGGGAGGCGGCGGGGGCGGGGGGGCCTTCACCTTCGCCGTCGGTGGCGGTGGTGGTGCCTCGAAGAGGAACAGATCGCGCTGGACCTTCGCGTCGCGGGGAAGCTCCCCGGCCCGGTCCAGGCTGGCGAGGTCCGGAAGCTTACGCAGGCCCTGGAGCTGGCGCGGGTCCATGCTCCCGGTGGCGCGGTCCGGGCCGCCCTGGCGGGAACGGGGGGCCTCGGGCCACAGGATGTAGGCCATGACCAGCACGAAGGCCACGAGGGCCGCCTGGGTCTTCCGGTTGCTGCGGAGTTCCTGCAGCATCGCCTTGGTGTCGAGGGGGCGGGCCGCCGGACTCATGACTCGTCCTCCCGGTCGGGGGTGCCGGCCTTCCGGAAGGCCCGGAGGACGATGTCGAGGCGGGCCCCTTCGGGGCTCTCCTCCAGGCGGCCGTCGCGCACGGCGAAGGGGAGGCCGGAGCCTTCGAGATCCAGCATGAAGGCCTTGTGGTTGGCGTAGAGCCCCACCGCGACGAACTCCACCTCGATGGATTCGAGGCCGGAGCCCTTGGTCCCCTCCCGGCTGGCCTGGCCGTATTTCACGCTCTGGAGGCGCAGGCCGTGCTTGTCGGCCAGCTCGTGCAGGGTCTTGCTGAGGTCCCATTGGAGCTCGCCCGTGGAACCCTTCGGCAGGCGGGCCTCGAGGTTGGCGAGGGTCTCCCGGCCGCGGCGGATGCGGTCGGACAGCTGCTGGAGGTCCGCGAGCTGCTGGGCCTGGCGGTTGCGGGCCTGCTCGGCATCCCGCTTGGCGCTGAGCTTCTGCGCAAGCTGCTGGGATGCGTCCGGCAGCAGGAACACGGTGGTGGCGAGGCCGACGGCCAGCGCCAGGCCGCCGATGGCAAGACGGATGCGGCTGGCGCGGAGGGAGGCGCTCATTCGGGGCTCCGGTCTTCGCGCGGGTTCAACCTGGCGCGGCCCACCCGGCGCCGGGACGGGGCCGCGGGGCGGGTCTCGACGGAATCGGGCACGTTCCGGAGGAGCGGGGCCGGGGCCGGGGCGGGCCGCGGGGCAGTCTTCGCCGCCTGGGGCGGGGCCGCGGGAAGCGGGCGCGGGGCGGCAGCGGTCGGTCCGGGTGGTGGCTGGACGGCCTTCCGGGCCGGAGCAGCGGCTGCGGGGACTGTCTGCTGGAAGGGCGGGGGGATCGCGACCGTGGGGAGGGTCAGCTCGAAGTCCCAGCCGCCGCCGGGTCGCTCGGCCTCCCGCTCGAGGATGACCTGGTCGAACACGGGGGCCTTGCGCAGGCTGCCGATGAAGGCGCTCTCGGCGGCCGAAGTCCGGGCCTCGCCCTTGAGCTTCATCACCACCTGCTGCTCCGCGCCGCGCACCCGCTGGATGCTCCGCAGGCGCATGTCCGGCACCATGCAGCGCTCCAGTTCCGTGGTGAGCCGGGACCAGGGGAGACTGCGCTCCTGCAGGATCCGTTCGGCCAGCTTCCAGCGGGCCTGCTCCTTGGTGGCGTCGATGTCCTGGAGGGTGTTCTGGATGTCCTTCTCGCGTCGCGCCGCCCGCCGGGCCTCCTCGGTGAGGCTCACAGCGTCCCTTCCGGCGCGTCGGGCCTGATAGTAGGCCCGCCAGGTGAAGCCGAGCGCCCCCAGCAGGAAGACGGAGCCGACCGCCAGGGCGGCCCAGCCGATGGCCTTGTGCTGCTGCCGCCAGAGGCTCGGGTGGGGGGCTAGGTTGAGGCCGAGGACGGGAACGGCCATCAGCGCACCTCCCCGGCTGCGACGCGGTCATCCAGGCAGCGCGCGGGAACAGCGCCCTCGGGCCAGCTCCGGGCGCCCCACACCAGCATCTGCTGGGGCGTTCGGGCCTCGCGCTGGAGGAAGGCCGCGCTGGGGGCGATCCGTTCTGCGTTCCAGCCCTCCGCGGGGAGGGGCTCGGCCCACTGCCGGACCAGGCAGAGGGTGCGGCCCCAGGCCACGAGGGTGCCGGCGTATCCGTCGCCGCCCATGGGACTGAGGGAGAGCAGCATCCCGGGCAGATCCAGGCCCGGTGCGAGCTGGTTGTAGAGGTGCAGCCAGCGGGGCGTCAGGGCCCGCATGCCGCGGTCCAGGCGCAGGCTCAGCTGGATCCAGGTCTCCCGCAGCTCTTCCCGGATGCCCGCGGCCAGCCAGGTTCCGGGCTCCACGAGGAGGGACTGGACGGCATGGGGCGCCTCCAGGGCCAGGGTCTGGCCGAAGCGCCATCGGAAGAAGGCCTCCTGCGCCTCCGCGCCCCGGGGGAGTTCCGGCAAGTCCCGGAGGAGCACCGACGGGACCCACAGATCGTCCACCACCCAGCGGGTGGGACCGGCGGGGAGGGCCGCCAGCGCCTGGGCCAGCTGGTCCTCCGTGGGCAGGCCCGCGAGGGGCCTCTGGTGGGCGCCGGCCTGGATGCGGTGGTTCTCGACCCAGAGGAGGGAGGGGTCCGGGGTCTGGAGGAAGGGCAGTCTCACCGGCGCGGCTCCCGTCCGCATCCCGCGGATCCGCAGCGGGTCTCGCCCGTCAGCGGCCGGCGATCCCTCCGGGCTGGGCCAGATCGGGGCCTCGTCTCGGGAAGGGGATGCACGGGAACTCCTGGCCAGGGGAAGTGTCGAGTCTACCGGGCTTCGGTCCGATACCCAAGGGGCCGGGGCTCAGGCTTGGTATGAAATGATGGAGGGAGATGTTCCCACCGTTCTCCCCTGGAGCGCTACCCGCGTGCGCCTGATCTCCCTCGAACTCCACGGTTTCAAATCCTTCGCCGAGGCCCAGAAGCTGAGCTTCCCGGGCGGGATGACGGCGGTGGTCGGTCCCAACGGCTGCGGGAAATCCAACATCTCGGACAGCCTGGCCTGGGTGCTGGGCGAGCAGCGGCCCTCGATGCTCCGTGGCGCGGAGATGGCCGATGTCATCTTCGCGGGCACCAGCCAGCGCCGCTCCATGGGCCTGGCCGAGGTGAAGCTGGTCCTGGAGATGCCGGATCCGGCCCTGCCCGGCGCCACCCGCGAGGTGGCCATCGCCCGGCGCTTGTACCGAGACTCAGGCAGCGAGTACCGCATCAACGGCCGCGAGGCGCGCCTGAAGGATGTGCAGGACCTGCTGCTGGACACGGGCATGGGCACCCGGGCCTACAGCTTCATCCAGCAGGGGCAGATCGATCTCATCCTCAGCAGCAAGCCCAAGGACCGGCGCCTCCTGCTGGAGGAGGCCGCGGGCATCACCCGCTACAAGCTCCGCCGCACCGATGCGGAGAAGCGCCTGGAGGAGACGAAGGCGAATCTCCAGCGCCTCGACGACATCCTGTTCGAGCTGAGCAAGCAGATGGATTCGCTCCGGCGCCAGGCCGCGCGCGCCCGCCGGGCCCAGGAGCTGGATTCCCAGATCAAGGCCACCCAGCGCATCCTGCTCGCCGGCAAGGCGGTGGAGCTGGAGGCGGCCAAGCAGCGGATCCTCGACCAGCTGGATGCCGCGGAGCGCCGGGTGGCGGAGCTCACGGCCCAGGTCTCGGAGAAGGCATCGGAGGTCGAGGCCCTGCGCTTGGCCGTGGACGAGCAGCAGCAGGCCCAGGCCCGCCGCTCGAGCGCCCTCCTGGGGCTCGATCAGCGG
>MTLD01004956.1_pt2 | contig 10652 bp, 12 predicted proteins | sample 1982471 | NCBI WGS metagenome assembly MTLD01 (sample SAMN05712604, study PRJNA340218) | biofilm metagenome | isolation source: sample SPM anode biofilm adapted to -50 mV | place: USA | collected 2012-02-03
ATGCTAGGCGGCTCCGAGGACGCGCAGCGACGACGGCCCAGGATGGGCCTAGTGCCGGACGCGCCATGGATGGCGCAAGTGTCCGGTCGCGTACACGGTACGTACGCTAGCAAGCGCCCGGAAAAGCAGATATACGACGCTTTAGCGTCGATGTGGTCGCTTTGTTCGCTCGCAGAGCGAGCCTCCTCTGCTTTCGGCAGATGGGGGTTTATCAACGGCCTGCGATGGATACACTATTCTAGGATGTGACCTTATGACATACGAACAGGCACTTCAATATCTCGCCACGCTCGGCAAGTTCGGGATCAATCTCGGCCTGGCGAGGATCGAGAAGCTTTTGGACCTGATGGACCATCCGGAGCGGCGGTACAAGACCATCCACGTCACCGGCACGAACGGCAAGGGGTCGACGACGGCGATGCTGGCCGCCATCCTCAAGGCCGCCGGCATCCGCGCCGGTATGTATACCTCGCCCCATCTCGAAGACTACACCGAGCGGTTCGCCGTAGACGGCGAGCCGGTCGACCGCGCCGCGCTGGCGGCGGCCATCGCCCATACCCGCGGCTTCGTGGACAAGATGGCGGCCGAGGGCTGGGAGCACCCGACCGAGTTCGAGGTGCTTACGGCGGCCGCGTTTCACCTGTTCGCCGCGATGAGGGTCGAGTACGCCGTCATCGAGGTCGGCCTGGGCGGCCTGCTCGATTCGACCAACGTGATAACGCCGGCCGTGGCCGTGATCACCAACGTGACCCTGGAGCACACCGACCGCTGCGGCGGGACGATAGCCGCCATCGCCGCCCACAAGGCGGGCATCATCAAGCCCGGGGTGCCGGCGGTGACGGCCGCCCGCGGCGAGGCGCTCGACGTCATCCGGCGGGAGGCCGAGGCCAAGGGGGCGCCGCTGTACGTGCTGGGCCGCGATTTCTATGTCGAGGCCGCCGGCCTTGACGGTCTGCGGCAGAAGCTGGCGTTCGTCAGCCGCCGCCACGGCGACCTGGGCCGGTTCTCGCTCGCCCTGCTCGGCCGCCATCAGGTGGAGAACGCGGCGGCGGCGATCATGGCGGCGCTTGTCCTGGCCGACGGGGAGCAACGCCTTTCCCCGGCCGTCGTCGGCAACGGCCTGGCCGCAGCCCGCTGGCCGGGGCGGTTCGAGGTGCTGCCCGGCCGGCCGGCGCTCGTTATCGACGGCGCCCACAACCCGGCGGGGGCGGCCGTCCTGCGGGCTACGCTCGACGAGGTGTTCCCGGGCCGGCCGGTGGTGTTCGTGCTCGGCATCCTCGCCGACAAGGACGTCGCCGGCGTCCGGGATGCACTCGTGCGCGCCGGGGACAGCGTCGTCGCCGTCAGGCCGCAGTCGGAAAGGGCTGCCGATCCGTCGGTCGTGCTGGCCGGCCTGGATGCCGCCCGGGCCGAGGCGGCGGACACGGTGGCGGACGGCGTCGACCGCGCGATGGCCCTGGCCGGCGCGGACGGCCTCGTCTGCATCGCCGGGTCGCTGTACCTCGTAGGGCCGGCGCGGCGCCATGCAATCGCTAGACAAACACCGCCCGTTAAGCTATAATGAGTGGAGATATTTGCGTTCCACCAGGTGAAAAGATGCAAACTGGCTATTCCTGTGCCGCAACTCAATATCACCTAACATATCTAACCGAACACTGCATCTTGGCGGTGGCCTTTTTTTTGCCGCTTTCCTTCGAGGCGACAAGCGTTTTCCTTGCCCTCGGGACGTTCCTGTGGGTGGGGCGGATGATCGCCGCCCGCCGACTGGATTTCAGGGCGACGCCGTTCGACGCGCCGATCGCCCTGCTGGTGGCGCTGTCGGCGGGTTCCATCCTATTCGCCCCCGACCGCTGGCTGAGCTTTTACAACTACTATCATCTCATGGGACGCTACATACTCCTGTATTACCTGGTGGTAAACAACCTCAACGGCTTCGACCAGCTGAAAAGGCTGGTGCAGGCCCTGCTGGTGTCGGCCGGCCTCGTTGCCGCCTACGGGTTCTACCAGTACTTCCACGGCATGGACATCTCCACCATGGAGTGGGTGGACGGCAACCAGTTCCCCGACCTCAAGGTGCGGGTGTTTTCCACCTTGTATAACCCCAATCTGCTGGCCGGCTTCCTGGTGGTGATGATGGCCCTGGCCGCCGGGCTGGGCCTTAACGCCGCGAGCCTGCGCGGCAAGCTGGCCTTTTTCGCCCTCGTGGCCGCCCTGGGGGTCTGCCTGGCGCTGACTTATTCGCGGGGGGCATGGCTGAGCCTGCTGGCCGTGCTGGCCGCCTACGGCGTGCTTTACAGCCGCAAGACGTTCTGGCTGTTGCTGCTGGTGCCGGTCGTGGTCGTGGCCGGGCATAATATGGTGCTGGAGCGGCTGGTGTCGATCGTCAACCCGACCGATTCGTCGTCGCTGCTGCGGCTGGCCTTGTGGGAGAGCACGCTGACGATGATCGCCGAGAAGCCGCTGTTCGGCATCGGCTGGGGCGCGTACTGGCAGGTCTACCCCGAGTACGACTTTTTTCTCAACGACCCCAGGACGATCATTTACCACGCCCACAACATGTACTTGCACATCGCCGCCGAGATCGGCGTCCCCGGGCTGCTGGCCTTTCTGGCCGTGATGGTCGGCCATGCCAGGCTGGCGCTCGACGCTGCGTCGGCGGCCGCGAACCGCTGGGTGGGCGGCCTGATGCTCGGCGTGCTGGCGGCGCTCGTCAGCCTGGCGGTCGGGGGCCTGACCGACTATATAATGTTCAACACCCAGATGTCGATGCTTTTCTGGCTGCTTAACGCGCTGACGGTGGTTGTGGGTCTGCATGGCTATGCGACAAAATGCAACGCGAAATAAAGGCCCGGTTAAAAAAATCTCTTATGGCGGCAGGATTCGTGGTTATGACTGCGAATATATAAATATATAAAAAGCAAATGATGATGGTGTCACCATAGGCCTGCGTAGCGGCCTTAATTTTTTGTCACAAAGAATGTGAAAAATGGAACTATTTCGACCGTGAAGGGGGTTCGACGTGAAGCTGGCCGACGTTCAGACAATCCTGAATACCGAGATCATATGCGGCCGGGAGCACCTCGACAACGAAGTGGCTGCAGTATGCGGCGCCGACCTTATGAGCGACGTCCTCGTGCATAGCAAGGAGAAGACGCTTTTGCTCACGGGGCTGACCAACATCCAGATAATCCGCACCGCCGAGGTGGGCGATCTCGTGGGCATCGTCCTGGTGCGCGGCAAGCGCCCCGGCCCCGACGTCATCCAAATGGCGGAGAGCAAGAGCATCCCGGTGATGGTCACCAACTTGCCGATGTTCGAGTCGTGCGGCCTCCTTTATCGCGCAGGCATCAAGGGTTGCTCGGAACTGGTGGCAGCCGGTGAACTCTGAACAAGGCATCGCGCTCGAGTATGAGCTTAAGGGCGGCGATTTCGAGACCGCCGGCGAGGCTTCGAGCAAGATTAAGCGGGTTCTGCAGCAGATCGGCGTGCGTTCCGATGTCGTAAGAAGGATCGCTATCAGCTCCTACGAGGCGGAGATGAATGTCATCATTCACGCCTGGAGCGGTATACTGCGGGCAAGGGTTTATCCCGACCGGACCGAGATCGTCGTGGAGGATAAGGGGCCGGGTATCGCCGATATCAATCTGGCGATGCAGGAGGGTTATTCTACCGCCCCCGACCATATCCGCGAGATGGGTTTCGGCGCCGGCATGGGGCTGCCCAATATGGTGCGCTGCTCGGACGAGTTCTCCATCAATTCGGTGGCGGGACAAGGGACGAAGATCAATATAGTTATCCGCCACAGCTGATTAGGTGGTGAAGGGATGCCGGATTACTTCCATTCGGTCAGGCTGATGCCTGACCGTTGTAAAGGTTGTGTCAACTGCATCAAGCGCTGTCCTACCGAGGCCATCCGTATCCGCGCCGGTAAGGCCAAGATCACCGAGGCGCGCTGCATCGACTGCGGCGAATGTATCCGCCGCTGCGCCAACCGGGCCAAGCAGGCGGTTACCGATAGCCTGGCGGATCTGCGCGACTATAGCTACAACGTGGCCCTGCCGGCGCCGTCGCTGTACGCCCAGTTCCCGGCCGATGTGCCGGCGAACGTCGTGCTGTGCGGCCTTACCCGCCTCGGGTTCGACGAGGTGTTCGACGTGGCCCGGGGCGCGGAGATCGTGTCCGACGCCACGAAGGAGTACCTGAAACGCGCCGATGTCAAGAAGCCGGCCATATCGTCCGCCTGCCCGGCGGTCGTGCGGCTGGTGCAGGTAAAGTTCCCCGAATTGCTCGATAACCTCATACCCATGGAAGCGCCGGTGGAGGTGGCGGCCCGCCTTGTCCGCGGCATCCGTAGCAAGGAGCTCGGCCTCCGGCGGCGGGAGATCGGGGTGTGGTTCATCACTCCGTGCCCGGCGAAGATGACGGCGGTACGGCAGCCTTTGGGGGCCGAGAAGTCTTGCGTCACCGGCGCCATCGGCATTTCGCAGATTTACGGCGAACTGCTCAAGGCTATCGCCGGCGTCCCCCGCGACGCGAATTGCCAGCGGGCCACGGCCCGCGGCGTGGGCTGGGCGCTGTCCGGCGGCGAGGCCGCCGGTGCGGACGCGGCCAATTCGCTGGTGGTCGACGAGATCCACAATGTCAGCGAGGTGCTGGAGCAGGTGGCTCTCGGCAAGATCAAGGTGGATTTCATCGAGGCGCTGGCCTGCTCGGGCGGCTGCATCGGCGGGCCGCTTACGGTGGAGAACCGCTTCGTGGCCGAACACCGCATGCAGCAGAGGCTGGCGAAGATACGGGCCGAAGACGAGGTCGCCGGGGTGAAGCCGGCGGAATTCCACGCCGACTCGTCGCTCACCGAGTACGACCGCATGTCGATCGAGCCGCGGCCGATCATGCGCCTCGACGAGGATATCTTCAAGGCGATGTACAAGGTCGAGCAGATGGAAAATATGCTGAAGAAGCTGCCGGGGCTGGACTGCGGTTCGTGCGGGTCGCCGAACTGCAAGGCGCTGGCCGAGGATATCGTCCAGGGCACGGCGACCGAGACCGACTGCATCTTCAAACTGCGCGAACGGGTGCGCGACCTGGCCGAGGAGATGGTCAGCCTGGCCGGCAAGCTGCCGCCGTCGCTTGAAGAACGGGAAGAAGAAAAAGGGGGTTAAGCCCTTGACTGTCAACGATATCGTCAAAGCTCTGCCGCTTACGGTCGTCGCCGGCGGCGATGGCCTGGGGGCGGAGGTGACAGGCGGCTACGTTTCCGACCTGCTGAGCAACGTTATGGGTCATGCCGCGGCCGGGAACGTCTGGGTGACGATGCAGGGCCACCAGAATATCGTGGCAGTTGCTTCCCTGGCCGGCCTGGCGGCGGTGATCGTCGCCGGCGGGACGGCGCCGGAGCGCGAGACGGTGGCCAAGGCCGAAAGCGAAGGGGTCGTGCTGCTGACAACCGACCTGCCGAGTTTTGCCGTGGTCGGACAACTGCACCAGAGTGGCATCAAAGGACAATGATGCGCCGCTATGTGGCCGATCTGCATGTACACACGGTGCTGTCGCCCTGTGCCGCGGTGGAGATGACGCCGCGCAATATCGTCTGGCACGCGGACCGGCATGGCGTCGACATCGTCGCCATCACCGACCATAATGCCGGCGACAATGTGGCGGCCGCGCTGGCGGCCGCCAAGGATACCGATGTGACTGTCCTGCCGGGCATGGAGGTTGAGACCAAGGAGGAGGTCCACGTCCTCGCCCTGTTCGATAAACCGCGTCAGCTGTTCGCCTGGGAAAAGGTCGTCGCCGCCCACCGGTCGGAGCGGAAGAACGACGCCGACCGCTTCGGCGCCCAGTTCGTGGTCGACGCGGAGGATAACCTGATCGCCGTCAAGGAGGAGATGCTGCTGGCGTCGCTGACGCTGGGTCTGGCCGAGACGTGTGAGCAGGTGGAGGCTCTCGGCGGCCTGGTGATCGCCAGCCATATCGACCGGCCGGCCTACAGCCTGCTGGCGCAACTGGGGTTCATCCCCCCGGGGCTGCGGCTGACGGCGGTCGAGGTTTCGCGGCGTTTTTCCCCCGCAGAGGCGGCGGCGCGCTTCCCGGCCATCGGCGAGTTGCCGGTGGTGACGGCGTCGGACGCGCATACGATCGATGATTTCCTGTCTGGTCCGAAGATGACCTTCTACATCGCCGAGCCCACTTTGACGGAGATCCGTCAGGCTCTATATAGAGAGAATTCGCGAGGGGTGGTGTTTTAGTATCGGAAGGGGAGTTTTCGCAGAGTACGTGAATTTTTTCTTGGAGGAGGAAAAGTATGAAGGACAACCATGAAAACAAATGCTGCTGCGGCGGCAAAGGCGCCGGTAATATGGCGAAGCTCGACGAGATTCTGGCCAAGTACAAAGGCGTGAAGGGAGCACTCATCCCCGTTCTGCAGGAAGCCCAGGATGCTTACGGTTATCTGCCGAAGGACGTCATCGTCCGTATCGGCGAGAAGATGGATATCCCCACGAGCCAGATTTACGGTGTAGCTACGTTCTACGCCCAGTTCCACCTCAACCCGCGCGGCAAGAATATCGTCCGCGTATGCCAGGGGACGGCCTGCCACGTTCGTGGCGCCAAGGCCATCCTGAAAGCGCTGGAAGATACGCTGAAGGTCACTGCCGGCAAGACGACGCCGGACCTGAAGTTCACGCTGGAGACGGTGGCCTGCATCGGCGCTTGCGGCCTGTCGCCGTGCATGATGGTCAACGACGACACCCACGGTCGGCTGACGCCGGACATCATTCCGGAAATCCTTAGCCGTTATTCCTAAAACCCAGCGATGCGGGAATTGGCGCTCCATATTCTGGACCTGGTCCAGAATTCCATCGAAGCGGGAGCAAGCCGCGTTCTGCTGGTTATTATCGAGGACATTGGTGGGGATACCCTGACCATCCGCGTGCGCGACAATGGGCGGGGCATGGACGACGCCACCAGGCGCCGCGTTCTCGACCCGTTCGTCACCACCCGCAAGACGCGGAGGGTGGGACTGGGTCTGCCTCTGATAGATATGTCTACCAGGCAGTGCGGAGGTTATCTGCGGATCGACTCGCAGGTGGGCGAAGGTACGGAGGTCGAGGCGGTCTACCGCCACAGCCACCTGGACCGCCCGCCGCTCGGCGATCTGGTGGCGACGGTGAAAACGCTGATCGTCGCCAACCCGGGCCTCGATTTCGTCTACCGCCACACGGTCGGCGGGGCGGTGTTCGAAGTGGCCACGCGCGAGTTGACGTCAATCCTCGGCGATATGCCGCTGACCCACCCGGATGTCATCGCCTGGCTCGATGAGTATTTAGCGGCCAATGAGGCTAATTTGTACGGAGGTGCAAGGCATGAAAACGGTTGAAGACTTGAAACGCATGCGCGAGCAGTACCAGGCCCAGACCAAGCTGCGCCACGCAGGCGGTATCCAGATTATAGTCGGCATGGGCACGTGCGGCATCGCCGCCGGGGCGCGGGAAGTCATGTCCGCCATCCTCGACGAGATCGCCAAGCGCAAGCTGCAGGACGTTACCGTCCGCCAGACCGGCTGCATCGGGATGTGCGAGAAAGAGGTCCTCGTGGACGTCGTTCGTCCCGGGGAACCGCGCATCACCTATGGCAAGGTGACGCCGGCCGCCGTGGCAAAGATCGTCGGCGAGCATGTGGTCAACGGTCGGATTGTCGAGGACATGGTCGTCGGCAAGATTTCTCAATAGACACGGGAAACGGGAGGGAAGAATATGCAACACGTGAGAGCTCACGTCCTGGTTTGCGGCGGTACTGGCTGCTCGGCCTCAGGCTCGTTGAAGGTCCAGGAAGCGCTGCATGCGGAGTTGACGAAGAAGGGCCTCGATAAAGAGGTCATGGTGGTGCAGACAGGCTGCCACGGCTTCTGCGAAATGGGGCCGTTGGTTATCGTATACCCCGAAGGCACGTTCTACGTACGCGTGAAGGAAGAGGACATCCCCGAGCTGGTGGAAAGCCACCTCTACAAGGGCCGGATCGTGCAGCGCCTGCTCTATAAGGAGCCGGTCACCCACGAGAGCGTCCCGAACTACAACGAACTCGGCTTCTACAAAAAGCAGATGCGCATGGTGCTGGCCAACTGCGGCCACATCAACCCGGAGATCATCGAGGAGTATATCGCCGTCGGCGGTTACGAGGCCCTCGGCAAGGTGCTGACGACCATGACCCCCGAGCAGGTCGTCGACGAGATGAAGAAGTCCGGATTGCGCGGCCGCGGCGGCGGCGGATTCCCCACCGGCATGAAGTGGGACTTCACCCGCAAGGCGGCCGGCGATAAGAAATACGTCGTCTGCAACGCCGACGAAGGCGACCCGGGCGCGTTCATGGACCGCAGCGTCCTGGAAGGCGACCCCCACCGCGTCATCGAAGGTATGGCCATCTGCGGCTACACCATCGGCGCCGACGAAGGCTATTTATACGTACGGGCCGAGTACCCGCTGGCGATCAAGCGCCTGCGGATCGCCATCAAGCAGGCCGAAGAGATGGGCCTGTTGGGCGACAACATCTTCGGCTCGGGCTTCAGCTTCCACCTGAAGATCAAGGAAGGCGCCGGCGCGTTTGTATGCGGCGAAGAGACCGCCCTGCTGGCCTCGATCGAAGGCAAGCGCGGCATGCCGCGGCCCCGCCCGCCTTTCCCGGCCATCTCCGGCCTGTGGCAGAAGCCCACCAACATCAACAACGTCGAGACGTTCGCCAACGTCCCGCAGATCATCGCCAAGGGCGCCGACTGGTACGCCAGCATCGGCACCGAGAAGAGCAAGGGGACCAAGGTCTTCGCGCTGACCGGCAAGATCAACCATACCGGCCTCGCCGAGGTGCCGATGGGCATCAAGCTTCGCGAGATCATCTTTGACATCGGCGGCGGCATCCCGAACGGCAAGAAGTACAAAGCCGTGCAGATCGGTGGCCCGTCCGGCGGCTGCATCCCCGAATCGCTCCTCGATCTACCCGTCGACTACGACTCCCTCATTCAGGCCGGCGCGATGATGGGCTCCGGCGGCCTGGTAGTCATGGACGAGACCACCTGTATGGTCGACCTGGCAAAATTCTTCCTCACCTTCACCCAGTCCGAGTCCTGCGGCAAGTGTACCCCCTGCCGCGAAGGCACGAAGCGGATGCTGGAGATCCTCACCCGCATCACCGAAGGCGAGGGCAAGGAATCCGACATTCCGCTGCTGGAAAGCCTGGCCAAGAACATAAAGGCGTCGGCGCTGTGCGGCCTCGGTCAGACCGCTCCCAACCCGGTTCTGAGCACGCTGCGCTATTTCCGCGACGAGTACGAAGCCCACATCAAGGAGAAACGCTGCCCGGCCGGCGCATGCACCAAGCTGGCAGGCTACAACATCACCGAGGCCTGCAAGGGCTGCGGCCTGTGCGCCAAAGCCTGCCCGGTGTCGGCCATCAACGGCGAGCTCAAGTCCCGCCACGAAATCAACCAGGCCGTCTGCATCAAGTGCGGCGCCTGCATGGCCAAGTGCCCGTTCAAGGCCATCATCAAGGGCTAAAGGGAGAAGGAGCGTGATACCATGGAAATGGTCAACATAACCATTGACGGCCAGAAGGCCCAGGTGCCGAAGACGGCCACCGTCTTGGAAGCGGCTTTGTCGATCGGCGTGAAGGTGCCGACCCTGTGCTACCACCCCGAACTCAGGCCGGAAGGCGCCTGCCGCGTTTGCCTGGTGGAAGTTGAGGGCGCCCGCAGCCTGGTGGCTTCCTGCGTCTACCCGGTCAACGAGGGCATGGTCGTCCGGACGAATACCAAGGCGGTGCGTGAAGCGCGCCAGACGGTCGTGGAACTTCTCCTGGCCAACCACCCGAAAGATTGCCTGTCCTGCCAGCGCAACCTCAACTGCGAGCTGCAGTCCATCGCCGCCGATCTCGGCATCCGCGAAATACCCTTCGAGGGCGAGCGCAAAAACCTCCCCATGGACGCCAACAACCCGTCGCTGGTGCGCGACCAGAACAAATGCATCCTCTGCGGACGCTGCATCCGCGCCTGCAGCGAGCGCCAGGGCGTACACGTGTACAGCTTCGTCAACCGCGGCTTCGGCACCACCGTCGCCCCGGCCTTCATGACCGGCCTGGACGAAGCGCCCTGCACGTACTGCGGCCAGTGCGCCACCGTCTGCCCGACGGGGGCGATCGTCGAGAAGGACGATACCGACGTCGTCTGGCAAGCGATCAGCGATCCGAAGAAACACGTCGTCGTGCAGACCGCCCCGGCGGTGCGCGTGGCTCTCGGCGAGGCCCTGGGCATGAAATCCGGCAGCATCGTGACCGGCAAGATGGTGGCGGCCCTGCGTCGAATGGGCTTCGACAAGGTGTTCGACACCGACTTCACCGCCGACCTCACCATCCTCGAGGAAGGCAACGAATTCATCGAGCGTCTGACCAAGGGCGGCAAGCTGCCGATGATCACCTCCTGCAGCCCTGGCTGGGTCAACTTCATCGAGCTGATGTACCCCGACCTGCTCGAACATCTCTCCACCGCCAAGTCGCCGCAGCAGATGTTCGGCGCGCTGGTCAAGACGTACTACGCCGAGAAGCAGGGCATCGACCCGAAGGACATCGTCAGCGTGTCGATCATGCCCTGCACGGCCAAGAAGTACGAA
>MTLD01002507.1_pt1 | contig 10627 bp, 9 predicted proteins | sample 1982471 | NCBI WGS metagenome assembly MTLD01 (sample SAMN05712604, study PRJNA340218) | biofilm metagenome | isolation source: sample SPM anode biofilm adapted to -50 mV | place: USA | collected 2012-02-03
GGCGTTCATCGCCGAGCCGGTGGTCGGCGCGGCCTGCGGCGCGCTGGCGCCCCACCCCGATTACTTCCGGATCGTCCGCGACATCTGCGACAAGTACGACATCCTGTTCATCGACGACGAGGTGATGGCCGGCTTCGGCCGCACCGGCACGCTGTTCGCTCTCGACGACTACGGCGTGGTGCCGGACATGATCTGCGTCGCCAAGGGGATGAGCGCCGGCTATGCGCCGCTGGGCGGGGTGATCGTCAAGGAGGAGATCTTCGACGCTTTCGCGAAAGGTTCGGGGGTGTTCGTCCACGGCCACACGTACGGCGGCAATCCGCTGGCCTCGGCCGTGGCGGTGGCGGTCGTCAACATCCTCGTGCGCGACGGGCTGGCCGAGAACGCCCGCGTCGTCGGCGCCTACCTGTTGGAGAGGCTGCGCGAGAAGGTGCTGCCGTTCTGGTTCGTCGGCGACGTGCGCGGCAAGGGGCTGCTGCAGGGCGTGGAGTTCGTCCGCGACAAGCAGACGAAGGAGCCCTTCCCGGTCGCCCAGGGGGTGGCGGAGAGAGTGACCCAGAAGCTCATCAAGCATGGCATCATCGTCTACCCCGGCACCGGCAACGCCGACGGCGAGAACGGCGACCAGTTCCTGCTGGCGCCGCCGCTGAACATCACCAAGGACCACGCCGACGAGATCGTCGCCGCGATGGCGGCCGGCTTCGGCGAGCTGGCGAGCGAGCTGCGCTAAACGATAACGATAATGTGAGGTATCGGCCTATGGAAAAACTCATCATCACCCTGGCGCCCACCGGCAACGTGCCGACGCGGGAGATGACGCCCCATGTGCCGCTGACGCCGGCCGAGATCGCCGCCGACGCGGTGAAGTGCTGCCAGGCGGGGGCGGCAGTATGCCACATCCACGCCCGCGACGACGAGGGCAAGCCCACCCACCTGCGGGAGCGGTTCGCCGCGATAATGGCCGCCATCGACGCGACCGGCTGCCCGATCATCCGCCAGATTTCGACGGGCGCGCGGGCGGGCAAGACGCCGGAGGACCGGGCGCAGGCCCTTGAGCTGGGCCCGGCGTCGGCCAGCCTGTCGACCGGGTCGTCGAATTTCCCCAACTCGGCCAACGTCAACGACCCGCCGCTCGTCCGCTTCCTGGCGAAGACGATGCTGGAGCGCAATATCAAGCCGGAGATCGAGGTGTTCGACGCGGCGATGATCCAGAACGCCCTCGACCTCAAGAAGGAGGGGCTGCTCAAGGACCCGCTGCAGTTCAACCTCGTGCTGGGGGTGAAGGGCTCGCTGCCGGCGACCGCCAGGAACCTGTTCTTCCTCGTCGAGAGCCTGCCGCCGGATTGCGTGTGGTCGGTGTCGATCATCGGCCCGAACCATGTGCCGCTGTCGACGGTCGCCCTGGCGCTGGGCGGGCACGTGCGGGTGGGGCTGGAGGACAACGTCTACTTCACGAAAGGCGTGCTGGCCACCAACCTGATGCTGGTCGGCCGCATCGCCAGCATCGCCCGGGCCTTCGGCCGCGAGCTGGCGACGGTCGAGGATACGAAGAGGATTCTGGGGCTTTAGGCAACGACGAAAAGAGGCTATCAGGGTGGATAGCCTCTTTTGTGTTTGGGGGGTGAATTGTGGGCTGGTGGCAATTCCCGCGGCGAGGGTACAGGCGCATTGCTCAGGTGCTCCGGCCTGACGCGCCGCGACGGCCCTGGACGGGCTTAGCACCGGCCGCGCCATGGATGGCGCAAGCGGCCGGTGTAAGGCTCGGGCCGACTCGGCCGTACCGTCCTCTAAGTCGCATCCGGCTCCTTGTCGGACTAGACCGACCTTCCGTGGTCGGTCTTACGGTCTCGTTTACGGCCTCTTCGCCAACGGCGCGTAAAGGCCTCCGCAAATCGCAACCGCCCGTACCCTCGCCGCTGTATCCGCTGCCAAGTCTAGCGCCGGTGTCGGTTTCGGGTGCAGCCACGATTCGCGAGGACGGCGGCCGCTACTTAATGAGAGCGCCGCGAACGACACCGCGCGAGCCGCCATGGACGGCGGCGAGAACCGACACTCGGACATGGATGTCCGTGTGGCGGTGACGCGGCGGAGTCGGCGCCCGAATTTAGCAGCGAGCCAAAAGCGGCGAGTAAGACCGCCGCCCGCAGCGTGTGGCCAACCCGAAACTGCCGCCGGCGCGGGGTGCGACGGAAGCAGGGTTATCATTCCTTGTGATAAATGTTTTGCCGCTGCCAGAGGGATTCGAGGGCGGCGAGGGTGTGGCGCGTCTGCTTGGGCCGCTCGGTGCCGACGGCGACGATGAGGGCGTTGATGAGCGACAGCGGGGCGACGAAGGAGTCGATGAAGGTGGACATGTCGCGCTTGGCGAGCAGCACGGTGTCGGCGTACTGGACGAGCGCCGAGGTGTGTTCGTCGGTGATGGCCAGCGTGCGCGTCCCCCTCTCGCGGGCGAAGCACAGCCCCTCGACCGTCTGACGGGTGTAGCGGCGGAAGGAGATGGCGACGACGAGGTCGTCGGGGCCGGCGTTCGACAGCTCTTCGATGAGGAAGTCCGACCGGTTGATCAGGCGGCAGTTTTTCAGCAGGATCTGGAGGTAGAAGTACAGGAAGGTGGACAGCGACGCGGCGCTGCGCAGGCCGACGATGTAAATGTGCTTGGCGCGGGTCAGGCTTTTGACCGCCTCGAGGAAGCTGGCCAGATCGAGCTCCTCGAGCGTAAGCCTGATGTTGGCGATGTCGTGTTCCATCACTTCTTTGAGGATGGAGCCCTGCGGCGTTTTCAGCGAGAACTCCAGGCGCTCGACGGTGGTGATGCGGTCCCTGACCATCTCGCTCATCGCCTTGACGAGCTGGGGGTAGCCGTCGTAGCCGAGGGCCACGGCGAAGCGGACCACGGAGGCCTCGCTGACACCGACCTCCCTGGAGAGCTGCTTCGCCGTCTGGAAGACCGCCTTGTCGTAGTTGCTGGCGATGTATTCGGCGATCTTTTTTTGTTTCGGGCTCATCGCGAAGAAGTGTTCCTGGATTTTCTTGCCGAGCTGCTGCATGCGTGGCCCCCTCGAGTGCAGGATGACGCGTGAAATCCGACGCGAAACGGGCAGGAAATATTTCATTCATTATAGCATATCGCGCGGGGAACGCGCTATTTCAGCCCCAGCCCGGCCTTTACGACGCCGACCTTGTGGCGGCTGACCGGTACCTGCTGGCCTTGGCAGTCGTCCGTCCGCAGGAAGTAGGTGCCTTTGAACCAGGGGATGACCTCGACGACCTTGTCGAGATTGACGATGTACTGGCGGTGGACGCGCACGAACGGGCTGCCGGCGGTCCCGGTGAGCAGGGCGTCGATCTCCCGCATCGAGAGGGTGGCGGCGTATTCGCGTTCCCTGGTGAGGACGTAGACGGCTTTGGCGCGGACGTGGACGAGGGCGATGTCGTCGCGGTTCACGGGGACGATCTTGCCGCGGGACAGGACGCAGACCTTGCCGGCCGGCGCGGGCGGCGAAGGGGCGGTGCGGGTGGCGAGGGCGCGCACTTTGCCGAGGACGCTGGCGATCTTCGCAGCGGTGACCGGCTTGGTGATGTAGCCGACGGCCGGGGTTTCGAAGGCGGCGAGGGCGTGCTCGGGGTGGGCGGTGATGAAGACGACGAGCGGCGGGTCGCGCAGCACGCTGAGGCGGCCGGCCATCTCCAGTCCGGACATGCCGGGGAGGCTGATGTCCAGGAAAATTAGCCGGGGGGCGTGGGCGGCGATATAGGCGAGGGCGGCCGGTGGCTGCTCGAAGCGGCCGACGACGGCGACGTCGGGATGGCTGCCCAGCAGGTAGGCGATTTCGTCGCACATCGGCGGCTCGTCGTCGACGATGACGGTGGTGAGGATCATGCCGTGTCCCTCCTCTCCAGGGGGATGCGGATGGTGGCCTGCGTGCCGCCGCCCGGTTCGCTGGCGATGGCCAGGCCGTAGCCGCTGCCGTAGATGCTGGCCAGGCGGCGGTGGACGTTTTTGACGCCGATGCCCTCGGCGCTGGTGAAGAGGGTGGCGAGCTTGGCGGCCGGGATGCCGACGCCGTTGTCGGCCACCGTTATCAGCAGCTCGCCGCCTGCGACGGCGGCGCCGACGGTCAGGCGGCACTGGTTGAGCTTGGGGAAGAGACCGTGCTCGAGGGAATTTTCCACCAGCGGCTGGAGGCAGAGGACGGGGACAGGCACCTGGCGGGCGGTGGGGTCGACGGCGATGTCGACGGTGAGGCGCGGACCGAAGCGGGCCTTGGCGATCTCCAGGTAGGCGACGATGCCGTCCAGCTCGTCGCTCAGGGGCACGAAGTCGTCGCGCGACGAGAAGCTGTGCTGCATGATGGTGGCCAGATGGGCGAGGAGAGTGCGGGCGGTTTCCGGCTTGGTGCGGCAGAACGACATGATGGCGCCGATGGTGTTGAAGAGGAAGTGGGGATTTATCTGGGCCCGCAGGGCTTTGAGTTCGGCTTTCTCGCGCAGTTTGCGCTGGTTGTCCGCTTCGGCGAGCTGGATCTGAACGGACAGCAGGTTGGCGAGGCCGTCGACGAGGCGGATGTCCATGGCGGTGACGGTGCCCGTCATCGCCCGCGAAAGTTTGATGGCGCCGACGACTTCGCCGTGCGAGAACAGGGGCGCGGCCACGCCGCAGCGGAGCGGGCAGCCGGGATTGGTGCAGCCGCGGTCGGCGAGGGTGTCGAGTACGATGAGCCGCTGCTCTTCGAGGACGCGGCGGGTCGAGGCGGTGCTGATCGGCTGGCCGGGGGCGTGATGGTCGTCGCCGACGCCGATGAAGGCCAGCACCTGGTCGCGGTCGGTGATGCACACGGCGTCCATGCCGGTGAGTTCGTAGATGATGCCGGCCGTCTTCTGCGCCGAGGCCGGGGTGAGGCCGTGCCTGAGGAAGGGGAGCGTGCGGCTGGCGATCTCCAGCGACAGCTCGGCGGCCTTGGCGCTGTGGGTTTCCCGCGCTTTGCGCAGGTCCTGGATGATGATGATGAAGATGATGGTGCCGAGGATGCTGACGAGGGTGGTGGGGACGGCGATGACCCGCTCAAGCGCCCAGGCGGCCTCCAGCGGCCCGAAAACGAACACCAGGCCCTTCTGGATGAGTTCGCCCGTCAGGGCCACGGCCGCGCCGGTCTTCCAGGTGAAGCGCTGGAGGCCGAGCCGCGAGCGGACCAGCCCGGCCAGCAGGCCGCCGAGGAGGGCGGATAGCCCGCAGGCCTCGGCGGAGAAGCCGCCGAGCGAGTAGCGGTGCAGGCCGCTGAGCGCGCCGACGGCGAGGCCGACCCATGGCCCGCCCATGATGCCGCCCATCAGTGCCCCTACGAGCCTGGTGTTGGCCAGCGCCCCTTCGACCGGGATACCGTTGTAGGTGCCGACGATCGACAGGGGGGCGAAGATGGCGACGAGGGTGGCGAAGCAGAGGCCGCGGCGGGGGGTGTTGATGCAGTCGAGGATGAAGGCGTTGCGGCCGATGAGGTAGGCGGCGATGGCGATGAGCGCGCCGTCGCCCAGCAGGTCGAGGAGCATGTTGCTACCCATGGTTGCACCTCGGCAACACAGACTTTCTGCTGGATGGATTCTCCATTGCGGCGCCAATCCCTGCCGGGAAGGGTAGGGATTGGCGCCGCAGATTGGGTTTATAAGCGGCCTGGAAGAATATAATTTTTTTTCAAAATGGGCAGGAACTTGGGAAAGGGTGGCGAAGAAATTTAATAGAGCTCATCAATGATGAGTAGTGAGAGGGGCGACGAGCTGTTGACGAAGATCACCGAACAGATCATGGATGCCCTGGATGTCGAGACCTTCTTCGTCTGCGCCAGCGAGGAGGAGGGGCGGAACCTGATGCTCGGGCTGCTCAAGGCATGGGGGTTCACCGACGTGGACGTGGTGTTCGCTCAGTTCGAGGGGCCGGGGGTGCGGGTGCGCGGCCGGGCGTACGTCTACCGGCCGGCCGACAAGTACCGCTGGCTGCTGAAGGATACCGTGCCGCAGGAGGGCTGCTGATGAAGAAAGTGCTGCTGGCACCGCTCGACCCGGTGCATGACATCGGCCTGAAGATGATCGCCCGCGGCCTGAAGGAAGCCGGCTACGAAACCACCCTCCTCCCCCCCGACCTGACGGTGGAGGAGATTATCCACGCCGCCATCGGGGCGCAGGCCGGCACGCTGCTGCTGAGCCGCACGCTGGGCTACGGCGTGGCCGAGCTGCTGGCGCGGTTCGTGGACCTCGCCGACGCCGCCGGCCTGCGGTCGCGGGTGAAGCTGGGCATCGGCGGCATGGCGGTGCGGGCCGAACTGGCGGCCGAGCTGGGTTTCGACGCCGGCTTCGGTCCGGGGACGACGGTCGAGGAGGTCATCTGCTTCGTGGAGGGGCGCGCGTATCGGCCCGACGCCGCGAAGGCCGCGAAGGCCAAGGCGGACATGACGGCCGGCTACGACTACCGCTACCGGCACGACGGCATCGCCAAGAAGCTGGCAAGCGTCAGCGCGCTGATCCTCGACTGGACGAAGGATAAGACTTCCCCCGGCGTGGCGCGGGCGAGGCTGCGCGACGAGCTGTGGGATGCGGCCCGCTGGCGGGCGCGGCAGGGCGACGGCGAGCTTTACAGGCACTATCCGGCGTTGTGCGGCGACGTGCCGCGCAAGTTTTACGAGAGCGGCGAGCTGCATCCCAAGACGCGCCGCTTCACCAAGGGCGAGGTCGAGGGGCTGGAGAAGTACCTGGCCGAGACCAAGGCCCGCATGTCGGTGCGCAAGCTCCAGCACAGCCGCCGCAAGCCGCTGGTGTTCGTGCAGTACGGCACAGGCTGCCCGTTCATGGACATCGGCCACATTCTGGCGAGCGAGGCGTGGGGCGCCGACGGCGTCGTCCACTTCGACCCGTCGTGGGGGGCGCGGACCGAGGGGTTCCTCGACGGCTTCGTCACCCATCAGGAGGACGGCACGGTCATCACGCCCGCCAACCTCAACCGCATCCACCTGGGCCTGGAGGATTCGACGCTGTGGCAGGTGCGGGCCCACCGCGGCCTGAACACGCCGGAGACGGTGGTGCTGGCCGCCAAGTTGGGCGCCGATCTGACGAAGATCAATTTCTGCTACGGGGCGCTGGGGGCGGGGACCGACCCGGCCCGCATGGTGGTGGATGCGTGCGAATCCATCCGCTACGCCGCGAAGTACAAGCTGCCGTTCGACGTCGTGACCAACGAGGAGCTGTGCGGCGTGCCGGCCCACAAGGCGTTCGCCGGCATGCTGATCGTCGCCGACCTGGCGGTCCGCCTCGGCGGCCGCCCCATCCTCCAGCCGTTGTTCGCCTATTCGCCGGAGGCGATGATCAGCGGGCTGATGGAGGATAACTATATCGATTTCAACGTCGCCAAGGTCAAGGCGTTGCGGGCGATCGTGAACGCCCCGCTGTGGCCGGGGGCGCCGATCGGCTTCCTTACCCACACCGAGGACCGGGTGCAGTCGGCGATGACGACGGCGCTCCACGCCTGCCTGGCGAGCTCCCTCGAGGTGGACGCCATCTCGATCGCCTCTACCGACGAGGCGTATTCCGGCGGGCCGATCGCCGCCCCGTCGCGGATCGACACGCTGCGGGCCGTGCAGGAGGGCTTCCGCTTCTTCGGCCGGGCCGGCGTCTCCCCCACGGAGCAGGCCGACCGGCAGGCGACCGAGCTGGTGGCCGGCATCGAGCAGGTGCTGGACGCCGTGCTGGCCGAGGGCGACTTCGTGGCCGCCATCCACAAGGGCGTGCTGGGGAGCCGGGCCGAGGGCGCGTATCCGGGGAGAACCGGCAAAGACACTGTAACGACGGTTAAGAAATAGGAGGGATGTCCATGGCCAATGATCCATACGCATCCGGCAAGTTCGCCGCCAGCCCGTACGCGGCCAAGACGGACGTGACGGCAACGCTGACGGTGGTGCTGCGGGGGACGATGGAAGACCGCGGCCTGGAGCTGATAAAGCCGATCTCCCGCTGCGTGCGGCGGGACGACGTCCACGAGCTCATCCTCACCGACGAGCCGGACGCCGGGCCGGGCGGCCGGGTGAACCGCATCGCCTACCTGGGGTTCGCGGCCATCACGGCCGGCGGCGTGCTGGTGAGCGGCGACGCGGTGACGCTCGACGGGCGGCGTATCGGCACGCTGGCCGGCTTCGACGAGACCCACATGCCCAACCACCTCAACATCGTCGTCAGGGCCGACCGGCTGAGCGACGGGGTGGAGCGGGGCGCTGCCCTCGGCATGGCGGTGCGGTTCGCGGCCGCCGGCGGCGAGGGTAAATAAGCGAATTGCGGCGCACGTGCGCCGAGGAGGTGATAGAGATGAAAGTGGAAGAAAAGATCAAGGCGATGGGGTTGACTCTGCCGGAGCCGCCTAAACCGGTGGCCGCTTACGTCCCGGCTGTCGCCACAAGCGACGGTTATGTCTACACCGCCGGGCAGATCCCCTTCGTGAACGGCGAGCTGGCCTACAAAGGCAAAGTCGGCGCCGACCTGGACGAGGCCGAGGGCTACAAGGCGGCGCAGATATGCGCGCTCAACTGCCTGGGCGCCGTCAAAGCGGCGATCGGCGATCTCGACCGCATAGCGCAGGTGGTGAAGGTGGTAGGTTTCGTGGCCAGCGCCCCCGGCTTCAACGCCCAACCCAAGGTGGTCAACGGCGCATCCGAGCTGCTCGGCAAGCTGTTCGGGGCCGCCGGCGAGCACGCCCGCTCGGCGGTGGGGGTGGCGGAACTGCCCCTGGACGCCGCCGTCGAAATCGAGATTATTGTCAAAATCAAATAATTTTTTTGTGAAAATAGGAGGAGATTACCATGGCAAAATTTAAGTACAAATTCCAGATGTACAAGAGTCTGCAGGCCAACATCCCGGCCATCTACGCCGAGGCCAAGAAGGCGGCCGAGGAGCTGGGCATCCCTGCCGAACTTAAGGGCAAGTTCGGCATGACCGGCGGCATCTCCGGCTGCCCGGCGCCGCTGCGCGACGACATCATGAAGGCCAGCGAAGAGGCTGCCAAAAAGGTCACGCCGCTGGCGGTCATGGTGGATGAGATCCGCGAACTCGTCAAGGACATCTACGGCGACGGCTACGACGCCGCGCCGACCAGCACGTGCGAAGCCGGCCTGTGGGTGGCGTTCGACTCCCTGTTCACGCCGCCGGCCATGGGGCGGGGCGACAACTACCGCGCCCGCTACATCGCCCCCTACGAGAAGCACTTCCATCACCAGGGCGGCTACGGCCGGCCTTTCCCCGGCAAATATAAAGACCTGATCGCCGACCGCGGCTCAACGCCCGGCGAACTCGGCTTCTACGGCAAGCGCCAGAACAACCTCGACACGATCGTCGTGCCGGTGGCCGGGGCCGAGTATCCGGTGCATGGCATCAAGCACCACCCCGTACCGCTGCTCACGAAAGTCGACCCCGAGGCCACCTACGCCGAAATGAAAAAAATCGCCGAACGGCACGCCGCCATGTTCACCGGCATGACGTCGCTGGCGTACGAGACGCCCGGTTACGGCTACGGCACCAAGGACAAGGACGGTACGCCGGTGCTGCAGAAGCTGTATGCCAAACTGTGCAAAGAATATAACGTCCCGTACGTGCTCGACAACGCCTGGGGCGTGCCGGGCATCGGCCACGACATCCGCAAATCGGGCGCCGACGTCATCATCTATTCGATGGACAAGGCGAGCGGTTGCGCGACGAGCGGCCTGATCATCGGCAAGGAAGACGTGATGGTGCCCATCCGCCGGGCGATGGGCATGCACGGCGACCGCTGGGGTACCGGCGCTTCGTACGGTAAGGCGGCGTACGTCACGTTCGACCCCGGCAAGGAGGCGCTGGCCACCCAGATCCAGGCCCTGAAGGTGCTGCGCGACAACCCGCAGGTGTACACCAAGTCGGTCGACGACCTGTACGACGTGGTCAAGGAAGAGTTCGACAAGATCCATCCGAAGATCAAGGCCGGGCTGATCATCTCCAAGTCGTACAACTCCCGCGCCGTCGAAGTCAACTACGAAGGCACCTGGAAGGACGGCGAGCTGGGCCTGCCGATCTTCTCGATCGAGGATATGTATTCCGGCACGAACATCTTCCAGAGCGGCATGGCCCAGATGGGCGTCATCCCCACGGTGGCCTACGACGGCAATATCTACATCTCCCCCGATCTGGCGACGACCGACAGCAAGGGCAACCTGCTCAAGGACGTCATGCGCTACGGCGTGCAGGCTCAGGTCAAGCTGATCGAGATCGTGGCCAAATACGCGGGGATCATATAACACACGTTGCCTGAAATTGTTTAGTTAGCTCCGCGGACAAGGACGGAAGGCGGTTTTGCGAATTGCGGCGGCCCGGGTCCTTGCCCGCGGAGCATGTATTGCTTCATATATTGCATAAGGAGAGGATTTTTATGGCAAAGAAGGTCGTAATCGTCGGCGGCGGCTGGGCCGGCTGCGCGGCTGCCCTGGCCGCCCGCAAGGCGGGGGCCGAGGTCGAGCTGTTCGAACGGGCCGATATGCTGCTGGGGACGGGGCTGGTCGGGGGCATTATGCGCAACAACGGCCGCTTCGCGGCCGCCGAGGAGGCCATCGCCATGGGGGGCGGCGACCTT
>MTLD01000469.1_pt3 | contig 10611 bp, 5 predicted proteins | sample 1982471 | NCBI WGS metagenome assembly MTLD01 (sample SAMN05712604, study PRJNA340218) | biofilm metagenome | isolation source: sample SPM anode biofilm adapted to -50 mV | place: USA | collected 2012-02-03
AGCGGGGGGGGAAATCCCCCCCGCCGGAAGCCTGTAACATGTTTCGTACTGCTGGGTAAAGCGTCTTCTTACCGCCTGATGCAGGCAGTTACTACCTTTCGATGCTCCACTGCGGGCTCGGCCTGAAGTGGCAGCTCACGTTGAAGCAGCTGCCGGACTTGTTCACCCCGCCGGAAACAAGCTGGGCGGAGGTGTAGCTTACCAGGGCCTCGTCGCTGAAGCGGTACTGCGGGTCGACCTTCACGGTCACGTTCTGGACGAAATCCCTGACCGGAAGCGCCCTGTTGTGGCCGGCCTGCCCCTCGAAGTGGCAGGGGAGGCAGTTGGCCCAACCCTCGGAGGGGTTGGCGTCTTTCTTGATGTGCGCCGCAACCACGTGCGCACCGCCGCCGCCGGAGTAGTCTTCGAACTTGGCGGAAGACCAGTTACCCTGTACCGCGAAGGAGACCGCGAAGTTGGTCTTCCTCGGAGCCGGCGGGTAGCCGTGGCAGGAGTCGCAAGCGCCGTTGGCCATAAACGCGAGGCCGGTGGACGGGTTGTGGGCGTGGCAGTCGAGGCAGTTTTTGGTGGATTCGACGTGGGTTGCGCCGGTGCCGTCCTTCTTGAAGTACTGGGTCGCAGTGTGGCAGACCTGGCAGACGCCGGTGTTGGCGCCGTTTGCGAAGGTGTTGTTGCCAGTGAAGCTCACTGCGGTGCCGTTGATCGTGCCGTTCACCATCATGTTGTTGGCGGTACCGTGCGCGTTGTGGCAGTCGGCGCACTTGGAACCCAGGCCGGAAGCCTGGTGCACTTTAACGCCGAGCTTGAACCCGGTGACCTTCCCTGCGTCGGTGTGGCAGTAGTTACATTCCTGGTTCTCGGAACCGGTCAGGGTGGCAAGCAGACGCTTGTCGCCGGCTACGCCGTTGATGTGGTTGGAGTTGGCGTCGTGGCAAGAGGAGCAGGAGACGCCAGCCTTGCCGTGACCCTTGGTCGCTGCCAGGGTCTTGTCCGGAGCGGTGAGCGTGCCGATGACGGAGAGCTCGCCGCCTGCGGTGCTGTGGCAGCTTTCGCAGGAAACGCGCCCTGAGGTCCAGTTGGTGCTCTGCTTGTGGCAGCTGGAGCAGGTGCCGACCTTGTTGTAGCCGATGGCGAGGTTGACCAGGCCGTCGGCGTGGCTTGCCGCGGTGTTAGGCGTATGGCAGCCGGAGCAGGAGGTGGCCGCGGCGCCGTTCATCCCCGGGCCGTAGCTAGCCGTGAAGTGGGCGGAGTGGGCGTTGCTGGAAACCAGACCGTTCACCGTGGTGGAGAGGGCCTTGTGGCAGGTACCGCAGGCGCCGGAAGCGGCGTCGGTCCATTTCGGGGTCCCGGTAAGGTGGCAGGAGGTGGCGCAGTTCTTGGTGTCGGCCGCGAAGCTGTTCACCTTCACGCCGGCAACCTCGACGGTTGCGTCGCCGTGCAGGGCCTTGTTGGCGAAGGTGCTGCTCCCGGTGACGGTCTGCGCGTGGCAGGTGTCGCAGGAGTAACCCTTGCTGGCGACGTGAGCCGCGTGGGCGTTGGTGGTAAGGGTTGCGGCGTCGCCGTGGCAGCCGGCGCAGCCAAGAGACTGACCCCATTTCGCCGCGCCTACGCCGGCGATTTTGCCGCCGCCGTCGTGGCAGGATACCGCGGAGCAGCTGTTCCCTACGATGCTGAAGCTCTTGCCGTTGCCGGCCGCTACGCTGCGGGTGCCGTCGGTGTGCGGAGCCCCGGCCTTGATGCTCAGGCCGTCGGTGGTGGTGTCGACGTGGCAGTTCTGGCAGCTTTCCGCCCCGAAGACGTGGTTTGCGTGGCTGTTCGCGCGCGGCTGGTCCGCCCCGGCGTTCGCGTAGTTAGGCTCGCCCGCGATAGAAGCGAAGGCAGGCGCCGCGTCGGAGCCGTGGCAGCTTTTGCAGCTAAGCGCCTCGGTCTGGGTCCAGGTAACGCTCTTCTGGGTCCCCTTGCCGTCGCTGTGGCAGTAGGAGGTGGAGCAGGTCCCCGCAACCGGGGTACCCACGTGGGCGCCCGCCACGTCCTTGTTCTTGTTGGCGTGGTTCGCGAAGGTGCCGATGGTGCTGTTGCCGGTCACGGTGGCAGAGTGGCACTCCACGCAGCCGTAGTTGGTCCCGAGGAAGCCGGCGTTGTTCACGTGCTTCGCGTGCTTGCCGGAGAGGGTGTTGCTGGTCGCGTCGCCGTGGCAGCCGGCGCAGTCAAGGGTAGCGCCCCAGGTCGGCGGGGTGTAGCTACCCTGGCCGTTGCTGTGGCAGTAGACGTTGGAGCACTGGTTGCCGGCGAAGGAGCCGCCGCCGGCGAAGCTGACTTCGATGGCGCGGCCGGCGCTGGTTGCATGGCTGAACGGCTTGGCCTGCGCGGTGTGGTCGGTATGGCAGTTGACGCAGGAGCCGGTGCCGGTGCCGAAGTAGGCGGCGTGCTTGCTCCCCAGCGTCGGGTGGTTGCCGGAGGCGGGAGCGACGTCGTGGCAGGCGGAGCAGTCGCCCGGGGCCTGGAACGGTGCGGAACCCCAGGCGGGGGTCGCCTTCAGGTTGCCCTTGCCGTCACTGTGGCAGGCCACGGTGGAGCAGGTACCCATCGGGTTCGGCGGCACCGAGGTCTGGTTCACGAAACCGGCCGCGATCTTCCTGGAATAGCCGATGCCGTCGGCAAGCTCGATGGTCTTGTTCCTGTGACCCATGGCGTAGCCGCTCGCGTCGCCGTGGCACTTGGCGCAGGAATTAACCGCTGCCGAAGCGTGCCCCTGGTGGTTGCCGGGAATGGCGCCCGTGTAGGGGTTCTTCTTGGCGTTGCCGGAATCAAGCGGTGGCATCTGGTGACAGAAGGTACAGTCATAGCTGTACTGCGAGGCGGCCTGTGCCTGTCCGGCACCAAGCGCCACCAGTGTCAGCATGACAAGTGCCAGCACCGATAAACATCGTCCTCCATACTTAGATAACATCTTTCCCTCCTCTGTAAGGATGCGTTCCTTTGCTGCTCGTTTTATTGTTCAAGCTGAATCGGTATCTGATCCAGAAACTTGACCTATCTTTCGCTGCTCCACCTGACCGACGGGCTCATGTGGCAGGCGATGTTGAAGCAGCTCCCCGATGCATTGGGCTCGGCGTTGGTGAGCTTCGCGCCGGTGTACACGGTGAAGCTGTCGGCAAAGCGCAGGCTCGGATCGACCTGCACGGTGACGTTGCCGATATGCTCCCTGACCGGGGTGACCATCTCGTGATTGCTGACGTTGTGGCAGACGCTGCAGTTAGTCCAACCATCGGCCGGCGTGGCGAAGGGGGAGATGTGGGCCGCAACGAGGTGCGCCCCCCCCCCGCCGGAGTAGTCCTCGAACCGTGCGTTGGCCCAGTTGGCGTAGCTGCCGAAGCCGGTCGCCGTGTTCTTGGGGGCAGGCGGGTAGCCGTGGCAGGAGTCGCAGGAGCCGCCGCTGGGGAGGAACGCGCCGTCGGGGTTGATGTGGAAGTGGCAGCTGAGGCAGCCCGAAGTGTAGTGCCTGCTTTCGGCAATCCCCGCGCGGTAGTAGCGGGTGGTCGTGTGGCAGACCTGGCAAAGCCCCTTGTTGGTCGCCTGGTCGATGAAGCCGGTCACCGAATCGCGGTAGGTGATGCTCTCCGTCCCGATCCTGCTCCGCACCATCTTGATGTTGCCGTTGCCGTGCGGGTCGTGGCACTGCACGCAGGCAAGGCCGTGGTGCGTCGACATCTGGCGGGCGACGATGCTGTCGTGGCAGGAGGCGCAGAGGTTGTTGTCGTTTTGCAGCTTGAGCCTCGTGTAGGTTCCCAGGCTGCCGGAGATGTGGCGGCTGTCGGGGTTGTGGCAGCTGGTGCACTGGTTGCTGGCGCCGAACTGCCCGTGGCCGGAGGTGGCGAAGCTGACCGCCTTCGAGGGGGCGGCCACTCCGTTCGGAAGCCGCGCCGGGTTAGCCGAGTGGCAGACCTCGCAGGCAATCCGCGCCGTGGAGTTCCAGGCGGGAACGGAACCTGCGTGGCAGTTGACGCAGGAGGAGTCGGCAGCGTTTAAGACGTTGACGGTGCCGTTCGAGTGCTGGGCGAAGTCGTTGCCGTGACAGGCATCGCAGACCGAGCCCTGGGTGCGCAGGTACGCCTCGGGGCCCCAGGCGGCGCCCAGGTGCGACGGGTGCCCGTTGGTCGCCATCGGGCGCGCCGAGGTCGAGTCGCCGCCGTGGCAGGAGAGGCAGATGTTCTTTTGTTTGTAGCTGACGAAGCTGTCGGCGACCTCCTGGGTGACCGCCCCCGAAGCGACGAGGGCCTGCACCGCGAGGGCGACGGAGTCGTCGATCCGCCCGTTGTCCAGGTAGTCGATGGAATCGATCACCAGCTCCTGGGCGTACTTCGGGTTGTGCGTGAAGGCGGCCGGCTCGGAGACGAGCAGCGCGTAGTTGAACGCGGCCCCCATGGTGTCGGCGCCCGCCTGACCCACGCCCCAGTTGGTGTCGTTGAAGCTGCGGCTGGTGGCGGAATAGACGTACCCTTTAGCTGCCAGCTGCGCCTTGAGCACCTCGAGCGCGTTCAGGAAGTAGTTGTGGTCCACGTGCAGCGAGGTCTCGTCCATCTGGGTACCGTGGCAGGTGGCGCAGACCGGGGTCACCTCGCCCTGGAAGGTGTGACCGTTCATGCTGTTTCTGTGGCAAGAGACGCAGGCGCCGCTGCCGTCGCCGATGCCGAGATGGTTGTGGGTCGCCTCGTCGGTGTAGCTGCGCCCCGAGAAGTGGTAGCCGGCGACGCCGTAGAGCGAGCCTGTCGCCGCCTTGTAGTGCGGGTTGACGAAGCCGAGGTTCCCGAAGTCCGCCTGCGCCTGCAAAAGCGCCTTGATGCTGTTGCCGCTGTTGGTGCCGGCGTGGCAGGGGAGGCAGATGTTGGACTTGCCGGTATCGGGGGTGACGAAGCCATCGTTGGGGTAGGGCGTCACCTGCGCCATGGTGCGCACCGCGCCGGTCACGCTGTCGCTGTGGCAGCCGATGCAGGTAAGGACTTCCTTGGTCTTGTCTTCGGGCACGCCCCAGGCAGCAGTAACCTTCCCGGTGGAGTAAGCGATGAAGCCGGTGGTGGTGTGGCAGCGCACGCAGCCGTTTAAGGTCTTGAAGTCGCGGGCGATCCACCCCATCGAGGTGATGTTCGCGTGCTGCGCCGCGCGCCACTGCATGCGGATCGCCTTGTTGGGGGCGGTGTTGTTGTGGCAGTTGGCGCAGGCTGCGCGCGAGGTCACGTAGGAAGCGGGGTACATCCCGGTGCTGATGTTGTTGTAGTGCAGCCCGTCAGGCATTCCTGCCGACCCGACCACCGTCGAGTGGGAGTTGTGGCAGGAGGTGCAGGTGTCGGTGATGGTGAACGGGTGGCGCGAGGTGTCCGTGTGGCAATCGGCGCAGACGTTGGGCGACGGCAGCGCCACGTGGGGGCTGTCGGTGTGGCAACCCTGGCAGGCGTTGTTGACCGCGTGCGGCGAGCTCTCGTAGAGCCCTACCAGTGCGGTGGTGTTGCCGGAGTGGCACTTGGTGCACTCGGACACCTGGAAGGCGATGCGGCTTAGGACATGCACTACGGCCGTATCCGACTTCGTGATGCCGTTCGAGGTGATAGTCAAGGTCGCGGTGTAATCTCCGGGGATGTCCGAATATACGGTGGTGTCGGCGGCGTTGGGCGAACCGAACACCAAGGCAGCAGGCCCGCTCCACTGGTAGCTGATCGCCCCCTGGTTGCTGGTGCTGTTGCTGCCAAAGAGCGTTGCCGCGTAGGTCACCCCCGCGCCCGTGGTGGTGACGTCGGCGCCGGCGTTGGCGACCACCACCGGGATCAGCGAGAACACGGCGTTGACGCTCTGGTTTGCCTGGAGGTTGTTGTAGGTGACGAGCCTGGAGCCGTCGGCCTGGTTCGCTATCGAAGGGGAACCGCTGGCGGACAGGGTGCCGATCTGGTACCCGCTGTTCGGAATCACCAGCAAAGACCTGGTGGAGCCGACGGGAATCGAGGTCAGGGAGAGGTAGTTGGCCTCCCGGATGGCGCCACCGCCGGTGACGCTGGTGGTGATGTTAACCGTGCCGGCGGTGAAATAGGCCACGATGTAGCGCCAAGTGAGCGTCGAGACGTAGGGGGCGACGTACTTGCCGTTTGCGTTGGGGGCGATGGCGACGCCGTCGAGCGTGACCCGTGAAAGGGTATAGCCCGGGGCGGGAGTTACGGTGAACTCCTCGCTGTCGACGCCTGCGGCGTAGGTCCTGGACCCCGAGGGGGTGATCGTTCCCGCGCCTGTGGTTGGCGAAGTCTTCGCACTTACATACCAAGCGTTGGCAATGGCCGGCACGGCCAGGAGCAACACAAGTATCATGAGCATTTTTTTATACATTACGCCCCCTCACCCTCAAACTCTGGTGACCCATATATAGGGTTTGCTGCCTGTAGGCTCTCTCAACCAGGGGCGGCTCAACCTCTGCCGTCCCCCCTGAAACTCCTGCCAAACTCAGCCACCTGCCGGCGCCCTCAGCCTGATCCGAAGTCGCAATAAATTTCTTCAGGACCCCCTCGGAGCAACAATCGTGCCTTCTGAAGGCTAACTGACCGGGCAATGGAGCCCGTCGAGAGGGTAAGCCTGCCTGGCTGAAGAGAAAATGGCAGTGGCAGCCCGGCAAAAAATTCAACGCAGACCAGAGCCGGCCAGCCGGATAAGTGGGGAGGTGTCGCCGGGGTAGGCCATTAGGCGCCTGCGTTTACGCTATTAGGCGTCTGCCCCAGGGGGCGAAGGTAACGCAAAAGCAACAACGGAATTAAAAGGACTAGAGGCGGGCAAAGCCAGGGGAAGCGGAAGCAGCTTGCGGGGAGGAGGCAGGGGGGAGGCAACGGTTGACCAGGCACGGGAAGGGAATTCTTGCGGTTCCGTGACTGCGCCGGTCCGCCGGTTCACGTGAAAACGCGGCCATATCGCGAGGCCGAGGTAATGCCACGGCAACAAATACATGACCCCGAGTTAATCTACCGGAACCTCTCAGGCCATGGGCCAGGCCGTGGCGCCTACCTGGGCAAAGGGAGCACCGGCTGCTGTTGGCGCAGCCAGGATCTTTTGGGGTGGCCGCGAAGGTAATGCCACTGCAACGATAGCATTAACCATGCCCAACGGCACCTGTCCCCCGGTGTCACCCCTTCGCCCTCAGCATCCCGGAGATGGCGCCGCTTAAGAAGGCGACCAGCCAGCAGCTGTAAATGGCAAGGCTCACGCGGTGGAAGAGGTGATTCATGGCGTCGGCGCGCCGCGCCAGGGTGGCCAGAAGCGCCAGCAGAAAGTGAAAGGCCATCCCCCCCAAGGAGGCGATGCCGGTGACGTTGTGCCACTGGGGCGCCTTGCCGAAGGCCTGTGCGTAGTGGTTCATCTCGCGGGTCCCCAGGTAGTCGCAGAAAAGCCCGATGCCGAAGATGGCGAGATGCTTCGCGCGCAGCCCTTCCTTTCTGCCGCTGAAGACGGCCCAGGTATAGAAGAGGAGCGCCAGCGTCATCCAGAAGACCGCTGTGACCAGCAACGTTTTACCTTCCGCTCCCATCGTTGCCCCTTTCCCCCGGCACCGGTCCCGGCCTTCGCAAAGACGCCGGGAGAATTGAAATATCAATCCTTGCCATGGCGCGCAAGGAGGTCCGAGATGTCCCGGTCGGTGAATGAGATGCCCGGCTTGACCGGGATGTCGTACCCCGGCCTGCTGCCGGCCATGCCGATGGCCAGCACGTAGACGTCGGCATCCCCCGGCGCCAGCTGCCTTGGGCCCCACTGCATGAAAAGAACCCTGCTGGTTGGGCTTTTCAGCGGCACCCTCTCCTTTTCGCTGGCGAAAAAGCCAAGCCGGTTCGAGAAGTACATCAGGTCCGGGCGCACGCCCAGCGACTCTATGAAGTTTGCCAGGTTGGTGTACCCCTTGGTCTCGCCGGCGGCGCTGTTGCCGTGGTCGTACATGCCGAAGTACGAGTCGCGCTCGGGATCGAGTCCCGTCTCGTACTGGAAGAGCCGTCCGTTGCCCCACCCAACGTTCCCCGTGGAGCCGCCGTAATCCCCGACCGAGGGCTCATCGCCGTAGACGTAGAAGTATAGCGCGGAGGCCTTTCCCTCGTTGCGGACCCTGTTCACCAGGATGAAGTAAGGCTCTCCCGCCTTGAACACGGCGAAGCGGTCTATGTGCAGCACCATGCCTTCACCGGCGACGCGGTGGGAACTTGAGAGCACCATCTTCTCTCTGCTGGAGACCAGCACCCGGCTCCCCAGGAATTCCCACTTGGAGGGGGAGAGCTGACGGGAACCGTCCCCAAGGGCGATCCCTTCGTTGGCGTTGCCCCAAAGGTGGCGCCACTTCTTGCCGTCGAAAAACGCCATCCCCGACTCGCCCTCTTGTGGTGAGGCGCTGCCCGACTCGTACGGCACGTTCCCCCCCACGAAGCCCCCCCGCGGGATGGCGTTGCCGGCATCGACGAACCTGCTGAAGCAGGTGAGGAGCATGGTCCCGTCGGGAAAGACGTTCCTGACGAAGCCGCTGCCGTCGGTCTGGAACCAGTCGTACTGGAGATGGGCAGACCTCGGGGCAAAGGACTTCCGAAAGTGCAGGATGCTGTCGACCTTGTCCCAGTGCAGGGCGAACAGGAGCCGGTCCTCCTGTCCCAGCAGGATCGCGTCCGTCAGCACTAGGTGGTACGGCCCCTGGCGCAGCAGGTAGACTCCCTGGTAATGCCGGGTGACCTCCACCCGCACCAGCCCAAAGAGCGCCCATAGAAGTGCCAGCGCCGCGCCCCCGACGCAGCACCAAACCTTCCGCTTGAACTTCGGGTCGAGCATCAGCCACCTGTTAGCTTTCAGAGAATCTATCAAGGAATCATCGAAATAGATTCACTCTAATGAAGATAGCAATCAGCAGCAACCCAAATTATTCTCATGACAACATGCATAGTTTCGGCCTGTGGAAGCCCCCCGCCCTGCTGCCACCTGCGAACCAGGGCCTGCGAACCGCAGTCTGCGGCAGTCATCCTCATGTTTTGCCAACCCCTGCCTATTGTTTGCCTGTAGACTCATTTGGCGCTTGCCAGAATGTAATTGACGGATAGAGGATTTTACGGTAAAAGGTAGCTCTGCCAACCGCCGGCTTCACCCCCGGTTGTGGCAAGGATACCAGCAGGTTAGCTCGCCCGGTGGGCGCAGGACCAGATAAAAGGCCGGAGTAACTCAGTTGGTAGAGTAGCTGATTCGTAATCAGCAAGTCGGCGGTTCGAGTCCGCTCTTCGGCTCCATAAAAACAAGGGGTTACAGCGCAAGCTGTAACCCCTTTGTCGTTGGGTTTTCATTTGGGTAACACATGGGTAACACATTGAGGGATGATACATCCTACGAATCTTGGGGCCAGGAGTTCGAATCTCATCAGCCGGAGGTTTGGATACACAGATATCCTTGAGCATGGCCTGGAACTGGGGTCTGTTGTCATCGGTACCGGACAGACCCTCATCTTTATATGTTCCAACTATTTCATAGCAAACTCGTTCTCGTTTGATTCAAGGGAACGTCTTGAGGGCCGCGACACAATACTAGTTTACAACAGTAACTGTAAGTTTGACATTATCAATTCCGATGTTTTCATGACCCGAATTGTTCGCGGCATTGATGATCGCGAACCGCACCGTTGTACCGGCGCGTGACGAAACATCGAAACTGGTCGATGCCCTACTCTGCAGGGTAACGTCCGTCGGCTGGGCGTAGGTCACATTAATAATGGATACACCGGGGAATGTAGGCACACTGGCGGTTGAATAGATTCCGACACGGACTGCATTGTCATTATTGTTGTTGTTTGAGGCGTTCTTTATCCCGATGTCGAAGCTGAAGGTGGCGGTTGTTGCGCCGACAGGAATCGCGACATCCTGATATAGTACGCAGCTTATGATAAGCCCACCACCCGTGGCTTGCGAGACGCTGCCGAGAGTGATCTGGGTCCCGTCGGTGGCCGGGAATCCCGCCACACTGGTGAGCGTTTCCGTTCCCGGTGCGGTGGCGGCATTGTAGCTACAGGTGCCGGTGGCGCCGCCTCCGAAGTCGGTTGCCGTTGTCCAGCCGGTCAGACCCGATTCAAACGAGTTATTGACGAGAAGCTGGGTTTGGGTAGTGGTAGTTCCAGTAAAGTTGTTCGCTGTGGAATCTGCGTTGGTCACCGTCACGTTTGCGCTTGCCGGTGTAAACGTAAAGCTGGGCTTGCTTGGGGTGATGGTATAGCTGCCGTTGTTTACGATGAAACTGTAGTTGCCGCTGGCATTGGTTGTCGTGCTACCGGTTGAACTGCCGGATAATGTTACCGTCACGCCAGAGAGAGCGTTGCCGCCACGAGTTACGGTGCCGGATATGGCGTAGGTGTTAAGTGCGGCGGTGAAGTTCTTGCCGGTCGAATCGGCGTTGTTGATTGTCACACTTGTGCTTGCCTGCGTGAAGTTGAAGCCGGTCATGGATGGGGTGATAGTGTAGCTGCCGTTGTTTACGATGAAACTGTAGTTGCCGCTGGCATCGGTTGTTGTGCTGCCTGTTGTGCTGCCACTCAGGCTGACAGTTACTCCGGGCAGTGGATTGCCGCCGTAGGTT
>MTLD01003100.1_pt6 | contig 10608 bp, 9 predicted proteins | sample 1982471 | NCBI WGS metagenome assembly MTLD01 (sample SAMN05712604, study PRJNA340218) | biofilm metagenome | isolation source: sample SPM anode biofilm adapted to -50 mV | place: USA | collected 2012-02-03
ACGAAAAGGTCAACCTCACCGCCATCACTGACCCGCAGGAGGTAGCAATAAAACACGTCATCGACTCCCTGTCCTGCTACGGTGCGCGATATTTCCCCGCCGACTGCACGGTGGTCGATGTCGGCACAGGCGCCGGCTTCCCCGGGCTGCCGCTAAAGATCCTTCGCCCCGACATCCGCCTGACACTGCTCGACTCGCTTAACAAGCGGCTGTACTTTCTGCAAGCGGTGGTCGAAAGACTGGCGTTGCGCGACGTGGTTTTCGTCCACGCCCGCGCCGAGGAGGCCGGCAGGCATGTGGGCCACCGCGAACGTTATCTGGTCGCCGTTTCCCGGGCAGTTGCCCGCCTGAACGTTCTCACCGAGCTTTGTTTGCCGTTCGTCGCCGTCGGCGGCCATTTCATCGCCCTTAAAGGTGCCCAGTACCGCGAAGAGGTGGCTGAAGCGGCCAAGGCGGTAGCTGCCCTCGGCGGCCGGTTGGAAAACGTGAAGCCTGTGCGCCTGCCGGGCCTTGAAGACAGCCGGGCGATCGTCTATATCAGCAAGGCCGCGCCAACTCCTCCCTCCTATCCGCGCCGCCCCGGGGTGCCGGAAAAAAAGCCTTTGTAACAAGAGGAAATCGACTATATACGCCGAATGATTACCATATAATGTATGTAATAAAGTATGTTAAGGCGGTGGAACACAAGTGAAAAACCTGGCCAAACTGCTGGGCATAAATAACGAGCCTGAAACGACTCGGCCGGCAGCGGAACAGGCTCCAGACGATACTGAAATTCAGGCTTTAGGCGTCGACGCAATTGTTCCTAATCCTTTTCAGCCCCGCAAATCCTTCAGCGACGACAGCATGCAGGATTTGGCCGCCTCTATACGCGAACACGGCATCATCCAGCCGCTCCTCGTACGGCGCACCGGCGCCGGGTTCGAACTGATCGCCGGCGAACGCCGCCTACGGGCCGCGAAACTGGCCGGGTTCGCCACCGTGCCGGCAATCGTCCGAGAACTGGGCGACAAGGAAATGGCCGAACTGGCCATGATCGAGAATCTGCAGCGTGAAGACCTCCACTATCTTGAAGAGGCGGAGGGCTTTCAGCAGCTGCTCGTGAATTTCGGCCTTACCCAGGATGAATTGGCCCACCGGGTCGGTAAGAACCAGTCCACCATCGCCAACAAGCTCAGGTTGCTTCGCCTGGCGCCGACCATCCGCCAGGAGCTCGTCGCCGCCAGTCTAACCGAGCGCCACGCCAGAGCGCTGCTCAAGCTAGAGGATCCGGCCAAGCAACAGGAAGCGTTGGCGGTGATCCGCCAGAACGCCCTCAACGTTCGTGAGGCGGAGGAGCTTGTCGAGAGCATCGTCGACGATATTTCCCGGGAAATGGCAAAAAAGGCCCCTAAGCAGAATGTCGTAAAGATCATCCGCGACGTCCGCATTTTTCTCAACACCATCAATACTGTTGTCGTCGAGATGAAGAAGGCCGGTCTCAAGGTTAAGGTAAACCAGGTTCAGGATGACGAATTCATCACGATTAATCTCAAGATACCGAAACGCCGGTAATAGTAGTGCCAATTTGCGCAAAGGCCGTCAGAATTCTGACGGCCTTTGCTTTTTCTAAATCGGGATCCACCCTGCTTTTAATGACATGACGGATAGTAAATATTATCAAATAGGAAAATAATTACAATTTAGTCAAGTTCTCGAAAGGATATGTCAGTATCCGCTGACGGTGGTGGAGGCGTCGCTGGGCTATGGGAAAACCACTGCCGTTAAGGACTTTCTGCTGACCATCTGCGTTTTCGACAGCGTTACCCTGGAGCAAGCAAAAGCGATGTGGCAAAATGAAAATATCGAAACGACGTTAAGATCTTATGAGTCACAATGCCTTTATCAAGTATGACCAGTATGGTAAAACCTGTTCTTGTTGCCGCTGCCGTCGTCGTGCTCGGCGTGTTCTGCAAGCATGCCTGGCTGCCCTTCTCTTTATTTTCGTCGCCCGCCGCCTTCTCTGGATACAGACCGGTTCCATCCGCCCCCGCCCAGCCCAAATATACCGAACTGTTTCTCGGGACCGGTACCGGACCTCAGAACTCCTCATGTTTGGGCCGCCTGCCTTGCAAGTACGTTAGGTTATGGCTCACTCGGCATGGCGCCTGTAGCCCAATATCGACAGCCTGAGGACCATCTCGGTATAGAACTGATGTTATTGGCCGCCGCCAGTGAAGCTGCCGCGTCGCTCGGTGACCGGGAATGGACCTCTTTGGCCCGGCGCCAGGAAATGTTCATCGCCGACCATCTATTGGCATGGATCGAGGAGTTGGAACGCGATGCCGCCGCTAACGCCAAGATCGGTTTTTACGCCGCGCTCATCGGGCTTGTTAGAGGTGTCCTTCTCTGGGACCGGCAACTGCTGATCGAATACGTGACAGAGGGCGGATAGTACAAAAGGGCTTGCCGTTCAGGCAAGCCCTTTTTACTGTTCGATAATGTGTTTATTATTTGGCCAGGAGTTTTTTGGCAATGTTGACAGCGGCCACACCATCGGTTGCATATTCGTCGGCGCCGGCCGCGGCGGCGTATTCAGCCGTCAGCACCGCGCCGCCGACGATTGTGCGTGCAGTTACCCCGGTTTCCTTAAGGGCGGCGATCGTCGCGTCGATCTGTGGCATGGTCGTGGTCATCAGGGCGCACAAGCCGACGAGGTCGGCTTTTTCCGCCTTAGCCGCCGCCGTGATCTTTTCCGGTGGCACATCCTTCCCGAGATCGACTACCCTGAAGCCGTTGTTTTCCATGAGGGCGGCGACGATATTTTTGCCGAGGTCGTGGATGTCGCCTTTGACGGTCGCCAGCACCACCGTGCCCAGGCTGCTGGCCCGATGGGACGGCAATACCTCGCGCAGGGTCAAAAAGGCGTTGCGCATCGTTTCCGCTGCCAGCATTACCTGAGGAAGAAAACAGCGGCCCTTGCCAAAGGCCTCGCCGACATCGTTCATTGCGGCCGTGAGGCTCTGGTCGGTTACGATCAGCGGGTCATGCCCTTCGGCTAGCGCCTGACGGACCATGGCGCCTACCGCCTCCTTCTCCCCTCTCGTCACCGCCTGCTTTATGGCGGCGAGGATGTCTTTGGGCTGTTCCTGGGCGGTTGCCGGGGCGCTTGCCACTCCGGCATGCTGCATGCTGTAACGCTGGCCGCTGGCGTCGTGACCGAGAAGGGCGACAGCGGCGCTGAGCATATCCCGCATCGCCCCGTCGTAAGGGTTGAGGATGGGCGCGTCAAGACCGGAAGCTAGGGCCATCGCGCAGAAGGCGGCATTCATGAGGTCGCGTCTGGGCAGCCCGTACGAAACGTTGCTGAGGCCCATGACCGTGGGGTAACCGAAATGCTGACGATATTCCCGGAGCGTGGCCAGGGTCTCTTGGGCGGCGCCGGCATCGGCCGCGACCGTGAGCACGAGGGGATCGAGCAGCAGATCCTGCGGGCGAAGACCTGCAGCCAGTGCGGCATTAACGATGTCGCCGGCGATCTTGACCCGCTCGGCAGCGGTAGCCGGTACGCCGCCCGGGGCGATCGGCAGGCAGAGGACGGCGGCGCCGTATTTTTTTGCCAACGGCAGGAAGGTTGCCAGCCGTTCGGGCTCAAAGGAAACGGAATTTATCAGTGCCCGCCCGGGATAAGCCTTTAGGCCGGCTTCCAGGGCTGAGGGATCGGTCGTATCAATGGCCAGGGGCACATCCACCAGCACCGACAACTCGGCGATTGCTTCGCTCATTGCGGCCGCCTGATCGATGCCCGGCACCCCCATGTTGACGTCCAGCATATGGGCGCCGGCGTTAACCTGTTCCAGCGCCTCGCGCTTGACGGCGGCGAAACTGCCGGAGCGGATTTCAGCGGCCAGCGCCTTGCGGCCTGTAGGGTTGATACGCTCGCCGATTATCACTGTCGGCAGCCCGGCGCCGAGGTATACCGTGCGGCTGCGGCTGGTCAGGGACGTGCGTTTGTTGGCAGCTCTCACCGGTGACGGAAGGCCTTTTTCCACAACCGCTTTAATCGCCTTTATATGTTCTGGCGTTGTGCCGCAGCAGCCGCCTATATAGGTTGCGCCCGCCGCCACAAGTTGCGGCGTCCAGGTCGCCATTTCGGCCGGGTCCATCGGGAAGACCGTCTGCCCGTTTATCAGTTCCGGCATGCCGGCGTTGGGTTGGACGCTGACCGGCAGGCTGGCGGCAGCCGCCAGCTCGGTCACAACTTCCAGTAGCTGGGCCGGTCCGAGAGAGCAGTTGGCGCCGATGACGTCGGCCCCCATCGCCTCGAGGATTATCGCCGCTGTGCGCGGGTCGGTACCGGTAAGGGTGCGGCCGTCGGCGCCGAACGAAAGCTGGCATACGACTGGTTTTTCCGAGGCCGCTTTGGCCGCCAGCAAGGCGGCCCGCATCTCTTGAATATCGATGACCGTTTCGATGATGATCATATCGGCGCCGGCCCGGTCGAGAGCGGTGATTTGTTCGTAATAAACCTCGTACGCTGCATCAAACGACAGATCGCCTAACGGGGCGATGAATTTCCCTGTTGGCCCCACCGACCCCGCTACTCTTGTCTTCGGGCCGCAGGCCGCCCTCGCCGCCTTTACGGCCGCTTCGTTCAGGGCAACGACTTTGTCCTCCAGGCGGTAATGGCTTAGCTTGATCCTGTTGGCGCCAAACGAGTTGGTTTCGATAATATCGGCGCCGCTTTCTACATATTGGCGATGTATAGCCGTTACCGCCACCGGATTTTCCACATTCCAAAGCTCGGGACAATAGCCGGCCGGCAGGCCTGCTTTTTGCAGCATCGTTCCCATCGCGCCGTCGAAGACATTGATCATCGCGATAACCCCTTTCTGGCATAACAATTTAATTTTCTACATATTTCACAACCGTTTTTGTCGCATCCTGTCGCCGCTTTATTCCCCGCCGCGGCCAAACCGATGATGGCGGTCACGGACTTTCGCGGCACAAGCAGGCAGCTTTCCGTGACGCTTAACCCGATGCGTTCGCCGTTTGCCAAGGCGACCAGGGCGGGCTGGTCGGTCAGTGGCCAGTCGCCGTACCCGGGGCTAAATCGCGAGCGGGTCGAAAAACCCCGGCGAGCGGCGTGTACTGTAACGATGGCGTTGGCGGCGTCGGCCGCCTGCTCCACCGCCGCGGAACCGGCGGCATCGAGGAGCAGTCCGGCAGTGTATTCCCCGACGGCGAATAACCGCGATACTTCTTCCTCCAGCGCTTTGCCGATGGTTACTGCCAATACGGCCACCTGCTCGGCCCCGGCAAGGTGGTCAGCAATATTTCCGCCGGTGAGAATGTGCGTTGTTCGGCCCACAACCGCAGCGGTAGAAAATATATAAGGATAAACATTCCAGACGGCCTGGGGTTTTGCCAGCAGCAGCGCTTCGTTGCAAGCCTTGGCGAGGATCTCCTCGGGAAATGATGTTCCGGCGCGCAGGCCGGCGTAGCGCCGGGTTTCCTCTTTATCAACTTTGAGCAGCGACGGATTCAATATTTCCATGCTTCCTCCCCGAACGATAAAACCTCCTTTCCGCAGAAAGGAGGCTCGCTAATTATCCTCTCATCTGCCGGGGTCTCCCCCGCTGGATTTGGCACCACTGCATAAAGCCGGTTGCCGGGCGTCATCGGGCCAGTCCCTCGGCCGCTCTTGATAAGAGCGAGTATGTTGTTGTGTTAATGATTATCATAGCTTACCGGCATTTCCCTGTCAAGGATTACTGGCATATATAATATATTGGCCGTATCTTTGTACATAAATTTTTTTGCTTGATTTTAGCGCAGGAAATTGCCGCTAAATTGTGGAATGTCTAATCCTGACTTTTTTTATCCGAGGTGAACATCGTGGTAAAAGTGATTGCCATAGCCAACCAAAAGGGCGGGGTGGGCAAAACCACTACTGCGGTCAACTTGAGCGCCTGTCTGGCTGACCTTGGCAAAAAGGTGCTGCTTGTAGACAGCGACCCCCAGGGCAATTCCACCAGCGGTTTGGGGATCAATAAGGCCGCCATCAAGCGCTGCGCCTACGACGCCCTTGTTAACGACGTTCCGGTGGAGTCTTTATTCCTCCAAACCCAGGTAGCGGGGCTTACCCTCCTTCCCGCCACCATCCAGCTGGCTGGCGCCGAGATCGAGCTTGTGTCGGTTATCTCGCGGGAAACACGGATGAGGAAGGTCCTCGAAAAGGCCAAGTATAACTTCGATTATGTGATAATTGATTGCCCCCCTTCCCTCGGCCTTTTGACCATCAATGCCCTGACTGCGGCCAACTCGGTTATCATCCCCATACAATGCGAGTTTTACGCCCTTGAAGGACTTTCCCAGCTGATGAACACCATCTCTCTCGTCCAGAAGAACCTCAACCCCGGTCTTACTCTTGAGGGTGTCGTTATGACAATGTTCGATGCCCGCACCAACCTCTCCATCCAGGTCGTGGACGAAGTTAAAAGCCATCTGCGCCACAAGGTGTATCAGACGATCATTCCCCGTAACGTGCGCCTGAGCGAGGCGCCCAGTCATGGACAGCCGGTTATATTATACGATCCCAAGTCGAAGGGGTCGGAAGTATATTTCGATTTAGCAAAAGAGGTGATTGGCGATGACTAAACGGGGCTTGGGGCGCGGCTTGGGCGCCTTTTTTACACCCGGAGAAGAAGAAGTGCTGTCGGATATCGCGGTGGCGGAGATCGTTCCCAATAAATATCAGCCGCGGCGAGTATTTGACGAGGATGCCTTGCGGGAACTTGCCCAGTCGATCAAGGAACATGGGGTAATCCAGCCGATTATTGTCCGTAAGCTTGAGGAGTCCGGCTACGAACTGGTGGCCGGCGAGCGTCGCTGGCGAGCTGCCCAGATGGTCGGCCTGGAAACTATCCCGGCCGCCGTCAGAGACTACACAGACGGCGAGATGACCGAGATCGCCCTCATTGAAAACCTGCAACGCGAGAATCTTAATCCTATTGAAGAAGCCGGTGCGTATAAACGGCTAATGGAAGAGTTTAGTCTCACCCAGGAAGAGGTTGCCCGCAAGATTGGCCGCAGCCGTTCGCTCATCGCCAACACTATCCGCTTGTTGAACCTCCACCCGCTTGTTCAGGAATATGTTTCACGTGGAACATTGACCATGGGACAGGCGCGCCCGTTGCTTGCCATTGATGATCCGGAAATGCAACTGGCGGCGGCAAACAGTATCATTAATGACGGCCTAACTGCCCGCGACGCCGAGGAATTGGCCCGCACCCAGACAGAAGAGCCTAAACCTAAAAAGGCGAAAAAACAAGAGCCGCGGGAGATATTTGTTGCTGAGGCCGAAGAGCGTTTGAAGATGGCTCTTGGAACACAGGTTAAAATTAAGCCTGGCAAAATTAAGAGCAAGATCGAGATCGAATTCTATTCTCCCGACGATTTGGAGCGGATCATCGAGACCTTGACGGCCCAATTGCAAGCAGCTGCTACCAGACCGCGCGGACCGCTCGTAGTGTAGTTGTTTCACGTGAAACATTTTTTGAACGAAGAGGCGAAATAGCATGCGCCGCGATAAAGACCTGCTCGGCGAACGGGAATTGCCGGATGGGGTGTATTATGGCGTCCAGACTCTGCGAGCGGCGGAAAACTTTCCGCTGACCGGCTGCCGCGTTCACCCGCGCCTGATCGCCGCCATCGCTTTGATTAAGAAGGCGGCGGCTGAGGTAAACGGCGAGCAGGGATATCTAGAAGAAGCGACTGCCAAGGCTATTGGCAGGGCGGCCGATGAAGTCATTGAAGGCAAATGGCAGGAGCAGTTTGTTGTCGATGCCCTGCAGGGCGGGGCCGGCACCTCGACGAACATGAACGTCAACGAAGTGTTGGCCGCCCGCGCAAATGAAATGCTTACCGGCGATTTAGCCGGCCCTGTCACGCCGCTCGACCACGTCAATCTCCATCAATCGACCAACGACGTATATCCCACCGCCTTGCGTATCGCCGCGATTTGGCTGCTGCAGCCGCTCAGCGAAGCCTGCGCTGCCCTCCAGCAAACCCTGCAGGACAAAGAAGCCGAGTTTGCGGGTGTTGTCAAGGTCGGCCGTACCCAGTTGCAGGACGCGCTGCCGATAATGCTCGGCCAGGAATTCGGCGCCTGGGCGCAGGCCATAGCGCGCGACCGCTGGCGCCTGTACAAGGTTGAGGAACGCCTCCGCCAGACCAATCTCGGGGGCACAGCGATCGGCACCGGGCTAAACGCCCCGCCGAAGTACATTTTCGCCGTGAATGAACGGGTCCGCCGCTTTGCCAACATCGGGCTGGCGCGGGCGGAAAATATGGTCGACGTAACCCAAAACGCAGACGTCTTCGTTGAAGTTTCCGGTTTGGTAAAAGCCTTGGCGGTCAACCTCAGCAAGATTGCCAACGATCTGCGCCTGCTGTCGTCGGGCCCGCGGGCCGGAATCGGCGAGATTGCCCTGCCGGAGCGGCAGGCGGGCTCGTCGATAATGCCGGGGAAAGTCAACCCGGTTATTCCCGAGGCTGTCAACCAGGCCGCCTTTCACGTCATGGCCTCGGATATGGCGATTACTCTGGCGGCTCAGGCCGGCCAGCTGGAACTGAACGCCTTCCAGCCCCTTATTGCCCACCATCTGCTTGGGGGAATGGAACTTCTGACTAATGCCATAAACATGTTCCACGAGCTGTGCATTCAAGGGATCGTAGCTCGCACCGACCATTGCCGGCAGCTGCTCGACGGCAGTATGGTGGCGGTGACCGCCCTTGTCCCCTACATCGGCTACGACCGGGCAGTTGCAGTGGCCAGAGAAACATACGCTTCCGGCCGCTCGGTCCGTGAAGTGGTAAGGGAAATGGGCATCCTCGACGATAAGGCGATGGACGCCATATTTGAGCCAGGTGCGCTGACCGGCCCGGGTATAGCTGGCGGCGGGCGGCGCTAGTATGGAATAATTTGGCGAACAGCCAGCTATAATAAGGAGAATCACGATGCAAGACACCCCGCGCGGAGCACGGCTCCACATCGCCATCTTCGGCCGGCGCAACGCCGGCAAATCCAGCCTGATAAACGCCCTTACCAATCAGGACATCGCTTTGGTCTCCGACGTGCCGGGGACAACGACCGATCCGGTATATAAATCTATGGAGATCCTCCCCCTCGGGCCGGTGGTTATCATCGACACCGCCGGCATCGATGACGTGGGCGACCTCGGGGCGCTACGGGTCGAACGCACCCGTCAGGTGCTGAACAAAACGGACCTGGCCGTCCTGGTCGTTGATCCCCGGACTGGCGTTACCGAATACGAACGCGAGCTGGCCGACGACATCAGGAAGCGCAATATCCCGATCGTCGCTGTCGCCGCCAAAAGCGACATCTTTACGCACGACCGGGAAGAGCTGCGGGCCTGGGGCGAATCGCTCGGCGAAGCCATCCAGGCGGTCAGCGCCAAAAGCGGTCAGGGTATCGAAGAACTGAAACGGACGATAATTAAAAGGGCTCCCGACAACTGGGAAGGTCCGCCGGTCATCGGCGACCTGCTGAACCAGGGCGACAACGTCGTCCTGGTCGTGCCCATCGACCTTGCCGCGCCCAAAGGGCGTCTTATCCTGCCCCAGGTCCAAACCATCCGCGACATCCTCGACCATGACGCCTATTGCGTAGTCGTCAAGGAACGCGAGCTGCGGGAAGCCCTTGACGGCCTGCGGCGCAAACCGCGAATCGTCGTCACCGACTCACAGGAATTCCTTAAGGTTGCCGCCGACACCCCCGAGGACGTTTTGCTTACGTCGTTCTCCATCCTTTTCGCCCGTTATAAAGGCGATCTCGAAACACTGGTGGCGGGGGCAAAAGCGATCGATAAGCTAAAACCCGGTGACCGGATACTCATCGCCGAAGGCTGTACCCACCATCGTCAGGCCGACGATATCGGCAGGGTGAAGATTCCCCGCTGGCTGAGACAGGCGGTGGGCGGCGAACTCGATTTCCAATGGGTGTCCGGCGGGGATTTCCCGCGCGACCTCGCCACCTTCAATCTAATTGTCCATTGCGGCGCCTGCATGCTCAACCGCCGTGAGATGCTCCACCGGCTGTCCGTCGCCCGCGAAAAAGGCGTGCCTATCGTCAACTACGGAGTGCTCATCGCCCATGTCCACGGCATCCTGCCCCGGGCCTTGGCCCCCTTCCCGGCCGCCCGGCTTATCCTCGACGACTGACGGGGGCTGACACCGTGATATATCTCGACAATGCCGCCACCAGCTGGCCCAAGCCACCCGCCGTAAGCCGGGCGGTTGCCGACTGCCTGAGGCGGGCCACCAGCCCCGGGCGGGGCGGACACCGACTCAGCCGGGAAGCCGACCGAATCATGTTCGCCGCCCGTGAGGAAGTGGCTGCCCTCTTTGGGGTCGCCGACTCCAGCGCCATAGTTTTTACCCATAACGCAACGGACGCCTTGAATATGGCATTATTTGGCCTACTCGCGCCTGGCGACAGGGTAGTGACCACCTCCATGGAGCATAACGCCGTCGCCCGCTCGTTGCGGGCCTTGGAAAGCCGGGGCGTGATCCTGGAGATCGTCCAGTGCGACGGCGCGGGCCGGC
>MTLD01003806.1_pt1 | contig 10601 bp, 15 predicted proteins | sample 1982471 | NCBI WGS metagenome assembly MTLD01 (sample SAMN05712604, study PRJNA340218) | biofilm metagenome | isolation source: sample SPM anode biofilm adapted to -50 mV | place: USA | collected 2012-02-03
GTGATCCCTTCGATCGTCTTCGGACTGTTCTTACTCCTCCCCAGGTACAGATACTGCTCTGTTCAATAACAGTTTGATAACGCGGGTAACAGCGCGAACTCCGCCGCGCAAGGTCGGCCAAGGTGCAGACTCATGCCGTGGATCCAACTTGGGGTGTGGTCGTCGTTGCTGTTGTCGGTGTGGTCGGAACCGTTGTTGGGTCGGCCATTCAAGCGCGGTCTGCTCTGAAGCAGAGGGTGGAGGAGCACAGGCATGCGTCAGCCATGGATCTGCGGCAACGGCGTGCGGACGCATATCGGCGATTCATGCAGAGCGTTGACATCCTGGAGCGGTGCGCTACACAGAGGCACCACGGAGAAGGGAGTGCGTTCGACGAGCTGAGCGCCACCTACCGCTCGACCCTCCTGCCCGAGGCTGAAATGGCCATGGTTGCGCCGAAGGAGGTTGCCGAGAAGGGGCGTCAACTCCTGGAGTTCTTCGTTCACATCACCAGTCATCCGCTCACGGTCGACGAGCTGCGCGCTCGCACTGCGGACCTGCAACGCGACCTGCTTGCGGCGATGCGGGAGTCGTTGATGGGCGATGCGCCAGCCCCTACCTCTGGGGGGTGACCCCCGCAGACGTTGATTTCCTCCTCGACGTGTCAGCCGCTGCGCTTCCGCCACAGTTAAGGAGCCGATCGGTATGTCAGAGCACGCCAGCGTCGCCACACGGTTAGGTTTCTGAACGTGACGAGGTGTCGGTGGCGTTCAAGGAAGGCTGGCAGCGCCGACGCACAGAGCCTGGCAGCCATGAAGCCGGTGATTGACCGAACAGCTCTTCAAGCGGATGCAAAGGAGCTGCTAGACGAAGCGCGTTGGCTTCATGACTATCACGTCCAGCGAGGCGAATCAGCCCAGCAGCGGGCGGTCGCCATCCTGGGGTTCGCAGGAATCCTTATTGCGCTCGTTCCGGTGGCGTCCGCGAGGGTCGCAGGATGGCAGACATGGGTCCTGGCTGTCGGACTCGCGCTAGTCGTCCTCAGCGCCCTCACCTCTGCGATGGTCATGATTCCGGCTCGTTCGAGGGCGCTGACGCCCGACCAGATCCGTCATCGAGTTGTCGCCCTCGCGATCGAGGCGAACGCGGATGTTTGGGGCATTCCCTCCATGCAGCCTGCCATTCACCTCACACTGGTGGCGAGGGACGGGGAGGAAGTCAAACGGCACCTAGCTGGGATAGGGAATACAGATGCCGCCGAAGATACTAAGTCAGGCCCACCTCGACAGGGCAGGGCGGTGGTCGACCCAAAGGCCATCTCGATGGTGGAGGCGGAGCGACGCCTCGCGGGCTGGCGTGTCGGGTGGCTATTCGCGAGCGTCGTGCTAATGAGCCTTGGAGTTCTCGTGCTCGCCATTCCAATCTCCTCTAGTGTTCTCGACGTGAGCCAGACCCCAGGCGCTCCGCAAACGGCGCCACCCCAGCGACCGATGACAACCCCGAGCCCGCCGCCAAGTTGGCACAGTGCCCCGAACTCGCCTACGCCGCCCCAGGCCCCAAGCCCAACTCCGGCTCCCCCTACGAAACGGGCCACGCCATGACGGATGGGGATGTGGCAAGGAACAAGCCAGCAAAGAGCGACGCGCCACCACCGGCGGCTACGCCGAAGAAGGTGGCTATGTTTGTGGATCCGAAAGTGCTCCACAAGAAGGAAGCTTCATTCCTGGACCCGCCGGTCGTGCACAGGATCGACCTATCTACGAAGCCGAGGCTAGGCCTTCAGGACCGAGACGGCGAGTGAGGCGACTCACCTAGTGAGCAAGCACCCGGCGCGGTGCCACTGGACGATCGTTACGGCGAGATTGACCACGGACTGCGCCTCCTCCAGCGAAGGCGCCCGGCTGTGACCGCCTCCGTGCCGGTCCGGGTTGGGCCAGAGGAACTCCAGCATGCCTACCAGCCGTCCCGCATCCTGGGTCTGGTGGGTTCCGCCGCTCAGCGCGGTCTTCCAGGGTGTCCCCGCGGCCCGCAGTTCACCCAGGACGTTTCCTAGGTTGGCCTTGAGGTTGTTGGGGCACACGGCTGGCAGGAGGCAAGCCTCGACGGCCTTGATGGCGTGATCCCAGGCGTCTGATGGATCAGGGTTGAGCCCGTAGGCGTGGACCCAGGCCTTCGACAACTCGTCGGAGACCTCGTCGGGCGGATCCGTCGCCATGTCCTTGCTCTGACGGAGTTCGTCGGGAACGAGAAGCTCCAGTTGATCGCCACTGACGGTGTAGGCCGAGCCTCCCATGCGGAGAACCGCTTCCAAGTCCTCCCGCAGGCCGACGTAGGGTTCGAGGCTGAGGCTCAGGTCGACCCAATCCAGCAGCACCTCGTCGTCGTACTCCGCAACCTTTACCAACTCATTCCATATACCGGCGTCGTCTGAGGAGTGGGGGATTTCGACGCGCAATCGGAGGGCGAGTCCGCGAACCAGACCGGGTTCCCATCGGTTCATCATCTGGACCGCCCCGCGGCGAAGCCAGTCAATGAACGGGCCTCGAAGATGATCGGGGACGCCCTCATACGGACCGTCCACCCCGCCTCCGGAGGCACGCTGTGACAACAGCGGCCTGAGCTTCAACTCCATGCGACCAATCCTCTCCGGAAACAAGATGCTGAGGATGGGTGATTGCGCGATTGGCTGGAGGTTCATTCGACACCTGCCGATGCTGTTGGTCCGATCAGCCATCCGAGAATCGTCCGTTGCGCCCAGTGCGTTCCGATGAGACTCTCCTGGCCGTCGTGAGTCTCGATCTCGTCCACCGTTGCGTTCTCGGCGTCCGGGTGGCCCCTCAGATAGGCCGCGACCGCGTCGGCGCTCTTGACGACAGCGGTGTCGTAGACGCGGCACCAGCCTTCGCCCAAGTCATCCTCGCCCGGCTGGGCGATTCCTGGCAGGTCCCACCAGGCGCAGATCCTGTACGTCTTCACGGGCCCAATCGTGCCGGTCGACCCTGACACCGTGACGAGGGGGCCAAAGACGCCCGGCGTGCGGCGTGTCGCCGTGTGCTCGGAGGGTTCCGAACCCATCATTGTTCGTGGGCCATCAGGTTGGTGGCTTGTCGGCGTTCAGCGAACGCTGGCGCTGACAACTGAATAGGGGATCCGTCCCCGGGGAGGAGACCACCATGAGGTGGCTCTACATCCGAATGGCCTCGAACGGACAGTTCTACGTCCGGATCGAGGGCGGTAACCACGAGACGATCGCGGTTACCGAGACCTACGTCAGCAAGGCAAGTGCGAAGCACGCAGCCGAGCTGATCAAGGCCGGTGGAGGGACCATCGTCGACATGAGTTGACGATCTAGCTCACCAAGCACGAGGCCCACGCGCCGCATCAGAGTAATTGCGACTTACTCCGAGGGTTCGTGGGCCTTCGTGTGTCTAGGGGGGTCTTACCTTCAGGGGAGGGGTCGCGTTCGTGCACTGCTGTGTGCCGGAACCGTCGGTCTACGTTCCAGAACGTTCCCTCATGTGCCTAGCTTGACACGCCTGTCTACAGAAACCCAGGTATGACCCGCGCGGATGGTCACATTCTCAACCACCGCCCGAGGCTGCTATACGCCCCTTGTCGGAGCCAGAACGCGCGAAGGCCGCCCACCCCGGCGCGGGTGGCCAGGATGGGCGGCGAGGGTGATTCAGGCGGCGTGTTTGAGACGCCAGGTGTTGGCGATGCCTTGTCGGGCATGACCCGCGACGTGCAGCTCGATGGCTGCGTACTTGCGGGATCGGAGCTGGCTCAGGGCGAACGAGGCGCGCTTGCCCAGGTTGTCGCCGTCGGTGATGCCGTAGGCGGCGCCGCCCATGCCGGGCGACGACAGGCCGCGTTCGTCGGCGTGCTCGGCCAGGGTACGGGCGACGGTGATGATGTCGGTTCGGTCGGAGCGCTTCTCGACGGCTTGGAGCCACTCAACGGCGTACTTCCAGGCGTATTCAGTTGTGGTTGTGGACAGGGTGAAGTCCTCTCGGGTGGATGGTGGTCGAGCAGCGGGTTTGTGACGCTAACTCGGGCTGGGGTGCCCCTGGGAGGCCGCAGAAGGCCGCTGGAGGCCCTCGCGGATCCCGGGTGGACAATCACCCTCGGAGGGCTCAGACCCGGAGTTAGCGTCACAAACACCGGGTTCAGGCAGCGATGGGTTCGGAACGGTCCCGGTAGGCCGTCTGCTGGCAGCCTCGGGAGCAGTAGAGCGCGCTGGAGCGTCGTGCCAGGAACACGCCACCGCAGGAGGCGCAGACAGTTGTTCCGCTGCTGGCCTCGCCACGATCGAGACGGCCCGCGTCGGCCAGGAGAGCCGCCAAGTCGACCGGGAGGATCGCCCGGTGGCTGTTGTGGTCGTGGCGGCGCGGCTTCCAGCCCTGGGCGTTGCGGCGGAGCTTCAGGTAGCGCTTGACCAGCTCCTCCATGACCTCCTCGTCACCTGGGAAGGGGAGCGGCTCGAAGACCGAGCGCCAGTCGCCCTCCAGGGTCGCGTCAGGCCAGGTGAACAGGAACCGCAGGTTGCCCTCGGCGGTATCGGGGGCGCTCACGCGGCCACCTCCTCGGCGCTGGCGCGGCGGACGGCGGTCGCGGTGGCGTAGAACACTCCGAGGCCGTTCTGGTGGAGGTTGTAGGAGTTGCGGTCGCCGACCTGGCGGACGCCGTTCATGCCGTTGGAGGTGTAGTGGTAGTCGGTCTCGTTCTGGTCGGCGGCGGGAAGCTCCGAGGCCCACGTGGGCGTGCCGGGAGCCGGTTCGATGGCTGTGAAGGTTCCGAAGTGGGTGTCGAAGCTGCCGATCAGCTCGGGCCAGGTCTGTTCGATCGTGCGTCGGATCAGCGGTTCCTTCACGGAGCTGGCGGCAGCCTTCACTGAGGCCCGGATGGCGACCGTGGTTGTCACGATGCCGTCGGCGATGGTGTGGTCGAGTTCGACCAGGTCGAAGGCGATCGTGGTGGTTCCGAGGCCGGTTCCCAGTGCTTTGTCGATGGCCAGGCGGGGGTGGGCGTTATCGCCAAAGCTCCAACCGAACGGAGCACGCCAAGTCCCTGGAGTAATCATCGGGATAGCCTCCCAGGCTCGGGTGAGGCCGATCTTCGCCCTGTAGGTGGCCCGGTCGGAGTCGATCGTTGTGCTCCAGGAGCGGGAGGTGGTGCTGGCGGGAGTGTCCTTCGTAAGGCCCATGCCGATGGTCTTGAGACTGGCTTTGATCGCGGTGAGGTCCGGGACCGGGTCGGAGGTGGTGCGGGCGACGAACGTCAGGTTCAGGCCGATCGGTCCCGATACGCCAGAGCCGTAGTCGTTGATCTTCCCGCCTTTGATGGCGAGGGTGGGCAGCTCGGCGCGGTCCAGGCTGGCATGGTCACCGCCCACGATGATGTTCGACTTCACCAGGCCGCGGGCGAGGATGGTCTGAGCGGCCAGGAGCGCGACGCCCTGGTGGTCGTCGGCGATCGCGATGGTTGGAGTCTTCGGGAGCGACTGGGCCTCAATGGCGGCGTTCAGGGCGGCGGCTGCGGCCTTCTGGAGCCTGGAGAGGCGTTCCGCCTCGATGTCGGCCTTCTGGAGGTCGGTGCCGTCGATGGTGGCGTCTCCGGCGTCCACTCGGGCCCAGAGTTCGGCCTTGTGGGCCTGGGCGCCTTCGGTGGCCTCCCTGGCGGCTTCGAGCTGGCCCTGGAGGTCGGCGATGGTGGGTGTCTGCTTGGTGGTCATGGTTCTTCCTTGTTGTGTTGTTGCTGCCCAGCGAGCTGGGCATGACTAAGTCGGACGTGCGCCTGTTCGGCGCAGCCGCTGGACTCGTGACCGGTCGTGCTGCCGGTTCGGTGGGAAAGACGGATCGGCCCGGAAGGGCCGAGCATCCGGCAAGACGGGGAAGCCAGTTGGCAAGCTCGGGCCCGAATGGGCCCGTTCACCGACAACCTCCCCCGGACCTTGTGAGGTGGCTCGGTGGCGATGTCAGAGCGGAGTCGGACCTAACCGGGCCCGAGAGGGCCCGTTCTCTGCGATCCTGCGCTACCGCATTCAGCTACCGGTTACTGGTAGCCGTGAGCTTCTAGTGTGAGCTTCATGTGAGCTTAGGGGGCACCACGTGCACTACCGGGGTGCACCACGTGCACTTCCAGGGTGCAGGAGCTGCACTCAGGGCCCTCTGTCGCGATCACGATCGAACCGGCTCTCGCCGTACCCACTGCCCAGGTGGCTGGAGCATGTAGAGGTTCGAGTCGCTTGCCCGCCTCGTCTTCGTGATCACCCGGTGCTCCACCAGTTCCGAGACGGCGAGCTTCACCGCGCGCTCACTGAGGCCCGTGTCCTGCGCGAGCCGTTCGATGCTCGGCCAACAGGTCAGGGTGTTGCCGTCGACCCGGCCATGGATCGCCATGCCAACTGACTTCGCCTTGGAGGTGAGCTGGTAGTCGCGGAAAGCCATCTTCCACATGAGGTCAAGGTCTCTGTCGAGCCCGAGCCGGGCGGCTCTGTCTGAGGTCACGAGTGGGCATCCTTGTCGCTCCTGCCGCCATCGATGGCAGAGCCTGCGAGGCTGCGAGTGGTCAGGGCGTAGGTGGTGGCCAGATTCGTGGTCGCGGGTGTGTGGACCTTCAGCAGACCGGCCTGCATGAGGTCGGCGATTCCGAGGGCGACCAAGCGTGTCTGTATCCCGGTCGCTTTGGCCAGACGCGCACGACCGGGGTGGGCGAGGCCGTCAGTGTCGGCGCACTCGGCGAGGACGCCTGCGACGGCGCGCGTCCGGTAGCGCATGTCGTCGGCGTGGCTCAGCCAGGTCTCGGCGTCGAAGTCGGCTGCGGTCACGCGGTCTCTCCGACGATTCCGAGGTCCTTGGGGTCGCACCCGTACCGGGCGTACGCCCGCACGTCATCCAGGCGGTAAAACACAAACCGGGAGCGCTTCATGAACGGCGGGAACATTCCAAGCGAGCGTCGATTGGCGAGGGTCTGGATCGATACGTCGGCGATACTGGCGGCCTCGTGTGGTCGCACGTACGTCACTCCATCAAGTGTGAACATCTTCATCAACTCCATTCGTTAGCTGTTTGAACAACAAGTTGCCCCAGGATTGGGACGGGAAGGCTTTCGGGGCAGGACGTCCGGGCGTGTGACGCCTGCCCCTTTGTGCCCGCTGACAACGTCTAGGGGAGGCGGAGCGGGCTGCACCCAGAACCGTGGCAAGGAAGGAACCCACGGCTTTGCGTGACGAAATGGAAGGGTCAAGGAGTATTCTCTCGCGCGGCCCTGACACTCGACAAGAGCGATAGGAGCGCGTGTCGCCACTGTTCAAACGAACAAGAAGTGCGACGGACTCTTCACTATATATAACGGGTTGAGAGCACCGTTTAGCTTACCGATGGAGGTAAGTCTTAGGAGGTTCTTATCTCCCGAGGGATCCCGAAGCGGTGATTGGCATCACCATGGCCAGCTCGACCAGGAGAGCCTCTGCCTCGGCGACCTCCAGCTCGGACGTCATGCACGGTGTCGGCTCGGCGATCAGCGCCAGGACATCGCGCCCCAGGGGATCCGTTCCGAAGATGGTCGGCAGGCCGTCCAGGTCGCAGACAACCTCCCAGCCGCGCTCCTCCAGGACACCGATCATGTCCACCATCTCCGCCCAGCTCGCCCCGCCACCGAGCGGGTCGGCGGCGATGTCTTCGGGGTCGACGTTCTCGATGAGGATCCCTATGCCCGCGCTGGGCACCAGGAGCGCTCGATGCAGGAGACCTTCCAGGGTCTCGACTCGGATCATGCTCATGGCTCTGCTCTCCGTTCTTGTCTGTGGGTGCGGGCGTGGATGCCCGGGGCGACGGCGATGTCGCCAGGTGTGGATTGGTTTGGGTGTGGGGCCAGATGGCCCTGGAGTCACGCCTCGGGGGTGATGAGCACGCCGTTGATCGCTACGCCCTCCGGCGTGATCATGACCTGGTTTGCGCCCTCGCGAGCTTGACCGCCGTAGACGGTCTCGCCGGTTGCTCGGCTGGTGCACTCCAGCAGTTCAGGCCTCAGCTCGCTGTTGCCTCGGCCACGCGGATGCATGGTGATCTGGGAGAAGTTCTCGCGGAGGAGGCTGTGCATCGTGGAGACGGTCAGCTCTCGCTTGCCGTCCTTCGTGGTGTAGAACAGCTCGCCCTTGAGGTCTCGACCCATACCGGTGATGGGCACGCGCTCCTGGAGGCTGGCCAGCTCGGCGTCAATCTCGGCCACGCGTTCCTTCAGCCTGGCGCTCGCGATCCGCAACACCTCGAAGTCGATCTCGTCACGGCTCCAGGCCTCGGCGAGTTCGCGAACCTTGGCCTGCTCCACCTCACGGTCAGCCTTGAGCTTGAGGGCCTCCTCGCGGTTGTCGCCCTCGCCGTCGACTGCGGGTCGGTTGGCCAGCTCGGTGAGCAGTGCGGAGGTCACCATGGCGTCGGCCCAGGCCATCGGCACCTTGAGGCAGTGGCTAGTGCTGGAGCACCAGTAGGCCTTCTCGCCGTCGTTTGGCCCTCCGCGGAATCGCGAGCCGATCCAGAGTGGCGCTCCACACTTGCCGCATACCGCGAGCCCGGAGAGGAACCCACGGGGGGTGTTCCCGCCGTGGGGATTCGTGGTGCGGGTCGGGTCGGTGAGGATCGCCAGCGCCGCCCGATAGAGCGTCTCGTCCACCAGGGGGGTCCAGGTGCCCTTCGCCACGACCTCGCCGTGATAGGTCCGCAGACCGGCGTTGCGCGCCGCCTTGAGGAGGTCTGAGACGTCGCGCCCGCACCAAGTCTTGCCGCTGGCGGTGGTGACGCCCTGGCGGTTGAGCTTGGCGGCGATCCCTGAGCAGCTCTCGCCCTCCAGGAGGTCGGCATAGGCCTGCCGGAGGTGTGCGGCCTCCTCCTCAAGGGGTGAGCCGTTACGGTTGAATCCGAACGGTCGGACGCTCCACTGCGGCTTCCCGTCCTGCGCTCGCTGGCGGTAGGCGAGTCGCTGGCGGGCGCTTCGCTGTTCCCCCTCCAACTCAGCCACCGCGGTGAGCATCTTGGCGACCATGCGCCCGGCGGGCGTGGCGAGGTCGATAGGTCCGGCCTGCACGGTGTAGACGATCGGCCCGGCTTCGATGATGCGCAGGAGTTCGCCCGTCTTCCGCACCAGGCGGTCCGTTGCCCAGGTCACCCACGCGTCGGCGCTGGAGTTGAACATGGCCTCGAAGCCGGGCCGGGTCAGGCCCTTAGTGGCGCTCATGTCGTTGTCGATGTGGACCGCTATGACCTCCAGGCCCATGCGCTCACAGAACGCGCGGCACTCCTGTTCCTGACGCGCGACACCCAGCGACTCACCCGTCTTGTCGAGCGAGATACGGCAGTAGATCGCCGCCGTTCTCGGTTCGCTCGGGGTCGCCGGGCTGGTGGGGGACATGCGGACATTCTGCCGGGTCATCGCATGGCCTCGATCCGGACGTCGACGTCGTAGACGTAGCCGTGGGTGTGCTCGCCGACGTAGCGGGGTTCGGCGGTCTCGATCTGTCCAGCGGTCAGGATTCCCCCGGCGACGCGGGCGGCAAGCTTGCGGGCGGCGTCCTTGTGCGGGTTCGGGCTGCCGTAGTCGTAGGCGGTCCGGTAGGTGCGCCCCATGGCGCGGGCGGTGATGTGGCTACCGGTGTAGTCGGTCGGGCCGGTGTAGGTGGTGCGGACGCGCACGGTGGCATAGGCGGTGCTGCTGGTCTCGGTGGTCGTGGCGGTCATGGCGTGGTCTCCTCTGGGCGTCGTTGGGTTCGTAGGGGTGGGGTGGGTCAGAGTTCGGTGGCGGTCACGGGGTAGCGCGTACCGGCCAGCCATGAGCCACATCCGGCGCACTGGGCACGGCTGAAGTCGTCGCACTCGTCCAGATCGCCAGGAACGACGTAGGCGTGATCGAGACCGGGGAAAGCGGCCAGCCCGTCCGGGTGGTCTGTGCAGTCGCACACGCACCGGTCGTTGTTGGCCACCATGACAAGGCAGCACCCGCACACCCTGAGGTCGTGGGTCTCGGGCTCGGCTACCGGCTCAGGCTCGACAATCCACCCACCGCCGGGGGTCTCCTCCGCGGGGTTGGCGCGGTGCGCGTCGGCCATGCCGTCGGCGGCGTGCTTCGCGGCGTAGTACCAGGAGCGCCAATCGCAGGTGAGGCACCGTGCACGCCAGGGGTAACCGCGGTTGGCGTCATGCTCGATCACCACGTTATGTGTTGGCTCGGGCTCGGTGGGGAACATGGCCACGCGGTCGGCGTCGGCGAGCTGGTCAGGTCGGAAGTAGCCGCGCACCAGGTCGCGGCTGTCGGCGTCCAGATAGCGGGCCAGGCCCTGAGCGACGTCACGCCGCACGGTGCGGAGGGTGTACTTGGCGCGACCGGCGGCGCTGTCGGCGTAGCCGTCGTACCAGGCGTCCGGCTCATTCCGCATGTCGGCCCGGTCGAGTGCGCCCTCAGAGCCGCGCTCGGCGGCATTCCAGCCGCGCAGATATGCGGCGGTGTAGCTCGGGCCGGTCGGCTCCAGGTGGCCGATCATCGGTGCGTAGGTGGTGCTCATCGGTGGGTTCCTCTCAGTAGTGCAACCTACGTAAGAGATTCCTCGTCCCGCCGATCCTCCGCCTCCTGGA
>MTLD01006788.1_pt1 | contig 10596 bp, 10 predicted proteins | sample 1982471 | NCBI WGS metagenome assembly MTLD01 (sample SAMN05712604, study PRJNA340218) | biofilm metagenome | isolation source: sample SPM anode biofilm adapted to -50 mV | place: USA | collected 2012-02-03
TCAGCGGCCGGCCGAGGCCACCGTCTCGGGAGGCGCGTCCTCGAGGCTCTGGTGCTTGTGGGTCTGCATGAAGAAGGCAACGACCACACCCACGAGGGCGACGCCGACCATGATCCACGTCGACACGACGTAGAAGCCGGTCGCGTGCAGCGCCGCAGAGCCGGCGGCCACACCGGCCAGGCCACCGAAGATCCCGATGCCCTGCGCCATGCCGCCGAGCTTGCCCGTGATCTGCGCCGGGTAGTTCTTCGCGATCCAGCCGAGGGCGGAGGCGTTGATCCAGCCGAGGAAGAAGACCGTGATCAGCATCACCGTGGTGAGGAGGACCTGGCTGGTGTTGACGCCGGGGACAAGGAGCAGTGCCGCGCCGATCGCCATCGCAACGAAAGCGACCATGATGGCCGGACGGGCCTTGCCCTTGAACACCCGCTCGACGATGATCCCGACCACCAGGCAGCCGACGATGTTGCCGATCTGCGCGAGGGAAGCGACCGAGCCGGCCCCGGCAGCACCCAGACCCAGACCGACCGGCGGGTCGAGGGCGAGGTAGCCGGGGGTCATGTCGTTGAAGGCCTGGTTGAACCACGAGGCGATCACGACGCAGGCCGTCGCGATCCAGGTCAGCGGCAGCAGGATGGCCCTCTTGTAGAGCGCGAGGTTGGACGCGGCGGCAGTGTCGTCCAGGTTCTCTCGGGTGACGCCCTGCGGGGCGACCTTCGGGCCGACCATCACGATCACGGTCATCACGATGCCCAGCGCGGCCAGCGGCCAGAGGTTGCGCAGGCCCACCGCCCAGTCACCGGCGGCGGCCATGCTCGCCGGGCCGAGGTTGAGGCCGATCATGATGCCCAGGCCCATGGCCGCACCCAGGAAGCCGTTGACCATGGCGCGTTCCTTCTTGGGGAAGCAGGTGGCCGAGACGTACACGCCGGCACCCATGATGGGGCCGCCGCCGATGGCCTGGATGGCGCGGGCGATGGTCATGCCCGTGAAGGTGTCGCCGATCGCCGGCATCAGGAACCAGCCGACGGCGATCATGACCATGCCGAAGATGTACATCCACTTGAAACCGAACCTGTCGATCAGCGGGCCGCCGAGAATCGCGGCGATCGGGACGAAGAGGTTCCAGGTGCCCATGGTCATCCAGGTGACCTCACCGGGCCCGAGGCCGGTGGTCTTGATGATCTCGCCGATCAGCGGTGCTGGCGCGATCAGGGCGATGGCCTGCACGGCCACCACGACGACCAGGGTCGCGAGGATGAACCAGCGGAAGGGTTTGTAGGCGCCTTCGGTCACTGCTGGCGTCGTTGCACTGTGTGCCATTGTGGTTTCCTTGTCTCGTACGTCGGCCGCACCGGGTTCACCGGACGCGGGTTGTGAGATTCCTTGCTTGTCTGGCTTCCGCCCGGACGCTGCCGGCCGGTCGTACGCTGGACGGCCGGTGGCCGCCGGTCGTCCAGCCTGTCTTCATCGAAACGGTCGGCGCGTCGTCCGCCTGGTCCTCCAGTGCGCTCATGGCTGCAGTCCACTTCGTTGTCAGTGCAGTTCCCGAGGATGAGTCGCGTACGCTCGAACCCCTCGTCGTCCCGGCATGAAGGTATCCCCGGGCCGCTGGATGGGCTAATCCCAATCGCGCATAGAAGCCGGCCATCGCCGCGTCACCGGATCGGCACGAGGTCGGGTGAGATGGCAAGCGGGGCGGCCGTGGCCGCCTGCACCTGCTCCACCGTCAGTTCGGGGTTGATCTCGGTCAGGACCAGGCCGTCCGGGGTCACCTCGATCACCCCCATCTCGGTGACGATCAGGTCGACGCAGCCGACGGCGGTCAGCGGCAGCGTGCACGTGGGCAGGATCTTCGACTCGCCGCGCTGGGTGTGCTCCATCGCGACGATCACCTTCTTCGCGCCGACCACGAGGTCCATCGCGCCGCCCATCCCCGGCACCATCTTCCCCGGGATGATCCAGTTCGCGAGGTTGCCGGACGCGTCCACCTGGAGGGCGCCGAGCACCGTGGCGTCCACGTGTCCGCCACGGATCAGCGTGAACGAGGTGACCGAGTCGATGAAGGCCCCGCCCAGCCGGATGGACGCCGGCTTTCCGCCGGCATCGACCACGTAGCGGGGATCGGGATCGGTCCTGGGGCCGGGCCCTGCGCCGACCATGCCGACTTCCGCCTGCAGCGTGACATGGACGTCGTCGGGCAGGAACTGCGGCACCATCGTGGGCAGTCCGATGCCGAGGTTCACGAAGTCGCCGTCCTTCAGCTCGCGGGCGACCCGCCGAGCGATGAACTCCTTGATCGTGGCGCGGTCCAGTGTCGCCGTCATCACAGCTCACCTCCCACCACGATGTAGTCGACGAAGACTCCCGGCGTGACCACGTCCTCGGGCGGAATCCCGCCGCGCTCGACCAGGTGGTCGGCCTCGACGATCACCAGGTCGGCTGCGGTCGCCATCACCGGGTTGAAGTTGCGGGCATCGCCGCGGTACCAGACATTGCCGTCGGGGTCGACGCGGTAGCCATTGACCAGGGCAACATCGGCACGCAGCGGCTGCTCCAGCAGGTAGTCCTTCCCTTCCACCGTGATCACCGGCTTGCCCTCGGCCACCGGCGTGCCGATCCCGGTGGGGGTCAGGACCCCGCCGAGGCCCGCGCCGCCGGAGCGGATCCGCTCGACGAGCGTGCCCTGCGGCACCAGCTCGACCTCGAGCTCACCGGAGTTCATCTGCACTCCGACCTCAGGGTTCAGCCCCACATGGGAGGTGACCAGGCGCCGCAGCCGCCGGTGCTCGACCAGCTTGCCGATCCCGTAGCCCGGCATCGCGGCGTCATTGCTGATCATCGTGAGGTCCTTCAGACCCGCGTCGATGACCGCCTGCACGAGGTGGTGCGCGTTCCCGCAGCCCATGAACCCGCCGATCATCAGGGTCATCCCGTCGCTGAGCTTCGCAACGGCTTCCTCCATGCTGATCACCTTCGCCATGTCAGGCCTCCAGCAACAGGGCGTCGCCCTGCCCGGTGCCGCCACACAGTGCAACTGCCGCGCGTCCGCCACCCCGGCGGTGCAGCTCGTGAGCGAGGTGGACGACCAGTCGTGCGCCGGACTGGCCGATCGGATGGCCGTAGGCGATGCCGCCGCCGTGGATGTTCACCTTGTCCAGCGGCACGCCGAGCTGGCGGACCGCATGCACGGCGACGGCGGCGAACGCCTCGTTGATCTCGATCAGGTCGAGGTCGTCCACGCTCCAGCCCTGCAGCTCGAGCGCGCGCAGGATCGCGTTGCCGGGCTGGGGTGCCAGCGCGGGCGACGGCCCGGCCACCTGGGCGTGCGCCCGCAGGGTGGCCAGGATCGTCCAGCCGTGGGCCTCGGCGTTCGCCCGGGTCGTGAGCACGACCGCCGCGCCGCCGTCGTTGATGCTGGAGGAGTTGCCGGCGGTGAGGGTCCCGTCGGGCCGGAACGCGGGGCGCAGCCGGGCCAGCGTCTCCACCGTCGTGTCGGACCTGATTCCCTCGTCGGTGTCGACGACGGTCACTCCCCTTCGGCCGGGGATCGTGACCGGCACGATCTCGTCGGTGAAGACACCGGCCGCCCAGGCGCTCGCCGCGAGCTGGTGGGAGCGTGCCGCGAAGGCGTCCTGCTCCTCTCGGCTGGCCGGGTACTCGGCGGTGCGGTTGTCGGTGTCCAGGCCCATCGCCTCGTGGCTCCAGGCATCCGACAGTCCGTCGTTGGCCATCGAGTCGATTGCGGTGACGTGCCCGAACGTCCACCCGTTGCGGCTGCCGACCAGCAGGTGGGGCGCCCTGGTCATGGACTCCATGCCGCCGGCCACGACCACGGACGCGTCGCCGCAGCGGATCGTCCTGGCCCCGTCGATGATCGCGGTGAGGCCGGCCAGGCACACCTTGTTCACCGTGTTGGCGGGCACCTCCCAGCCGATCCCCGCTGCGATCGCCGCCTGCCGTGCCGGGCACTGGCCAAGGCCGGCCTGCAGCACATTGCCCATCACGACGGCGTCGACCTCGGCGGGATCGACACCGGCCGCGGCGAGGGCGCCACGGATGGCCGCGGCCCCCAGGTCGACGGCGCTGACCTCAGACAGCCCGCCCTTCAGCCGGCCGTTCGGCGTGCGGGCTGCGCCCACCACGACGATGTCGGAGTCGCTGTATTCACTCATGCGTGTGCTCCTGTGTTGGTGGCGGCGCTCAACAGGCTGCACAGCAGCAGCGAGGTGAGCTTCTCCTTCATCGAGGCGCTGCGGGAGGTGAGTGCCACCGGCACCCGGGCCCCCAGCAGGCAGCCGGCGAGCGTGTTGCGGTCGTCGGCGTTCCAGATCTTGCTGATCACGTTGCCGGTGACCATCTCGGGCACCAGCAGCATGTCCACGTCCCCGGCGTAGGGGGAGTCGTAGCCCTTGATCGCGGCGGCGTCGCGGCTGGTGGCCAGGTCGAACGAGATCGGACCGACCACCACGCAGTCGCCGAGTTCGCCGCGGGCACTCATCGCGGCGAGCTCCTCCGCGTCCACGCTCTCGGGGATCTTCGGGCTGGTCACCTCGGACGCGCACAGCGCGGCGACCACCGGACGCGCGATGCCGAGACTGCGCATCGCCTCGGTGCACACCTCGATGATCCGGACCTTGTCCGCCAGGGAGGGATGCGGGATCACCGCGGCATCGCTCATCGCGAGCAGCTTGTGGTAGCCGTCGAGCTGGATCAGCCCGAAGTGGGTGATGAAGCCCCGATCGTTCAGGCCGGTCTGCTTGTTCAGCACCGGACGCAGCAGGTCGGAGGTCTGCAGGTGTCCCTTCAGGATGAAGTCGGCCTGCCCGTCCCGGACCAGTTCGACCGCGATCTCGGCCGGATTGACGCCGTCGGGGCAGTCGACGAGCGCATACGGCTCGACGACCTCCAGGCCCTCGAGCACCGCCTCGACCACTGCCTTCGCACCGACGAGCACCGGGGTCAGGTAGCCGGCACGCGCCGCGCGCATGACGGCGTCCAGGGCGTGCTCGTCGGCCGCACCCGCGACAACACAGCGTTGCGGACGGACGGAGCGAGGGAAGGCCCGGGCGAGGTCGTCGAAGCTGGCGTACATCAGGCGTCCTGTCCCCACAGGCTGGCGACGTTCCCGACCAGCAGCTGGTCGATGTCCGCGTCGGTGAGCCCACGCTCGAGCAGCCCCGGCACGATGTGGTCGCCGATCCGCGTGATCTTCCAGTTCTCCGCCCCCGGAAGGTGCCGGAAACCGTCCCAGCTGCGTCCCAGCCAGGTGGCGATGCTGTCCTGGGACCAGAAGATCCGGTTCAGGTAGCCGCGCTCGGCGAGGGCGACCGCCGCGTCCATCCGGTCGTCGTCGGTGATGTCGTTGAACAGCCGGTTCCCGCCGGTCCGGTCGTAGCCGATGCCGACCCCGTAGTCGAGCACCGCGAGCTGGTAGTCGAGGTCCTTGGCGTTGCCGCACATGTGGCCCACCACCGTCTTCGACGGGTCCGCGCCCGCATCGAGGAGCGCCCTGGCCTGCTCGGGACCGCCGGTGCCCCCCTCGGTGTGGGTGATGATCGGCGCGCCGGTGACCTGCTGCGCGCGTGCCGCGGCCTTGATCACCGCGTGCTCGTAGTCGGAGATCCCGCCGTGGCCGGTGCCGAGCTTCATCACGCCGGCCTTGACGCCGGTGTCACCGATGCCCTCGGTCAGTTCGGTGATGAACAGGTCGGCCAGCTCGGAGACGGTGTCGGTGAAAAGGCTGCGCATGCCGAAGTAGGCCGAACCGCCGTGATGCTCCTTGTAGTAGCCGGTCGCGCAGATCACGGTGAAGCCGGTCTCCTCGGCGATCCGCTTCATCAGCAGCGGGTTGCGCCCGCAGTCGTTCGGCGTCGCTTCGAAGATCGTCGAGAAGCCCTGAGCCTGGATCGAGCGGACGGCCGCGGTGCCCGTCGCGACGACAGCGTCCTCGTCGTAGGTCCACAGGGTGCGGTCGCCCTCGTGCCCGGGGTAGCCGAAGATCAGGTGCTCGTGCATCAGGGTCCGGCCGAGGCTGGACACCTCGACCGGTCCGCGGACGGTGTTGACGGTGCTCATGCCGCGTTGACCACGCCTTCGCGGGACGGGATGCCGAGGATCTCGCGCGCCTCGTCGGGGGTGGCGACGTCCTTGCCGAAGTCCCGGATCACCCGCACGGCCCGCTCGACGAGCTGCAGGTTCGTGGCCTTCACCCCGCGGGAGAGGTAGACGTTGTCCTCCAGGCCGACCCGGACGTGCCCGCCGAGGGCGAGGGTGGCGTAGACGACCTTCTGGTTGTCCCGGCCGACGCCGAAGGCTCCCCAGGTCGAGTTCGCCGGCAGCAGGCCCTTCAGGTAGATCAGGCTCTCCACGTCCGCCGGCATCCCGCCGGGGACGCCGAGCACGAACTGGTAGTGCAGCGGCTCGGTGAGGATGCCCTGCCTGGCGTAGTGGGCGACGTTGTACATCTGGCCGGAGTCGAAGATCTCGAACTCGGGCTTGATGTTCAGCTCGGTCAGCGTCCGGCCGAGCCGCTCCAGGAACTGCGGGGAGTTCACGAACACGCCGTCGGGCATCCAGTTGAACGAGCCGGCGTCGAACGTGCCGATCTCTGGGGTCACATAGGGCAGGTGCGCCAGCCGCTCGTCGTCGGTGGCCCGGTTGTCGCCGGCGGTGGTGAAGTTGATCACCACGTCACAGTCGGGGTGGTTGCCCCGCACCAGCTGCATGGTCCTCTTGAACCGCTCCTTGTCCATCGTGCCCAGGCCCTCGTCGTCGCGCATGTGGAAGTGCACGACCGACGCGCCGGCCTGCCAGACCCGGTACGCGTCCTCTGAGATCTCCTCAGGGGTCATCGGGATGGCGTCGTTGATGGACTTGGGCGTCACGGCCCCGGTGAGGGCTGCGGTCAGAACGACCTTGTTACTGAGTTCCATTGTTGTTCCCTTTCGTTGCGGCCCTCAGGCCATGAAGCTCGGACGGGCCACGATCTCCTCGATGGAGGAGTAGCCCGGCGGGTAGACGTCGTAGTCGTGGACGGACTCCTCGCCGCGCAGCACGCGCAGGCCGCCGGCAGCGAGCGCCTCCATCTCGTGCTCGCCGGGAAGGATCGTGACCGGGGCGATCCACTCGACGAGCTCGCGCACCCAATCGGTGAACAGGTCACTGTGGGCGATCCCTCCGGTGAGGATGATCCGGTCGACGGCACCGGCGCGGACGGTGGCCAGCTGCCCGATCCCCTTCGCGACGCCATAGGCCATCGCCCGGTACACAAGCTCGGCGTGCTCGTCGCCGGCGATCACCCGCATTTCGACCTCGCGCACGTCCTGCGTGTCCAGGTGAGCGGCCAGACCGGATCGGCCCGCCAGGTACATCCGCATCTGCTGGTGGGACCAGCCGGAGTTGTAGATGAAGTCGGTCAGGAAGCGGGTGGGAACGGCGCCCGCGCGCTGGGGTGACATCGGCCCGCCGTCGTCGTAGATCCAGTCGACGACGCGTCCGTGGTCGTGGAACGCCATCGTGATGCCGCCGCCGAGATGGGCGATGATCAGGTTCAGGTCGGCGTAGCTGCGTCCGATCGCGGCGGCGAAGGTGTGGCCGGCCGCCTTCGGGTTCAGCAGGTGGTAGACGGGAAGGTTCACGATCTCGGGGACGCCAGTGATCTTCGCGATCTCGTCGACCGAGTCGACGCAGGTCGGGTCGTAGATGATCACGGGGACGTCCGTGCCGGAGACCAACTCCACGCCGATCAGGCAGGACAACGCGGACGCGTGCTGGGCGGCCGGCGCGTAGGTGAGGGTGGCGATCATCAGTTCGTTGACCGCGTAGGCGCCGTCGTGGCGGACGTGGTGGATCGTGCCGGCCCTGGCCACGACGATGTCGGCGTCGGTCGCGTCCAGGGCGTTGGCCTGCAGGAACTCCCGCACCTGGGCGGTGCGGTAGTCGGTCTGGTCGAGCACCTTGGGCATGCCGGCGAGGTCGGCAAGAGGTACGTCGAGCGATGCGCGAGCGATCTCCCGGTCATCGTCGAACCAGGCCACCTTGGTGGAGGTGGAGCCGCAGTTGATGGTGAGGATCCTGCTCATGATGCTGTGACTCCCCTGGTTCCGCGGCGAGCGCGATGGATTAGGTTTGGTGTTCGGTCAGTGCGAAGAGTTCGGGCGAGGAGGTGCGGATGGACCTGCAGTCGCTGAGGTACTTCCAGTTCGTGGCGATGTACCGGAACTTCAGCAAGGCGGCCGAGCACTTCTACATCGGGCAATCGGCCCTGAGTCGCCAGATCGCCAACCTGGAGAAGGAGCTCGGCGTCCAGCTGTTCATCCGCGACACCCGCAACGTCCAGCTCACGAGCGCGGGCGCGGTGCTCTACCAGGAGTGCGACCTTCTGCTGCGCCACCATGAACTGGTCTTCCGCAAGCTCGAGGCGGCGAAGTCCGGCGCAGCCGGCCAGCTCGGCATCGCCACGGTCTCGAACTTCGGTACCGCCTTCACGAAGCTCGTCCAGCAGTTCACCACGGCCTACCCGGACGTGAAGACCCGGATCGACGACGTCCCGTTCCCCCAGCTGAGCGACAGCATCCTGCACGGGGTGTACGACCTGGCGTTCACCCTTGACTTCGAGGTGCCGGCCAACGAGGACCTCGCCCAGATCGCCATCGGAGAGGACCACTTCGTCGTCGTGATGAGGGAGGACTACCCGTTCCCGCCCGGCGAGTCGATCACGACCGGCCAACTGCTCGCGCAGCGCCTGGTCATGCCGCGTCATGTCGATCCTCCCGTTCTCCGAGCGCTGCAACTGGCTGCCCGGAACAGCACCGAACCCACACCGGGAATCTCGTTCGTCCCGAACACCCCGACCGCGGTGCTTCGCGTGGAGCTCGGGCTCGGGGTCTCGATCGTTCCGAGCTTCATCAGCGAGAACGCCTTCCAGGTTCCGATCCGGGTGTGTGAACTGGCCGACCTCGAGACGCGGTTCGACCTCGTGGCGATCTACCGCAAGGACAACCGGCAGCAGGCGCTGCTCAACTTCCTGAACCTGATCCGGAGTTGAGCGGCTCCGCGGGCGGGGCCGGCCGGTCAGCATCGACCGACCCCGCGTGTGGCGGGCTCCTCGACCCGGAGAACGGCAATCACTCTCCGGGTGTCGGAACTACTTGAGCTCGTCCTCCTCCTTGCCGCCGTTCAGGCGGGGACGGACGACCTTGCCCTTCTTCTCTGCGGCCTTGACCAGCTCGGCCTCCTCGTGGGCCCACTCCCAGAAGCTGACCTCGTGCGGCGAGTGCTCGGTCGCGGTGTTCCACATCTCGGTGGCGAAGGCGTTGCGCAGCTCGTTGGCGATCTCTTCCTTCCACGGCTTCCGCAGCTGCTGGACGGTCAGGCGGCGGGTCTGCCGGGTGCCGGCGCTCATGATCAGTTCGGCGATCTCACGGGCCCGGGCGTAGGCCGCTTCGGTGTCCGCGCAGATCTCGTTGACCATGCCGTACTCCAGCGCCTTGCGGGCGGTGATGATCTCACCGGTCAGCTCGGCGTAGGCGTAGCGCTTGCGGCCCATCAGTTCGCGCCAGGCGATCTGGATGCCGTCACCGGGAACCATGTTGACCCGGTAGTGCATCTCGGTCGTCCAGGCATCCTCTGTGCACAAGGTGATGTCGGAGAACAGCACCAGGTCGCTGTGGAAGGCCGCGCCGTTCCACACGCCGATGGTCGGCACCTCGATGTCGAAGACCTGGCCCTCGATGTCGTTGGTGCCGTCGTAGTACTGGTAGTCGTACAGCCGCCACGAGTGCTCGGGCTCCGAGGCGAACTCGTGCGCGTACCCCACCGAGCCGTCGTCCTGCATGCGGCCGATGCCCTTGAACAGGTCCTTGCCGGAGCCGCCAAGGATGATGACCTCGTTGTCGGGATCGCGACCGGCCCAGTCGAAGAAGTAGTGCAGGCCCTGGTGCGCCTGGGCGTTCCACATCAGCGAATCGCCGTTCGTGTGCAGCCGCGCCTCGAGGATTCCGTTCTCCCTCTTCATGGTGAGGAAGTGCTTGCACCGCTCCTGGTACTCCTCGAACGGCATGTGCGGGATCGTGCCGAGCTCCTCGTGCGGGAGCTCCCTGCGCTTTCCGGCGTCGGACTCGTAGTTGCCCCGGATCATCTGTCTTTGCTTCCTTCCCTGAAATCGGTCGCGCGGCTCACGGTTCACCTGCTCGCCACCACTGTCAGGTCGAGTAAGCCAGCAGCGCGCTGAGTGAGCCAATCCCGATTCCGCATAGATCGACCGGGGACCGGACCGTGCCATCGCTGCCGGCGAGGGGCCTCACAACTGGTCAGATCGCGGCCCACTTCGCCGAGGTGCGCAGCGCCAGCGTGTCGAGAGACATCTGTCGAGGATCAGGGACCGGGGTGCTCAAGGAGATTGCCGCGCGCTGCTCAGGGTCCAGCGCTGCAGCTCCAGATGTTCCGGGCCGGCCTGGAGTCTCGCGCCCTGGACCTCGGATGGCACGAGTGGTTCCGAGGGGCATGTGTCAACGCCGGTCGAACTTTGACCCCTTGTCGCCGGTTGAATGTTGACCCCCGCGGGTTAGTCGTCGGTGGTGGTGACGGGGGTGA
>MTLD01000829.1_pt1 | contig 10584 bp, 8 predicted proteins | sample 1982471 | NCBI WGS metagenome assembly MTLD01 (sample SAMN05712604, study PRJNA340218) | biofilm metagenome | isolation source: sample SPM anode biofilm adapted to -50 mV | place: USA | collected 2012-02-03
CGGAAAGGGTCAAAGCCGGCCTGGAGTCGAGCGGGAAGATTGCTTATTTCAAAACCTGCCCGTTTCTCTGCTCGGAAGAGGGAAAACAGTTTCTGGAACAAGAGTTAAAGGAAGAAAGACCTGATCGGATTGTGATTGCTGCATGTTCACCCCGTGATCACGAGGCGACATTCATGCGGGTCATGGAGCAGGCAGGCATGAACCCATACCTTATGCAGTTGGTCAACATACGGGAGCAGATTGCCTGGGTTACCGAAGATCCTGAAAAAGCCACCAAAAAAGCGTCGGTTGCGTTGAAGGCGGCGCTAAAACGGGTTGAACTCCATGAAATGCTGGAAAAACAGGAAGTTGAGGTCTCTCCTGATGTGCTGGTAATTGGCGCAGGTCCTGCGGGTCTCAAGGCGGCGCTTACTCTGGCCGAGTCCGGAAGGAGAGTGGCGCTGGTAGAAAAGACGCCTGTTATCGGCGGGTTGCCGGTGCTGTACGATGCGCTGTTTCCTGATATGGAATGTGGCCCCTGTATGATGGATCCGATAATTGGAGAAATCCTTTATGGAGAGCATTCAGAAAATATTGAGCTATTGACTATGGCGGAACTGGATGAGGTTGCCGGCTATTTTGGCAATTTTGTGGTAAAAATTCGTCAGCGGCCTCGCTATATAAATACCAGCCAATGTATAGGCTGTGGGAAGTGCTTCGAGCCTTGCCCTGCCAGTGGTGCAAATCGGTTCAACTGCAACATGGACGAGAAAAAGGCGATCGGTTTTTCCTTCCCTGGGGCGCTTCCAAACGTACCATACATAGACCCTGCAATGTGCACACGTTTTACCGAGGAATCTGATTGTACCGCTTGCAGTGGAGCGTGCCCCATGGGAGAAGGGGTTGTTGTCTATGATGACGAGGAGAAGGTCATTAAACGCCAGGTAGGAGCGATTGTTGTTGCAACCGGTTCTTCGCTCTATGATTGTTCCTGTTTTGATAATTTGGGGTATGGACGGTTTCCGAATGTAATAACCGCTCTGGAGTTTGAGCGTATTCTTGCCTCCAATGGCCCGTCAGCCGGTGAGATTTTTATGTCCAACGGAGATGTTCCTGGTTCAGTGATCATCATTCATTGTGTCGGGTCGCTGGATGAAGATCATCAGCCGTACTGTTCCGGCATCTGCTGCCAGTATGCCTTTAAGTTCAACCATTTGCTGGAATCAAAACTCCCAAATGCGAAGATTCACCATTTGTACAAAGAAATCGTATCCCCTGGCAAGGAAGAGTATGCCCTGTACAGAACCGCCTGCGAAAATCCCAATGCCCACTTTGTTCGCTACAGCAGTATTGCGGATATGCAAATTCTGGTTAATAATGAGCAACAAATAATACAGCTTGCAGACGGCAGGGAAATCAATGCCGACCTTGTGGTGCTTTGCCCCGCAGTTGTACCTAGTGCAGATGCTGAAAAATTAAGTGCTATGCTGGATGTCTCTCAGGACCGTTTTGGTTTCTTTGAAGAGTTGCACGGCAGGATGGATACCGCTCGCAGCAAAATTCGCGGGGTATATCTGGCAGGCGCCTGCCAGGCGCCAACAGATATACAACGTGCAACCAGCCAAGCCATGGCGGCATCGGGTTACATCCTTTCAGAGTTGGTAGCAGGCAGGAAAATAGAGCTTGACCCTTTGTTTGCTTCAGTTTACCCGGAAAAATGCGCCGGATGCAAGGTCTGTATGAAAGTTTGCCCGTACCGTGCGATCGGTTTTGACGACGGACACAATGTTGCGGTCGTGAACGCGGTTCTCTGTCACGGTTGCGGTACTTGTGTGGCATCCTGTCCGGTGAACGCCATCAAGGCAAATCACTTCACTGATGAGATGATCTTGTCGGAAATAGAGGGGGCGCTTAAATGAGCACCTCTGCAGATTTTTTGCTGGGGTCATCGGTTTCTGACTTCTCAGCTGAATATGAACCGCGTATAATCGGTTTTCTCTGTAATTGGTGCTCCTATGCCGGGGCTGACAGGGCCGGGGCATCACTGACCACATATCCGCCCAATGTGAGCATCATAAAAATCATGTGCACAGGCAGGATAGATCCTCAGTTTATCCTCAAGGCATTTGCTTCAGGTGCGGATGGCGTGATCATATTGGCCTGCCCTCCCGGGGATTGCCATTATAAAGAGGGGAATATGCGGGCAGTCCAACGATACTGCTTACTGGCACGGGTTTTGGAACAAATGGGTATTAAGCGCGAAAGATGCCGTTTTGATTACGTTTCTGCTGGCGATGGAGAAAAATACGCTCAAGTGATCACGGACATGGTTGATACGATCAGGCACCTTGGCCCATTATCACTATCAAATTGAAGGGAGGTAAAAATGGCTGTTCAATTACTTGATGCTCGTGGCCTGAAATGCCCGCAACCGACCCTTAAGGTCACGGTCATGGCGGTTAAAATGAAACCTGGTGATGTGCTCGAAGTGGTAGCGGATTGTCCGACGTTTGAAAAGGATGTCCGCGACTGGTGTACCCGTTCCAGGAAGGCCCTGCTTTGGTTCAAGCAGGAGGGTACTGCGAAAAAATGCCAGATTCAATTTTAGCAGGATCTCAGTAAATCGGATATTGGCGGGCTGTGATTTTCATGGCCCGCTTTTTCGTAATGGTCTTCAAAAGCGAACTTTGACAAAAGAGTGGATTTAGGTCATAGTCCCCATCTGAAACTAGTGTGTCATACCGGAGAAACGATGCAATCCCGCACAATTACCCCCGAACAGAACGACGACGATTTCCAGTTTGACTCCACACTACGGCCACGGGCATTGAATGATTATATCGGTCAGGAGAAGATAAAGGGTAATCTGCGCCTGTTTATCGAAGCTGCCAGGGGCAGGGGAGAGGCGTTGGACCATGTTCTGCTTTACGGTCCGCCTGGTTTGGGGAAGACTACGCTGGCCAACATAGTTGCCTGCGAAATGGGCGTTAACATCAAATCCACCTCTGGGCCGGTAATAGAGCGACCTGGTGATCTGGCTGCAATACTAACCAACCTGGAACCACACGATGTTCTTTTTATCGATGAGATCCATCGGTTGTCGCATTTGGTGGAAGAGATCCTCTACCCGGCCATGGAGGATTTTCAACTGGACATCATTATCGGCCAGGGGCCCAGTGCCCGAAGTATTAAGCTCGATTTGCCACGTTTCACCCTGGTAGGCGCGACCACACGTGCCGGCTTGCTCTCTTCGCCACTACGCGATCGTTTTGGGGTGATTTCACGCTTGGAATTCTATACTGAAAAGGAGCTGGCCACCATAATCACCCGATCCTCGCGCATACTTGGAATGGTGATCGAACCCGAGGGAGCCAGTGAATTGTCCAGCCGCAGTCGGGGGACGCCGCGCATTGCCAACCGCCTGCTTCGACGGGTGCGTGACTTTGCCCAGGTCAGGGCCGACGGGGTCATAACACGTGATGTGGTATATGCAACCCTTGAGTTGCTGGAAATCGACGAAATGGGTTTCGACCAGATGGATCGCATGATTCTTATGACAATTATCGATAAGTTTGGTGGTGGCCCCGTAGGGCTTGATACCATTGCGGCTGCTATTGGCGAGGAAAGCGATACTATCGAGGATGTCTATGAACCGTTTTTGATTCAAAACGGATTTCTCAACCGTACCCCACGAGGTCGTGTGGCCACTCGTGCCGCATATCTTCACTTCAATCGAATTGCGCCTGAAACATTGCAGGGGAATCTGTTCTGACGATGCAGCAATTCTTCGAATTTCCCATAACCCCGGCATTCACATTTGAAAGCTTTGTAGTCTGCGACGGTAATAGCGCCGGCTTGCAGTTTGCCAGGCGAATCGCCAACTCTGCCGACCCGGAGAATCTGCTCTATATCCATGGACCATCCGGGTCCGGTAAAACCCACCTTCTGAAGGCCATTTGCCAAGAACTGGAGAGTAGCGGTTCAACTGGAGTGCATTATCTTTCCTGCCGGGAGGTGGTCACCGCCCAAGAACTTGTCGATCGTTTTTCCGTTGCGCCGGCGCTTCTGTTGGATGACATTCACCTGCTGACGAACGATGCGGCAATGCGAGCCGGACTATGGCAAGTTTTTAACGATTTCTACGGTACTGGGCGTAAAGTCGCGTTGGCCGGCCTGTTTCCCCCACGTGAACTGCCCTACCTGGATGACCACCTCGTTTCCCGTCTGCTGTGGGGTTTGGTGGCTCGCGTGGATGCATCCGATGACCGTTCCCGCCGGATGATACTGAAGAAAATTGCCGATGATCGTCAAGTTCGAGTACCAGAAGAGGTTATCGAGTTCGTCCTGGTCAATACCAGCCGCGAGGTTGGCGACTTGATAAGCAGTTTCGAGGCTATCTACCGGCTTTCGATGAGTAAGAATCGCAAGATCACACTACCGCTTGCCAGGGAATCCCGCGAACTCCAGCTTGCAGGAAATAGCATCCGATGAGCCCATTTCGCAATCGATTGAAAACCCCCGAAGAAATTGAGCTTGACAGAAAACGGAGTGAACTGGCCCAGTTCCAGGAACAGCTTACTGACAGGGAGCGGGTGGTTAGAACCCTCAAAACCGAGATTCGCATGTTCGAGCAGGTCTATGAGGAAATCCTGGGGACCCGCATTGCAGCGTTGGAGGAGTTGGAATGGCAGCTGAACGGCCTGTTGGGGGTCAATAATCCCGTTGATGATGCCAATCCAGCCAGCCATGGCGACACCTTTGCATATAGTTCTCATCGTACCGACTTACTGGACGATGAGGATACTACCCCAGGGGCGACGCAGAAGAGCCTGAAAAGCCTGTATCGCGAAGTGGCCAAGGCAATTCACCCGGATCTTGCCTCCGACGATGTTGAACGGCAGCGGCGCCAGGAGCTTATGGCAGTGGCAAACCAGGCCTACGAAACGGGCGATCGTTTCGTGCTGGAGGATATACTTTCTGATTGGGAGCAGGGTCCTGAAGTAGTTTCTGGTCTGGATGTGGCCATGGAACTGGTGCGTGTGATCCGGCAGATCGCCAGGGCTCGGCAGAATATCCATGCGCTTAATCTCCAGGTTGACGAATTGAAAGCAACCGACATTTACAGTTTCAAGCTTCGTGTTGACGACGCACTGGCTGACGGCATCGACCTGATGGCCGAGATGGCGGCTACGGTTGATCTTAATATCGCCAAAACCCAAAAACGCTTGGCAGCTCTGCGTGGATACAGCGACGCGGCGGATGAACGCAACGGCGCTCCCCTGGAAACCAGAATAATACGTTTCCCCATGGATTATTCCTGCGGGACGCTTTACGAACGCAAAAAGGGCTCTGTGGATTATCGAGACTGGCAGCGTCTGGGAAATGCCCGCGGTATGCGGGAAGTATTTTGGGACACAGCGGTACGTCTGGATGTGAAGGGTACGACCGAGACCGAGATGCGATTTCTGGATGAATTACTACCCGACGACCTCCAGGCCCTGTTTCTCTATGATATCGACGACAGCGCCTTGGTGCATCTTGCACATCTCAGCGGCCTGCAGGAGCTCTACCTCTCAAATACCACTGTTAGCGATGCTGGGTTAAGCAAGTTGAGCAGTCTGCACGGTCTCAAGAGGCTCTATATTTATCACACTGACATCAGCGACAAAGGACTCCTTAATCTGACGCAACTGACAGGGCTGAAATGGCTGACCTGTAGCGGGACAGGCATCACCGAGGAGGGGCTTAATCGTTTCCGGCAGGCCTTGCCGGGATGCAAGGCGGTCAGCTTCAAGTGGCGCTATGAGAAATAATATATTAGATAAAAATATGTTGATATGTCTATATGCATCACTATATATTGTTCTCAAAGACGTTACAAAAACATATCGACAATACTAAACCACCCGCGAGGGTGGGACGGAAAGCCTACAGGGTCTCAATGAGACAGCCGGGTCGCCGCAATATCAACCAGATATTTTAGCCCCGGCTTTTTTGCGGCAATTTTCGGCAAATGAGGGGGAGAATTCGAGCGTTGATCACAACCCGTTGATTCACCTGCATATACAGAGATATCGACAATACTAAACCATCCGCAAGGGTGGGACGGAAAGCCTACAGGGTCTCAATGAGACAGCCGGGTCGCCGAAATATCAGCAAGATATTCGGTCCCGGCTTTTTTTTTGAAAAATGAAATTTTGCCCATTATGAATTTTAATTTGATCCGTTGAATAAGTGAACTTTGGGCACGGCGGCCCGCGGGTTCCGTACCGGCGCTGGCGCGGAAAGGAAGGTGCTTCCCAGATTATACGCACTTGGAATTTATGAGAAAAGGTTCAGCAGGATGACACCAGATTATCAATGCAAGGAGCGAATGAATGAAGAAAATTGTATCATTGTGTACCGTACTAACCCTGATCTGCATGTTGGCTGGCCTTGCCTATGCCGACAACGGCAAACTGACCGGCACGGTCAAGGATGCCTCGACCAACGCCGCCCTCTCGGGGGTCACCATCAAAGCCGGTTCCTACACCACCACCACGAATTCTTACGGTTCCTACTCCCTGTCTCTCCCCAGGGCAACCTACACGGTAACCGCCTCCAAAACCGGCTATGCCGGCAAGACGCTATCGGCGACCGTATCCAGTGAGCGGACCACCTACCTGAACTTCAGCCTCTCGAAGACGACGACCAGCACGAACGGCACCCTCACCGGCACGGTCAGAAACGCCTCCACCAGCGCCGCCATCTCCGGCGCCACGGTGAAGGCCGGTTCGGCGACAACCACCACCAATTCCAGCGGGGTCTACGCCATTAGCCTTCCGACTGGAGGCTACTCCGTCACGGCTTCGGCCAGCGGCTATACCGGCAAGAGCGCGACTGCCAGCGTTTCCTCCGGCCAGACCACGACCCTGAACTTCAGCCTCTCGAAGACGACGACCAGCACGAACGGCACCCTCACCGGCACGGTCAGAAACGCCGCCACCAGTGCCGCCATCTCCGGCGCCACGGTAACGGCCGGCTCGGCGGCCACTACCACCAATTCCAGCGGGGCCTACTCCCTGAGCCTGCCGGCAGGGAGCTACACCGTAGCCGCGGCTGCGAGCGGGTATACCTCCAAATCCTCGTCGGCCTCCGTCACCTCGGGAGCAACGACAACCATGAATTTCAGCCTTTCCGGCAGCACGACGACATCCAACGGCAACTACACGGTCATCGCCAGAAACGACCTCGGCATGCATTGCGCCTGCCCGACCTTCGCCGGTTTCCTGCTCCTTCCCCCGTACAACACCATCCGGGTGCAGGTTGTCAAGAGAGGGGGTTCCCCTTCGATCGTCTCCAGCGGTATTACCGTCAGCTACTCCCTGGCGGAAGAGACCGATGCGCTCCTCCAGAGCGACCCCTACTTCTCCCAATGGATTACCTATTCGCCGCTGCTCTTCCCCGGCTTCCAGCCGGTGGTGAACGGCAAGGTACAGGGTGTGGCCGGCTTCGGCATCACCGGCAATGCGACCTATGACAGCCAGTCCATGTCGTATATCGCCACGGGGGTCCCCGCCTATCCGGTCACCACGGGTGATCCTGCGAAGGATGTCATGATCGACCCCCTGGGCGGCCCGAACCGTGATCCGTACCTTACCGCCAACATCACGGTGAAGGACTCTTCGGGCAGCGTTATCGGCTCCACCAGCACCGTAGTCCCGGTCGCCTTCGGCGGCTGCTGTTCCTGCCACCTGAAACTCGCTGCGGCAAACGGGTACCCCGGCACCCCCGCCGGCTCCTTCGCCTACATGGGCAAGATGCACGGGCAGAACAGCAGCAAGATCGACTTCAACTACCTCGACCCGTCCGGTCGCGGCGCTGCCGGTCCGATCCGCTGCTCCTGGTGCCACTGGGATCCGGCCATGGGTGAAGCGTCGGCCCCCGGTCTTCCCGCCGTGTGGCCCAATTACAAGATCCTCCCCGGCGCCCCCTTCACCGCCGCCGACATCAAGGTGTCCCAGTACTCCTTCTCCGACGTGCTGCACCGTTTCCATTCCCAGGATAACCTCGTGCTCACCCAGTACGATCCGAACATCGCCAGCAACTGCTACGACTGTCATCCGGGCAACAACGTCAACTGCTACCGCGGCGCCCACAAGGGAAAAACCGCCATCTGGTGCACCGACTGCCACGGCAACCTGAACCAGCGCGTGGCCGCCGGCCAGCTCACCCAGCCCTGGCAGGCATCGACACTCCCCTCCTGCTTCGCTCCGGCCAAGGGGATCACCTCTGCCTTCTCCTGCCATGCGACCGTCAATCAGACCACCTGGACCTCCGGTTTCGGCGGCAACTACATTAATGCCAGGGGGGGCATGGGCAACCTGCTGCTGTGCGAGAGCTGCCACGGCTCGGCCCATGGCGAATCGCCGTCCACCCTGGCGGCGGATAACGTGGAAAACGCCGCGATCCACACCAGTCTCGGCACCACCTTCCCGAGCGGCAAGGACAAAACCTACGCGCTGGGGAACTGCAACGTCTGCCATAACAATCAGTCGAATGCCTGGACGAGCAACGTGATGAACAGAGCGGATTAACAAGAGTTTCCCGAAAGGGAGCTGACGAAAAGGGGGAGGGAGCGATCTCTCCCCCGCAAATAATTTGACAAGAAATCGCGCAATGCGATCCAAAGAAAACGGAGTGCCCCATGCTCAAAATCATCCGTATCGTTGTTCCCGCCCTTTGCCTCTTCGCCCTTTTTGCCGGGACCGCAGTGGCCAAAGAAAAGGCGAAGACAAAGAGTGGCGGGTTCGACTTCACCAAGACCAGATCCTTTATGCAGGAGATGGAAACCCGACCCGACTTTCCGGTCGCCATGGTGCTGGCCAACGACTACGCCTACTCCCTCCACGCCTTGGGCGCAAAAATAAACACCGGCAGGCAGAACACCATTGTCGCCTGCATCAAAAACCTCCAGTTGAAAAATGGCGGCTTCGTGGCCGACAAGGCGAACAAGAGCACCTCGATTCTCTATACCGACATTGCTCTGGATACCCTGGGTCTCCTGAATGCCGCCACGGCTGTCGATGCTGCCAGGGTGAAGGCGTTCGCCGCGAGCCTCAAGAATCCGGATGGTGGTTTCGGCTTCAGCCAGGAGTCGAAGAAGTCCAGCCTGGCGACCACCTACCATGCCGTCCATGTCCTGAAGGCGATAGGCGGACTCGATCTTGTGGACAAGGCGCGGACCGCGGAATATGTGAAGTCTTTCGAGAAAAAGGAAGGTGGCTTTGGCTCCGTGAAGGGAGTGGGTGCCGCCGATGCCAGAAACACCTATATGGCGGCCTATGTCCTGAACGCCATAGGTCAGTTGACCGACACCACCAGGCAAAACGCCGTAAAATTTCTTGGCACCACCCCCTACGGAGGGAGCAAGAGCAAGGCGATGCCGGACCTCGACGAGCAGCTCTACGCCCTTAGGGCGCTTAAAGAGCTGAAGGCGGCCGGGAAAATCGACCGGAAGTTCGCCATGGCCTTTCTCAAGAAAGTGTATATCCGGGCAAATGGCGGTTTTGGCCCCATAGTGGGATATGGGTCCACACCCGATTCGACCACTACCGCACTTCGCATCATGGCGGAACTGGGAAGGCTGAAAACTCCTTCAAAGACAGAAGGATAAACCCGCGGCAGGAGGAGATGCATAATTATGACGGGATTTTTAAAACCTCTGACCGGGTCATGTCTGGCGATGATCATCCCCGCTCTTCTGTGCTGCGCCAGCAGCGCCCTGGCGCTTCCCTGCAACGGCCAGGAGGTCAATATCGGCGATTCCCCAGGGGAAGTTGCCGGCAAATGCGGCACGGCAATGCTCAAGGAAGAGCGGAAGGTCAAGGTCGAGGAGATCGACGACAGCGGCAAGCGAAGCGCGGTGACCACAACCACTGACGAGTGGACCTACAATTTCGGTCCCGGCGAGCAGATGCAGACCTACCGCTTCGAGGACGGAAAACTCGCGGCTATCAGCACCCCGGGATACGGCAGGGCGCTGGATGACATGAACGATACCTGCCGCAACGGTGAACTTCTTGCCGTGGGCGACAGTTATCTGGATGCCTGGCTCAAATGCGGCGAGCCCATTGCCAGGGAAAAACGGCCGGACAAGGTGAGTGAAGACGCGGAAGGCATGACAAAACGGGTCACCACCGTGCCGGTGGTGGAGTGGACCTATCGCTACGGTCCTGATCTGCCCGGCTGCACCCTGACCATCGAGAACGGCACGGTCACCGCTATCAGGACCAGGAAGTTCGGGGAATAGGATCTATGGAACCTCTGGATGGCAGGTGGAGTGGTGGCGGGCAGGGAAGTCTGATTAATGCAAGTGTCGGTGCCAGGCAACAGGTCATGTCCAGCATGCGGGGCTCAGTCCAGTGCCAGGCTTTCCCGCGCTTTGGCCAGCTTCTTCCTGACTTCCGCACTGCTGCGACAGGAAAGGGCCATGTGGGCTAGCTTGCGGCATTCCTCCATTGTATGGCAGCGAATGGCATGTTTGACAACCGGAATACTGGGGGCTGAGATGCTGAATTCGCTGATCCCCATGCCTATCATCATCAGGGCGTTTAGTGGATCAGC
>MTLD01002362.1_pt2 | contig 10578 bp, 9 predicted proteins | sample 1982471 | NCBI WGS metagenome assembly MTLD01 (sample SAMN05712604, study PRJNA340218) | biofilm metagenome | isolation source: sample SPM anode biofilm adapted to -50 mV | place: USA | collected 2012-02-03
CCGCCGTCCGCCTACGAGGCGTGGTTCCTGTCGGCCGCGCACGACGACGCGGCGATCGAGCGGATCGCCGCAGCCCTCCCGGGTGCGGCGCGGGCGGCGGCCGCCTCGCTCTAGCTCGCTGCCGACGAGCTGACCGGCCGGCCCACCTCGAGCCAGGACCGCACGGCCACCTCGAACGTCGCCGGGTCGTCGTGCCTGGTGACGGCCGCCACCGCGGCGCCGTCACCGAGGCGTGCCAGCACCTCCTGCAGTGCCCCCACCTGGTCGCCGGGCTCGGTGATGCACAGCAGCACGACGATCTCGACGGCCAACTGCTCCCCTGCGCCACCCATCTGGGCGAACACCACCGGTTTCGCAAGGGTGGCCACGGCAAGCCCCGCATGGAGGACGTGGACGGGGTCGGTGTGTGGGATGGCGGACGGCACCGGGGTCGGCAGTCCGGTCGGGAACTTCTGCTCACGCGCGCGAACGGCGTCGATCAGCGACGGCCTGCCGTGGCCGTTCTCGACCACGGCGGCCGCCATCTTCGTGAGCAGTTCGTCGCTGTCCCGGGCTGTGACCCTGTGCAGGGCACAGCCCGAGAGCAGCTCCAGTGCGACTTCAGCGGACATCAGGGTGTGATCCTCAGCAGACGCTCATCGGGAGGCGGACAGGTCAGGCATTCCCCGACTCCCCTGCGGGCACCGGGACCTCGGCCGCGGCGGCCTGCAGGCGCATCCGACGGTCCAGCCAGAACTTCGTCGCGATGACGAAAGCGAGGCCGATCACCGACAGCCCGATCACGCCACCAGTGCCCATGCCGGACGCCCACATGAACAGGCCGGTCATGGGATTGGCGCCGTCAACGAGAGAGGAGATCACCGTCTGTCCCTCGCCCAGCTTGAAGCCGGAGTCGACCGCCACCTTGGTGAAGGTCGGCGCGACCCAGGTCGCGATGAACAGCCCGAAGCCGATCAGGATGCCGCCACCGATCACCGAACGGACGATGTTGCCACGGAAGACGGCCACCATGATCGCGACGATGAACGGAATCGTGGCGAGGTCGACCAGGGGCAGCACCTGGTTGCCGAGCGGAGCCAGCACGACCGCGAGCAGCAGGGTGACGGGCACCAGGATCAGCGAGGTCGCGATCACCGCCGGCTGGCCGACGGCCACCGCGGAGTCGAGGCCGATGTAGAACTGGCGTCCCGGGAACCGCTTCTGGACGAACTTGCGGGCCGCTTCCGAGATCGGCATCAGGCCCTCCATCAGGATCGCCACCATGCGCGGGAGCAGGAACATCGCCGCCGCGAGCGACATCGCCAGCGTGAGGATCGAGACCACGTCCTTGGCCGGGTCCTTGAACGGGAAGGCCAGGACGCCGATGACCAGGCCGAGGATCAGGCCCATCATCAGGGTCTCCCCGAAGAACCCGAACCGCTTCTGGATGCCCTCCGGCGTCGCGTCGAGCTTGTTGAACCCGGGGATCCGCTCGAAGACCCAGTCCAGCGGCATCGCGAGCAGGCCGTACGGCGCGGAGGTGCCGTGCGGGAAGGAGATGTCGGGCAGCTTGAAGTACTTCTGGACGACGGGAGCGGTCAGGTCGGCCATCGAAAGGATGACCGCGAGGTGGATGCCCGCGGCCAGGATGCCCAGCCAGTAGTTCCCACTGATGGCCGCCACCAGCGCCCCGATCATCGCCGAGTGCCAGTAGTTCCACAGGTCGATGTCGAGGGTCCGGGTCAGCCCGGTGAACAGCAGGACGACGTTCACGAGCAGGCCCACGGGAATGATCACCGCACCGATCGTCGAGCCGAACGCGATCGCGGCCGACGCGGGCCAGCCGACGTCGATGATGGACAGCTTCACGTTGAAGTTGTCGGCCATGGCCTGCGCGGCCGGACCGACCTGGCCCCCGAGCAGGCCGATGACCAGGTTGATCCCGATGAAGCCGACGCCGATGGTCACCCCCGCGCGAAACGCCTTGCTGAACTTCAGCCCCAGTGCGACGCCGAAGATCGTGATGATGATGGGCAGGACCACGGTGGCCCCGAGCTGGGTCAGGTACTGCGAAATCGCAGCAAGGACCTCTTGCATGACTCTCCCTCGAGTTGGACGGGCAAAGGACAGGCCTCCGCGAAACGGCTGCGGACACCCTGGGAAAAGCGGCTGGCTGCTACTTCAGGTGGTTGTCGATCTCCTCGAAGACCTGCTCCTCACCAATGCCGATCAGCAACGGCAGCGCTGCGACGACGGGTACGGTCACCGAGTCGGGCACGTCGGTGGTTGCCACGATAAGGTCGGCGTCCACCTCGCCGTTGAGCAGGTCCATCACCTTGCCCTGGCTGACGGTCGCAGCCACGCCGACGTCCTCGAGGTGTTCGCGAACCTTGGTCGCGACCACGGTCGAGGTGGCAATTCCGGTACCACAGATGATCAGCACGCGTTTCATCAGGTTCCTCTCGGCTCGGCCCCTTGTCGGTCAGCGCTGAACCGGGGGCCTGCAATGATCGTCGGCCTGATCGGCCCCGCCCGGCAAGAGCTCGCTTTGCCACGGGGGCGGCAAGCAGTCGCTTGCGACCCTGTCCGGCGAACGGCGACGATGAGCGAAAAGGAGCACGATGCCGTGAGCTTTACCGAGCGCGAGACGCTGGTGATCGAGGTCCTCCGCGAAGCCGGGCGCCCGATCGTGGGGGCCCATCTCGCCGACCTGCTCGGGATCAGCCCGCGCACACTGCGCTACGACATCGGCCGGATCAACCGGCTCCGGGGCATACCGCTGATCGAGTCCGACGCCGCTGGCTACTGCCTCAACCAGGTCGCCTACGGTCAGGCGCTCGGCGAGGCCCTTCCGGTGAGCAGCGTCCTCGAGGATGACGAGCGCCTGCTCGTCCATCTGCTCGACCGCACCTCGGTGGACCTCTACGACGCTGCGCGCGACTGTTACCTGAGCGAGTCGGCCGTGCGCTCCGCGGCGTCGCGGCTCGCACCACGAGTGGCCGTGCACGGGATGAGCCTCTCCGTGAACGGCTCGCGGATCGAGATGGACGGCACGGAGCTCCAGCGGCGGCGCGTGCTCGGCGGGCTGGTGCGCGAAGCCGGTAACGCCTCCATCGGCGGCGAGTGGAGGCTCCGCCGCCTGCTCCCCGACGTCGACCCGGGGGCGGTCGAGGCCGCCGTGGTGCGTGGGCTCGGTGAGGAACTCCCTGCGAGCGACGACATCGCCTGGCAGAACCTTGTGCTGAACCTCGCAATCTGCCTGCAACGCGCTGAACATCCCGTCGACGCCGCAGAAGTCGACCAGACCCCGCAGCGGACCTGGTCGCAGTCGGGTCGGGTCGTCGACGAGATCGTCCGCGCGTTCCCTTCCCGCCCGATAAGTGCCGGCGACCGCGCCTACCTTCGACGCCTGGTCGCTGTCGTGCTGGACAACCAGTCGGGGGCCGACGTGCCGCGCGGCAGCGTCGACGACGCCGTGGTCAGCGCGGTGGTGGCCGGCGCGGTGGACGACTGCATCCGTCACTTCGACCTGCGGGCGCAGCGGGACCGGCTCGTCGAGAGCATCATCGATCACACCCGGCGCCTCTTCGCGCGCAAGGCCACCCTGGTGTACTTCCGTAACGGGCTGCGGGAGTCCTTGCGGACTCGCTCCCCCTACCTCTACGACGTCGCCGTCTACCTTGCGCACCAGATCTCGAGTGCGCTGGCCGTGCCAGTCACCGACGACGAGATCAGCCTGTTCGCGATCTACCTTGGCCTGTACGCGCAGGAGCGCGAGGACGGTGCCGACCTTGTGGCTGTCACTCTTGTCTGTCCCCGGTACCAGACCCTGCAGGAGTGGCTGCTCGCCCGGGTGGTGGAGCAGTTCGGCGAGAAGATCACCATCGTGGACGTCACCACCACGATCGCGGCCGCCGAGGCGACCGATTGCGAACTGATCGTCTCCGCACTCGGCAGCGCCGGCGCGACCCGTCCCGTCGCCGAGATCAGCGCAATCTGCTCCGACCAGGACCTGGACACGGTTCGGGCGAAGGTCACCGCGATCAGGGACGCGCGCCTCCGCGGACGCACGGCCTCAGCGCTCGCCCGCTTCCTCGATCCCCGGTTGTTCTTCGCCGACGTCCAGTTCAGGGACTCCGAAGAGGTGATCGACTTCCTCTGCGAGCGCCTGATCGCGACCGGCAAGGTGCCGGCCGGCTACACCGAGAGCGTCCGGCTCCGCGAGGCCTACTCGTCCACGGCCTTCGCGCACCGCTTCGCCGTGCCGCATTCGATGGAGTTCATCGCGCACGAGGCGGTGATTGCCGTACTGATCCCGCGTTCCCCGATCAGGTGGGGGGACGCCGAGGTGGCCCTGGTCCTGATGCTGGCGCTGAACGAGGACGATCTGGTCGACTTCACCTGGTTCTACCAGCAGCTGGTCTACCTGCTGGGCGATCCCCAGCTTTTCGCCGAGCTCAGGGCGAAGCGCGACTTTGCCTCGTTCAGCGACTACCTGGCCGACCAGTTCGTCCGGCCGCGCAGGACTAGCTCGTCTTGATGCCCGTCCAGTCGCCGGTCGTCTTCGTGGTGCCGTCGAGGGTGTAGCTGATCCGGTAGTAGTAGGTGGTGCCGCTCTTCAGGGAGCAGGTGCCGTCGCCCATCGGCGTGGATGCGCCGCAGAGCGCGTCGGTGCTGGCCAGCACCGGGTAGTTGGAGCTGGTGGTGGCGCGGTTGCCGAGCCGTCCGCTGTCGCCGCTGCCCCAGCAGTACGCGAGTCCGTCCGACACCGCGCAGCCGTGCGACGTGCCCGAGGCGATCGAGGTGACCGTGCCGGCCTTCATCGCACCGTTCTCCGCGACGGCCACCGGAGCCGAACGGTTGGTCGACGCCGCGTTGCCCAGCTGCCCGGCCGTGCCCGCCCCCCAGCAGTAGGCAGCACCCCCGGCAATCGCGCAGGCGGAGTTCGCCCCTGCGGAGATGGCACTCACGGTGGCGGACATCGTGCTCGTCGTCACGGCGCGCGAGAGGTAGGTCGACCCCGTCGAACTGTTGCCGAGTTGTCCCGACGTCCCCAGGCCCCAGCAGTAGGCAGCGCCGCCGGCAACCGCGCAGGTGTGGGACGAGCCGGCGCTGATCGAGCTGACGTTCCTGGTGCCCATCGCACCGCTGGTGTCCACCGCGGCCGGGGTGACGCGGTCGCGCATGTCCGTCGCCGTGCACGTGAAGAAGAGCCAGCAGCGGTAGGTGTAGGTGTACTGGCTGCCGAGCTGTCCGTCCGCGTCGTAGCCCCAGCAGTACGCACGGCTGTCGGCGGCGACCGCACACGTGTGCTGGCCACCCGCGGCGATCGCGCTGACGGACTGGCTACCCATGTCGCCGGAGGTGCTCACCGCGACCGGAATGTTGCTGTTGTTCGTGGAGTCGTTGCCGAGCTGGCCATGCGAGTTGGCACCCCAGCAGAAGGCGGAGCCGTCGGCGATCGCGCAGGTGTGGCTGCCTCCCGCGGAGATGGCCGTGGCCGTCAAACCGCTCTGGTTGCTCACCAGCACCGGGCTGTACGCCGTGTTGTTCGTCCCGTTGCCGAGCTGGCCCGAGGTGCCCTGGCCCCAGCAGTAGACCTTGCCGTCCGCGATCGCGCAGGTGTGGTTGGTGCCCGCGGAGACCGCCGTGACCGTCTTGCTGTCCAGGGCGGTGACCTTGGTGGGGACGGTCCGCGGGTTCGAGTCGCCCACGCCGAGCTGGCCGTTGCTGTTCTGCCCCCAGCAGTAGACGTCGGTACCGATGATCCCGCAGGTGTGACTCTCGCCCGCGGTGACCGCGCTGAACGACCGGGTCGGAGCAACTCCGCCGGCATCGGTGAAGCTGGTCCCGCCCGTGACGGTCAGCGTGGAAGCGTTGCCACCGTCGCTGGCGGTCGAGCGCTGCAGGGTGTACTGCGGGTACGCCTGGCCCGGCTCGGGCGCGGTGTCCCAGCCCACGGTGATCGACGAGCTGGTCTTGCTCGCTGCCGACGGGGTGAGCGCCGCGCGGGTCTTCGTGGTCTGCTTCACCCAGGCGCTCTCCGGCGCCACCCACGTGCCGATCGAGTAGCCGAGCCGGTAGTAGTAGTCGGTGCCCTGGAGCAGCGAGCACGTGGTGTCGGACCGGCGCACCGAGCCGTCGGGGCAGGCCAGGCCGGTGAGGACCACGTCGAAGGGAACCTTGTTGTTCGACGGGCTGTCGTCGCCCATCACGTAGTCCGAGCCCCAGCCCCAGCACGCGGCAGGAGCGTCCTTCGCCACCGCGCATCCGGTGTCGCTGCCGGCGCTGATCGCGGTGACCTTCCGCCCGTCCAGCGAACCGATCGCGGTCACCGGGACGTTGGAGGAGGTGACCACGGCGTCGCCGAGACCGTGGTTCTGACCGGTGCCCCAGCAGTACGCGTTGCCACTGGCCACCGCGCAGCTCTGCAGGGCGCCGCCCGAGATCGCTGTCACCGTGCCCGACATCACCGCGGTGGCCACCGCGACCGGTGAGGTGCGGCTGGTGCTCGCGGAGTTGCCGAGCTGGCCGGAGGTTCCCAGGCCCCAGCAGAACGCCTTGCCGTCGGCGATCGCGCAGGTATGAGAGACACCGGCCGAGACCGCGGAGACGGAGCGGCCCATCAGCACGCTGCTCACGTCCACGGCTACCGGGGTGGTCCGCTGGGTGTTCGTCGCGTCGCCCAGCTGTCCGTTGGTGTTCAGGCCCCAGCAGTACACGGCCGCGTCGGCCACCACGCAGGAGTGGGCGCCGCCGGCGGTGATCCGGCTGACCGTCCGACCCGAGAGGACGCCGTCGGTCCTGACCGCGGTCGGGGTCTCCTTCTGGTTGGTCCCCCCGTCGCCGATCTGCCCGTTCGTGCCCTGGCCCCAGCAGTACGCCACACCCTGCGCCACCGCACAGGCGTGTGCGGTGCCGGCCGAGATGCTGGTGATGCCGGTCAGGTTGGAGACGGCCTTCGGTGTGGTTGAGGAGGACTGGCTGCCGTTGCCGAGCTGGCCGTTGGTGCCGAGCCCCCAGCAGTACGCCTTGCCGGAGGCCACGGCGCAGCTGAAGTCCGTGCCCGCGGTCACGTCGGTGACCGTCTTGGCGCCGAGGTCGCCCCCGGTGACGGCTGTAGGAACGTGAGCCACCGTGGTGCTGCCCAGGCCCAGGGCGCCCTTGGTGCTCGTCCCCCAGCAGTACACGGTGCCGTTCGCGACGCCGCACGCGTGGGTGGCACCCACCGCGACCGCGGTGAAGGTGAGCCCGTACTCGCTCGGCGTGCCCGAGCCGATGCTGTGCGTCGCGCTGGTCGCCGTCCCGCCGTAGACGTCGGTCGGGCTCGTCCCGGACGCGCTCGGCGACCAGTCCACGGCGTACTGGGGCGTCGCCCAGTCGCCCGTGGCCGCTGGCCACGAGACGTCTATGCTTCCGGCCTTCGCGGTCGTGGTCGGCGTGATGGCCTCCAGCGTGGCCGCGGTGAAGGAGGCCTTGCCGAACTCCACGTCGGTGTAGCTCGCCAGCGTCGCCTGCTGCTGCCAGACCAGGGTGAGTGCGGCCAGCAGGCCCAGGCCGAGCATGCCCAGGCGTCGACTGCCCCTCCGCGTAACCGGGAGGTGGCGCAGACCCCTCCTCACCGCGCCACCTCCCGACCGGTGTCCCGCCGGCGCCTGCCAGCGAGCCGAGCCACCACCAGCCCGGTACCGATTGCGACTCCCGCCAGAGTCAGGCTCTCGCCGATGCCGCTTGCACCGGTGTAGGCGAGGCTCCCCTTCGAGCCGCCGTTATCGGTCTCCGCGCTGACCACCTCTCCGCCGCCCCACGCATCGAGCTTCAGCTGGGCGGAGACGACCGGGTCCTCGCGGGTGAGTGTCGCCCGCACCTGCACCCACACCGGCTCGCCCGCGCTGATGCTCGCGAACTCGTGGGTGTCACCGTGGGTGGACGGCAGGAACGCCTCATCCAGCGGCGCGTCGACGACCCAGGCTTCCGCGCTTCCGGGGCAGGTGGTGCCCACCCAGCGCTCGGTGCAGGCGAGCACGTCCGCAGTCAGTGCGCTCGCGTCCACCGAGGTGGCGCCGAGGCCGAGCCCGATGTGGACTGCCCCCTCCTCGTCGCCCCGCGTGTTGACGCCCACCTGCCACAGCACGGGTGTGCCGGGAATCATGGACGACATCGCCGCGTCATCGGAGACGACCGTGAGCACCAGGTGCTCCCCCACCACCTGGTGCTCGGTCTCGGCGGCCTGGGCGTCGGGCGCGGCCAACAGGGTCGAACCGACCACGACAGCCGCCGCAGCCGCCGCGGTCGCCCTGCGTGCGGTCCGAGGCCAGAAGGCCCACGTCACCAGCCCGCCCGCGAGCACGGCGAGCAGGCCGAGCAGGCGCGGGTCGCGCAGGCCGACGAAGAACTGTGCGACGCCGGGAACCGACGCCACGACGAGACGGGCGTCGGTGATCACGTAGGGCTCCGGGTCGTCCACCGGGTTGGCGTCGCCGCGCATGGTGACGACGCGGGTGGACGGACTGCCCGCCAGCGGCTGGATCGAGGTGATCCGGTGCGTGATCGGCAGCTGTCCGGGACGCTCGATGGTCGTCACGTCGCCGACCGCCAGGTCGCTGGCCGGAACCAGCCGCACCAGGGCGGCCGAGCCGGCCGGGATGGTCGGCGTCATGGAGCCGGTGGAGAACAGGATCACCGAGAAGCCCCACACGTGCGCAGCGATCGCACCGACGAGGCTGACCAGGCCGAGCGCACCCAGCGTCCACAGCAGAAGGTCGGTGACCTTCCGCTGGAACGCGCGCAGCAGGTCACCGCGGGCGCGCGTCGGCGCGTCCTCGAGTGCCCTGCGGGGCGGGGTGCTGGCCATGGTGGTGGGGCCTTCCCTGGTGTAACCCGATCCCGGTTGGCTGCACTGGTCGTGCGAGCCCACCGGGGTCGGGAGTGAACGTGCTGGTTCTGGTCCGGACTACTGCGAGACGGCCTGGAACTGCCAGGTCACGGTGCCGGACTGGCTCTGCTGGAGCCCCGACCCTGCGGTCACCTTGAAGCACAGGTAGGCCGGCGCCCCGGCGGCGGTGGACGTCGCTCCCTTGGCCAGGCTGATCGTGCTGGCGCCGCTGACCGAGGTGACGGCGGTACCGGAGGCCACGACCGTCGTGCCGGTGGTGCTCGCCGTGCAGCCCGCGGACGACGTCTGCAGGAGCTCGTAGGTCAGATTGGACACGTTGCCGGTGTTGGTCGTTGCGGCCAGGGTCACGGTCGCGTTGTTCGTGGTGCCGGCGCCCAGATGCAGCGCGAACGGAGCCACGACCACATCACCGGGAGTGAGGTTGCCGACCGGAGTGCTGAAGCTCAGCGCGCCGGCAGAGCCGGGCAACGCGTGCTCACTAAAGGAGGACTGCGCCGAGTCGACCGCACCCTCGAGGTTGAAGTAGCCCGCGGTGAACGTTGCGGTCGCGTACTCCGAATCGTTCCACGACGCGAGCGTGGCCATGGTGCCCACGCCGAGGACAAGTCCTCCGGCCAGGACAGCTGCGACCTTCCGGCCCCTCTGCCGGTCAGTCTGCTTGGTGGTGATGTTCACTTGTGTCGCCTTTCTTGGTCCCCTAATGGCGGATGAGTAGTTTGAGAGTATGCCGCTCGACATTCAGAGGCCAACCTGTGTCTAAACTCTGATAGCGCTCACCGCACACAGTCTTAATCGCGGTTAACGCTCCCCCTTCAGACTGCCGCTCGACGCGAAATCCCTTGTCACCCGCAGGAGTGGCGCCCATCTGGGTACGTCGAGACCCGCCAGCTGTCGACCCAGGAAACACAATTGTCACCCTCCCGGGTGACCTGCATTTTCGCCTTTGTCACCCTTTGGGGGACGTCACCGAATGCACATTTGTCACCCTTTTGGGGACACCGATTACCCGGCGGGCACGAAAAAGGAGCGGGGCCCCGAAGGGCGCCCGCTCCGTTCGCAGAACCGATCAGAAGGCTCGCAGTACCGCCCCGCAGCGCTGCTCGGCCACCGCCACGGCCGCGGTGCGCGCCGCAGCCGTCTCCGCATCGGTCAGGGTGCGGTCCGGCGCGCGGAACCGTAAAGCGAAGGCGAGCGACCGATGCCCCGCGGGCACCTGCCCGCCGGTGTAGACATCGAACAGGCTGATCGACTCCAGGAGTTCACCCGCGCCGTCGATGAGGGCACGCTGGACCTCTGCAGCGCTCACGTCGGCGGGAACGACCAGCGCGACGTCCTCCTTCGCCACAGGGTGGCCCGATACCGGCCTGATCGAACCGTCCACGGGCGCGAGCCGGATCAGGGCGTCGAGGTCGAGCTCCACCGCCGCGGTCCGCTCCGGAAGGCCGAACTCGTGCACGACCTCCGGGTGGAGCTCGCCTGCGTACCCGACCAGCTCGCCACCGAGCCGCAACTCGGCGCACCGTCCGGGGTGCCAGGGCGCCCGCTGGGCAGGCGTGCGCTCGAGCGCGGCGCCGAGCGCCGCAGCAGCCTCGTCCGCGAAGGCGAACGCCTGCTGCCATCCGGCGGGCGTGCCCGGCCCCGTCCAGCCCGGACGGCGCCACAGCCCGCACAACACCGCGGCCAGGTGCCGCGGCTGCCGCGGC
>MTLD01006439.1_pt1 | contig 10573 bp, 7 predicted proteins | sample 1982471 | NCBI WGS metagenome assembly MTLD01 (sample SAMN05712604, study PRJNA340218) | biofilm metagenome | isolation source: sample SPM anode biofilm adapted to -50 mV | place: USA | collected 2012-02-03
AGCAGAAGCCGCACTGGCTCGCGTTCTCCTCCAGGAAGGCGCGCATCACGGGCGTGAGCCCGCCGTTCGCCGCGGCAGCGGCCGTGCCGTTCGCCCCGGCTCCAGTCGCGGCCGTCGCGGCGCCCGCCGCCAAACCTTCGATCGTAATGAGATGTTTTCCGTCGAGCTCGCCAAGGGCGAGGAGGCAGGAGGGCACGGCGCGGTACCTTGCCACCTTCGGTGGCATTGCGCGGACGGCGGACTCGCCGCCGTCCGCCGACCCGCCCACCGAGCCCACGAGCACGGCGCAGGCGCCGCAGTCGCCCTCGCGGCAGCCTTCCTTGGTCCCGGTGAGCCCCAGCTCGCCGCGGATGAAATCCAGGGCGGGCGCCCCGTACGGCGTTGCGGGCTCGATCCAGCGGTCGTTCACGAATATCTTCAATCCATCCATACGCGGTCCTTGTTCACTCGTCGACGTAAAGATCCACCGGCGCGAATCGATCCACGTCGATCAGCCCGGCGTCGGTGATCTTCAGGCTCGGGATCACCGGCAGCCCCATGAAGGAGAGGGTCATGAGCGGAGAGTGGTTCGTCAGCCCCTCCCTCTCGAAGACCTCCTCGAAAGCCCGCAGCCGCCCGATCACGAAATCGGCGTCCCGGTCGCTCATCAATCCCGCCACCGGCAGGGGGAGGTCGAGGACGATCTCGCTGCCCACCGCGAAGACCAGGCCTCCCTTGATTTTGTTCAAATGGCGCGCGGCCTTGAAAATCGAGGCGTCGTCCACGCCCGCGATGATCATGTTGTGCGAGTCGTGGCTGATCGTGCCGCCGATCGCGCCCCGCTTCAGCCCCAGCCCTCGGATGAAACCTTTGCCGATCCGGCCCGAGCCCGAATGGCGCTCGATCACGAAAATCTTGATAAGATCCCGCGAAGGGTCGGACACGCACTGGCCGTCGCGCACCGTCGGCGTCTCCACGAGGCTGCCGGTGACGATCGAATCCTGCCGCGCCTCGATGACGCGCACTTTTTTCCCCCGATCGGGGATGGCGAAATCGTCGGCGGTGAGCCACTTGATGTTCACCGAGTCGCGTAGGCTGGCCTGGCGCGCGGGAAAATCCTGCAAAAGGACGCCGTCGGCGGCCACGAGCCGGCCGCGCTTGAACACCCGCTCGGCCTTGAAATCTCCGAAGGACGAGAAGGCGACGAAGTCAGCCGCGCAGCCCGGGGCGATCGCGCCCAGCCGCCGCACGCCGAACCACTGCGCGGCGTTGAAGGACGCGATGCGGACGGCGTCGATCGGCGCCACGCCGCCCGCCAGCAGCAGCCTGAGCGCGTGGTCCATGTGCCCCTCGTCGCGCAGGTCGTTGGAATGCCGGTCGTCGGAGCAGAGCATGAAGCGCGAGACCGAGGCTGGCGTGATCGCCGGAATGAGCTTCGCCGCGTCCCGGGCGGTCGAACCCTCGCGCAGCATGATGTACATGCCCTTGGACAGCTTTTCCGCCGCCTCCTCGGGGCTGGTGCACTCGTGGTCGGAGCCGATCCCCGCCATGATGTAGGCCGAGAGCGCGGCGCCCGACAGCTTCGGCGCGTGCCCGTCCACAGGTTTGCGCGCGCTCTGGAACAGGGCGATCTTGTCCATCAGGCGCTGCTCGCGCGCGAGCACGCCCGGGTAGTTCATCACCTCGCCCAGGCCGAGCACGCGCTCGTCCTGGAGGAAAGGGTACATGTCGGAGGCGTAGAGCGCCGCGCCCGAGGTGTCGAACTCGGTGGCGGGCACGCAGGAGGGCACCATGTAGAAAATGTCGAGGGGCAGCCCCTCGGAGGCCGAAAGCATGAAGCGCATCCCGTCGTAGCCGAGCACGTTGACGATCTCGTGCGGGTCGGCCACCACCGTGGTCGTGCCGTGGGGGAGAACCACGCGGGTGTACTCGGCGGGCGTCAGCAGGGAGGATTCGATGTGGACATGGGCGTCCACGAGCCCCGGCGCCAGGTACCGTCCTCCCAGGTCGATGGTCTCCCTGGCCTCGAGCCCGTCGTTCACGCCCACGACGCGCCCGCTGCGCACCGATACCGTGGCGTCCCGCAGGAAGGTCCCGCCCAGCACGTCGACGACGGTGCAGCCCGAGAGGTTGAGATCGCAAGGCTGCTTCCCGACGGCGGTATCGATAAGATCCTTGTTCATGCCCCCTCCTCTTTTTGGCTAGTCAATCATCATAGCGTCAAACAGGGCTCCGCGCAACGATTTTCTCCCCGTACACATGGACAGCGGCGCAGCGCGGGCGAGCCGCTTCAGCCGCCGGGACGCCCGCGGCGCGCCGCCATGGACCAAAGTCGCGCAGGCATAAAAAAGCCGCCCCGGCGGAGGCGGCCTCGTCGTTCGCGATGCGGCTTCGTCGCGCCATACGCGGCCGGGACTTACTTGTCCTCGCGCATGTAGGGGACGCCCAGCGCCGCCGGCGCGCCGATCTTCTTGGACAGCGCCTCCCACCAGGTCATCAGGACCAGCACGGCGATCGTGCCCAGGTAGGGCAGCATGTTGAGGAAAGCCGCCGGAATATTGGTGCCCGAGGCCTGGAGCCTGAACTGCACGGCGTTGATCCCGCCGAAGAGCAGGGCTCCCCATACCGCGCGCGCCGGGTTCCACATCGAGAAGATCACCAGGGCCACCACGATCCAGCCGCGGCCGCCGGTGATGTTCTCCGACCAGCCGGGGGTGTAGGACAGGGACAGGTGCGCCCCGCCGAGGGCCATCATGCCGCCGCCGAGGATCGTGTAGAGATATTTCGTCTTCAGCACGCCGATGCCCATGGCGTCCGCCGTCTGGGGGTCCTCGCCCACGGAGCGGAGCCAGAGTCCGGGCCTCGTCTTGTAGAGATAGAGCCAGGACAGGGGAATGAGGAGATAGACCGCGTAGGTCAGGATGTCCTGGCCCGCGAAGGCGGAGAGCACCGGAATCCCGGCGATCGCCTCGATTTTGACGGGAGAGAACTTGGCCGCCTTGAGCCCCATCAGGCGGAAGTTGTTCGTCGCCGGGCCGAGGCGCTGTCCGAGGAAGCTCGAGAAGCCCGTGCCGAAGAGGGTCATGGAAAGTCCGCAGACCACCTGGTTGGCGCGCATCGTCACCGTGAGGAAAGCGTGCACCGCCGCCATCGCCATGCCGACCGCCACGGCCATCGCCAGGGCCAGGGCCAGGTTCTGCGTGTAGAAGGAGGCGGCGAATCCCGTAACGGCGCCCATAAGCATGATGCCCTCGATGCCGAGGTTTTGGATTCCGGCGCGCTCGGTGAAGATCTCGCCCACCGTGGCGAAGACGAGGCTGGTTCCCGCGCGTATCGTGATCGCGAGGATCGAACTGACGAGATCCATCATGCTTCTCCTTCGACGCAGGCGGCCGTGGGCGGGCGCCTCGTCCGCCTGATCCGGTACTCGGTGAACAGGGAGCCGGCGAGCATCGGGAAGAGGATGAGCCCCTGCATGACCACGCCCATGGAGGAGGGCAGGCCCATCATCAGCTGGACCTGGTCGCCGCCCACCAGGATGCCGCCCATCAGTAGGGCCACGAAGGGTATCGCGATCGGATTGAGTTGCGACATCCAGGCGATGATGATGGCCGTGAAGCCGTAGCCCAGGTTGAGGCCCTGCTGGAGCCGGTGCGATATGCCGGTCACTTCGCAGGCGCCGGCGAGGCCGCTCAACGCTCCGGAGAGCAGGACGGCGAGCACGATGTTCCTGCCCACGTTGATGCCCTGGTAGCGCGCCGCCTTGGGGCTCGCCCCGATGATGGAAAGCTCGAAGCCCCAGCGCGTCCTTTTCAGGATGACCCACAGGACGATCGCCAGGCCCAGGGCGAAATAGAGGCCTATGTGGGCGCGTCCGAAGAGCTTCGGCAGCCAGGCCGCGTCGGGGAAGGGCGCCGAGCCGGGGAAGCCGTAGCCCTTCGGGTCGCGCCAGGGACCGTAGTAGAGGAACTCGGCGAAGAGGATGGCCACGTAGTTCAGCATCAGGGTGACGAGGGACTCGTCCACCTTGAGCCTGGTCTTGAGCAGCGCCGGCACGCTCGCCCAGAGGGCGCCGCCCGCGCAACCGGCGAGGAGGCAGGCCGGCAGGAGCAGCGGCGCCGGAATGGCCGCCCCGTAGAAGAGCGCCACCCAGGAGGCGGCGATGCCGCCCAGCATGAGCTGGCCCTCGGCGCCGATGTTCCAGAACTTGAGCTTGAAGGCGAGGGCGACGCCCAGGCCCGTGAGCATCAGGGGTATCGCCTTCACGAGGGTTTCCGAGAAGCCGTGCGTCGAGCCGAAGGCGCCCTGGAACATGGCCGCGAAGGTGGTGATCGGATCGGTGCCGAAAATGAGGAGTACGATGCCCGTCAGTGCCAGCGACACGAGGAAGGAGACGGCCGGCACGGCGAAAAGCGCCGCCCTGGAGACCGATTTGCGTTTTTCGAAGATGATGCTCATGCGCGGCCTCCCTTGCCCAGGCCGACGCCGACTCCCGCCATCAGAAGGCCCAGGGTTTCGGGATCGGCGTCCCTGGAGGGCATGATGTCCATGATCTTGCCCTCGAACATCACGGCGATCGTGTCGGCCACCTGGAGCAGTTCGTCGATGTCCTCCGAGACGAAAAGGACGCCGAGTCCGGCGTCGCGCTGGGCCACGAGCTGGCGGCGAACCGCCTCGGTGGCGCCTATGTCCAGCCCCCGCGAGGGATAGACCGCCACGAGGAGGTTCTTGCAGGCGCCGATCTCCCTGGCCAGGATCGTTTTCTGGATGTTGCCGCCGGAAAGGAACTTGACGTGGGTCTCCGGACCCGGCGTCATGATCTTGAAGGACTCGATGAGCTTGACCGCCATGTCCTTGATCCTGCGAGGCAGGAGAAACACGCCGGCAGCGAGGGGCGGGGCGCGGTACTGCTTCATGGCGAGGTTCGAGGCCACGCTCATGTCACCAACGGCGCCCACCGAGGTCCTGTCCTGGGGCACGTGGGCGACGCCCGCCCGTATCATGGCGATGGGGGCGGCGTTCGTCAGGTCCTTGCCGCTCACGGAGAGCTTGCCCGAGCTCAGTGGGCGCAGGCCCGTCACGACCTCGGCCAGCTCGCGCTGCCCGTTGCCCGCCACTCCCGCGATGCCCACGATCTCGCCCGAGCGGATGGTGAGGTCGATCTCCTTGAGCGCGGGCAGGTCGCGGTCGTCCCTCGCCGAGGCCCTTTCGATGCGGAGCACCGGCTGGCCCGGCTTGAAGGGCTTCTTTTCAAGGGAGAAGAGCACCTCGCGGCCGACCATCAGGCGGGCCAGCTCGGCGGGGCTCGTCGCGGCCGTGGCGACGCCCGCCACCGCCTTGCCTTTCCGCAGAACCATGACCCGGTCGGAGAAGGACATCACCTCCTCCATCTTGTGCGTGATGAAGATCGCCGACTTGCCCTCGGCGCGCATCAGGTGGATGACCTTGCTCAGCTCCTCCGATTCCTGCGGCGTCAGGATGGCCGTCGGCTCGTCCAGTATGAGGATTTCCGCCCTTCGGAAAAGCAGCTTGAGTATTTCGACGCGCTGCTGCTCGCCGACCGAGAGTTGCCAGATGGAGGCGTCCGGCTCGACCCTGAGGTTGTAGCGCTCCGAAAGCTCCAGCACTTCGTCGCGCACGCGGCCCATGTCGAGGAAAAAGGGCTGGTCGCGCATGCCCAGGACAATATTCTCCAGAACCGTCATGGAATCGACCAGCTTGAAGTTCTGGTGCACCATGCCGATTCCCAGGACTTGCGAATCCTTCGGGCTGCCGATGGACACGGCCTTGCCCCTCACGGCGATCGTGCCTGAGTCGGGGCGGTAGAGGCCGCAGAGAATGTTCATCAGCGTGCTCTTGCCGGCGCCGTTCTCGCCCAGAAGCGCGAGGACCTCGCCCGGATAGAGGGAAAGATCGACGCAGTCGTTGGCCTGGACGCCGGGGAAGGACTTGGAGATCGCCCTCATCTCGACGAGGGGCTGCCTTGAATCGTGTTCCATCGTGGCTTGCCTTGGTGGTGAAAAGAAAAGGAGCCGCCCGCGGAAGGGCAGCTCCTTCGTTGTGAAAGGATTACTGAATCTTGCCGACGACGCCTTCGACGAACCAGTCCATCGAGGCTTGCTTGGCGTCGGGAACGACCTGGCCGGCGGGATAGACGACCTTGCCGTCCTGTCCCTTGAGCGGGCCGGAGAAGATCGACCAGCCGCCGAGGATCTTTTTCTGCGCGGCTTCGACTTCCTTGACCACGTTGGCGGGGACCTTGGGGCTGATCGCGGAGAGCTTGACGACGCCGTCCTTCAGGCCGCCCCAGTATTCGTGGGTCTTCCAGGTGCCGGCGAGCGCCTGCTTGACCGTGGAGGAGAGGTAGGTGCTCCACTCCCACATGGCGCTGGCGAGGACGGAGTCGCCGACGAACTTGCCCATGTCTGAATCGTAGCCGATGGAGTACTTGCCGCGCTCCTGGGCCGCTTTCTGCGGCTCGGTGGTGTCCTGGTGCTGGGCGATGAGGTCGGCGCCGGAATCGAGGAGGGCGACGGCGGCTTCGCGTTCCTTGACGGGGTCGTACCAGGTGTTGGTCCAGACGACCTTGACCTGGGCTTTCGGATTGACCGAGCGGACGCCGAGGGTGAAACCGTTGATGCCGCGGACGACTTCGGGGATGGGGAAGGCGGCCACGTAGCCGATCACGTTGGACTTGGTCATGCGGCCGGCGATGATGCCGGTGAGGTAGCGGGCTTCCTCGATGCGGCCGAAATAGGTCGCGAGGTTCGCCGCGGTCTTGTAGCCGGAGCAGTGCTCGAACTTGACGTTGGGGAATTCCTTGGCCACGGCGACGGTCGGATCCATGTAGCCGAAGCTCGTCGTGAAGATCATGTCGAAGCCCGCCATGGCGTACTGGCGGATGACGCGCTCGGCGTCGGGGCCTTCCGGCACGTTCTCGACATACTTGGTCTCGATCTGGCTGCCGAACTGCTTCTCGATGGCGAGGCGTCCGCGGTCCTGCTCATAGGTCCAGCCCATGTCTCCGGGGGGGCCGATATAGACGAATGCGATCTTGAGCGGCTTCTTCACCTGGGAGGCGACTGGCGCCGCCAGGGAAAACGTCATGGCCAGGACCATGAGTCCAAGGATCAGCTTTTTCATTGAGATCTCCTCTTTGTCTGTAAGGACCTTTGCGGGGCTGCCCCCGGCGCAGCGGGCTGCGCTTTCGGCCATACTACCCTTTGAAATTGAGGAAGTCAATTTGAATTGTCGGCGAAAGGATCTCGATTACTGGGTGATCCAGGCTTTCTCGGCGCCCTTGACGGACTGGGCGGCCGAGAGCCATTTCGAGGCTTCGGCGCGGCTGGAGTAGGGTCCGACGCGCACGGTATAGCGGCTCTTGCCGTCCACGTCCTTGACCGAGATCGCCGCCGGCAGGCTCTTCGCCGCCAGGGAGGACTTCAATGCGTCGGCGTTGTCCCGCACGGAGAAGCTGCCCGCCTGGATCCAGAAATCGCCGGAAGCCGGCGCGGGCGCCGCCTTGGTTGGAGCCTTCACCGTGGTCACGGGGGCGGGCGCCGCTTTGGGCGCGGCGGGAGCGATCGTGGTCGGCGTCGCGGGCGCGGCTTTCGGCGCGGTCTTCGCCGGCGCCGGCTGCGGAGCGGGCTGCGCGGCGGGCTGCTGGGCCGGCTTCGGGATCGTGGTCGCCGGGGTGGGCGAAACGTAGATCGTGGTGGCGGCGGGCTTGGACTGCGCCGACTTGGCGTCGCTGCCGGAAGTCTGGTCGTTGCCGTAGACGATGATGATATCGCCCGCGCTCGTCGTGCTGGTGACGAGATTGTCGGACTGGGGGGCGTCGGCCACGTAATCCTGCGGGAAATCCTGGCGCGGCTCGGCTTTGCCGGCCATGTCCAGCGGAACTTCCTGCGCCGATTTGCCGGGCGAGAAGAGGAGGAAGGCGGCACCGACGACGATCAGGGCGAAAAGGCTCACCGCCGCGCCCAGCCACAGGAACTTCTTGGAATTTTCGGCCATTTGACGACTCCTATCAGTCAAGAGTATCGGCGGCATCGAATGAGGAATGAAGGAGTTTTTGCCGGCGTTCGCTCGCCGTTCGGCGCTCGGTGTTCGGCTTAGGCGATGGAGGCGACGGCTTTTTCGATGGCGGCCTTGAGCGCCTCGAGGCCGCCCGAGTTGTCGACGAAGACGACGGGAGGCTTCCCGCCCCGCGGCCGGAGCCTCCACATGCTCCGCTGGCTGGCGATCCTCCGCAGAATAGGGACGACGCCGAGCCCGTCGCGCTTCCTGCCCCGCGCGACGCGCAGCCACAGCGGCGCCCGCACTTCGATGATAAGGTCGCAGCGCGAAGGGTAGCCGGTGCGGTAGAGCAAGGGCGCGTTGATGCAGACCTTGTCGGCCGCCTCGATTTCCGCGTCCATCAGCTCGAGGATGACGGGGTGGACGATGGACTCGTGGAGGCGCAGGCGTTCGGGATCGGCGAAGACCAGGGCGCCGAGGGCGCGCCGATCCACCGAGCCGTCGGCGGCGAGGACGCCCGGGCCGAAGGCTTCGGCGAGCCTGTCCGCGCAGAGCGCGAGGGCGCGATGGGCGAGCTTGTCGGCGTCGACGTTGCGGAATCCAAACTTCTCGAGGATATCGGCGGCCTGGCTCTTTCCGGAGCAGTAGCCGCCCGTAAGCCCTATGATCGTCTTCATTTAATGCATGTCGCCCCATGAGAAGGCCGTCTCGACGCTCACGCGCAGCGGCACCGAGAGCTCGGCCGCCGACTCCATCTCGCGCTTGACGAGGGCGCTCGCGGCCTCGACGGCGGCCTCCGGCGCCTCCAGGACCAGCTCGTCGTGGACTTGCAGCAGCATGGAGACTTCGGGCATCTCGGCGGCGAGCACCGCGTCGACCTTGAGCATGGCGCGCTTGACGATGTCGGCCGCGCTGCCCTGGATGGGCGTGTTCACCGCGACGCGCTGCGCCGCCTGGCGCTCGGTCTTGTTCCGCGAATTGATGGAGGCGATTTGCCGCCTGCGGCCGAACATCGTGGTCGTGTAGCCCGATGCCTCGGTCTCCGCGATCGTCTTCGCGATGAAGCGCGCGATGCCGGAGTAGGTGGTGAAATAGGCGTCGATGAAGCCCTGGGCTTTCCCGTTGGGGATCCGCAGGTCGCGCGCCAGCCTGAAGGCGCTCATGCCGTAGATCACGCCGAAGTTGATGGTCTTGGCCACGCGGCGGTGCTCCGGGGTCACCTCCGACTCGTCGATGCCGAAGATGAAGGCCGCGGTGCGCCTGTGGATGTCGACGCCTTCCTTGAACGCCTCGATGAGGTTCTCGTCGCCGGAAAGGTGGGCCATGACGACGAGCTCGATCTGCGAATAGTCGGCCGAGATCAGCTTGCAACCGGGCGCTGCGGTGAAGGCCGCGCGGATCCTGCGGCCCTCCTCGTCGCGGATGGGAATGTTCTGGAGGTTGGGATCCTTGCTCGAGAGGCGGCCCGTGGCGGCTCCCGTCTGGATGTAGGTCGTGTGGACTCTGCCCGACTTCTCGGCGAGATCGGCCAACGTGTCGACATAGGTGTTCTTGAGCTTGGCCAGCGTGCGCTGCCGCAGGATCAGCTCGGGCACCGGATCGAGGGGCGCGAGCTCCTCGAGCACCGAGGTGTCGGTGGAATAGCCGGTCTTGGTGCGCTTCTGCGCGGGGAGCTTGCGCTCGGTGAAGAGCACCTCCTGGAGCTGCTTGGTGGAGGCAAGGTTGAACTCGTGGCCGACCAGGGCCCAGACCTGCTTTTCGATATCGGCCAACGCGGCCTCGAGCTCGACGCCGTAGGCGCGCAGCTCGCCCGAGTTGACGACGATGCCCTTCTCCTCCATGCCGGCGAGCACGGGCACCAGGGGCATCTCGAGTCCGGTGAAAATGCCGTCGAGACCCTGGCGGACGAGCTCGTCCTTGAGGTAGAGGTAGAGCCTGAACGTGAAGTCGGCGTCCTCGGCCGCATAACGCGTCGCGGTCTCGATCGGCACCGAGTCGAAAGTCTTGCCCTTCTCCACGATGGACTCGAAGGTGATTCCGGAGAGTCCGAGCATCCTCTCGGAGAGGCTTTCGAGCGAGAACGAGTTCGACTCGGCGTCGAGGATCCACGCGGCGATCATGGTGTCGAAGAGCCTGTTCTTGACGGTGAGGCCTATTCCGCGCATGACGTGCAGGTCGTACTTGATGTTGTGGCCGACGATGAGCGCCTGCGACGCGAAGAGCCTGCCGAGCTGACGTTGCGCGGCCTCGAGGGGGAGCGCCGCCGCGTCGGGCGATCGTATCGGCACGTAGAAGGATTCGCCCGGGGCCTTTGAGAGCGAGAATCCGACGATGCGCGCGCTCAGGGAGTCGAGGCTGTCGGTCTCGGTGTCGAAGGCGGCCGCGCCCGCGGCGATGCAGGCGTCGACGAGGGAGGCGAGGGCCTCCTCCGACGCGACGCAGGCGTAGGAGGTCTCGACGGCGGGCAGCCTCTCGGGCTCGGGCGCCGTCGCAACGGCGTCCGGCGCGGCCCCGGGCGCCGGCGCGTCGCTTGTTTCCGCGGCTGTCTCGTCCTCGGCCTCGTCGAAGAGGCCCG
>MTLD01005561.1_pt1 | contig 10567 bp, 11 predicted proteins | sample 1982471 | NCBI WGS metagenome assembly MTLD01 (sample SAMN05712604, study PRJNA340218) | biofilm metagenome | isolation source: sample SPM anode biofilm adapted to -50 mV | place: USA | collected 2012-02-03
ACTTCCATAATAATCGGCAGAATCATCGGCCGCCGCCGCGTCCGCTCGTAGAGGAACTTGCTGAGGGCGTCGCGGACGCCGCTCTTGATGGTCGACCATTCCGTGACACTCTCGGTCTCGAACTTCTCCAGCGACTGCTTCACCTTTTCGCGGGCATCGTCCATCAACTTCTCGGACTCGCGCACATACACGAACCCGCGGGAAACGATGTCGGGGCCTGCCACCACGCAGCCGCGCTGCTTATCCATAGTGACGACCACGATGAGGATGCCGTCCTGGGAAAGCTGCCGCCGGTCGCGGAGGACGATGTTGCCCACATCCCCCACCCCGAGGCCGTCCACCAGAACCTTGCCGGCGGTCACCTTGCCGGTCACCGCCCCCTTGTCCGCCGTGAACTCCAGCACCTGGCCATTTTCGGCCACGAAAATGCGGTCCCGCGACATACCGAGGTCTTGGGCGATCTTGGCATGCTTCACGAGGTGGCGGAATTCGCCGTGGACGGGGATGAAGAACTTCGGCCGCAGCAGGTTGTGCATCAGCTTCAGCTCTTCCTGACTGGCGTGGCCGGAGACATGAATGCCGTATGCGGCCTCGTAAATCACGTCCGCGCCCTGGCGCAGCAGAAAATCGATAGTGCGCGACACCATCTTCTCGTTGCCGGGGATAGGAGTCGCCGAGATGATAATCGTGTCGCCGGGCACGATATCGACCTTCTTGTGATCGGACATCGCCATGCGGCTGAGCGCCGACATCGGCTCGCCCTGGCTGCCGGTCGTCATGATGACGATCTGCGACGCCGGGTAGTTGTTCATCTCATCGATGTCGATCAGCACACCCTCGGGGGCGGTCAGATAACCGAGCTCGAGGGCAATATTGGCCACATTCACCATGCTGCGGCCGAGGATGGCCACCTTGCGCTTGAACTTGCAGGCCGTGTCGATCGCTTGCTGGATGCGGTGGACGTTGGAAGAGAATGTGGCGATGATTATGCGGTCGCGGGCCTTGCGGAAGGCATCGTCGAACGTAGCGCCCACCATCCGCTCGCTGGCCGTGTAGCCTGGCCGCTCGGCGTTCGTGCTGTCGGCCAGCATGACCAGGACGCCCTGGTCGCCCAGCTCCGCGAAACGGTGGAAGTCGGTCACCCGGCCGTCGACCGGCGTCTGGTCGATTTTGAAGTCGCCCGTGTGGACGACGGTGCCAACCGGCGTTTTGATCGACAGGCCCACGGCATCGGGGATACTGTGGCTGACCTTGATGAAGCCGACCTTGAAGCAGCCGACCTGGATCTGGTCGCCGGGCTTTACGGCGTTCAGCATGCTGTTGGATACGCCGTTTTCTTTCAGGCGGCCCTCCAGGATGCCCAGGGTCAATGGTGTGCCGTAAACGGGCAGGCTGAGCTGCTTGAGGACGTACGGCAGGGCGCCGATATGGTCCTCGTGGCCGTGGGTTAGAACGATTGCCCGGACGAGGTCGCGGTTATCGAGGAGATACGTGATATCCGGGATAACCAGATCGATGCCGAGCATATCATCCTCAGGGAAAGACAAACCGGCGTCGATCACCAGAATATCGTTGCCGTAACGGACGGCCGTCATATTCTTGCCGATCTCGCCTAGACCCCCCAACGGGATGATTTGCAGTTTTCCTTTTGACAAAAAAAGATACACCTCCGAGCCGGCCGGAGCCGGCGTTCAAAATAGTTATGGGATTAGCCGCTCAATCTCGGTACAAAAAAAAGAAACTATACGACCGCTCCGTCCACTTCTAATCTATTATAACCAATTTTAATCTTTTAAGCAAGGGCAAGTGCGGAACACTACGTCATTACCGTTATTATGCGCAGATAGCGGTCAGCAATACCTTGCGGCCGCCAAGCAAAAAGCCCGCTCGGCTGGGCGAGCGGGCTTCGTTCGTATCCTTACAATACTTTACAATACTTTGAGATCCTTCATGACCTTGCTGAGCTGTTCGGTCTCGGACGCGGTCGCGGCGATGAGCGGCTGACGGAGCGGGCCGCAGTTCAGGCCGGCCAGGTTGCAGGCCGTCTTGATCGGGATCGGGTTGGTCGTCACGAAGATAACCTTGAAGAACGGCATCAGCTCGAGGTGAATGTCGCGGGCTGTGGCGACGTCGCCGGCGAAATAGGCGGCGATCATCTCCTGCATGCGGTTGCCGACGATGTGGGCCGCCACGCTGACGATGCCGATGCCGCCGACCGACAGGATGGGCAGCGTCAGGCTGTCGTCGCCGCTGTAGACCATGAAATCCTTGGGGGCCATGCGGACGATCTCCGACACCTGATCGAGATTGCCGCTCGACTCCTTGACAGCCACGATATTCTTGACCTGCGCCAGGCGGGCGATGGTCGCCGGGGCGATATTCGACGCCGTGCGGCCGGGCACGTTGTAGACGATGATCGGCAGGCTGGTGCTGTCGGCGATCGCCTTGAAGTGCTGGTAGAAGCCTTCCTGCGGCGGCTTGTTGTAGTAGGGGCCGACGAGCAGCGAGCCGTGGACGCCGAGCTTCTCAGCTTCCTGGGTCAGGGCGATCGAAGCGCGTGTGTCGTTCGAGCCGGTGCCGGCGATGACCGTGGCCTTGTCGCCGACCGCGTCGAGCACGGCCGTAAACAGCTTGAGCTTTTCCTCCTTAGACATCGTGGCCGCTTCGCCGGTGCTGCCGGATACGACGAGGCCGTCCGAACCGTTGGCCACGAGGTGTTTGGCGAGATTGGCCGCTCCCTGGTAATTGACGCTCAGGTCATCGTTGAACGGGGTCACCATCGCGGTGAGAATGCGACCGAAAGTTTTCATGTTGTCCTCTCCCTTCACGGTTAAATCCCGGCTTCGCCGCACCCGGCGAAAGCCAATCATCTATAGGTCCCTTCCTCAATCGGCAAGGGCGAATTTTTCGTGGAGAGCCTTGACCGCCTGTTCCACGTCCACCTTCTGGACCAGCACGGAGATCGACGTATGCGAATCGACCGTCTGCAGGATGGGGATATTGTGCTCAGACAGCGCTTCCACGAAATTCGCCATCACGCCGGGCACTTCGTGGATGCCCCCGCCCACCACCGACACCTTGGCGCAGTCGTGGCGGGCCTCGGCGCTGTAGCCCAGCTTCTTCAGCCTGGCGGCGGCCTTGTCGGCCACATCCTCGGGGACGGTGAACATCACCTGGCCGGGGTGGACGTTGATGAGGTCGATGCTGATCCTGTTGTCGGCCAGGGCGCGGAAGATCTTGTGGCTGTCGTTCGGGGTGGCGTCGGGGTCTAGCGCCACCCTGATCTGGACGATATTGGCCAGATAAGTGACGCCGGTGGCGATGCGGTCGGTGACGGCGTTCATCGCCGGCCCCTCCTTGCTTATATTCGTTATCAGCGTGCCGGGGGCGTCGGAGAAGGTCGACTTCACCACCATGGGGATATTCTTCTGCATGGCGATCTCCACCGCGCGCGGATGGATGACCTTCGCCCCCTGATGGGCGAGCTGGGAAACCTCGCTGTAGCTGATGATATCGAGAATCTTCGCCGTCGGCACGATACGCGGGTCGGCCGTCATGATGCCGTCGACGTCGGTATAGATCTCAACAACCTCGGCGCTCAGGGCGGCCCCGAGAGTGGCGGCCGTCGTATCGCTGCCGCCGCGGCCGAGCGTGGTGAACTCGCCGTCGGCGGTCGTGCCCTGGAAACCGCACACCACGGGTACCTTGCCCATCTTGAGCAGGTTCATGATGCGCGACGGATCGACCTTGATGATCCGCGCGTTGTTGAAATTGGCGTCGGTCGTGATGCCCGCCTGGCCGCCGGTCAACATTACCGCGTCCAGGTCGGCGGCCTGCAGCACGCCGGTCATAACCACGGCCGAGATGATCTCGCCGCAGTACATTACCTGGTCGAGCTCGCGGGAGGCGATACCGCGGTAGGCGGTCCTGGCCAAGTCGAGCAGCGTGTCGGTGGCGTACGAGTCGCCCCGCCGCCCCATCGCCGACACGACCACCACCGGGGTATAGCCCTGATCGCGGGCCTGGCTGATCTTGCCGACGACCAGCGACCGGACCTCCGGGGAGGCCACCGATGTGCCGCCGAATTTCTGGATGATGATACGCATACTTACACCTCAAATAAGATTATGGTCGATCATATACTCGGCGATCTGCAGGGCGTTGAGCGCCGCCCCTTTGCGGATCTGGTCGCCCACCACCCAAAGGTTAAGGCCGTGGGGCACCGTCTTGTCTTCGCGGATACGGCCGACGAAGACCTCGTTGCGGCCGGCCGTGAACAGCGGCATGGGGTAAATCTGCTTGGCCGGATCGTCTTCCACGATCACGCCCGGGAAAGCGGCCAGCAGTTTTTTCGCCTCGGCCGCCGACAGCGGGCCGTCCAGTTCGATATTGACCGACTCGGAATGGCTGCGGTAGACGGGGACGCGGACGGTCGTGGCCGTAACGGCGATGTTGGCGTCGCCCATTATCTTCTGGGTCTCGTTGACCATCTTAACTTCTTCCTTGGTGTAGCCGTCCTCCAGGAAGACGTCGATATGCGGCAGCAGGTTGAAGGCGATCTGATAGTGAACGGGCAGGCCGGCGCTCGGCAGGATGTTGGCCTCGACCGGCTGGCCGGCGGCGATGGCCTTCACCTGGTTCGTCAGCTCGTCGATAGCCTCCTTGCCCGCCCCCGACACCGCCTGGAACGTCGATACGACCACCCGCTTGATTTTCACCGCGTCATAAATCGGCTTGAGGGCCATGACCATGATGATCGTCGAGCAGTTCGGGTTGGCGATTATCCCCTTGTGGCTCTTGATCGCCTCCGGGTTGATCTCCGGCACGATCAGCGGCACTTCCGGGTCCATGCGGAAAGCGCTCGAATTATCGATCACGACCGCGCCGCGCTTGACGGCTTCCGGGGCGAACGTCTTGCTGGCGGCGCCGCCGGCGAACAGGGCGATCTCCACGCCCTTGAACGAATCCGGAGTGGCTTCCTCTACCGTGTAAGTTTGCCCGAGAAACTCGATCTTCTTGCCGGCCGACCGTTCCGAGGCCAGCAGTTTCAAGTTCTGAAAAGGAAAGTTCCGCTCGGCGATGAGCTGCAGGAATTCCTGGCCGACGGCACCGGTGGCGCCGAGGATGGCCGTGTTGTACTTGCGCATGCTGGTATCCTCCATGAATGCTTAAATTATGCCATGAGATTTTCCAGGCCGTAGACCAGGCCGTCCGCGGTCAGCACCTTCTTGCAAGCCAGCAGCACGCCCGGCATGAACGACTCGCGCGAGATGGAGTCGTGGCGGATGGAGAGCGTCTGGCCGAGGCCGCCGAACAGCACCTCCTGATGGGCCATTAGGCCCGGCAGGCGGACGCTGTGCAGGCGGATGCCGGCAAGCTCGCCGCCGCGCGCGCCGGTCAGTTTCTCCACTTCGTTGGGGTGGCCCTGCTTCATCGTCCCCCGCTTGGCGGCGATGATCTCGGCCGTGCGGATGGCCGTGCCGGACGGGGCGTCGAGCTTCTGGTCGTGATGGAGCTCGATGATCTCCACCGTGGGGAAGAACTTGGCCGCCACCTCGGCAAGCTGCATCATCAGCACGGCGCCGACCGAAAAATTGGGGGCGATGACCGCGTTGCCCCGGTACTTTTTGCACAGGCCGCGCACCTCTTCCACATCGGCGGCCGACAGGCCGGTGGTACCGACGACCGGGCAGACGCCGCTGGCGACCGCCATGCGGATGTTGCCCATCACCGCACTGGGAGCCGTGAAGTCTACCATCACCTGGGGTTTGGTCTCGGCGATTACCGTCGCCAGGTCGTTGCCGACGACCACGCCGATCTTCCCAACCCCGATCAATTCGCCCACATCGTCGAAATCGGATTTGACGTCCACGGCGCCGACGACGCTGAGCTGTTCGTCCTTATGTACGGCTTTGAGTACTTCGCGACCCATCTTGCCGTACGCGCCGCATACCATTACTCTTATCATTGTCTCTCACCTCCCGAAAAATATGAGCAGCCGGCGAGCGTATCTCACCGGCTGCCTGTTTGTACGGCAGCGTCGAAGGAAAAGGAAAAACGAGCACGTCTTTCCCGTCTCCTAGAAGAGATAGCGCTCCACCGAAGCGTAGCTTCGGCGACAGTCTTGCACCTGTTCGATGCAAGCCCAGTGGAAACCGCATGGTGGCACCTTCCACTTCGGCGGACAACCCTTTTCTTCCAGATCATCGACACCACTCTCACTGAAAGTACTCCTGTTGCCCGCGCCTCTAACTCCCTGCGCAGGATTTTATTTATTTTACGTACATTGTATAATAATGGTTCCGCCAATGTCAACATTTTTCGCAGAAAACTTTCCGGTCACCGGGCCTGTCGCCCGTCGTCAGCTGCCCTTCTGCTGGCGACTCGTGCTGTGGCTCTCTACATTTTTGGCGCCATTCTGCCGCAGAATCTGGGCGGCCTGGTTGACCTTCTGGCCGGTGGTGCTGACGACCGCCAGCACGCCGCCCTGAGCCACCTCCTGCTCGTAGCGGTGGCTGACATCGGCCGGGATGCCCNNGTCGATCAGCCCGCCCGCCACCCCGCCGGCCACGGCCCCGCCGAGGGCGGCCGCGATCGGTCCGGCGGCGATGATCGGTCCGATGCCGGGAATAGCCAAAGCGCCGGCGCCGAGGATGAGGCCGCCGATGCCGCCGAGCGTCCCGCCGGTCAACGCACCGTCGGTGATGTCATCCTCTTCGTACTGTCCGCTTTGGCCGCCCTTCTTGGCGACGATGCTGATCTCCTCGTTTGTGAAGCCCTGCTGGCGGAGCGCGTTGATGGCCTGCTCGGCCGAGCGCTTATCGGCAAATACGCCGATGACCGCCTGATTGCCCTGGCTGGCGCCCCCCTGCTGCGAGCTCGCCATCTGGCCGGCCTGTTGGCCGCTTTGCTGGCCGCTGCCGGTCATCATGCTGCTGGTATAGCCGCTGAGGACGGACTGGTTGGAAGCTTGTCCCTGGGTTTGGCTGCCGGTCTGGTTGCTGGTTCGGTTGGGCATTGTTCCGACTCCTCCTAACATTAAATGACATTACTGGACATTCAATGTTAGTCTGTCCCGTAACACAGCCGCTATTCAGTTTCCGTCGTCTTCGCCGCGGCCGAAGACCGGATACATCCGCTCGTAGGCGTTGTTGAGATCGACAATAACCACCTCGTCGCCGATGCGGCGGATGGTCTGCCACGGCACCGTCTGGGTGCGATCCCCGCCCATCAGCGCCGTGAGCACACCCCTTTTCGGCAGCAGCAGGGCGTTGATCCGCCCCGAACGCGCGTCAAACAGCAGGTCGCAGTCCTCGATATACCCGAGTCGCGCCCCGTCGCCGAGATTGATAACTTCCTTGCCCGTGAAATCGCTGAGCCGCATGGCCGTCACCTACCTATGGAAAATTTTGCAGACAACGCGCGTGAATACGGGCTGGACGATCGCCAGGACGATGGCCGTGACCGCCAGCGGGTCGACGCCGACGGTCATCAGCGTCACCTTGTCCGGCATATCAAGTTTCAAAAAAGACGTCAGGGCCACGATGGCCAGGTACACCCCGCCGGCCGTGGCGACAAGCTCCTGAACCGCCAGCGCCACCGGCGACGACTTCGTCTCGATGCCGACGACGCTGTCACGGTAGGAGCGCACCCGCAGCCACAGCGACAGGCCGATGAGGACGAGGAAAACGAGCAAAAGGCCGACAACCATGTCCATCCCTCCTGCCAACTCTTACCACATGGATATGCGTGCCGGCGGTCGAATATGCCCCCGGCCCGGCGGCCGGCGCCGATAAAAACTTTTATGCCCCTCCGGCTCCTCGTCGGAAGGAATCTGCGCCGGTTATAAGAATATTACAACTAAAAAACAGGAGAGAGGGTGTTGGGATATGTTCGTCAAACACGAGGTCGGCTACGCCACCAAACGGGGTGGCCAGCTACAGCTCATCGACGACAAAGGCAGCGAGGTGCTCGTCTACTTCGACTTCGCCAAGGACGCGGACGGCACAGTCACCGGCATCAAGCCGAAGACCAAAAACCAGTCCGAGCTCGACTATCTCGACGCCAACATGATGGCCATCCTCGAACAAGTGAAGGCCAAATAACTGCCAGTGAGGCTGCCGCGTGCAGCCTCTTCTCGAATCACCACGGAGGATAATCCATGATAAAAACCGCCATCATAACCGTGCTGCTGCTGGCGGCTTCCGCCCTTCCCGCCGCCGCCGCCGACCTCCGCCAGCTCGCCGGCGCCGGACAATACGGCGAATATCGCCTCGTCGAAGACGCCCGCGGGCACCTGTGGACACGCGACGAATGGCAGGGCCGCCCGGACGGACCACCGGCGAAAGCCTTCGGACACCCGACGACGGTCGCCGGCCGGCCAGCGACCGCCTGGGTCGAATACGACCGCGACACCGCCCGCCGGGTCACCGTCATTCTCGACCGACCGCTCGCCCTCCGCGACTTCGGGCGCTGCTTCCCGGTCCTGGGCGGCAGCGAGCTGTACGTCATCCGCGGCTACCCGCGCGACGGGCTGGCGGTCGTCATCCCCGCCGCCGACGGCTACCTGCTCGCCACCTTCATCCTCGACGCCAAATACGGCGACACCAGGCCCAACACCCACTCCCTCGTCAAAGCATTCACGCTCGCCCGGCTGACGGCGGCGGAAAAGGGGCGACTGCCCGTGTCCGACAAAGACTTGCCTCCCGAGACCCGCGACGGCTCCTGGCGCAAAGTCGAGAACTTCCTGCAGCCCGGCCTGCATTTCTCCGAGCCGCTCATCGCCCGCCGCCGCACCGATATGCTCGTCATCCACCACACCAAGATACCCGGCATGACCGTGGAATCCATCCACGACCTCCATCTGCGCAACGGCTGGGCCGGTATCGGCTACCACAAAGTCGTCCTTCCCGACGGCTCCGTCGCCGATGGCCGCCCCGAATATGCGGTCGGCGCTCATGCCAAGGGCGTCAACAGCCACAGCGTCGGCATCACCGTCGTCGGCGACTTCGACGTCAGCCTCCCCTCTCCGGCCCAGATGGCCGCCCTCGTCGCCCTCACCGCCGACCTGGTCGGCAAGTACTACGTGGACGCCTCCCGCGTCGTCGGCCACCGCGACGTCTACCAAGACACCACCTGCCCCGGCCGGATGTTCCCGTGGGCCGAATTCAAACGCGCCCTCCAGGCCAAGCTACCGCCCGCCGGCAAATAAACCCCTTCGCTGGAAGGAAGTGCCAGCAAGACGGCGAATACAAACTCTGCCGGCCAGGCGTTGGCAGAGTTTGTTTCAAGGAGGATTCCCCATGGTTTCCGTCCGTTTTCCCCGTACCTGCCGCTTGTCGGCCGCCGTCGTCCTGGCCGCCTGCCTGCTCATATCCGCCACCGCCTTCGCCGCCCCCGGCCTGACGAAAATCGCCGACAGCGTCTACGCCTACGCCGGCGTCACAAACATGTCGCCGGCCAACAGCTTCGGCGCCAACGCCGGCGTCATCGTCGGCGCCGACGGCATCCTCGTCGTCGACACCCTCGTCTCCGCCAAGGAAGCCGACCGGCTGCTCAAAGACATCCGCGCCGTCTCCTCCCGGCCGGTCAGATTCGCCGTAAACACCCACTGGCATCTCGACCATGCCTTCGGCAACTGCCGGTTCGCCGAACGCGGCGCCGCCATCATCGCCCACGACAGCGAGAAGGACAAACTGAAACTCTTCGGCCCCGCGACCCTAACCAAGCCGCAGGCTTACGGCATGACCGCCGACGCCTTCGCCGGCACGACCATCGCCGCCCCGACCATAACCTTCACCGACCGCCTGGCCATCGACCTCGGCGGCCAACAGGTCGAACTCATTTACATCGCCCCCTCCCACTCCGCCGGCAGCATCCTCGTCTACCTGCCCGCGAAAAAGATCCTCTTCACCGGCGACATCCTTTTCACCGGCTACCACGCCTTCGCCGGCGAAGGCGACATCGACGCCTGGCAGCGCGTCCTCGACTGCATCCTCGCCATGGATGTCGACGTCATCGTCCCCGGCCACGGCCCCCTGTCCACAAAACAGGATATCGCCGCCATGAAGGAATACCTCGCCATCCTCGACGCCAAGGCCAAAGAACTGTGCGCCGCCTCCAGCGACGTCAACCACATCGTCGCCGAACTTCTCAAAGCCCTGCCGCCGCGGGCCGAAGGCGCCCATCTCCTCCAGGGCAATATCATCTACAAGTATCTCAACAAAAACTGAGGTGACAAATATGATTAGCGTATGCGGCGTCAACTGCAAAGCCTGCCCCCATCTGAATCAGGATTGTTCCGGCTGCGACGCCTTGGCGGGCAAGGTATACTGGGCGCAGTACATCGGCGCCGACGTTTGCCCCATTTACCAGTGCGTTAAGGATAATGGCCATCACCATTGCGGCGATTGCCCGCGGGTTCCCTGCGACACCTGGACGAACCTGAAAGACCCTGCCTGGAGCGACGAGGAACACGCACAATCCATTCGCGACCGCCTCGCCACCCTGAAATCGCAAAAATAAACGCCCAAAACAAAAACAGGCCAAATAGTGGACTGAACCCCGA
>MTLD01002548.1_pt1 | contig 10552 bp, 5 predicted proteins | sample 1982471 | NCBI WGS metagenome assembly MTLD01 (sample SAMN05712604, study PRJNA340218) | biofilm metagenome | isolation source: sample SPM anode biofilm adapted to -50 mV | place: USA | collected 2012-02-03
AGCGGGTGTCGGTGACGATTCGCCCGCCGGCGGCAGACTGGGTCTGGGTCTGTCGGGTTCGCAAGAGAGAGTCGAGCAGCGCGGTGCTGGTTTGGTAGCTGGTCCCGGTGGGCAGCAGGGTCTTGGTGGTGACGGTGCTGGGGGCGGTGTTGCTGATGGTGTAGTCGTAGGTGGTTGAGGCGGTCTGGGTGGCCTTGTCCCGTCCGGGTTGCCAGACTGCGGTGATCCGTCCGAGCGCGTCCAGGGTGGCTTCGGTGGTCTGCCCGCCGGGCTGGACGGTTTTGACCGGTGACCCCCGACGAGTCTCGTAGGTGGTGGTGGTGGACAGGGGTGTGCCGCTACCTGCGCCGTCGGGGTCGGCGGTGGTGGTTGTGCTGGAGGACAGCAAGCCGCCCGTGGTGTGGGTGTAGCTCGTGGTGGTCTGGTTGCCCAGGGCGTCGGTGACCGAAGTGGCGCGTCCCCACTGGTCGTAGCCGGTTTGGGCGGTCACGGTCCAGGACCGGTTGGTGCCGGAGCCGGTGAGTTGTTCGAGCTTGGTCTCCAGGCCGGGTGCGGTGATGGGGTCAGTGTTGCTGGTGGTGCCGTAGTAGTGGCGGGACGCCGAGATCACTTGGCCCAGGTCGAGGCTGGTCGCGCACAGTTTGGCATCGTGGTCGTCTCGACAATCCGGTCGATTGGGCCGGTGTCGGTGTTGCTGGGGGTGCCGTAGCTGGTTCTGGTGCAGGTCTCGTCGCCGGTGACGGCGGTGTCGCCCTCGGACTCGGTGAGAGTGGGCTGGCCGTGGCTGTCCCACTCCAACGTCGCGTCGATGCCGGTGCGGGTGCCGCCGGAGCTGAGCTTCTGCCGGGTGACCGACTTGGTGACGGCGACCTGGCGGGAGGTGAGCCGCCCGTCGGTTCCGATCGTGGTCGTGTGCGGGTCCATGATCGCGCCACTGTCCTCAGACCCGCCGACCGCGGTCAGGGTGCGCGTCTCACGGACCATGCCTGCGAACCAGTCCTCGTCAGGCCAGGTGGTGCCGGTGGAGTCGGTGACGTTGACGGTCTTGGTGCCTCCCGATGCGGAGGCCCGATCGCCGTTCATGCCTCGGAAGTAGGTCTCCTCGGTGACGCCCTTGGTGTCGCCGCTGCCGGAAACGGTGGTGACCGTGCCGTAGCCGCGCCACTCGCCCCAGGTGCGGTACTTCTTGCGCACCATCGGGGAGTCGTTGTACCGCCACGCCCCGCCGCCTGAGTAGGTGTAGGTCGTGACTTGATCAGGAGAGATGTCGAGGTCGAGGCTGTCGAAGTTGAGGTCGCCCTGGGCGACCAGATCGCGGTCGGTAACCGAGGTGACGACGTACTTGTTGAACCACTGCAGGGTTGGGCTCGCCGTGCCGGAGGAGTACCACACCGGCATGCAGCGGGTGGTGTTGTCGGGAATGTCGGCCTCGGAAGGTACATCGGAGGAGGTGCACTCGGGATGGGAGTACTCCACGATCGTCTGCGCGCCCGTTTCGGAGGTCACCACGGCCATGCGGGGCTTCTCCAGGGCCACACCGCCCGAGCCCTTGATCCTGGAGTCCAGCATGATCGGGGTGAGCGTGACAGTGGGCAGCGCGATGGCGGTGCCGGCCTGGCCGGTGTGGGTGATCGTCGACAGCCACAGCGACGGCACGGCCGCGCCGTCGGCGGGTTCGGGGAACGACTTGCCAAGCGTCCAGCTGTCGACCGCCTGCCACGCGGTCCCGGCCGCGTTGCGGGTCCAGGTGTCGATCTGGGCGAGGCGTTTGCGGGTGAAGAACGTCGGGGAGTACTTCTGGTCGGGGCAGTAGTCGCTCTGGCAGTAGGCGTCCATCGGCACGTCCGGCCACGCCTTCGCGGTCGTGCTCTTCGGCACGGCAGTGAGGCAGTTCGCGACGATCGAGGTGTCGCAGCGCTCCTCGACGGTGAAGGTCACTTTCGCCGGGGAGTCGTCCACGGTCTCCGATCCCTGGCGTTCGCCGTACTGGATCTTGGACAGGTACCCACCCCGCTCATAGGTGGTCGACGTACCAAGGTTCTTCTTGTACTTGTTCTGCTCCTTGACGTAGTAGTAGGTCGCCGTGCTGCCACTCGGGGACACGATGTAGTCGAGGTTCCACCTCCATGGGCGCGAGGTGAAGCTGCTGCCGAAGCTGGAGTTGTAGCCGGGCTCACCAGAATGATTCGCCGCGACCGGCACCTTCCATACCGAGTTGGTCGCGGCGGCGCCGGAGTTGTCAGCCTTGCCCTTGCCGAAGTAGTACTGGGTGCCGTCCGGAGTGGTGACCCGCCAGTACTCGTTGTTGCTGGAAGTGGTGCCGATCTTCGTGATCCGGGTTCCGTCGTCCTTCTCCAGACGCCAGTTCGCGGTGTTGGCGTCACGGACGAGTTCGCCCGCGTGCCCGTCCATGGACAGGAACGCGTTGTCCCACTTCTGGTTGTTGGTCTTCTTCGAATCGGTGTCCCAACACAGGTCGACGGCGTTGCTCGAACTGTTCGTACCGCCGGAGCGATCGTCGTAGCAGTTGGCGTACTTCCGCTCGATGTAGGAGTTCGCCAGTTCGAACCCCTCACCCACCCAGGACGCCTGATTGTTGGTGCTCGAGACCCCGCCGTCAGTGCCGCCAGATGAGTAGCTGAGCGAAAGGTCAGGAACGAGGGCGCCGGGCACGGCCGGGGCGTTGAGCGGATAGGACCAGGTGAATTCCCCCGATGAGCCACCCGCCGCCCAGGTGGAGGACGACTTGAGGGAGGTGGCCGAGTAGTCACCCTGGTCGCTCGAGGCCGCGGCCGCAGCGGCAAGCACGACCGTGGCCAGCGCCGTGGCGGTCACCGCGCTCTCGGTGCCGCTGCTCGTCGCGGTGGGTTCGGTTGACGGCTCGGTGGTGGTAGTCGGGGTGGCTGACGCGGTCGAGGCCGGGGTCTGTCTCGCTGTCGCCGTGGGTTCTGTCGTTGGCTGTGGTTCGTCGGCACCCGGGGTGTCGGCCTCGGCAGCGCTGGGGTCGATTGTGGCAGTGAGAGTCTGGCTTGTCTCGTCGTTACTGGATCCCAGGTCGGTGCGTTGCTGGCATTCGGGCACGTCCGGGGTGGTCAGTGCGCAGGCCGGCAACATCACCAGCCGCAGCCGACTCGCGTACCCGGCACCGCCTGCGGCGGCGAAGGAGGAGTAGTCAAGGGAAACGGTGGTCTTCGCGTCGGACGGGGCACCAAGGACGGCGACAACTCCCGGGCCGACCAGATTCTCACTCGACTCACGATCCAGAACGCGCACCGTCGCTGAGGCCGCCTTGCTCGTGCCAGCCGCGGAGATCCGGAAGGGTGTCTGCCCGGCCCGGACCAACTCGCCGCGCGTGTCGTGGGTGAGGTCGACAGTCACCTCCTCCGCCGCCGGCCACTCCACCGCGGCCGGAGTGAACTTCGCCGACTTCTTGACCCGGGCCGTCGCTTTGCCCGCGGCTGCAACGTCGACGCTGTCGACCTGCTGGACCTTCGCCTTCCATCCTGCGGCCATCGCCGGCGGCGCAGGCCACTGTTGAAGGGTGATCGCCAGTGGCACGGCGATTGCGAGGGAGACGGCGCGACGCCACACGATGGACATGACGAACCTCAGATCCGAAGCTTGGTGGGGGTGGGTAGGTGGGGATGGGTATGGCCTACAGGAGTCACCAGGAGAAGGTGCGCGCCGGTTCCGGGGAATCGAGTTGGAAGTCACCCGTGGAGTGGCTGTCTTGTGCCGCAATGCTCACCTGCGCCGAACCCGCGGGGAAGGGACCTACGCTCAGCAGGCCGTCTTGCGGGGCCGGGCTACATGTCCGGGCCGGATCGCCGTCAGTGATGATCTCCACGCAGTACCCGACCACGTCGGAGTCCGCTTGGTTCGGTGAGACGGCGATCTGGAGGACCCGACCGTACGGTAGCGCTGGTGCGCCCTCCCAGCCCTCGGGGATCACCCACGACCACTGCGGTTTGCCTGGCGCCAGGTCGACCTGGAACGCGAAGTCTGTATGGGTGGTCGAGTACAGGCCGGTGTCGAGGTTGTAGCCGCGCACCCTTGCGATGTAGTCGCCGTCGGAGAGGCCCGTGACGGGGATCCGGACGTCGCCACTCGCCGGGACGGACTGCGTGCTCAGCCCGGCCGCCTGCACCACATCGAGGCTGGTGCCCTCACCATGCTTGAGCAGAGTGAGCTCGGCCTTCATGCACGCCGTGGTGGTGCGGCACTCGTAGCTGCCCGCCAGACTGACCTTCACCTTCAAAGCTGGGTCGGCCTGATTTGTGACAATCGTGGGGTCCGTCTCGACGGCATCGACGATCGAGAAGCTGGTCGGAGCGGGCGGCTCGGGTTCATAGTCCAGAACCAGGTCTGGGGAACTGGAGGTGTTGGCGTACTCGCGCCAGCCATTCCGGTCGGTCTCATCGGCCGAACTGATCCTCAAGGTCACGGTGGTCCTGGTCGAGTAGTCCGTCCGCTCCTTCTGCAGCATCGAGGTCACGTTCCACTTCTGCAAGTACGAGCCGCAGTTCTGACCCACGGCGTAGTCGTTGCTGGAATACAGGCTGCCCGAGTGAAGGCTGGGCTGGTCACTCCAGGAAACATCGCCGCTGATCACCGTCGATGGCTGTACCCGCACCGCCGGCCCGAAGTCGTTGTCCGAGCAACTCGACTGCGGAGAGTACGTCTGCTTGTACTTGAAGGTTGCGCCCGCGATCTGTGCTGGCCTCACGATCGAGTCGTCATCGTTCAGCGGCCACTTGAACTGATAGAACATCCGCGACTTGTAGTACGGAGACGTCCAGCCGTTGTAACCCAGCTTCGCCGTCGACCCGATATCCGAGTCGTACTTGTGGAAGGTCTGCGTAACGCGCAGAGCGTGAGTCTCGTCCAGCGACAACGACGGGTCGATCACTACAGGGAACACCGTGTCCGGATCCTGCAGCATTTCTGTCGCAGGCGAGAGCGTCGCGGTGGTATCCGCACCGGTCGTTGCGACCTCGGCGTCCAGTGGAACCACCGCCGAACCCTCGGCAGGCTCGATCAACTCCGAAGTCCCCGCATCCGCCGGCTGTCCGGCCGAGTCCCACGCGTAGGCCTTCGGCAACACGAACCGATCCTCGCCCGCGGCATCCGCGAAAGTGATGTCGCCGTTGTCCTGGGTGGTGGCCTCCAACCCCTCCGCGGTCGCGGTCACCGGAACCGACTGAACCAGCGGATCCTGCGCGGCTTCGGCGGTCTTCACCACGACGAAGGTCTCGACGCCGTCGACCGCCGCACGGACCACCAGGTCCACCCCGGGTGCGACATCGGAATACGTCGCCACCTCGCCCTCAACGCTCGGAGCCGGTAGGTCCGTAGGCCAGTCGAACCCCACCTGTGCCGAACCATCGGCGAGGGTGGCCACCGCGCCGTCGCCGCCTCCGGACACAGCGAGATCAACCGCGGCCGCCTCCGGGCGCCACAAGCCATCCCCACCCCGCGCCAGCGTGGCGGAAGGCTCCCGCCAGCCACCCGACCCGTCCTCGACCCGCGCGATCCCGGCAGAAAGATGCGCCGTCATCAGACCGGACTCAGGATCCGCCGTCACCAACGTGTGCTCATCAGTCAACGCAGAAGCCACCACAGACTCACCAGTCAGCCTCGCCTGTGCCATCGCCTCGGCGGCACCCATCAGGGGGGATGGACCGATGGGCTCTGCAGCGCTGGGTGCGACTGCACCGAGCAGAGCTCCGGCGAGAACGAGGCACGTGCAGCTCGCGACCATGCGGGTCCGAACGGGCATTGCGAACACTCCTTGACGTGCGTACGGGTGGGGGGTGGAAGTAGCTACCAACATCGAGGGTCTACGACCGATCACTCTCGCGCTCAGACACAGCCGGGCCAGTAGGGAAAGAGGTCGCAGAAGTCGGCGTTGGTGTCGGGAGCGGGTGCTGCGCCGAGCAATACGGAACTGATAGCAAGGATCGCCGCGAGTTGGGCGACAACAAGTCGCCGAGGGGGTCGGCGGCGGGGGGCTGTAGACATGCCGCGACGATTGCACGTCGCCAAGGCCCCCATGCTCGATCCGACACCGAATGCCCGATCGGACCACAGCACCGCCGCCCACTGCCCGATCAGTCAGAATCTGTGTTCGGGACTTGCCCAGTAGGGCGCAAGTTGGCGGTTGGGCCGCGGAGGAGGTTTCATACCGCTATGAGTGCTCGCAGTGTCGGAAGGCTCTACGACGGCGGCACGATCGAGGTCGGTTTGGCCGTTGTCGTGGCGGGCCTGAGTCTGCTGCTGGGATTCCATGCCGGCGAGCCGCCGATTGCCTTCGCGCTCGATCTTGCGGCGTGCGCGGCGGCTGCGCTCACCGTGCGGTGTCGGCGGGGGGGGCGCAGTGTTCCTCGGATTAGTGCTCGCACTGTACATCGTGGCCCCCAAGGAATGGGCGTCGATGGGCCAGTATGCCGCGCTGATTCCGATCCTCGGCAGCGGCATGCGCGGTCAACGTCGCGCGAGATTGCGTATGAGCATCGCCTACCTCGCCATCCTTGCGGCGGTCCAGATCCGGGATTACGGCCCGGGCGAGCAGTCAGCGCTGGCCGCGTTGGTCTGGGCCACACTGATTGCGGTGCTCTGGCTGATCGGGAGCGCCTTCGTGGCCTTCAGGAAAGCCCAGGCCGACCTCCATGCCGCCGCGCTGGTCCAGGAACGCCTCAGCCTCGCCCGCGACCTCCACGACAACCTCACCCGCAGCCTCGTGCGGCTGTCCCTGCGTGCCCGGGAAGCCGCCGCCGCCCGTGATCTGACAGCTCTCGAGCCCCTCGCCAACGACATCGCCGGCGCCACCGCGGAGGTCCGCTGGATCCTAGCCACACTCCGCGACCCCGGCACGACGCCGGCCCGCCATGAACACAACTCGCTCACGACCACACTGCAGACACTCGCCTCCGGCCTTGATTCGATCGGCCACCCCACCACGGTGACCATCGACGGCGACCTCGACCACATCCCGGCCCGCGTGCAGGAGGTGTGCATCGATGTCGCGCAGGAGGCCGCGATGAACGTCCAACGGCACGCCACGCCCAACAGCGCATGTGCCATCATCGCCAGCTGCGACGCGAAGTCGATCGACTTCGCCATCATCAACGAAGTCGGCGAGACCCCCGCGCGCAACGAACCGCCAAGCCCCTCGATGGGACTGCTGGGCGTCGGCGAGCGCCTCTCAGCAATTGGCGGCACACTGGTCGCCAGACAGGAGGGGCACAGGTGGATAACCAGGATCTCGGCACCACTGGCGGGCCAGCACCGACTCGCGTGATCATCGTCGACGACGACCTCTTCGTCCGAACCGCCCTCGCCAGACTCTTGAGCGCCAGCAGTGCGATCGATGTCGTCGGCAGCTACGAGAGCGGTCCCGACGCGATCACCGCAGCCATCGGCGAGACCCCCGAGATTGCGCTCGTAGACATCTCGATGCCGAACATGGACGGAGTGGAGACGACCCGCCGCCTACTCGAAGCCGTTCCCGAAATCCGAGTCCTCGCCCTCACGTCGCTGGCCGATGCACGCTCCGCATCGGCCATGCTGGCCGCGGGCGCGGTCGGATTCCTGGCCAAAGATCTCCCCACGCAAGCGATGATCGACTCGATCCTGGCCGCACGGCACGGTGTGTCGATCCTTGCCGGGGTCGCCACCACGCTCATCACGACCCGACCCGACGAAGACGCTCCCCCCCTGGCCGAGATCGAGCGCCGAATACTTACCCTCGTCGTGGCAGGGAACACCAACGAGCAGATCGCCCGCCTCGTCTACCTCTCGCCATCGGCCGTCAAGCAGAACGTCTCCACCCTCATGACCAAGCTCCACGCCACGAACCGTGTCACTCTGGCCGTCCGAGCCGTGGAACTCGGAATCGAGTGACAGCGCCCTCGTCCCCTTGTCCCACCCGGGGCCGCGGACGCGCCGACGTCACTCTGCTGACGCAAGACCGAATCGGGTGTCGAGGGCAGACCGCCCGGCTTCAGTCCAACCGCTTACAGCCTCCACAACGAGGCAGATCGCCCGTGCCTGAGGCCCAGTTCCTGGGTTCGATCTGCTGCCCGTTCGGGCAGTCGCGATAGTCGTGATACACCCTCGGGTCGGTCGGATCGGTCGAATGGTACGGCTGGCACCGAATAGCCATGAGCCTTCCCTTTCAAGGTAGTTGAATAGCTAGACATTAGCCTACGACGGGCATCATCATTGCCGTTCCCAAACGGCGACAGGCGCAAGGAAGGTGGCGCGCGAAATGTACGACCCAATCGGCGATCAATTGTGCCCAACTGGGCAAGATTGTGGATGCAGGCGTGCCCGTTCGGTTGGCCTCGACCTCATTCGGCTGCCGAGAGCAGGATCGGCGCTAGCGTTACGCGCGAGACTGGGCTGCTCGGTACTCGCTGCCTGTACTGCTTGAGCGCTACTCCAGCGAGTCCCGCTCGCACCGACGGGGGGCTGCATGGCATCGAGGCGATCATCTACAAGTACCCAGCGATTGACAATCTTCCTCCTCCGCAACATTTCGGAATTCGACGACGCGCTCGACGAAGACGACCGATCCACACTCCAGATCGCCGAGCTGACGGATACCTCGGGATTGAGCGGGAGATTCTACTTCCGGAGGAACTCGGCCAATTCCCCAGGCTGGATGAAGTACGTCGAGCCGATCATAGAGGGCGGCGTCAGCGGAGTCCTCTCAGCGTCCCCCTCCGGCCTTCTTGTGCTCAAGGTTGACTCACACGCCTTCGCACTGACTTTCGGGTACGGACGAAGCTTCCTCGACCAGGCGAAGATTGAACGCCGATTCGGACTCAAGGTCGCCCTCAACCTCATCGACGAGAAGCAGATCCGAAGCCTGGACACCAAGCTCTTCGATGAACTGGTCGTGGCGCGGAACACTCAGACCAGCCGGACATCCGACCTACCCACGTTCGGGGTCGACGTCCTGCGAGACGTGCTGCGAGCAGTCACTGGGATCGCGGCCGAAGGCTCGGGATACCGGGCAGTGAGCGGCGCTGATGCTCTCGTCCTTGGCGTCGACAAGCCCGTCACCGATCTGCCCGCGCTTCTTCTCGACCTCTACTCCCACTACACCGCAACGAACTACCAAGCCGCCTTCGGATGGGTGGACCACCTGGCAGAGATCAGGGACCCCGCTCTCATCGACGCACTGGACGCGCAACTGGTCGACCAGCTGAAGCGATTCGACACGGCCGCAACCCACATGGCCATGCCCGAGAACCTCGAGTGGGAGGACATCGAGCACTTCCTGATCGTTCCTACCGTGCGCCAGGTCAAGTTCGATGAGCTCGACCTCGACGCGTACCTCAGCCAGCCGACAACCAAGGCAGCCGAACTAACCATCGACCAGCTGAAGCGTCGAAAGGTCTTGGTGAAGTTCCTTCGCAGCGCGGATGCAGACGCCCGATGGAGCGTGTACCAGTGCTTGGTGTCCGAGCAGAGGTACAACGGGGATTTGTACGCGCTGATCGAGGGCCGCTGGTTCTCGATCGCCGACTCGCTGGTGAGCCAGGTCGATGCCGTCGTCTCCGCGATCCCGGCAGCGACCGTCGCATTGCCACCCGGACGCGACGGTGAGACCGAAGGCGACTACAACGCACGCGCAGCGTCGGCATCGCCCGACCTCGCCCTGCTCGACCGCAGACTGGTCGCACCCGACGGCGCCACGACGAAGCTCGAGTTCTGCGACCTCATGAGCAGCGACGGCTCGCTCGTTCACGTCAAACGGAAGTCACGCTCCTCAACTCTGAGCCACCTCTTCGCCCAAGGGCATGTCTCCGCAGAGGCCCTTTCCGACGGAGCGATGCGCGACCGTGTCCGTTCGGCGATTCAGCAGGGCGCGGGAACCGCCGACGCTTCCGCATGGCTCGAACTCGTGCCACCGAGCAACCTCGCGCTGGAAAGGGACAGGATCCCGGTCACCTACGCCGTGATTGCGAACTCCTCGGCGGCGGGGGTTGAGTGGCTTCCCTTCTTCAGCAGACTCACCCTGATGCAGACCGTCCGCGACCTCAGCCGACTGGGCTTCACACACGTCGCCCTCGCCAGGATCCCGGTCGAGGATGCCCCGGCCCCGAAGCCTCAGTGCTGAGAACAACTCCAGGCACGTTCACGTCAGTTCGCCGGTCCGCGGGTCGATGGATCGCCCGGACCCTTCACCCACGAGTCGTACGTGGCGCTGGGCCGCCAGACGGTCGTCGCCAGTCTGGGGGCTTCACGAGGTGCCGTTGAGGGGGCGGACTATCAGCCGACCTAGCTGACCGTCCACCACCACCGGGCCGACCCCCACCCCGGCCCGCACCCGGCATCTCCCCTAGCCCGCGCCATGAAGTGCCGGCCGCGGCAGGCGCCCGCCGGGGCACCCCGGCCTGGCCCCGACCCGTCCGTGCCAGCCCCGTGCCACAACGAAATGGCACGGATGTGGCACGACACGCCGTTGGCAGTACATGAAATCGAACAGACCACTCGGGGTTGACTAGGGTCTTTACATGGAGCGGATGACGGGAATCGAACC
>MTLD01005107.1_pt1 | contig 10542 bp, 9 predicted proteins | sample 1982471 | NCBI WGS metagenome assembly MTLD01 (sample SAMN05712604, study PRJNA340218) | biofilm metagenome | isolation source: sample SPM anode biofilm adapted to -50 mV | place: USA | collected 2012-02-03
GGGTCTGGCGCGAGGCAGCCGTTCTCGTCCTCCTCCACGCGACGTCCGCCGGGCTCGCCTTTCCCCTGATAGAGCGCCCAAATGGCATGAGGCATCATGCCGGGCAGATAGCCTTGCCGGGCGGCGCCCTGGAGCCCGGCGAAACACCGCTCGAGGCCGCCCTCCGCGAAACCCGAGAGGAGATCGGCATTGCCGTCCCGCGCGCCGATGTCGTCGGAGCGTTGAGCGATATCAGGGCTCTCCCCTCCGGCTACATCGTTCATCCCTTCGTGGCCTTGGCAGGCGATATCGGCGAGCTCACCCTCCAGCCCGGGGAAGCCTCGGCCAGTTTCAAGGTGACGCTTGCCGACCTCTTGGACGAGCGCGCCGTCTCAACGTTTACGAGGCAGGGAGAAGGCGGAGACTGGCGGGGAATGGACATGCCAGTCCCCTGCTATCGCTTCGGCGGGAACATCGTGTGGGGGCTTACCGCCATGATACTCGCCGAACTGGCGGTCGCGATCCGCCCGGCGCTTTGGTCGGAGCGGGCCGCCTCCGAACTCATGCATTGAGCTGCTGGATCGCATCCTCTACGGAGGCCTCGAGATGCTCGCGCATCGTGTAGGCCGCTTCTCCTAGTTCGCGAGCAAGGTTCTGTCCGCGAGGGCGTGTCCGGAGGACTTCCTGAACAGGTCGACAAGTCCGCTCGGCGTCATCCCTTGTCTCTTGTCGCCCTGTAGGTCCAGCACGAGCCTGCCGGAATCCATCATGATCGTGCGATTCCCGAACTCAAGCGCCATCCCCATGTCGTGGGTTATCAGAAGCGTGGTCAAGCCGTTTTCGGTGATAATATTCCTCGTGATTTCCAGAACCTTGATCGACGTGGCCGGATCGAGGGCGGCCGTATGCTCGTCCAGAAGCAGGAGTTTGGGCCGCGCGATCGTCGCCATGAGCAGGGACGCGGCTTGCCGCTGGCCTCCGGAAAGCATGCCCATCTTCGTCTTCATGCGATTTTCCAAACCTAAGCCGAGCCCTGCGAGGAGATCGCGAAAATGGGCGGAATCGCGGCGATTCACCGCGAAGAAGGACTTGGACGCTTTTCGCGTATACGCCATCGCGAGATTCTCTTCGATGGTCATGTTGGGCGCTGTGCCTCGAAGCGGATTTTGGTAGATGCAACCGATATCGATGGCGCGCCTGAAGTCCTTTGCGAAGGTTATATCGTTGCCATCCAGCAGTATTCTGCCTCGCTCGGGAAGGAATTTGCCCAAGATGGCGTTGAAGAGGGTTGATTTCCCGGCCCCGTTCGATCCGAGTATGGTGATGAAGTCGCCTTTCCCCGCTTCCAGTGAAAAATCTTCGAGTGCGATTTTTTCGTTCGGTGTTCCTTTTTCAAAACAGACGGTGAGGTTGCTTATCGACAGCTGACTGCTCATTGCTTTCTATCCCTTCCTGCCATGAGCCTTCAAATTCCAGGCGGCGCGTTTTTCCTTGACTAGCGGCAGCGCGAGAGCCAAGGCGACGATCGACGCCGACAACAGCTTGACCATGTAGCTGGGCATGTCAACTCTATACGCTATCTGCAGGATGACTCTGTATATCTCCGATCCTGCCACCGCGGAGACGAGGCCGGCGGTGACTCCATGCCTGCCGAACAGCGCCTGGCCGATAATGACGGAAGCCAAGCCTACGACCAACATGCCGGAGCCGTTGCCAAGATCGGCGTAGCGCTGCGACTGACAGAGCATGGCGCCCGAGAGGGCTACGAAACCGTTGGCCATGATGATACCGACGCTTCTGGTCATATCGGCGTTGATGGAGGATGATCGCACCATTTCCTCGTTGTCCCCGGTGGCCCGAATCGATATTCCCCAGCGGGTCTTGAAAAAGAGCGCCAGAAAAATGACGCAAGCCGCCACGACGATCCCGGAGAGGATGACGGCAGAGAGGTCGTCGTTGGCGGTTATATGAAAGATTCTATAGATGGTTTTGCTCGCCATGGGCGCCTGGACGCCTGTTTCGTTGGTCGAAAGGCTTTGCAGGTACAGATTCGACTGGCCGCCCAAGACTATGTAATTGACAGTATACAAGCCCGTCATGGTCAGAATGCCCGAGAGGATCGGGGTTATGCGCAGTTTCGTTTGAAGCAGCGCGGTTGCCAAACCCGCCAGCATTCCGGCGATTGCTCCCGCGAGGAGGGCGAGGATTGGGTGGCCGGCGATGGTGACCGCCGCGCACGCCGTCATGCCGAACACGAAACTGCCGTCAATCGTCAGGTCGGGAGTATTGAGTATGCGAAAGGCGATGAAGACGCCCAGGGCCATGGGTGCATAGATGGTCCCCTGGCCAAGGGCGGATATGAGCAAGTCGAGGTAAGGCATGATGGTGCCTTACTTCCCAAAGTGGCTGGCGCCGCTTTTCTCCACGAGCACCGTATAGCGCTTGAGCAGTTCAGCGCTTATGGTCAGTTTGAGCCTGTCGGCGGCTTGCAGGTTGACGAACCTGGCGTAGTCGCTCAGCGTCTCATAGGGAAGGGCTGAAGGCGCGGTTCCATCCGCAACCTTGATCACGAGCGCGGCCACCTGTTTGCCGAGCTGCGCATAGTCGATGCCGATTGTCGCCAAGCCCCCGTCAGCCACCATGGAATCCGCGCCGCAATAGATGGGGACTGCCTTGGAGTAGGCCGCGTCCGTATACGCAGGCATGGCGGAGGCGATCGTGTTGTCGTTGCCTGTGTACAGGGCATCGACGCCTTTCGCGATGAGGCTGTTCACCGCCGCCTGGAGATCGGCCGGCGAGGCGATGGACGCTTCGGCGTAAGTGATCCCATTCTTGTCGCAGTAGGCTTTCGCGGTCTTGATGGTCGACACGGAGTTCGTTTCGCTGGACGTGTAGAGGAAACCGATTTTCTTGCATTTTGGCTGAAAATCGGAAATGAGCTGCACGATTTTTGCCGCGGGAATGCTGTTGGACACCCCCGTGATATTTTTGCTATCCTCCCCGGAAAGCCCCGCCGCGACAGGATCGGACACCGCCGCGAAGACAATGGGTATCTTGGTTCCGCCGAATATGTTTTTCGCGCTTTGGGCGCTTGGCGTGGCGATGGGAACGACGATGTCCACACCCTTGTTCCTAATATTCTGGAAAATCGTCGCCAGCGAGGAGGTGTCGCCGTGGGCATCCAGGGTGACTATCTCAAAGCCGCGTCCCGAAGCCTTAAGTTCGGCCACTATGGTGTCGCGTATCTGATCCAGCGATTTGTGGCTCATGGGCTGCACGATCGCTATCCTCAGCTTGGCTGGAGCTGCCTGAAGACCGATGACCGCCGAAAATGACAGTATCAGGGCGAAGATCGAAGAAACGGTGGATTTGCGTATGCTCATGATTGGCTCCTTTTCGCCGTTCGCGGCGCGATGGCGTATCCGATTGGGAATTTATTTCGATAGCTCCATATACTTGCGTATGACGTCGCATGACTCGGCGAGCTGGGCCAGCTCAATTTCCGTGAGGTCGAACTCAACGATGGTTTCGATGCCGCCTCGTCCGACACGGCAAGGTATTCCGCAGCTAACTTCCCTTTGCCCGTACTCCCCCTCCAGGGCGACCGAGAGGGGAAGAACGCGTTTCTCGTCTCTGAAGATGGAGCGGCACAGCGAGGCCAGGGCTTGGCCTATGCCGAATTCAGTGGAACCTTTTCCCTCGATGATTTCCATTCCGGAGCGGCGGGTACGCTCTAGGATTAGTGTTCGGTCAAGGGCTCCGAATGAACTGAAGGATCTCCCCCCGAGGCGGATTTGAGAGAAGGGAATCATCGAGGAATCGCCATGCTCGCCGAGGGAAAAAGCTGTGATGCTCGCTCGATCCAATCCCGTCATCTCTGACAGGATACGGACCAGCCGAGCGCTGTCCAGGAGGGTGCCCGTTCCGAAAACCCTGTTCCTAGGCAGCCCAAGCCCTCTTCTCACGTAATCGGCGACGATGTCCGCTGGATTGGTGATGGTAATGACGATGCCGCGCAGATTGAGCGGCTTTAGCTTTGCTAAAAGCCCTTTAAGCATCACGATCGAAGCGTCAAGGAGATCCAGTCTTGTCTGGCCAGGCTTCCACTGTTCTCCTATGGCGATCACGACGATATCGGCGTCGGCGCAGTCTTCATAGGTTCCCGCACGTACCGACCCGTGGGACGGAAAGCTTGAAAGAGCGTCGGAAACATCCAGGGCCTGGGCTTCCGCTTTTCGCGCGTCGATGTCAACGAGCACGATTTCGTTGCCGACATGGCAGCCAGAAAGCGACATCGCGCAATGAGATCCAACGTGGCCTGCTCCAACTATCGTGATTTTCCCTTGGTGGTCCAGATTTTTTTCAATACCCATCAAGGCTTTCCTCCAGTGTTGTCGTGCAATGATAGTAGAATGTTTCTATCTGTAGATACATCGCTGTAATTGACTATAGCTGGCAACAAATGACGCGTCAAGAGGAGAAAGCGTGAAAAAACAAGCGCGATTGAATTTCTTGGAGAGGAGCGCGGCTGCGGGACTGGTCGGGATTCAATATATACCTGCGATGGCATGCCCAAGCGCGAGTTTCACCGGGCGGCTTGGGCATCATGGGCGGCGAGGCAAAAAAAATGGCGCCCCGAAGGGCGCCGCAGGAAATCAAGTTATGGAACGGCTTAGTAGTCCATGCCGCCCATTCCTCGCCGATCGCTTCGCGCTCGGCGCCGCGCAAGCCTCCGCGCGGCTTGCGCGATCATCCGGAACGGCATAGGCAGGGCAAATTAAAAGCGCCCCTCGCGGGGCGCTTGTCTCTGCAGCGTTGAATTGCTGTTTGATCAGTAGTCCATGCCGCCCATTCCGCCCATGCCGCCGCCGGCGGGCATTGCCGGCTTGTCCTTTTCGGGCAGGTCGGTGATGGCGCATTCGGTGGTCAGGAGCAAGGCCGCGACGGAGGCCGCGTTCTGCAGGGCGCTCCTCGTAACCTTGGCCGGGTCGATGATGCCGGCTTTCATCATGTCCACCCACTCGCCCTTGTAGGCATCATAGCCGATGCCCTTCTTGGACGACTTCGCCTTGTCGGCGATGATGGAACCGTCGATGCCGCCATTCTCGGCGATCTGGCGGATGGGCTCCTCGAGGGCGCGCTTGACGATCTTGTAGCCGATCTTCTCATCGTCCGTGAACTTGGCGATGTTCGCCTTGTCGAGGGCGAGGGCGGCCTGGATGAGGGCGAGGCCGCCGCCGCACACGATGCCTTCGTCGATCGCGGCGCGGGTGGCGGAGAGGGCGTCCTCGACCCTGTGCTTCTTCTCTTTCATCTCGACTTCGGTGGCCGCGCCGACATTGATGACGGCGACGCCGCCCGCGAGCTTGGCCAGGCGCTCCTGGAGCTTCTCGCGGTCGTAGTCCGACGTGGTCTCCTCGATCTGGTTCTTGATCTGGGCGATCCTATCCTGGATGTCCTTCTGCTTGCCGGCGCCGTTGATGATGGTCGTGTTGTCCTTGTCGACCTTGACCGTCTTGGCGGTGCCGAGCTGGCCGAGGCCGGTGTTCTCGAGCTTGAGGCCGAGTTCCTCGGAGACCACTTCGCCGCCGGTCAGGATGGCGATGTCCTCGAGCATGGCCTTGCGGCGATCGCCGAAGCCGGGCGCCTTGACCGCGCAGACGTTGATCGTGCCGCGCAGGTGGTTGACGATGAGGGTGGCCAGGGCTTCGCCCTCGATATCCTCGGCGATGATGAGGAGGGGCTTGCCGGTCTGCGCGGTTTTCTCGAGCAGGGGCAGGAGGTCCTTCATGTTGGAGATTTTCTTGTCGTGGATGAGGATGAGGGGATTCTCGAAGACCGTGGTCATGGAGTCGCGGTTGGTGACGAAGTAGGGGGAGGTGTAGCCGCGGTCGAACTGCATGCCTTCCACGAAGTCGATCGTGGTGTCCATGGTCTTGGATTCCTCGACCGTGATCACGCCGTCCTTGCCGACCTTCTCCATGGCGTCGGCGATCTGGTTGCCGATGTTGATGTCGTTGTTGGCGGAAACGGAGGCGACGTTCGCGATCTCTTCCTTTTCCTTGATTTCCTTGGCGTTCTTCTTGATTTCCTCGACGGCGATGGCCACGGCCTGGTCGATGCCCTTCTTGAGGCCCATCGGGTCCATGCCGGCGGCGACGGCCTTGAGGCCTTCCTTGACGATGGAGTAGGCGAGGACGGTGGCGGTAGTGGTTCCGTCGCCCGCGATGTCGTTGGTCTTGGTCGCGACTTCCTTGAGAAGCTGGGCGCCCATGTTTTCGTACGGATCCTCGAGCTCGATTTCCTTGGCGACGGAGACACCGTCCTTGGTGACGGTGGGGGCGCCGAATTTCTTGTCCAGGAGTACGTTGCGACCCTTGGGGCCGAGCGTAACTTTTACCGCCTTCGAAATCGTCTCAACGCCAACCAGGAGCTTGCGACGAGCATCTTCGCTGAACAAAAGCTGTTTTGCCATAGCTTCGTTCTCCCTCTTATTTGATGAATTTCCGTCGAACACACGCTTCCTCGGGATCGAATGACACCGGGAATCGGGTTCGCGTGGAGTTGCCTGGCCGATAGGCCGTAATCAAAGATAGTGAAAACGCCGGAAATCGGCAAGAGGCGGACGATGCCGAGTATGGGTCCTTGGCGTTGTTTTGGCGGCAAATCGGCGGAAATGGGACTCGATTCCGGCGATCTCGCCTCTTTCCGGCCCGTATTTTGCCGCAATTCACAAAAAAAAGCGTTTATGGTATAGTTTTCCGGTGAATAATACACTGGATATTCTCTTCTCGGACGAATCGATCGTCGTCGTCAACAAGCCCTCCGGCATACTCTCGATACCCGACCGCTACGACCCGGACGCCCCGGTCGCGCAGGCCTTCCTGGAGGGCGAATTCGGCAGACTCTACGTCGTTCACCGAATCGACAAGGACACCTCCGGCGTGCTGATCTACGCGCGCGACGAGGAAGCGCACCGCCTCTTGAACGCGCAGTTCTACTCGAGGGCCGTGGAGAAATGCTACCTGGCGATCGTGCGGGGCAGGACCGAGCAGGATGCCTGGGAATGCGCCGAGCCCCTGCTGGCCGACGCCGACCGCGCGCACCGCACGCTGATCGACAAGCGCCACGGCAAGGTGGCCTTCAGCCGCTTCGAGACGCTGGAGCGCTACCGGGACTTTTCCCTGGTACGCGCGCGCCCCGAGACCGGCCGGACCCACCAGGTGCGCGTCCACTGCGCCGCCACGGGATACCCGATCGCCGCCGATCCCCTGTATGGCGACGGCAAGCCCGTTCTCCTCTCGCAGATCAAGCGGAAATGGAAGGGCGACCCGTTCGAGGAACGCCCCTTGATCGCGCGCACGGCCCTCCATGCCGAGAAGGTCGTCTTCGCCCACCCCAAGACCTCGCAGACGCTGGAGATGGCCGCGCCCCTGCCCAAGGACATGGCCGCCCTCCTGCAGCAGCTGCGCAAGATCGGCGCGCCCGGCCTCGCCGAATAGGAGGAAGCCCGCGGGGCATGAAAAAGGGCGCTCTCCGCGAGCGCCCTTTTTTCGTCCCGGCGGGGAACCTGGCCCGCGCCGCGCCGGCGGCGGCCGATTCAGCGCCGGCCGGTCAGCTTGATGAGGTGGTAGCCGAACTGGGTCTGGACGACGTCGGAGATCGAGCCCACGCCGATGCCCTTGCAGGCCGATTCGAAGGCCGGGACCATCTTGCCCGGGCCGAACCAGCCGAGATCGCCGCCCGAGGACTTCGAGGGGCAGGTCGAATACTCGCGCGCGAGGCCTTCGAAATTGGCGCCCTGCTTGATCCTCTTCAAGAGTTCCTGGGCGAGCGCCCTGTCCTTGACCAAAATATGGCTTGCTCTCCATTCCATGCTGCCTGCTCCTATCTCCACGAAAGGTGGAATTCCTTGATTTTTGCGACAACCTCCGACAGTTCGTCGATCGGAGGGAGTATCGTCGTCCTGAAATGGGCGCTGCCCGGCTCCTGGCCGAAGCCGCTTCCGGGCACCACGCAGATGCCGGTGCTCTCGAGAAGGGCGAGGCAGTAGTCGTCGTCCGTTCGGCCCTCGGGGAGGGCGATGGTCGGGAAGGCGTACATGGCGCCGGTGATCGGCTGGCAGGAATAGCCGGGAATGTCGTTCAAGCCCCGCGCGAGGAGGTCGGCGCGTAGGCGCAGGTCCTCGATCACGTTCGCCCGCTCGGCGCGGTAGCGTTCGTACGAGGGCTGGCCGGGGCGCGGGGGGCTCACGAGGCAGTATACGAGGACCTGGCCCGGAAGGTTCGCGCAGAGGGCGATGGACTGCAGCTTGGTGATCTGGGCGAGCACATCGCTCGGGACGTTTCGCACTTCCATGTAGCCGCCGCGCTGGCCGCATTCGCCCAGATACCCCTTGGAGCAGGAATGGAAGCTGAAGAGGCTCACGTCCTTCTCGCCGAGCTCGGTCAGCACGCGGGCGAAGGAGACGAAGCGCTTGTCGTCTCGGTAGGTGTTCGTCTGGTAGACCTCGTCGGCGAGGATTGAGAGCCCGTGCTCTTTGGCGAAGCGTATCACCATCTCGATATTGTCGTGCGAGAGGACGGCGCCGGTGGGGTTTCCCGGGTTGATGACGCAGATCGCCTTGACGTTCGTGCCCTTGGCGCGCGCCGCGAGGAGGGCTCGGTCGAGCATCCTGCGCGAAAGGCTCCAGCCGGCGGCTTCGTCCAGGTAATAGCCGACCTGCGCGCCGCCGTAGAGCGTTATCGTCGCCGAATAGAGCGGGTACTGGGGAATGGGAGTCATGATGCCGTCGTCGCTGGTGGCGATGAGGAGGCGCAAGGCGGACTGCACGCCCTTGGAGGCGCCGTCGGTGAGGAAAATATGCTCCAGGTCGGAAGTCACTTCCACGCCGTCGCCCGAGTCGCGCTCGGCTATAAAGCGGGCGACGGCCTGCCTGACAAAGCGCAGCCCCTTGGACTCGGAGTAGGCGCCGACTCCGCCTTTCGCGTTCGCGCCGATCGCGCTCGCCGCATCGAGGATATCGGCGGGAAAGGCTTCAGGCGCGAGGTTCGCCAGTTCGGGCCATTCGGCCAAGGCCAGCACCTGCCGCACATAGGTGATCGGCTTCTGACCGAGCGCCTGGGGATTCCCGATATTGCAATAGATGATTTTCTTCCCGGCGCGTTCCAGCTCCTGGGCGCGGGCGACGATGGGTCCCCGGACCGCATAGTGGGTCTCGAGGACCGCCTTCCCTAGATCGTTGATGGTCAGGGACATGCAGGCTCCTTTTCATGAAAGGCGGCCGATGGCCGCCTCGCAGGAGGAAAGTATAGCCGATGAATCGAAAGCGAGTCAAACGCTAACGTTGGCCGCTGCGGAGTTTGCTGCAATATTATTCACATTGATATAAATAATTATTGATTTTGTCGGCTTCGGCGGGTGCTTGACCCCGCCGGGGACATGGTATATATAGTGCTGGAAGTTCGGACTCAAAGCGCCCGGACTTCCAGCCCGCACACCGGAGGACCCCATGCCCGTCAATCTCAAGGGACGCAGCTTTCTTACCCTTAAGGATTTCAGCACCGAGGAGATCCGCTATCTTTTGGACCTCTCGCACGATCTCAAGGCGAAAAAACGCGCCGGCATCAAGGGCGACGCCCTGTTCCGCAAGAATATCGTCCTGATTTTCGACAAGTCTTCGACCAGGACCCGGTGCGCCTTCGAGACGGCATGTTGGGATGAGGGCGGCAACGCCACCTTCCTTACCAACTCCCAAATGGGCAAGAAGGAATCGGTCGAGGATACGGCCAAGGTGCTCGGCCGCATGTACGACGGCATACAATATCGCGGATTTTCGCAAAAGCTCGTCGAAGACCTGGCGGCCTTCTCCGGCGTGCCGGTCTGGAACGGCCTGACCGACGACGATCACCCCACGCAGATCCTGGCCGATCTCCTCACGATCGAGGAGCATGTCCGCAAGCCGCTCAACAAGGTGAAGATGGTCTACTGCGGCGACGCCAGGAACAACATGGGCAACGCGCTCATGATCGGCAGCGCCAAGATGGGCCTCCGCTTCGTGGCCCTCGCGCCCAAGGAACTCTGGCCGAACGAGGCGCTCACCGCCGAGATGAGGAAGGTGGCGGCCGAGACCGGCGGCACGATCGAGTTCTTCAGCATCGAGAACGCGGACAAGGCCCTCGCGGGCGCCGACGTCCTCTACACCGACGTCTGGGTCTCGATGGGCGAGGAGGCCAAGTTCGCTGAGCGCATCGCCCAGCTCAAGGATTACCGCGTTACCATGGACTTCGTGAGGAAGACGGGCAATCCGGACGCGATCTTCCTGCACTGCCTGCCGGCTTTCCACGACACCGAGACCGCCGTGGGCAAGGAGATCGAGGCCAAGCACGGCATTCCCGAGATGGAAGTGTCGGATGAGCTGTTCCGCTCGCGCCATTCGGTCGTCTTCGACCAGGCCGAGAATAGGCTGCACACGATCAAGGCGGTGATGGTCGCCACGATCGGCGACGTCTGAAAGCCTTCGCGGCGAAGGCGGCAGCGGCCCCCGGCCGCCCCCTGCAGGGG
>MTLD01003985.1_pt1 | contig 10539 bp, 7 predicted proteins | sample 1982471 | NCBI WGS metagenome assembly MTLD01 (sample SAMN05712604, study PRJNA340218) | biofilm metagenome | isolation source: sample SPM anode biofilm adapted to -50 mV | place: USA | collected 2012-02-03
TTGCTAAAAGATGAATTATATCCTTTTTTCGTAAAACTAAATTACAAGGTATATAAAGCCGAAGATGTAATTGAACTTTGGAGCGAAATATATCACCAAGAAGCAAAGAGCGTTACTCTTTATGATTTTGCTTCGGCCTATTTGTCATTACATCCTTACAAAGCATATCTTACTCATTTTCATGGCTCATGGGGCGATGAATTTATGTTGGAAGAGACAGAACTTAATCGCGGAACATTTACAATCGAAAATATGGAGGGGGTTCGTAATACACAATCCGACAATCCATCTTTCTTCCTGAGTTTGAATAATAAAGCATCCGAAGATTGCGGCGATGTTATTGCCGGCACACTTGCCTGGACTGGAAATTATAAAATAATATTTTCAAATGACCGCAATTCTCAACTTCAAATCACTGCCGGAATAAGTAATTACGCATCGGACTATACTCTGGAAAAAGGAAAGACATTCACTACCCCTGAACTCATAATTACATACAGTACACAAGGGAAGGGAGAGGCTAGTCGCAAATTGCACCGTTATGCCAGAAAATATAAGATGTTGGACGGTAACAAAGAGAGAAAAGTGCTCCTTAACAGTTGGGAGGGTGTTTATTTCGATTTCGACGAAAAGAAGATTGTCGATATGATTGACGACATTGCCCGAATTGGAGGAGAGCTATTTGTACTGGACGACGGCTGGTTTGGAAATAAATATTCTAGAGATGCAAATAATCTTGGTCTTGGTGACTGGCAAACCAGTGTAAAAAAACTCCCTTCCGGAATTGGCAATCTAATTGATGAAGCAGAAAAAAGAGGGATCAAATTTGGCATTTGGGTTGAACCTGAAATGGCAAATACTACCAGCGAATTATTTGAGAAACATCCGGAATGGGTTCTGCAAAATAAAAATAGAGAGTTGATAAAAGGTCGCGGGAAAACACAGGTTGTGCTAGATTTGACTAATCCGGCAGTACAAGATTTTGTGTTCAAAGTCGTTAATGATTTACTCGATCAATACCCCAGAATAGATTATATTAAGTGGGATGCAAATATGGATATCTCCAATTATGGGTCAACTTATCTGCCCGCAGATAAACAGTCTAATCTATATATAGACTATCATTTAGGGCTGCAAAGTGTTTTTCAAAGGTTAAGGGCGAAGCACCCTAATACTACGATGCAGGCATGTGCCAGCGGAGGCGGTAGAGTAACCTATGGGTATCTGCCTTACTTCCAGGAGTTCTGGGCAAGTGACAATACTGATGCTCTTCAAAGAATATACACTCAATGGGGAATGTCTCATGTATTCCCCTCAATAACAATGGCTTCGCACGTGAGCGCTGCTCCAAATCATCAGACTCAGAGAGTTATTCCTTTAAAATTCCGGTTCGATGTAGCCATGACAGGTCGTTTAGGACTGGAGATGCAACCAAAAAGCATGACTGAAAGTGAGTGGAATTTTTCGGTATCTGCAATAAAACTTTACAAAGAGATTCGACCAATAGTACAGTTTGGCGATCTTTACCGTATCATTTCTCCATTCGATAACTTAAGGCTCTCTTCACTTATATATGTAGATGAACAAAAGCAAAATGCGGTATACTTTGCATATTATATGGAGAAAAAAGTTGGGGAACTTATCCATCCTCTGTTTAAATTCAAAGGGCTAAATCCTGATTTTAAATATTCGGTTAAAGAGGTAAACAAAATGGATGGAGTTACACATTTTGCCGGCGAAAATAAGGTATATTCAGGTAGTTTCTTGATGGATGTGGGTATTAAACTCAATCTTAAAGAGGAGTACGATTCAGTTGTTCTACTGTTAAACGCCATTAAATAATATTTGCAAACAAACCAATTACATTTATGTCAAAATTTTACACTTTAATTGCAAAGGTCATATTCACTGTCATCTTATGTTCATTAACCACATTTATAAACTCTCAGGGCAGATACACTACAGGTGATTTTCATCAACACACTACTTTTACCGACGGATCCTGGTCGATGCCTTGGGTAATGGCAAAAGAGAATAGTTTCGGACTTGACTGGTGGGTGAGCAGCGAACATGGAGGGGCGTATGCAAAGAACGGACGTTGGTCGGGACTGGATACGGGAAAAGAAATATATTGGGAATCATATACTCCTTCGATACTTAAAGGAAAAAGAGACTCTCTATACGGTCATCTTCGTATGTGGCGATGGCAGAGCATAATGGATTCATCTTTCTTTCAGGTAATGAAGAGCAGATCAATTTATCCTGCGAAAACAATCCTGCAAGGTTTGGAGTGGAATGTTCCCGGGCATGAACATGCAAGTGTTTGTATTATAAGCAATCAATTTAATTCAACTCCGGATTGTCTTCCAATTGCCAAGTTCGAGTATATGTTCGACGATTCGGATAAGGATACAATTGGAGGAGCAGCAATGGGATGGACCAAAAGTGTTGAAGGTTACAAAAAGCACTCAAAAGCTATTGAAGCAATTAAATGGTTAAAGACAAATTACCCTTCGACATCTTGGGTAGTTCCCGGTCATCCGGAAAGAAGAAGTAAGTACAGAATTGGAACATTTCGCGAAATGAATGATGTAGCACCTGGAATATGTTTCGGATTTGAAAGTATGCCAGGACATCACGGGGCCGCAATAAGGGGAGAGTACCCTAAAAATCTGGCAGTCGGTGGGTCAACTTATGGAGGATGTGGTTACTATGCAGCAAAGATTGGTGGATTATGGGATGCTTTGTTGAGTGAAGGACGTATATTTTCTCTCTTCGCAAACAGCGATTTTCATAATATTGGCGATGATTTTTTACCCGGTGAATATCTAAAAAATTATGTTTACACCAAATCGAAGGATGCCCAGAGCATAGTCGACGGACTTCGTTCCGGAAACTGCTATGTTGTGGAGGGCGATTTGATTGATTCTCTCTATTTTTCAATCTCGTACAAGAAAAAAAGCGCCACTATGGGAGAGACACTCCTAGTTCCGAAAAATGCTGAAATTACTTTTAGTATTAAATTTCATGACCCTCAGGGATTTAACAACAACAAATGGTCCATTTACAATAATCCATCTGTAAACCATATTGATATAATTACAGGTCTGCTTAGGGAGAGGCTCTCATTTTCGGCAGATACAACTTCTGATTATCAAAGAAAGGACACAGTTGCAACCACAAAAGTTACTTACAGATATGGGAACACTCTTTCAGGAGCAGATTCAAATGGCTTATTGACAAAGAGTTGGAAAGATTTAGGTAATGGTTGGAGAGAGGTTATTTTCAAGACAAAAGTGACTAAAAATTCCTATTTCAGACTTCGTGGAACTAATCACTCGATTGGTGTACAAAATGAGACCGATGAAGCAGGAAACCCCCTACCCGACACATTGATGGAACCTAATAATCCGGCCAAGGCATTTGCCGATTTGTGGTTTTACTCGAATTCAATTTTTTTAAAAATTAATAAATAAGATACTTCTCGATTAATTTTTGAAAAGCACTGAATTTCAGGCATAATTCTTGCGGTTTGATTCCAAAACTACAATAAAATTTATGCTATGAGAACATTCAGTGTAATTCGCTTTACATCGCTAGTATCCTTAATGCTGCTCGCCAAATCAATTTTCGGTCAGGAGAAAAAAGCGAATATAATAGGTGTCATTGGTATTAGAACATCAGAAATATCTCAACAATTTATTTTCCCTGATGGAGCTACAATAAGGCTTATAAGTGGTAAAGATACATTATACACTGTAGCTTACAGCTATAAATTCTCATTCGAAAAAGTTCCATTGGGAAAGGCGAAAATAACTGTATCGCACTTAAATTTCCAGACTTTCGATACAATAGTAAACATTGTTAAAACAATGCCTTTAATAATTAATTTAAAGCAGAAGGTCAATACCCTAAATGAAATTACAGTTAAGGGTAATGTTCCTTTAATTATCCGTTCAGGCGATACACTAAAATTTAATGCCGCGGCAGTTAAACTTATGGAGGGTGATGTCGCTCTCGAGATTCTCAAAAAGATGCCTGGAGTGGAGATTTCGGAATCAGGGATAAAAGTTTATGGAAAAGATATTGCCAGAACATACGTAAATGATAAAATGGTCTTCGGTAAAGACGATAAAACAGCTGCCCTGGAAAATATTCCTGCAGGAGAGGTTGTCTCGATAAATACTTATGAAGAACATAAGGATCCAGATGCTGCTTACCATTCAACAAAGGAAGAGAAAGTAAGAGTTTTAAATATTAAAACCAAGAATCCAATTTTTGGAGCATCTGTAATACAGGCCCTTGTAAGTGAGGGTCACGATATTGACAAAAACGGAAAAACTCGTTATGCCGCTGGAATATCAGCCAACATATATTCCGAAGATTTGTTGGTATCGGTAAATGCACTTACAAGTAATAATAACAGAAACTCTGTCCGTCCCGAAGATTTTATGTATATGAGAGCCCCTGACTCTGATGTTAAAAAGAAATCTTTCGATGCAAAAATCGATAAAACCTGGGGAAAATTTTTCTATTTTGACAAATTCAGAGTCGAAGGGGGAGTTTCATACAGTAAAGGAGATGTTCGTAATGTTAATCTTTCTCAAATACTGTATCTTCCTGTTCCAGAATATAATAGAAGAGAAAGCTCTGATACTTCAACAAACAGTTCGGTTAACTCCTCAAAAAATATTTATTTAACTTTTAATCTTACTAATAAAAAATTCCTTAATATAATAATTAAGAACTCATACAGTAGAAATGACAATGAAATTAATTCTCTCAGATCCGGGATGAGCGTCCTGAATGATAATATAATAAAATATAAATCTGAATATAATGGGAATGGGAATGATCACAAATTTACACAAAATATATTCCTGAATTATAGAAACAAAACTACGAATTTCATGTTAACTTCCGATTTTATGGAAGGGAACGGTAATGGTAGTGGGTTTAGAATTGATTCTCTCGCATCTACCGGGCTTAAAAAAGTCATTGAAACCGGACCGGAGGGTTATAACAGATCATATGACTTCAACAGCAACTTTATGACATTTTTTGAAAAGAGAACATTCAATAATCTTATTTTTGGATATCAATATCACACTGAGAAAAGCACCTCACGTAAATTTGTTTCCGACATAACCGATATTAATAACATATTTACAGATTCTGTCAAAAGTTATAATTATACTATTAATCATAACTATCATCTGTTTAAAGTCGGCAGTGGCATTTCTCTATCGAAAAACACTATACTTAATTTCGGGCTTAATTATAAAGTAGTATCATTGAATAGGGACGAAGAATTTCCTCTGGACAAATCATATTTGAGAAAACAATTTGCTCTTTTACCTTCTATTACATTAGAAAAGAAAATTAACCAGATTAATTTTATTCAAATATATTATTTAACCAACAATATTGTACCTTCGACAGAGCAGTGGAGAAACTATCTTAATACTCAAAACCCTTATCAATTAACGGCAGGAAATCAAAATCTCAAACAGAGCTATTCACAAAAAATAGGATTTATCACTTTCTTGAACGGAACTAAAAACAAAACTTCCTATATCGTAGGAAGTGTTGAATTTGTCAATAATAAAATTGCTACAAAAACGACATATTTCAATGAAAATACTACTCTTACAGAATGGGGAAACTATTTAGCACAATCACAGAGCACACTCTCAACATTCGAAAATCTCAATGGTAGAATTGCTGCCAATTTAAATATTAATTTAATTAAACCAATTAAATCAATTAAAAGCACAGTAAATAATATATTCTCCTACTCTTTCGAAAAAGATCCATCATTTATTAGAGACCAACTTGTAACATCAAGAAATCATTCGCTTAAGTATATTTATGGTATTAGGGGTAATTTTTCAAAAAAATTAAGGATCAATTCAAACTCTAGTTTAAGATATATAAATTCCCAAAATTCCTTAGGGCAGAAAAGTAATTACGTACAAGCTGGAGAACAGATTATGCTCAACATTTTATTTTTAAAGAATTTCTACCTGAATTCAATGTACGATTTTTCAATTTCAGAAAGATATTCTTCTCAAAACAGTATCGTAAGTCAAAATATATTGAATGCTATTGCGGGAATTAAATTTCTCAAAGGAAGTGCCGACTTGAGTATTGGCGTATTTGACTTGTTAAACAGCAATAAAGGATTCCAGACATCAATGACAAATGACTATATAAGTAACAGATGGACATACTCTTACGGAAGATTTTTCACAATTAACTTTGCATACAAATTTTATAAATCTAAAAAGGGACTAAAAATGCCATCTAGTATGATGGACGTAGATGGAGGAATGCTTATACTCCGTTAAGAAGTTAATAAGAAAATGGGCTACAGATTGTATTCTTTTGGCAAATAATAAATCTGCTTACATTTGTGTATTGAAAAAGATTCTTCTTAACGTTATGGTGAGCGGAATTTGCTGTTTCAAAATTGCAGAGTTGCTTCAAATAAAATGAAAATCAATAAATTAGTATACGGATTTTTTATTACGATTGCGATAATTTCTCTGGGGATTATCGTAAAGGATTTAGTCATTAAAGGTGCATTTAGCAATATTGGCGCAAATATATATATGATTATAAGTGCTGCCTTGTTGCTTATTATTATTCTCTTACTTATAATACTTACATTCAGGGCAGACTCATTTTATAATTCGCTCAAAGAGTTTACCGATATGCTTCATGCCGGTAAAAAAGATTATAGTGAAATAAATTTCCCCAACAATAAATTTGGCGAATTGGGAGATGATATCATTAAGACTTTCGTTCATCTCAAGAATTCAGAAAAGTATAAACAAGAACTTACCCATAATATTTCGCACGAACTTAAAACGCCGGTTACCAGTATAAGAGGCTATCTTGAAACGCTTCTTCAGCAACCGGATATAGATATTAAAACACGTAAATTTTTTCTTGAAAGGGCATACAATCAATGCATAAGACTATCTTCAATAATTGCAGATATATCTGTACTCAACAATATTGAAGAAGCCGGCAATAGTTTTGAAACAGAACCGGTCAATATTAAGAGGTGTCTGATTGAGATTGAAAATGACTTATCATTAAAACTGGCCGAAAAAAACATATCATTTATCGAAAATGTAGATGAAAAATATTTAGTTCAAGGAAACTCTTTTCTAATTTATGCACTTTTTAAGAACCTAATAGACAACTCTGTAGAACACGGGGGAGAAAATATATCAATCCATATTGAGGCAAAAGAGGATCAGGAGAATTTATTGCATTTCACTTATTACGATACAGGAGTAGGCGTATCCGAAAAACATTTGGCAAGAATTTTTGAACGATTCTACAGGGTAGATGAAGGAAGAAACAGAAAACGTGGAGGATCGGGTCTAGGATTGGCAATAGTAAAACATGCGGTTTTGCTTCACAATGGAATAATTACAGCATCCAACAGACCGGGAGGTGGTCTTCAGTTTGATTTTACTATCAGCGAGAAAAAATAATACTAGTGCAGATTTACTCCAATCAAGTGCATAAACTCCTCTCTCGTTCTAATATCTTTTAGAAAAGCTCCGGTAAATGCAGATGTGGTTGTTACTGAGTTTTGTTTTTGCACCCCGCGGATTTGCATACACATATGAGATGCCTCAATAACCACAGCAACACCCAATGGGTTAAGAGTATCCTGAATACAATCCCTAATTTGAACAGTAAGCCTCTCCTGAACCTGAAGACGACGGGCAAAAGCCTCTACTACCCTTGCAATTTTACTCAACCCTGTAATATAACCATTTGGAATGTATGCCACATGGGCTTTACCGTAAAACGGCAGCATATGATGTTCACATAATGAATACAATTCAATGTCTTTAACGAGAACAATCTGCTGATACTCCTCTTTGAATCTGGCAGAATTTAAAATAGCAGCAGGATCGGTTTCGTAACCCTGAGTAAGAAATTGTATAGAACGTGCAACCCTTATTGGGGTTTTTTCAATTCCCTCTCTTTCCGGATTTTCTCCGATAAGTCTTAATATCTCTTTATAGTGTAAAGCAAGCTCTTGAGTAGTTTGCTCATCGTACTGTTCAATTTTTGTATATGCCATAATATTGACTAATTTCGTGGCAAAATTACAAAAATTTGTACTTCAAATGAAAAGAGTTTTAATTACCGCCGCCGAAGAGGAAGAATTAGTATGTGCAAAGCAGGCATTTAACTCGCTCGAAAAAAGCGAACAGGATGAGTTGGAAGTGGAATTTATGCTTACCGGGATTGGAACTACAAGCACGAGTTATCGTCTTACTAAACTAATAAACACAACCGAAAAACCTTTTGATTTAGTTGTAAATATTGGAATTGCCGGAAGTTTTTCAAAGGACTTTCCTATAGGTTCGGTAGTTAGAATAAAAAAAGAGTTCTTTGGCGATCTTGGCTTCGAAACATTTAGCGGATTTCAGACTCTGTTTGATTATCAAATACTCGATGCAGATACATTTCCATATAAAGGAGGATCTCTTAATGCCCCTGAGTTACCCTCTTCTATAGAATCTGCCATATCTCATTGTAAATCGGGAAACGCAGTAACTGTACAGACTGTAAGTGGATTCCCTGAAAAAACCAAGAGGCTCATTTCTGATTTTTCTCCACAAATAGAGAGTATGGAGGGTGCAGCCTTTTTCTACGTTTGTCTTCTCGAAAAAGTACCATTTGTTGAACTCCGCTCTGTGTCAAATGAAGTTGGCGAAAGAGACCGTTCAAAATGGGATATTCCGGCCGCACTCAAATCGCTAAAAGAGGCCACCGGTAATCTTTTAAAAGGCACTTTAAATGCAGAATTCTAATGAAATTAACTCTTGCATATTCTCCATGCCCAAACGACACCTTTGCATTTCACGCAATGGTACACGGATTGATTGATACCTTTGGGATTGAGTTCGATGTTCAACTAGCCGACGTAGAGCAACTTAATAAATCTGCCTATAAGGAGGAATTCGATATTTGCAAACTAAGTTATGGAGCCTTCTTTGGTCTTTGCGACAAATACGTAATGCTTAGAAGCGGGAGCGCACTAGGATTTAATAACGGACCACTGCTTGTATGCAAATCAAAAAAGCACCCTATCCCCGAAGAGCTCATTAATTACAAAATCGCAATCCCCGGAGAGCACACCACAGCTGCCCTTCTGTTGAAAATAGCATATCCTCAATGTAAAAAAATAACTCCGTTAATTTTTTCCGATATCGAGGAGGCTGTTCTTTCGGGAGAGTACGATGCAGGTTTGCTTATACACGAAGGAAGGTTTACATATCAAAAGAAAGGTCTTGAATTAATTCGTGATTTAGGTAGCTTTTGGCAGGATTCTACAGGATTACCTATCCCTCTGGGAGGTATTGCTATAAAAAGAGAGCATCTGCCTATTGGAAAAAAAATTAATGAAATATTACTCAAAAGTATAGTTTACGCTTTTGAAAATCCAGAACGTTCTGCATCATATATTGGAAAATTTGCTCAGGAGATGGATCCTGCAGTTCAAAAAAGTCATATAGATCTTTATGTAAATGAATTTACTAAAGAGATTGGCAGCTTAGGAGAATCGGCTGTTAAAACTCTTTATGAGAAGGCCAGTTTAACCGATTTTGAAATAAAACAGAGCACGAATCTGTTTATTTATTAGATTTGTAATCCTTTTTAAAAAGACATATTCTCTATGGAAGAAATCATTAAAATTCAAGGTATTAAAAAATACTACAAGGTCGGCAACCAGGAGGTTAAGGCTCTTGACGGAGTGGATTTGACAATCTACAAAAACGAATATGTCGCAATTATGGGCCCTTCCGGATCCGGAAAATCTACAATGATGAATATTCTAGGTTGCCTCGACAGTCCTACCGGAGGATCATATATTCTCAACGGTACCGATGTCAGTAAGATGGGAGACAATGAACTAGCTGTAGTGAGGAATAAGGAGATTGGCTTTATATTTCAGTCATTCAATCTATTACCAAGATACACTGCTCTGGACAACGTTGCCTTACCTCTTATTTATGCAGGGGAATCACGCCGTAATCGTGACGAAAGAGCAAAAGAGTCGCTTATGAGTGTCGATCTTGGTGACAGAATGCATCACAAACCTAACGAGCTCTCAGGAGGTCAAAGACAGAGGGTAGCAGTAGCCAGGGCGCTTATAAACAAACCATCCATAATTTTAGCTGACGAACCTACAGGAAACCTAGATTCGAAAACCTCAATAGACATTATGAAACTTTTTGACGAAATTCATAGCCACGGCAATACCATAATTGTTGTTACTCACGAAGAGGATATTGCTAAACATGCTCAAAGAATTATACGTTTAAGAGACGGTCAAATAGAATCTGATGCTCAACATCACAACTCATAATCAGATATGAACATATATACCAAAACCGGCGATAAAGGCACTACTTCGCTTGTGGGTGGAAAAAGAGTAAGTAAAAACGACCCAAGAGTTGAAGCATATGGCAATGTTGATGAACTTATATCATACATAGG
>MTLD01001358.1_pt1 | contig 10537 bp, 12 predicted proteins | sample 1982471 | NCBI WGS metagenome assembly MTLD01 (sample SAMN05712604, study PRJNA340218) | biofilm metagenome | isolation source: sample SPM anode biofilm adapted to -50 mV | place: USA | collected 2012-02-03
GTCATAGTCCGGATGAGAGAGGATAAGGCAGCGCCCCACCAATGGCAACCGGCCTGCGGTTACACTTTGTTTTGTGTGCCGGTCCGTCATCCAATCTGCCTGCCGCCCTGAGACCAATTCCCCTTTTGAAGGAGTAGCGTCATGTCTCAGGAACTGCTGGTATCTTTTGGTCCCCCTACGGAACGTATTGAAAATGCCCTGGCCGCCTTGCGGGCAGGCTCCGGCGTGTTGGTCACCGACGATGAAGAACGGGAAAACGAGGGTGATCTCATCTTTGCCGCCGAGTCGCTGACCGTGGCGCAGATGGCGCTCATGATCCGGGAGTGCAGCGGCATCGTCTGCCTCTGCCTGCCGCCGGAAAAGGTCGCTGCCCTTGGCCTGCCGATGATGGTGGAGCAGAACACCAGTTGCTACCAAACCGCCTTCACGGTCTCCATCGAGGCGGCAGAAGGGGTGACCACCGGGGTATCCGCCCAGGACCGGGTGACAACCGTCCGGTCCGCCATTGCCGACCATGCCGGTCCTGGGAACCTGCATAGCCCCGGCCACGTATTCCCCCTGCGGGCCCGCCCCGGTGGCGTGCTGGAACGGGCCGGCCATACCGAGGCCACCATCGACCTGATGCGCCTGGCCGGGCTCAAGCCGTGCGGCGTGCTGTGCGAGCTGACCAACCAGGACGGCACCATGGCCCGCATGCCGGAAATCATCGGCTTTGCCAGGGAGCATGCCCTGCCCGTGGTGACCGTAGCTGACCTGATTGCCTATCGGCAGCACCAAGAAACAGACCAATCTCTGCATCAATAACATTGAATAAATTGCCACCTGATGTCTTGTGATGTATGATGCTATCATAGATACCAACAGGGAGGTTTTCTATGGGAGGCAGGCAGCTGGGTCTCAGGCTTGACGAAACCGATAGCGTGAACCTGAAGAGAATTGCTCAGCGTGAAGGCCGCAATGAGCAGGATGTAATTAGGGATTCGTTGCGGATGTATGTGCGCAATGCTGACGAACAAAAGGAATTTTTCGAGTCAGTGGAACGTGGGTGGTACGAACTTCATTCAGGTCTCGGTACTGTTGTTGCGGAAGATGATACTTTTTTCGACTCCATAAGAAAAGAGCTTCGGAATGCCAAAACACCCGCTTAAACGTTCCCTGGAATATCAATCACGAGTCAGACACTATGCGGGGAATTTGGCTGAGCGCTATCGGGTTGAAGTTGCGGATGCTTTTCTGGCTCGCATAGAAGCTGCTGAAAAATTTCTCTACGACAACAATCTTGCAGGTACCGATACACCCTATCTACTCGCCGGCCAACAGGCGGTGCTGAAAGAGTTGTACCTCGATTCCGGGCCGGTCAAATACTGCATCATCTATGAGGTTGCCGAGGATTATGTCGGACTTGTTTCTCTGTGGCACGGAGTTGGCTCACGGAAATCGGATATGCTGGCAAGGCAGTGGGGAATGGGGCGGTAGAAATATTCCATTCGGTGGGTTGATCTAAGGAGAAATACCATGTGTGACTTGAAGACACTTATTAATTCATTGGGGTTACTGCTCACGATTATTGGCGTGTACGTTCTTTTTATAAACTCCCCGCTTAATATTTCAGAGATTGGTGGTGGAGGCGCCTCCACTGACGTTAACGCCATTAAAATGCAAACACAAAGGGCAAGCCGACTTATGAAATTCAGCATTTACACTGTTTTAGCGGGGACAGTTTTGCAACTTGTGAGCAATTTCATCCCTTCTCGTTCCTGAGAATTACAAACGATCGCTGGCCTGGAGCGGTACCACAAGTAAGCTTTATATAAGATTCTTTATCGTTCCCACGCTCCGGCGTGGGAACGCAGCCATGAACGCTCTGCGTTTTCTGATGCCGCATGATGGAGGCGCCATGTCGCGGGACCGCTACACCATAACCGAACCGGACAAGCCGCACTTTCTGACCTGCACGGTCATGGAGTGGCTGCCGGTGTTCACCCGCCCTGCTGCGGTCGGCATTTTGCTCGACAGTTGGCGTTATCAGCGGGAACATGAGGCGTTGCAGCTGTATGGTTATGTTGTCATGGAGAACCACATTCACTTCGTTGCCCAGGCTCAGCGCCTGGATAAATGTCTTGCCGCCTTCAAGTCGTTCACGGCGCGGCGGATCATCGACCACCTGGAATCCAGTAGGGCGGAATATCTGCTGGAGCGGTTCCGTTTCTCAAAGCGGGCGCATAAGAGAGACAGAGAGTACCAGTTCTGGCAGGAGGGTTCCCATGCCGAACTCGTGTTCAGCGAAGCCATGATGCTGGAAAAGTTAGAGTACATCCACGCAAACCCGGTAAAGCGTGGCTACGTGGACAGGGAGGAACAGTGGCGCTATTCCAGCGCCCGCAACTACGCAGGGGAAAGCGGGTTGATCGAGATTGACCGGTGGTGAGTGATGTTGTTGAGGACGCTGAGCGTCCTTTGGCTGCGTTCCCACGCTGGAGCGTGGGAACGATTGAGTAGATGTGCATTAACAAGGCGTCAATCGGTTGTGATCTCACTGTCTTTCCACCACACCCCAAACAGAGCCGTATCAAGGAGGATTCCCATGGACGAATTCATGCAGGTTGCGTTTGAGGAGGCCCGGCAAGGGCTTGCGGAAGGTGGCATCCCCATCGGGTCGGTGCTGGTGTACAACGGGACCGTCCTGGGCAGCGGTCACAACCGGCGGGTCCAGAAGGGGAGCGCTATCCTCCACGGCGAGATGGATGCCCTGGAGAACGCTGGCCGCCAACCTGCCGCGGTCTACCGGGAGTCGGTGCTGTACACCACCCTGTCCCCCTGTCCCATGTGCAGCGGCGCAATCCTCCTGTATGGCATCCCGCGGGTGGTCATCGGCGAAAACCGGACGTTCATGGGCGAGGAAGAGCTGCTCCGCTCCCGCGGCGTGCAGGTCGAGGTGCTGCAAAACGAGGAGTGCATCGGTCTGATGAGCAGGTTTATCGAGGAAAGGCCGGAGCTGTGGAACGAGGACATCGGCGTGTGACGTGACCAGGATTCGCTGACCCCGGCCCGTAGCCCTCCTCGTTTCTTTTCGTTGGCATGACATATCCTGTCCCACAACCATGCTATCCTCCGGAAAAACCTTTTCGGAGGATAGCATGGCCGTAGCAATCCCATTGATGGACAAGCTGGAAATATTGGCCGAAGGGGCCAAGTACGATGTGTCCTGCGCCTCCAGCGGCAGTTTCCGCCGCAACCGGGACGGCATCGGCAATGCCGCCTCCTGCGGCATTTGCCATTCCTGGACCAGTGACGGCCGCTGCGTTTCGCTGCTCAAGGTCCTCATGACCAACAGCTGCATCTACGATTGCGCCTACTGCGTCAACCGGCGCAGCAACGATGTCCGGCGGGTGATGCTGACCCCGGCCGAGGTGGCGGAACTGACCATCGGTTTTTATCGTCGCAACTACATCGAGGGGCTGTTCCTCAGCACCGGCGTGGTCCGTTCTCCGGACTACACCATGGAGCTGTTGATCGAGGCGGTCCGTACCCTGCGCCAGGAGTACCGTTTCAACGGCTATGTCCACCTGAAGCTGGTGCCGGGCGCCGATCCGCTGCTGGTGCAGGAGGCAGGGCTGATTGCCGACCGGGTGAGCGTCAACCTGGAACTGCCGACCCGGGAAGGGTTGGCCCTGCTGGCACCGGACAAGAGCCGCGACGCCGTGGTGGCGCCGATGCAGCAGGTGAACAAGCTGATTGTCGTGAACCGGGCAGAGCGCCGGGAGTCCCGCAAGGTGCCCCGGTTTGTCCCTGCCGGCCAGAGCACCCAGCTGATCGTCGGCGCCACCGACGAGAGCGACCGCCAGATCGTGACCCTGTCCGAACAGCTCTACCAACGGCTCGACCTCAAGCGGGTCTACTATTCGGCCTTTATCCCGGTGGTGGCCGATACCCGTCTGCCGGACCGCCGGACTTCACCGCTGCAGCGGGAACACCGGCTGTACCAGGCCGACTGGTTGCTGCGATATTACGGTTTCAGCGCCCATGAGCTGTTGGACGACACAATGCCCAACCTGGAGAGTGACCTTGATCCGAAGACCGGCTGGGCCCTGCGGCACCTGGAGCTTTTCCCGGTGGAGGTCAACCGGGTCGATTACGAGACCCTCCTGCGGATCCCCGGGATCGGCGTCCGCTCGGCCCAGCGGATCATTTGGGCCAGGAGGCAGGGGCATCTCGCCATCGATGATCTGGCAAAGCTGGGGGTGGTGATGAAGCGGGCGCGCTATTTCATCACGGCCCGGGGCCGCTATGCGGGAGAGTGCGCCCTGGAGAGCGCCGGGCTGCGGAGCAGGCTGGTTGCCGGACCTGCGAAGAAGGGTGCCAATCAGCTGGAATTGCCCCTTGTCCAGCCGCTTGCCGGCGATGAGGCGACCGGCCTGATCAGCGGAGAGCTGTGATGGCTGGCGTCTATTACTACGACGGCAGCTTTGCCGGCCTGCTGACGCTTTTGGCCCCCTTGCTGCCGCAGGCCATCCTGCCGGATGCGATCTGCGTCGATCCTCTGCCGCAGCAAAGCCTCTTTGCCGAGGTGATGGTGGTTGACACGGATCAGCAGGTGGTCGAACAGTTCTGGGCGGAGCTGGAACAACGCCTTACCCCGTCATGCCTCAAGCTGATTCGGCGAGTTTTTCTTGCCGACCAGCCGGAACGGGAGCTGTTGATCTGCCGCTATCTGCTGCTGGCCTGGCAGGTGGGGAAGGGGATCAACGGCATGCTGGCCCATCCCCACGTGGCGCCGCTCTGGAAGCTGGGCCAGCAGGTCGGCCGCGAGGCGCACCGCTACCTGGGGTTTGTCCGGTTCCAGGAGGTGCAGGGGGGCTTCTACTATGCCGCCATTGCTCCGGATCACAGGATCCTCACCCTCATCGCCCACCATTTTGCGGCCCGCTTCAGGGACCAGCAGTGGGTGATTCACGACGTAAAGCATGGCGAGGGGATCGTGTACGACCGGCTGCGGCGGGAATGGCTGATTCTGCCCATGGCCACCCACGCCGAGCCGGATCTGACCAGGGCGGAAGTGCACTTTCAGGAACTATGGCGGCATTATTTCCGGACCCTGGCCATTGCCGAGCGGCAAAACCTCCGGCTACAGCAGGGCAAGGTGCCGCTGAAGGTGCGGCCATGGATGGTAGAGTTTATGTGAAGGCCCATAAAGGCAATTTTAGCCTCAAGATTACTTCGCGATTACCAGGATTTCGAATCTCAAAATCGAGAGTAATCTTGAAGTAATCGTGCGGCTGAAGAAGCTTTTGAATCAGTAGGTTGCATAAGTTGATTTCAAAACGGATATTCTCAGATAAAGGCAATTTTAGCCTCAAGATTACCTCGTGATTACCAGGATTTTGATTCTAAAAAATCGAGAGTAATCTTGAAGTAATCGTGCGGCTGAAGAATCTTTTGAATCAGTAGGTTGTATAAGTTGATTTCAAAACGGATATTCACAGATAAAGGCAGTTTTAGCCTCAAGATTACCTCGCGATTACCAGGATTTTGAATCTAAAAAATCGAGAGTAATCTTGAAGTAACCGTGCGGCTGAAGAAGGTTTTGAATCAGCAGTTTGTTTAAGTTGATTTCAAAACGGATATTCTCAGATAAAGGCAATTTTAGCCTCAAGATTACCTCACGATTACCAGGATTTTGAATCTAAAAAATCGAGAGTAATCTTGAAGTAATCGTGCGTCTGAAAAAATGTATTGAATCAATTCGTTGAACTCACAGTCTGCGCATCCACCCCTTTGTATCGGGCAGCCGGCCATACTGGATGCCGGTCAGGGTGTCGTACAAATGCTGCGTCACCGTGCCGACCGCGGCGCTGTTGATGGTGAACAGTTCATTCCGATAGCTGAACGCCCCCACCGGGGAGACAACGGCGGCGGTTCCGGAACCAAACGCCTCCTGCACCCGGCCTTTCCTGATGCCGTCCAGCACCTCGTCGATGGCAATGGGGCGCTCTTCCACGGCCAGTCCCAGGCTCGGGGCCAGTTTTACGATGGAATCGCGGGTGATGCCGGCGAGGAACGATCCGGACAGGGCCGGGGTCACCAGGCAGTTGTCCATGACGAAGAAGATATTCATGGCGCCCACCTCTTCCACGAAACGGTGCTGTACGGCGTCGAGCCAGAGCACCTGATCGCAGCCGTGATCGTGGGCCTCTTTGCCTGCATTCAGCGAGGCGGCGTAATTGCCGCCGGTCTTGGCCTCGCCAGTGCCGCCCGGTACCGCGCGGGCCTGATGTTCCTCCACCAGGATCCTGACCGGCTTGAAGCCGGAGGCATAATAGGCACCAACCGGCGACAGGATGGTAAAGAAACGGCACTGCTGCGCCGGTCGCACCCCCAGCGCTGCTTCGGTGGCGATCAGGGCCGGGCGGATGTAGAGGGACGTCCCCTCGGCTGTCGGCACCCACTCTTGTTCGAGGCGGACCAGCTCCGTGATCCCGTCGAGAAACAAGTCGGCGGGCACGGTCGGCAGGGAGAGGCGCTCGGCCGAGCGGTTGAGGCGGGCCAGGTTCATGTCCGGCCGGAACAGGGCGACGCTGCCATCCGGCTGGCGATAGGCCTTGAGCCCCTCGAATACCTCCTGGCCGTAGTGGAATACCATGGCCGAAGGGTCCAACTGAAAGGGCCCGTAGGGCACGATCCGGGCATCATGCCATCCCTGGGCCGCGCTCCAGTCGGCCACCAGCATGCGGTCGCTGAAATGGCGGCCAAAGCCGAGTTGCGCGGTATTGGTGCATTTTTGTTTTCTTTGCTCTGCCAAGAGCGGATCAATCCGCAGTTCCATGACACTCCTCCATGCACATTCTTTCCTGAGTAGATCCGATTCGCTGCTAGTCCCTTCTCCCTTGGGAAGAAGGTGGCCGAAGGCCGAACAAGGGGACGTCAGTGCTTCCACTTGCACCATTTCCCCCCTCACCCTGGCCCTCTCCCTCAGGGAGAGGGGATTGTTTCTGTCTTTGCTGCTGATTGGAACGGTTCAGGTAATCTTGAATAATCTTACCATCGCCCTTGATGTCCGTCTAACTCGTAAAGGACACAAATTAGCTTGAAACGGACATATTGGCGGCATATAGTGGCGGTATGTTCAAAGAATTGTCTCAAAGCGAAACCATCGAACAACTGGATGCCAGGGGGATCAACACCCCGGCACTGCCGGCCTTTGCTTACCTGGACAGCGATCAGAACATCCGTTACGACTGGCATGCCCATGATCGGCACCAGCTGATGTACGCCTTTTCCGGCACGCTGCGGCTGGAGGCGGAGAATGGTTTCTACCTGCTCCCTCCCCAGCGGGCGGCCTGGATCCCGGCAGGCGTCACCCATCGGACGACCATGCACAACGTGCTTTCCGGCTCGGTGTTTTTCGACCCGTCCCTGGTCGCTGTCGAGCAGACGGGGGTCCGCATCATTTCCGCAGCGCCGCTGGTCCGCGAAATGGTGCAGTATGCCCTGCGCTGGCCACCTGACCGCAACCCTGATGATGCGCTGGCCGATTCTTTTTTCAAGACATTGGGATTGCTGTGCGTGGAGTGGATAAAGGAAGAGATGCCGTTTCGGCTGCCTGCCGCCCGGAGCAGGCAGATAGCCTCGGCCATGGAATACACCCTGAATAATCTGGAAAGCGCTTCTGTGGAAGGCGCGGCAGCGACTGCGGCCCTGTCAGCGCGCCAGTTCCGCCGTCGTTTCCTTGCCGAGAGCGGCATTGCCTGGCGGCAGTTCCATCATCAGGCCCGGATGCTGCGGGCCATGGAGCTGCTGGTATTGCCCCGGGCCACGGTCACCGAGGTTGCCTATGGGGTCGGCTTCAATAGCCTCAGCGCCTTTGCCAAGAGTTTTACCTGTTTTGCCGGGCAGTCGCCCCACGAATTCCGGCGCAGCGGTGTTGCAGTCTACGCTTCCGGAATAGCATCAGGCAAGGACGCCCCCGCTTTGCTGCCGTAACCGCTCCAAGTCCCGCTGGTAGCCCTTGGCGCTGTTGTAGCCGCGCTCCCCGAACGGTTGCAGCTTTTCCAGCCAGTGCAGTTCCTGCGCTGCCAGCAGTTGCTCGGCATTTTCTCCTGCCTCGGGCCTGGCCAGGACCTCAAGCACGGAAAATTCGAAACTGTCGGCGCCGTATTGCTTTAAGTCTTCCTGCAGCTCCCGGTTGAATACGACCTTTCCCATCCTGAGCTGGAACAGCCTGCTGTTGCGCGTCCCCTCCAGGTTCCGGCTGCTTTCCACGAAGATCTTGCCATTCACCTTGTTCATGAGCTGATATATCCCCATGTCGGGCCTGTTCTGCTTGTAGACCCGCTTGATCTCGGCCAGTTTGCTCTCCTTTGCCATACTCTCCGATCCTTTCCCCCGCTGCGATGGCAGGGTCAGGGGCTTTTCCTGATCGCCAGGTTTCCGTTCCCGCCAGTAGGCTGCGCCGTCCCTGCGGATCATCCCCTCATCCACCAGCAGGCGGCGGATGGTGCAGTAGTCGTCGAACAGCGGCATGATGAGCCCGGTGACTTCCTGTTCGCTGTAGCGTTGTTCTGGCACGAAGCGCGCGGCAAACTGTTCCAGCACGATGAGCCGTTTCTTGTGCTGCGTCGGCAGCTTCTCCAACCTGCCTTGATGAAAGAAGGTCTCCAGCACCTTGAGCTTATATTCCTCCATCCGGCCGTTCTGAAGCTCCCTGCCGCCTGGCAGCGCCGACACGATCTCCCGCAGGGTGGTGTCAAAGATGGCGTCGTTTGCCTGGATGACGACGTAGTACTGCTCCTTGCGGCTGCTGACCAGGCCGGCCTGCTCCAGCTTGCGCAGGTGGAAGGAGACAGTCGATGGGGCGAGCGCGTGCCGTTTGGCGATCTCCTCCACGTACTGGGAACGCTCCAAAAGAGATTTGACAATGGCCAGCCGGGATTGGTCCGCCAGGGCCTTCATGATGGCAATGCTCTGCTCGGGGTTCATTTGTTGCTCCTGATTCGATATTTGTCGAATCAGAATAGCTGATAAAATATCCTGGTGTCAAATTGTTTTTATGGATGTCGAAATAAATATGGAGCCAAATTCGAACAAATCCCCTGCAAAGAATCCCGTCAGACTTCTTGTGTCATTAGATGCAATGTGTTGTACACGAAGTTAACATTGTCATCGCTGCCAATCGTCTATTCCCGCCCCGCCCATGCTCCAATAACAATCCCCAGCACCACCAGCAAACATCCGGAAAGTTGCTGTACGGACAAGGGTTCATGTAGCACCAGGGCCGACAGAAGCACGGCACTGGCGGGCATGGCGGCCGTGGTGATGCCTGCGGTCACGCCGCTGACCGAACCGACCGCGCCGGTCCAGAGGATATAGGCCACAACAGTGGCAACAGCGCCATAGTACAGTATGGCCAGGATGTCGGCAGTCGTCGGCGCCACCGGGCGATGCAGGGCATCCAGCAGCGCCAGGGGCAGGACCGTCAGCAGGGCGCAGAAGACCAACACCACGGTATTGGCTGTGGCGGACACCGTGGCGGCAATGCGCTTGCGCCAGATGGAAAACAGCCCTTCGCTGACCACAGCACCTAAGACCAGGATGATCCCCCACGGCATGCCGCTGGTCAACGTTCCACCCGTATCCGCCCAGGCGATTCCGGCAGTTCCGCCGATGGCGCAAAGCACGCCCACACCTGACAGAGCCGATGGCCGTTCCCCCAGCATGAGCCATGAGAGCAGGGTGAGCACGGCCGGCGAGGTGCCGGTGATGATCCCGGCCTGGGCCGCGCCGACCGTGTGCAGGCCGCTCAACAGCAGCACCCGGAACAACACGATCCCGCAGAACCCCTGCAGGAAGAGATAGGCCCACTCCCTCCGTTCAAGGGCGCGGATCTCCGCCCGTTTTTGCCAGGCATTGGGCAACATCACAATCAATGCCACAAGCAACGTGGCAAAGGTGGTCAGAAAAACCGGCAAACTGTTGGCCAGTCCCTTACCCACGACCACAGAGCTGCCGGCCAGTGCCATTGCAGCCACCAGTTGGGCCGTTGCCGCCCTGTTTTTCAGATATTTCATGGTCATTACTCCAATCTCCTGCTTGACCATAGGGCAACAAAGTGGTTTTATACAGGTCCAGTTCCATGTTATCTCGTGGTGCCACTTGGAGCCCCCATGATCCATGTTCCGCTTGAAAAGGCATCGACCATCCCCTTGATCCGCCAGATTTACGATGGCATACGGGCGCAGATCCTTTCCGGCGACCTGTGCGCGGGCAGTCGTCTTCCCTCCAGCCGGGAGTTGGCCGAACAACTGGGGGTGTCTCGCAATGTGGTCATGGAATCCTATGAAATGCTCTACTCCGAGGGATTTACCTCGGCACGCCACGGTTCCGGCACCTTTGTGGCGCCAGGGGCAAGCCGCCAAGGCGCCAGTGTCACGCAAGGAATCAAGGCGGAAATGGTCTCCATGGGTTATGAAAGTCCCCAGGGGATCATCAATTTCAAGCCCGGCACGCCTGATCTGCACGAGTTCCCGTTGCGGGCCTGGTT
>MTLD01001712.1_pt1 | contig 10531 bp, 8 predicted proteins | sample 1982471 | NCBI WGS metagenome assembly MTLD01 (sample SAMN05712604, study PRJNA340218) | biofilm metagenome | isolation source: sample SPM anode biofilm adapted to -50 mV | place: USA | collected 2012-02-03
TATGGGTTTATTCGCTTTGGAGAGGATGGTCAAACTTGCTCAGGATTCCAATGCATCTATGGTTTATGCCGATCATTTTCAGATTATCGGAGGTGAAAAGAAGATTAGTCCTGTAATAACTTATCAACAAGGAAGTCTCAGGGATGATTTTAATTTTGGTTCTGTTATGTTGTACCGTTCTTGTGAGTTGAAAGACGCATGTGCAAGAATGGATAAAGATTACAAATATGCGGGATTATACGACCTTCGTCTTAAAGTATCACAAAAGGGAGATCTTGTTCATATTAACGAATATTTGTATACCGAAGTAGAACAAGATACCAGAAAATCGGGAGAGAAAATATTTGATTATGTAGATCCTAAAAACAGAGGAGTACAGATTGAAATGGAAGAGGCTTGTACAGAGCATCTTAAGGCAATAGGAGGGTATCTTAAACCTGAGTTTAAAAAAATTGAATTCAACGAAAATAATTTTGAATATGAAGCATCTGTAATTATTCCTGTTTTTAACAGAATTAAAACTGTTAAGGATGCAATTGTTTCTGTTTTAAAACAGAAGACAGATTTCAAGTTCAATCTAATAATTATTGATAATCATTCTACTGACGGCACTTTCGAAGCAATTGAGGAATTTGCTTCCGATGAGCGTCTTATTCACCTTGTACCCGATCGCACAGATCTTGGAATTGGAGGATGTTGGAATGTAGGTGTACATCATCCAAAATGCGGTAAGTTTGCTATTCAATTGGATAGTGACGATGTTTACTCCGATGAAAATACTATTCGCAAAGTAGTTGAATCGTTTTACGAACAGAATTGTGCAATGGTTGTGGGAACATATATGATGACAAATTTCAAAATGGAGATGATTGCTCCCGGAATAATTGATCATAAAGAGTGGACTCCCGAAAATGGACGAAATAATGCTTTAAGAATTAACGGATTGGGAGCACCAAGAGCATTTTATACTCCCGTTCTCCGTTCTGTAAATGTTCCAAACACCAGTTATGGAGAGGATTATGCATTAGGATTAAATATCTCCCGTGATTACCAAATTGGTAGGATTTATGATGTCCTTTACCATTGTCGTCGTTGGGACGAAAATTCCGATGCATCTCTTGATATCGTTAAGATGAATGCTCACAATACTTATAAAGACAGGATACGTACTTGGGAACTTCAGGCTCGTATTGCGTTAAACAAAAAAATAAAGTAATACTCAATGGAGCAGATGCTTTCAAAATTAGATACAGAAAAACTATTCAAAGATCAGCTCTCTGTTTGGGAACAGGCATCGGTTAATTATAATGCATTAGCTGGAGTTAAAACAAAACAAATAGTGGTAAAAGGGTTTCCTTTTAAAGTTCAGTTTAATCCTGCACGAATAGTATCTTCTGCCGCAAAAGTCGATTCCAAATCGATTCAGGAGAGGAGATGTTTTTTATGCGAAGAAAACAGGCCGACTGTTCAAACCGGTTTACCATGGGGTTCTTACACTGTACTTATAAACCCTTTCCCAATTTTTCCAAGACATCTTACAATTCCGTTACTTAATCATCAGGATCAACTCATAGAGGGCAAAATTGAAGATATGGTTAATTTAGCCGTTGATTTGCCTGACTACACCATTTTCTACAACGGTCCTAAATGTGGAGCATCTGCACCCGATCATTTTCACTTTCAGGCTGGTAATAAAGGTTTTTTGCCAATTGAAAGCGAGTTGAATATTCTTGAAAAAGAGATAATTAAATCATCTGCCAACACTTCGATTTATTTTCTTAAAACCGGAATAAACGGAGTTATTGGTATTGAATCGAATTCTAAAGCTGAGATTGTTTCGGCATTTAATTCTATTTATGCCGAAATGCCCGTGGGTATTGGAGAAGCTGAACCAATGCTGAATATCCTTTGCTGGTACGAAAATGGAAAATGGATACTCTTATTATTCAGACGTATCAAACACAGGCCATCTCATTTTTTTGCCGAAGGTAAGGAGAATATTTTGCTGAGTCCTGCTTCGGTAGACCTTGGTGGAGTTTTTATTGCACCGCTTGAGAAGGATTTTGAGAAAATCACATCTGCACAAATAACAGAGATACTCGAAGAGGTTCTCCTTTCTTATAATGATCTTACAATTTTCGCCAACAATCTGAAAACAAAAATAGTATTATGACAGAACCAAGAATAACTGTAGGAATTATGTACGAACCATCCATCGAATTTATATTCAGTGGAGCTTATATGGTTAACGGCAAAGAGGTTACAGGCTCGCAAACTGCAAATTACAGTAATGATAAGGTAATGTGGAATGGTTCGCTTTATGAAGAACTCCTTTTTGAACCTGTTTCACCTGAGGAATCATCATTTGAATTGCTTAATGTCACTATAGGAATTAATTTTCATTGGGAAAGAAAAGAGAATCAATCATTTAAAGGCGCCCTAAAATTAATTGTCGAGAATGGTCTTATCACTGCAATCAACTCGATAGGAGTAGAAGAATATCTTATTTCGGTAATCTCTTCTGAGATGAGTGCAACTGCTTCTTTACAATTACTCAAGGCGCATTCGGTTATTTCACGCTCATGGCTGCTGGCTCAAATTCAGAAAAATAAAGAGCTTACCGAATCTGCATCTGAATACTCTACAATGATTGAAACCGATGATGAATTGATAAAATGGTATGATAGGGAAGATCATACAAGATTTGATATATGTGCAGATGACCATTGTCAAAGATATCAGGGAATTACAAGAGCATCGACAGAAATTGTGAAACAAGCTGTTAATGAAACCAGGGGTCTGTTGTTAATGTATTCAGGTAAAATTTGTGATGCACGATATTCAAAAAGCTGCGGAGGTGTTTTTGAAGAGTTCGGAAATTGTTGGGAAGAGATCGAACACCCATACCTTATTAAAAAAAGAGATAGTGTAACCGATACGCATATACCCGATTTAACAATTGAGAGCGAAGCAGAAAAATGGATTCTCAGTTCACCGGAAGCCTTTTGCAATACAACCGATAATGAGATTCTTTCTCAAGTCTTGAATAACTATGATCAGGAGACAGTTAACTTCTATCGCTGGACAGAGAAATATGGTCAAAAAGAGTTATCTGAGCTGATACTTAAACGTTCGGGAGTTGATTATGGCGATATTTTAGACTTAATTCCAATACAAAGAGGCACTTCCGGCAGATTAATTAAACTAAAGATTGTAGGTTCTAAAAGAACTAAGATAATCGGAAAAGAGTTGGAGATAAGAAGAACTCTTTCAACTTCTCATTTATACAGTTCTGCATTTATTGTTGAAAAAGGTGCACTTGAAAACGGAATTCCTGCTACATTTACACTTAAAGGTGCAGGGTGGGGTCACGGAGTGGGATTGTGTCAGATTGGTGCAGCTGTAATGGGGGCGAAAGGTTTTGGATTTGACGAAATACTACTTCACTATTTCGTAGGTGCTTCAATTGAGAAGTTATATTAATAGAAAGGAAACTTTAACATCTAATTTTACAGATATGAGTAATAAAAAGAGATCGCCCTGGGCGTGGATTCCTACTCTCTACTTTGCTGAGGGTTTGCCCTATGTAGCCGTAATGACTATTTCGGTTATTATGTACAAGAGGCTTGGTATTTCCAATGCTGATATTGCGCTGTATACAAGCTGGTTATATCTCCCATGGGTTATTAAACCTTTCTGGAGTCCGTTTGTAGATCTTTTAAAAACAAAAAGATGGTGGGTCTACATAATGCAGATGCTTGTCGGAGCCGGTTTTGCCGGTATTGCGTTTACGATTCCTATTCCTACTTTTTTTCAGGCGACTCTGGCCATATTCTGGTTAATTGGTTTTAGTTCGGCCACTCATGATATAGCTGCTGACGGGTTTTATATGCTTGCGCTTGACTCCCATTTTCAGTCGATGTATGTTGGTATAAGAAGCACATTCTATAGAGTTGCCACTATTGCGGGTCAAGGTTTATTGGTCATTTTGGCCGGTTCAATTGAATCTGGAACAGGTCTTAAACCTGCTGAATTTTCTGTAAATGCAGGACCTCAGTATTCTAATGCAATTATTTTACCGTCAGTTGACTCTTCATCAAGTAAAACTGCAACTGCCGAAGTATCTGCTCAAGCTGCAGATTATGAGTTTATTGTTACTCCTGAGGTTGTAAATCTAAGCACCAAGAATATATCTGCAGACTCTGCAGCTATGGTTAAAAAATTGGTTCACGATTATAATATTGAGAACGGGTTTTTGTATGCCGAAAATAAAAATGTTAATGAGGTTGTAAAAGAGGGTACCTGGTCAAAATATATTTCCGGACCACTCGGAAGATTTCTTAAAAAGCATTTTGGAAGGGTAGATGCCCGGGCAGATATCGGAAACAAGGCAGGTAGTCTTGCAATTGTCCAGGTTAAGTTAAATAAGGCTCCTGCTGTTGGAGAGACAATGGTTCTTAACACAACTCTTGATAAAGGAGACAAAAGTCTTGCTTTGGTTCAGGGAGAGAGAATGGAATTTAATTCTAAAAACTGGGATAAACCAGCATATCTTCTTGTTCAGGCAGACACAAAACTATCTGAACCAACAACAACATCCTATAAAAGTCTTTCCGGAAACATAAAATTTGCATGGTCAATTACATTCTTTATTCTTGCAGGATTTTTTATTGCTGTGAGTTTATATCACAGATTCATTCTGCCAAAACCGGATGGTGACAAACCTACCAGAGACGCAAGTGCATCAAATCTTTTTAAAGAATTCTTTGCAACTTTCGGTTCTTTCTTTAGAAAAAAACAGATTTGGATTGCGATAGCGTTTTTATTATTTTACAGATTCCCCGAAGCTCAACTTATTAAATTAATTTCTCCATTCCTTTTAGACCCTAGAGAGGTGGGAGGTCTGGGCCTTACAACCGGTCAGGTTGGCCTTGTATATGGTACTGTCGGTATCCTCGGGCTTACTCTGGGAGGTATTATCGGAGGTTTTATTGCTGCTAAGGGTGGCCTTAAAAAATGGTTATGGCCAATGGCATGGAGTATCTCATTAACATGTGCAACATTTGTATATTTAGGAGTATTTCAACCTCAAAGCCTTTTAATCATTAACATAGCAGTGTTTATTGAGCAATTTGGATACGGATTCGGGTTTACTGCCTATATGTTATTTATGATATACTTCTCCGATGGTGAACACAAAACGGCTCATTATGCAATCTGTACCGCTTTCATGGCACTTGGAATGATGATGCCGGGAATGGCTGCCGGTTGGTTACAAGAGATGATCGGCTATCAAAACTTCTTCTATTGGATAATGATTTGTTGTTTGTTTACAATTGGTGTAGTCGCTTTTGTTAAAGTTGATTCTTCATTTGGTAAAAAGCAGGTTGCAGCCGAAAACTAAGATAATTTATGAAAAAGATAATTATTGCATTGATTGCTGTATGTATAATGGGTCCTTCAAGTTTTGCATATAGCCAAAAAATAAAGACCGGGATTGAAGTCCTTAAAAGCTCAAATTTTAAGATATTAGAAGGTAAAAGAGTAGGACTGATTACAAATCCAACAGGGGTCGACAATAAACTAAAGACTACTACCGATATTCTGTTTGAAGCACCAAATGTTAATCTTGTTGCTTTATTTGGACCGGAACATGGTGTTAGGGGCGATGCTCATGCCGGTGATGAGGTTGGTAATCAGAAAGATCCTAATACAGGGTTACCGGTATTTTCATTATATGGAGCTACAAGAAAAGCTACTCCGGAAATGTTGAAGGGAATCGATGTTCTCGTTTATGACATTCAGGATATTGGAAGTCGTTCATTCACATATATCAGTACTATGGGACTTGCTATGGAGGCTGCTGCCGAAAACAACATTGAGTTTGTTGTTCTTGACAGACCCAATCCTCTTGGTGGACTTAAGGTAGAGGGGAGTCTTGTGGAAGACGGATTTATATCTTTTGTTAGTCAGTTTAAGATTCCTTATATATATGGTCTTACTTGCGGAGAATTAGCCGAAATGCTTAATGAAGAGAATATGACTGCAAAAAAATGCAAACTTTCGGTCGTAAAAATGGAGGGATGGAAGAGAGATATGAACTACGAAGCAACAGGACTTCAATGGATTCCGTCTTCGCCACATGTCCCTCATCCGTTTAGTCCATACTTTTATGCTGCCACTGGAATTCTTGGAGAGCTTTATTATGTATCCATTGGTGTAGGTTACACTACCCCGTTTCAAATATTTGCCGCAGAGTGGATAGATGCCGAAAAATTTGCTGCAGAGATGAATGCTCTTAAATTACCTGGAGTAATATTCAGGCCAATTCATATTAAACCATATTATTCAACAAGTGCCGGTATTCAAATTCATGGAGTTCAAGTACATATAATGGATTACAAAGTGCTTGCATTAACCGATATGCAGTTTTATGCAATGGAAGTCTTGTACAAACTTTATCCTGACAAAAAGATTTTCAACGATTCCACCGGAAGCAGATTCAGAATGTTTGATCAGGTAACCGGATCGGACTATATTAGATTAAAATTTGCCGAAAGGTATAAGTTTGAGGATATCAAAAATTTCTGGTATAAAGATGTTGAATCCTTTAGACAAAAGAGTAAAAAATACTGGCTCTATAAATAAGTCAATTCTAAATGAACCAGTATCTATTTATTACTCAATAGATTTAATTATAAACTTTTCAAGCATCCCTGTCGATTTGACGGGGATGTCTGTTATATTATCGGATATTTCGCTCCCCTTTTGATAGGTATATAGAAAACTAAGATTTGTAATAATAATTGAAACAGTTCTTTTACCATTCTCATCTTTGAATCTTACTGTAATGACACCTTTAATAGAATCGGGAGGAAGTTGCTTTCCCGAGATTGTGTGGAAGTTACCGATAACAACAAAAGCGTCTGGATTTATCAGTTTACCGTTTAAATCTTCGCGGGTATAATTATTTGAAAACTCAACTGCTTCACTTACTATAACACCATTTTCTTTGGAATAAATTTTAAAATCCTTGATTCCTTTAGCATTTAAAGAGCTTACTACCTTGTCCCATACTGCGTCTAAAGATAGTTTTGTCTCTATTGTATATGGATTTTCGGGATAATTTCCTTTAAGATAGTATGATGAGAGAGTCTTACAAGAGACTGACGCAAGAATCACAACTAAAATTATGAATGATATTTTTCTCATAATATTACATTTTAAATCCAATCTTAATTCTCTCAAGACCCTCCTTTACAACACTAATCGGAGCGGCTATGTTCATTCTCCAAAATCCAATTCCCTCTTTGCCAAATGCCTCCCCGTCATTGAGCCCTAATTTTGAGACCTTAATGAGTCTTTCTCCAACCTCTTTATGGCTAAAGCCGGTATTTCTGAAGTCAAGCCAAATTAAAAATGAGGCTTCTGGCTTGTAAAATTCAATTTGAGGTAACTCATTTTTAAAATAACTGTATGCTAAATCTATATTTCTCTCAAGATATGGTTTCAACTCTTGGAGCCATTTTTCACCATGATTGTACGCTGCCTCCATAGTGATATGACCAAACAGGTTTCCTGTTTCGAGACGAAGTATATTAAGCTCTTTATTGTACATTCCAAGAAGTTTTTCAGAAGAACATACAATAACAGAATTCATCATACCCGCAATATTAAATGTTTTACTTGGAGCGGTAGTCGTTATTGTAATTGCAGATATCTCATCTGATATTGAAGCCATTGGAGTATGTATATTTCCATAAAGTGCAAGATCCGAGTGAATCTCATCCGAAATAATTGTGACATTATGCTTGACACATAAATCACCCATCCTTTTAAGCTCATCTCTATTCCATACTCTTCCGACAGGATTATGAGGACTACACAAAATAAAAATCTTCACTCCCGATTTAATCTTGTTCTCGAAATCTTCCCAATTTATCTCATAGCGCCCGTCAATATTATCAAGAGAGCTTGTAACCAATGTTCTTCCAGTATCTTTTATACAAGCAAAAAATGGAGGATAAACGGGAGTCTGAATAAGAACTTTATCGCCCTTATCCGAAAAAACTCGAACAGCTAATGGAAGTGCCGTTACAATTCCCGGAGCTGAGGATATCCATTCCGGTTTAATCTTCCAACCGTGTTTTTTTTCGGTCCACCTAATAAATGAATCAATTGCAGATGCTGAGCGAAAACTGTATCCGAAAACACCTGTTTCACACAGTTTCTTTGCAGCCTTAATTACTTCGGGAGGAGATTGAAAATCCATATCGGCTACCCACATTGGGAGGAGGTCTTCTGTTCCGAAAACCTCCTTTCTCCTGTCATATTTGACCGAAGAACTTCCACTGCGGTCAACTATTTTGTCAAAATTGTACACTTTATTTAATTTTTACTGCAGTGCCTGTAGCAGTAACCATAAGCATCGAATTACCAACTGTTTCGTAATCTAGGTCAATGCCAATTACAGCATTTGCTCCCATTACCTGAGCCTGAACAGACATTTCTTTTAGAGCCTCATCTTTTGCCTCTTTGAGTACTCTTTCATATGCACTGGCCCTTCCACCTACGATGTCTGTTATGCCGGCAAGAAAGTCTTTGATAATATTAGCTCCAATTATTGTTTCACCAGAAACTAAACCGTAATATATTTCAACTTCTCTGTTCTGTATTGTTGATGTTGTTGTAAGTAACATAAGCTTTAACTGTTTATTTTTGATCGTTTGCGTAAAGAGAAATTAATTTTAAAACAACTTCGGAGGCCTTTTCCATACTCTCTACCGGAACAAACTCAAATTTGCCATGGAAGTTATGTCCTCCGGCGAAGATATTAGGGCATGGGAGCCCCATAAATGAGAGCCTTGCACCATCGGTACCTCCGCGAATTGGTTTGATGATTGGAGTAACGCCAGTAAGTTTCATAGCCTCAATAGCTTTTTCAACAATATGATAATGAGGTTCAACCTCTTTTCTCATATTATAGTACTGATCCTTCATCTCCAACCTAAAAATTCCTTCGCCATATTTCATGTTCATAAATGTAATACACTCCTCTATGAGACTCTTCTTCTCTTCAAACTTTTTCATATCGTGATCGCGAATGATATATTGAATCATAGCCTGTTCAACAGTGCCGTCGAATCTGATAATATGGAAAAATCCCTCATAATCCTGAGTAAATTCGGGTCTCTGCTCAATCGGAAGCAGATTATTAAATTCAGATGCCAGATTAATCGCATTAATCATTTTATTTTTGGCATAACCGGGATGAACATTTCTTCCCTGAATGTACACTTTTGCACCGGCCGCATTAAAGTTCTCATATTCAAGCTCTCCAATTTGCCCACCATCAAGAGTATAAGCATAGTCTGCTCCGAATTTCTTAACATCGAATTTATCAACTCCGCGACCAATCTCTTCATCGGGAGTAAATCCAATTTTAATCTCACCGTGTTTAAAATCAGGATTATTCATTATGTATTCTACTGCGGTCATAATTTCCGCAACGCCGGCTTTATCATCTGCTCCAAGGAGAGTATTTCCGTCGGTGGTAATAATAGTTTGACCTTTGTATAAAAGGAGTTCCGGGAAATCTGCCACATTAAGAACAAAGTTCTTTTCTTTATTGATTACAATATCGGAACCGTCATAGTTTCTTACAAATTGAGGTTTAATATTTGCACCGGATGCATCGGGGGCTGTATCAACGTGGGCAATAAATCCAATTTTAGGAATATTTTTATTGGCATCCAAATTCGATGGTATTGATGCCATTACATACCCAAATTCATCGACAGTTGCATTGTTCACTCCCATTGCCTTGAGTTCTGTAACCAGTAAGTTCAGTAAATCAAACTCTTTAGAAGAGCTGGGCTGAGAGTCTGACTCAGGGTCCGATGTAGTCTCAATTGATATATATCTTAAAAATTTATCTAAAACACTTTCCATAGCTATTTTTTTTCTTGTTTAACCCTCATACTGTCCCAAGCTAAATAAACAATAATTACAATATACATTGCCAATGCAAGGAATTGAGCAGGAGAAGATTCAAGCCAGTTTTCATTTATCAAATTAATACCACTGAATCGGAGCAAAGCACTTACAACACCCATTAAGGCACCACCGGCAATAAAACCGGAAGCAATTAAAGTTCCTCTCTCTTTCCTGTCGTTATTTACTTTTTCATCTTTGCTTCTTGTAGAAACAAACCAAGCAACAGCTCCACCTACAAGTAAAGGCAGATTAAGCTCCAACGGAATAAACATACCAAGAGAGAATGCAAGAGCCGGAACCCCAAAGAATGTTAAAACTATAGAGATTATGGCTCCAATTCCATATAAAATCCAAGGTGCGCCGCCTCCCGACATCAACGGTTCTATAACAGCCGCCATAGCATTTGCCTGAGGAGCAACTAGAGCATGATCTCCAACAAAACCATATGTTTTATTAAGAATCATAATTACACCACCAACTGTAGCTGCAGCAACTAAAGTTCCAAGAAACTTCCAGCTTTGCTGTTTTGCAGGTG
>MTLD01006895.1_pt1 | contig 10506 bp, 6 predicted proteins | sample 1982471 | NCBI WGS metagenome assembly MTLD01 (sample SAMN05712604, study PRJNA340218) | biofilm metagenome | isolation source: sample SPM anode biofilm adapted to -50 mV | place: USA | collected 2012-02-03
CAAAATTAACTTTTTTATTGCTTTCTTTCGTGCAGATGGGAGAGTTTACGGCCAAATTTCTACAGACAAGGGGATTTTGCAATATCGCAAAGGGATTATTATAATCGATTCCTGCCAAACTATACGTACGCAATGTAACTTTGTACAAACCTTAAAACAAAAATTTTATGTCAATCAAAACATTGTTTCTCGCAGGTGGTTCATTTGGAATGGCTATCTTAACTATCGAATTAATTCTTTTAATCCTGGCCGCATGGAAAGCTCCGGCTTGGGTTAAAGAGATAGGCCTCATTGCCCTGGCAACAGCAATTATTTGGACATTACTCGGTTCGTATCAAGTTTGCGATGTAATCCAAAAGGCCGGGAGTTTATCAATGAATGTTATCGCTGGAGGTTTGAAAGTTATGCAGATCCCACTTATTTATGGAGTAGGAATTTATCTTCTATCACTAATCTTTAGGATAATACAAAAGCCTAGAATTTAGGTAAAAGTAAATGGGGTCAGCCACCATTTTTATTAAACTGCTTTTCCATTGGGAAAAATGGTGGCTGACCCCATTTTCCATTTTCCTGGTTTTTTTATTATCTTTGATTAAGATGAAATTTTTTTTAGCTACAATTCTAACCCTGTTATATACAGGAATGTTCGCGAGAACGATTGAAGATACCACCCTCAATCAGCTCTTTGATGCTCTCAGCCACAAAGCCGAATATACAAAAGCAAAGGAGCAGCGAATCGCCGATCTCAAGAAACTTCTTGAGATGCCCGATATCACCGATAATCAAAGATATAATCTGTACAATAAAATTCAGGACGAATACCGCCCATACCAAATTGACTCAGCAACAATCTATCTTCAAAAAAACCTCACTCTTGCTCAGAAGCTTCAAAACGCCCAATATATAGCAGATACCAAACTTACACTCTGTTTTATGTACTGGCAAAGCGGAAAGTTCTTTGAAGCTATTCAGCTACTTGGCAGCATAAACCGTAAACAACTGGACAGTATGCCTACAGGTACTCTCAGGAACTATTACAACTCTTATAAAAGACTGTATCTATATTACGCTGAGGCTCAAAATGAAAAAGATAATGAATACTATCACCTGAGTCGACTCTACGCCGACTCACTTGTGATGATTTCCACTCCCGAAACACAGGATTTCAGCCTGTGGCTTGCGGAAAAATACACTTATGAAAACAGAACAAAAGAGGCAATAGCCATCCTAAATGAGTTACTAGCCAAGTCACATAACGAAGATCATAATAGAGCAATACTCTCAAGTATCCTTGCAAATGTTTACAAAAAAGCAGGCGTTGTAGAACTCCAAAAAAAGTATTATGCCCTTTCGGCTATATATGATATCAAAAACGCCGTAAAAGAGAACTCCTCTATGCAAGCACTTGCTTTATTGCTTTATAAAGAAGGAGATATCGACAATGCATATTACTGTATACAGTCCTCAATGGAAGATGCTGTATTTTGTAACTCACGTTTTCGCACATATGAAATAACAAAGATCTTTCCCATAATAGACTCTGCTTACCAGGCAAAATCAATAAAACAGAAAAGGCAACTCAAACTATACCTTTTACTTGTAAGCATTCTGTCATTAATGCTAGTATTTGCAATATCATCTATCTTTTTATATATCAAGAGAATTGCATACATAAGGAAGGAACTTTCACAAACAAACGAAAAACTCAAAGAGCTTAATATGGAGCTCAAGACCTCTAACGAACAGTATCATTTACTTGTTGACGAACTTATGGAACTTAACAGAAAGCTCTCCGAGACAAACAGAGTAAAAGAGACCTATCTGGCAAAGTTTATTGATTTATGCTCTCACTATATAGAAAAACTTGACAACTACCGTAGAACACTCAATCGTTTCGCAAAAGATGGTAAAATGAACGAACTATACGGAGAACTTAACTCCTCTCATTTTATTAATAATGAGTTGTCTAACTTCTTTGCTAATTTCGATGAGACATTCTTGCGACTATACCCTTCATTCATTGATCAATTTAATTCACTCTTTCCTGAAGATGAGAGGATGAGCCTTAAACCGGGAGAGATTCTCAATCCCGAGCTAAGAATTTATGCCCTTATAAAACTTGGAATCAACGATAGTTCTCAAATTGCCCTCTTTCTGAGATTCTCCATCACAACAGTATATACATACCGTTCAAAACTCAAAAATAAGTCACTTTTTAAGGAGACCTTTGAGGACCAAGTACTAAAAATAGGGCAATAATTTTTTTTAAAAATCTAAAAAAATCAAGACAACCTGCTAATAGGACTTTGATGGAAAGTTAGATTTTTGAAATTTATTTTCTTATAAATCAAATAATTGATTGATTTTTGAATCTAGATTAAATCTAGAAAATTGCTACAAGCAATCTTTTGTGCTTAATTTTGTTATTGCTAAATTAATCATAACTTAAAAGCTTCTAAATCAATGAATTGTAAGATTAAATTACTAAAAAAACACTTAAAAGCCTCCATTTTACTAATGGTTATGCTTTTCAGTTTGAGTCTTGCAGGGCAAAACGCCCGAAAAATATCCGGTGTCATTACCGATGACAAAAATGTACCGGTTGCAGGAGCCTCAATTGTTGTTAAAGGTACCCCTACCGGAGTGTACAGCAACGCTGACGGAAAATTCGAACTGACCGCTCCCGAAAACGGAGTTCTCTCAATTACATATATCGGATATTTCCCACAGGAGATTCCTATCGGGGGCAAATCTCTTTTCCAGATTGTCCTTAAAGAGGATGCCCAGCTTCTCAATGAAGTTTTGGTTGTGGGTTACGGTACTGTAAAAAAGAGCGACTTAACAGGCTCAGTAACAGCAATTGATTCAAAAAAATTCCTTAAAGGAACAGTATCTAACCCGGCTTCGCTCATAACAGGTAAAGTTGCCGGTGTGCAGATAATCTCTAACGGCGGTAGAGCCGGCGACGGAAACAGAATCAGAATCCGTGGCGGTGCTTCACTTAACGCAAGTAACGATCCACTCATAGTTGTTGACGGAGTTCCTCTGGACAACAACAGTATTTCGGGTATGACAAGCCCGCTCTCTACAATTAACCCTAACGATATCGAGTCGATGAATATTCTAAAAGATGCATCTGCAACAGCCATTTACGGTTCAAGAGCATCAAACGGGGTTATCATTATTACAACCAAAAAGGGATCTACCAATCAAAAACTCAAAGTTGATTTCTCTTCAACTAACTCAATTGCGACAATAGCAAGAAGAGTTGATGTAATGAATGCAACAGAGTTCTCGGAAGCAGTGATAAGAGAGGCTGCCAAAAACCCTCTCACAGAACAGGCTTATGTAGGATACTTAGGTACTGCAAATACAGACTGGCAAAAAGAGATTTTCCGCACAGCATTTACTTCCGACAACAATGTAAGCGTAACCGACAATATTAAAGGTGTGCTTCCATACAGAGTATCTGCAGGTTTTATCAGCCAGGACGGTATCCTTAAAACAGACAATATGAAGAGGGGAACTTTAGCATTCAACCTCTCACCAAAATTCCTTCAGGACCATCTTTCGGTAAACCTTAACTTTAAGGGCACTTACTCGCACAACCGTTTTGGTAACGGCGACGCAATTGGAGCAGCTCTCAGAATGGACCCAACCAAACCTGTAACTGCCGATGGTTTTGACAATTACAACGGTTACTGGAACTGGATGGAGGGTAGTACCGGAAATGTTAATACTCTTGCCACCAAGAACCCGGTTGCACTCCTCAACGGAAAGGACGACCAGTCGGATGTTCTAAGAAGTATCGGAAATGTGCAGATAGACTACAAATTCCATTTCCTGCCCGAGCTCAGAGCTAACCTCAACATGGGTTACGATATGTCACAAGGAAAAGGAGAAAAATATATAACTCCTTGGTCACCTGATAAATATGCTCAGGGCGGCGAATACTCACACTATCTGCAAAATAAACAAAATCTGCTTTTGGAGTACTACTTTAGCTACAACAAGGATTTTAACGAAGACAACCACCTCGATGTAATGGCAGGTTATACATACCAGGACTGGCAAACAACAAGTTACAGCTACGCTGTTACCGATTATGCTAAAGAGAATGTTATTACAGAAGCCTCTACATTCCCAAGAACAACCGTTGAGAACACACTTATCTCATTCTATGGCCGTTTGAACTACAACTTTAAAGAGAGATACCTCTTTACAGCTACAGTTCGTCGCGACGGTTCATCAAGGTTCGGCAGCGAGAATCGTTGGGGAACATTCCCTTCGGTAGCTTTGGCATGGAGAATAAAAGAGGAGGGATTTATGAAAAACCTCACTATGCTCTCCAACCTTAAACTCCGTTTAGGTTATGGTGTTACAGGACAACAGGATGGTATAGGAAACTACGACCATATTGCAAAATACGGATATAGCGACCCTACAGCAAGGGTACAATTCGGCGACCAGTTCTACTATTTGTGGAGACCTGACGGTTACGATCCGCAAAGAAAATGGGAGCAAACAGCAACCTCAAATATAGGACTTGACTGGGGACTTAACGATAACCGTATTTACGGCAGCATCGACCTCTATTACAAACACACCACCGACCTTTTGAACGAAATTCCTGTTCCTATGGGAAGTAACTTCGTAAACAAAATCGTGAAAAACATCGGTAGCCTCGACAACAAAGGTATTGAAGCCAATTTTGGATGGGTTGCAATAGACAAAAACAATCTTCGTTGGGACTTAGGATTCAACATTACATACAACCACTCGGAAATTACTAAACTCTCTCTTAACGACGGTCCCGAAAGTGACTATGTGGGAGCAATGGTAGGAGGAATTGCAGGTGGTACAAGTAATACTATCCAAATACAATCGGTAGGTTATGCACCTAATACATTTTATGTTTACAAGCAACTTTACGACACAAACGGAAACCCAATTGAGGGAGCTTATGCAGACCTTAACGGTAACGGAAGACTTGACGATGGAGACCTTTACCATTACAAAACACCTGAGCCAACTGTGTTTATGGGCTTTAACACGAGCGTTGCATACAAAAAATGGACATTTTCAACCTCTTTGAGAGCAAGCATCGGAAACTACGCATACAACAATGTGAACTCCGATCTTGGAAACTATTCACAAACGCTTAACCCTAACAACTTCTTGATGAACACTGTAAACGATATAAACAATACAGGTTTCTACACTAGACAGCTTCTCTCCGACTACTATATCCAAAACGCATCGTTCCTCAAAATGGACTATCTCCAGGCAGGATACGATTTTGGTAAAATCTCAAATACTGCATCCCTTAAACTCAATTTATCGGTACAAAATGTATTTACAATTACTAAATACAACGGAATCGATCCGGAGATTGCAGGTGGTATAGATAACAACTTTTATCCGAACCCAAGAACATTCAGCCTTGGATTAAGCTTAAATTTCTAATAGAACAAACATGAAAAAATATAGATTATACACAATATTACTGTTGTTGTCATTATCAATTACCGGGTTGACATCTTGTATTAAAGATCTGGACAGATTCCCTGCAAATGACAATACAACACTCCAGGTGTACTCAACTTTTGACGGATACAAATCGGCTTTGGCAAAAATCTACGCCGGTTATACACTATCCGGAAATCAGGGCCCTGCCGGTAAACCCGATGTAGTTGGTCTCGACGAAGGAAGTAATGCAGATTTCCTCCGTGACTATTTTAACCACCAGGAGATGCCAACCGATGAAGCACACTGTCTTTGGGATGACTCTGGAGTTCCTGAACTCAATTTCATCAACTTCACAGCTGACGGTAAATTCACTGTAGGACTCTACGACAAATGTATCCTTCAAATCATGTACGCCAACGAATTCCTTAAAAACACAACCGATAACGGTGCAGGTAAGGGATTTACAGCAGACCAGGTTGCCGAAATCAAATCGTTCCGCGAAGAGGCCCGTTTTGTAAGAGCGTTCGACTACTGGGTATTAATGGATGTCTTTGGAAACCCTCCTTTTATTACTGAAAATGATGCATTCGGCATTCTTCCTCAGCAAATTCAGAGAGCCGACCTATTTTTATATATTGAGTCCGAACTTAAGGCAATTATTGAAGGCAGCGACCTTAAAGCAGCCAGAGCAAATGAGTACGGAAGGGCAGATAAAGGAGCCGCTAACGCTCTATTAGCCAGGGTTTACCTCAATGCAGAAATCTATACAGGCACAGCCAGATGGACAGATGCAATCAAATACAGTAAAGATGCAATTGACGGAGGTTATACCCTTATGGGCAACTACGAACACCTTTTCCTTGCAGATAACAACCTGAACAACAACGAAGTAATCCTTTCAATTAACTACGACGGTAAGAGCACCAGACTTTACGGCGGCGTTACATTCCTTATTAACTGCGGTTCAAATGGTGACTACCAGACTACCTATAAAAACAAAATTATCCACTACGGAATTTTCAGCAACGCAAACTGGAGTGGATACAGAGCAAGAAAAGAGTTTACCGATAAATTCGGAACAAACGACAAACGCTTCCTCTTTGTAGGCCAAAATCCTGCTATAGGAGAGCATGTTAAAGAGTATCCTTACGGACTTGCAACCTACAAATACAGGAACATTAAAGCAGCCTCTACAGTGGACAATCCTGTTTACGGCTCGGATGTGGAATTTGCAGATAATGATTTTCCACTCTTTAGATTAGCAGAAATGTATCTGACTTATGCAGAAGCAGTTGTAAAAGGCGGAACAGGCGGAACCAGAGCACAGGCTTTAACATATATCAACAACCTGCGCACAAGAGCAAATGCAGGCACAATAAGCGATTCACAACTTACAGCCGACTTTGTACTTGACGAAAGAGCAAGAGAGCTTTACTGGGAAGGTTTCAGACGCACAGACCTGATCCGTTACGGTAAATTTACAACAGGTAATTATATCTGGGAATGGAAAGGGGGCGTACAGGCAGGTCGTTCAGTTGACAGCCACTTTAACCTCTTCCCTATTCCATCGGCAGACCTTATGGCAAATCCGAATCTGAAACAAAATGCTAATTATTAAAAAATTGATTAAAATGAAGAGAATCAGCCTAATATTATCTCTTTTCGCATTAGCATTTACAGCTTGCGATAAAGATCAAGATATGTTCGTGGTGCTTCCTGCCGACCAGGCTACCACTCCGGTAATTAAGACGCACAGCGACATTGTAATCACACTTGACAATCTCAAGAATACTACCACATTTAAGTGGGACAGAGCCGATTTTGGTGTTCCTGCGGCTATAGAATATACACTCTATGCAAGTAACGGATCATCTGACCCTGTACTTGTATCATCAAGTTTTGCAGATTCAGTTGATGTTAAACTCGAAGACCTTAACAAACAGCTCATTCAGCTTGGCTTTGTACCAAATGTAGCCGCAAATGTTACATTTACACTTAAAGCTTCAATAAGCACAAAATACAACGCAATTTACTCACAACCTGTAACAGTGAACATTACAGCCTTTAAACCGCTCTATCCGGACAATGTCTATATGATTGGTTCCGACTTCGGTTCATGGGACTGGGGTTCAAGCGGAATTGCCACAATGATTCCTGTAAACGGGTATGAAGGTAAATTCTGGTGTGTAAGATACTTCAGCAGTGCAACAAACGGATTCAAATGGTGTACACAAAAAGCGTGGAACGGTGACTTCTTCACATTGGGTACAGATGTAGGATTCTCTACTCATGACGGAAACGCATTTGTTCCTGCGCCGGGTGTTTACAGCGTATTCATTGACTATACTATTAACAAGATTACCATTGAGCCTGCAAAGGTTTACGGTATGGGTGACTGCTTTGGCGGATGGAATACAGGACAATATCCGTTCACAGCCGTTGGCAACAAAATGAATATCACTACCACAGCTGCAGGCGAGCTCAGGCTCTATGCAAACTCGACCAACTCAACAGTTGGAGGTGACTGGTGGAGAATGGAATTCATTGTACTGAATGGTAAAATTGAGTATCGTGGAAATGGCGGAGATCAGGAGAGGGTAAATGTTGCTGCCGGTAAGGTTGTTTCACTCGACTTCAACGCTGGTACCGGAACAATTCAATAAAGTTTAATTAAAGAGGGTGGCTAAAAGTCTTTTAGTCCCCCTCTTTTTCAAATTTTAAAATCAGATATGACCAAAAGCCCTGTCTTTTATCTTCTTGTCTCTCTTTTAATAGTTTCATGTCAAAAGAGCGAAGTGCCTGTACCGGCAACAGATACTCAATTATTGAGCTACAGAGACGGAATCACAAGAATCACCAACGATTCTCTTGCATTCGTTCTGTTTGCACCCAATAAACAATCTGTTTACCTGATAGGCGACTTTAACAACTGGACAAAATCCGAGAGCTATAAGATGCAAAAGAGCGGCGACAGGTTCAGGATTAAAATCGGCGGACTCACTCCGGGCAAGGAGTATATCTGCCAATACCTTATAGACAACACAATAAGAGTTGCAGATCCATACGCTCATAAAATATCTGACCCTACTTACGACCAGGAGATATCTGCTTCAGTTTACCCGTCACTCATTGCCTACCCTACCGGAAAAACAACCGGAATTGCAATGACAGTTTCTACCACGCAGGAGAGTTACAACTGGAGCGCAAGTAATTTTACTGCTCCTCAGGTCAAAAATCTGAATATTTACGAAGTTCTCATTAGAGATTTTACAGAAGCAGGCAGCATAAACGGATTAAAAGAGAAAATCTCATACATTAAATCATTAGGTATTAATGCTATAGAGCTTATGCCTTTTAATGAATTTGAGGGAAACAACAGCTGGGGCTACAACCCTTCGTTCTATTTTGCGCCCGATAAAGCTTATGGTACTGCAAATGATTATAAGTCGTTTATAGACCTCTGCCACTCCAACGGCATTGCGGTTATAATGGATATGGTGCTGAATCACAGCTATGGAGAGAGCCCGCTCGTAAAAATGTACATGAGTGGAAGCAAGGTATCATCTGCCAACCCATGGTATAATGTAGATTCTCCAAACACCTCATATTCTTGGGGTTATGATTTTAACCATGAAAGCCCGTACACCAAACAGTTTGTGGACAGTGTATGTGCCTACTGGATGAAGGAGTACAAAATTGACGGATTCAGGTTTGACTTTACCAAAGGATTTACAAATACTCCGGGCGATGGTCAGGCTTATGATGCAGCCCGGATTACCATATTAAAAAGGATGGTAGCTCAAATCCGCAACCGTAACAGCAATGCAATTGTAATTTTTGAGCATTTGACCGATAACAGTGAAGAGAAAGAGTTGGCCGAAAGCGGAATACTGCTCTGGGGCAATATGAATTACGCTACAAATGAGTCTACTATGGGCTGGGGAGAGGAGTTAAACAGTACAGCATTGAAAGGTGATCTCTCATGGGCATCTTATAAACAGCGTGGCTGGAATGTTCCGAATCTTGTAGCCTATATGGAGAGTCACGACGAGGAGCGGCTAATGTACAAAAATGAGCTCTATGGAAAGAGTGTTACGGGATACAATGTTAAGGACTTGGAGATAGGTCTGGAGAGAAATAAAGCAGCGGCGGTGGTGTTTTTTTCATTACCCGGTCCAAAAATGATATGGCAGTTCGGCGAAGTAGGGTATGATTATAAATTAGGAGCTTCTATGGAAGATGGGAGGCTGGATAAAAAACCTGTGAGGTGGGATTATTATGATGTGGCTTCTAGACGGGCTCTTTACAATGTTTATTCCAAGATGTTTGAACTGAGGAAATCTAATGAATTATTTTCAACTAACACTTATTCAACTGATTTAAGAAATAATTTCAAATATATTGTTCTCAAAGGTACAAGTAAATCTATTGTATCTATGGCTAACTTGGATGTGGTTCAGGGTACAAAATCGGTTAATTTCGGGAAGGCATCCACATGGAGGGACTACTTTACAGGGGCCCTTTTAACAACATTATCTACAAACGAGAATATCACACTTTTACCCGGAGAATACCGTTTATATATCGAACAATGAGAAAACTACTAACAGCAATAATTATACTGACAGGATTTGTTGTTAACTCCTATGCCGCTGAAATTTCGAGGGTTGAACCTCCGTTTTGGTGGACAGGGATGAAACATCAGGAATTGCAGATTATGTTTTTTGGAAAAAGTATCGGAAAATGTGAGATAAAACTCAACTCCTATTCAGGCGTAACAATTTGCAGAGTAGAGAAGACCGATAACCCCGACTATCTGTTTGTATATATCAATATTGGAAAAGCAGCAAAACCCGGAATATTAAAATTTTGTTTTACAGACAATAGCACGAAGATTGAGCGCGAATACAAACTTCTTAAAAGAGAAAACAGCGGCGGCCAAATAGGATTTGATCCTTCTGATGTCTTATATCTTATTATGCCTGACCGTTTTGCCAACGGCGATACTTCAAATGACGACTGGGGTGAAGATATTGT
>MTLD01004268.1_pt2 | contig 10492 bp, 9 predicted proteins | sample 1982471 | NCBI WGS metagenome assembly MTLD01 (sample SAMN05712604, study PRJNA340218) | biofilm metagenome | isolation source: sample SPM anode biofilm adapted to -50 mV | place: USA | collected 2012-02-03
ATTTAAAGGCGATAATTACTTCTTTATCGACGATGAGCCTCCAATCATTGATTTGTATCTGCAAACATATTGTACGCATAATATCATAAGTAATTCTACTTTCAGCTGGTGGGGAGCGTGGCTAAATCCTAACAATAATAAAATAGTTATAGCCCCCAAGAATTGGTTCGGAATACAGATGAAAAATTATAATCTTAAAGATTTAATTCCTCAGGAGTGGGTAAGAGTTGAAAATCCAAGAACGGCTGCTCTTTTATTTAAAATAATGTACTTACACTCAATTGATTTGATCGGGAGAGTTCTTAGAAAATTGAAACTTAAAGCCAGAAACTTTCTTAAGGTATCTGAGGGAAAATAGTATTACAAAAATAAAAATTACAGAAGCCGCGGTGTAAGTAATTATTGAACTGTCAAATGCTAATAATAAAAAAGTTAAAAAGACAGAAAGCAACATTGTGGCCAGTATTTTTACAAACTCTTTACTTGGAGAATAAGAATACAATCTTCTCGTCACAATATTTATTACTACAAAATATATCGCGTGCATCAATGCAAAACCGTATCCCAGACCATTTAGCCCACCCAGATAATATCCTACAATTGAAAAAATAAGAATGCTGGAGTTTGTATATATTCCTTCAAGTATAAAAAATGTCTTTTTATCGCCTTTCGCAAAAGAGATAGCTCCAATTGAATAGGATGCAGACTTTATTACCATTCCAACAGAAATAATTCTTATAAAACCGGCAATGGGTGAAAATTCCCTGGAGAGTAGAATTCGAATTGCAATTGGAGCAACTATCATAAGTAGAATGAGAATCGGAGTTGCTACAAGAAGCATAACTTCGGCCTGTCTGTTCACCATGTTTCTGACTTTTACGCCATCCTCGCATACTGCAACAAGTTTTGGATAGTAATCTATTGCCATTGATGCAAATACTAACCCTATAGCTTGTGAAGTAATACTCATACCTGCCTGATACAAACCAAAATCTGCAATTGATCCTTTACTCTGTATAAATATATTTATTAAATAATTAACCAACGAACCTATCGAGGTGGCTACCATCATTGCTATTCCCAATTTTATCATTCCCGAGCCCTCTTTCACTGTATCTCTAAATGAAACAGTTACTTTAACAAGTTGAACTTTAGAAACATAATAAATACTGAACATATAATTCAGAAAGGAAGATAAAATAAGAGCAGGCACAACAGCTTTGAGTCCAAAGAAATAATACAATGGGACAGAAACTGCTAAAGCTATAATAGTGCCTGTAATTGAGTATTTTGCATATCCCGATAAATTTCTTGTCCCTTGCAACAATGAGGCATTACCATCTGAAAGAGTGTTAAATGCAATCATAAGAGCAAGAACAATGAACATAAGAGTATAATCGGAAGAACCAAAAGTTGAACGACTTAAAACAGGAGAGAATAAAATCACAAAGGAGAAACCCAACATTGAGGTGAAAATGAGCCATTTTTTAAATATTGTTACACTCCTAGAGAGTTTTACAATATCTCCCGACTCCTTTGCTTTTGATATGTCTCTTACCGCACTGAAACTAAGTCCGAGACCCGAAAAGCTGTTTATCATTGCAATAGTGGAAGTGTACAACCCATTAAGACCAACTCCGGAGGGACCTAGCAAAACCGCAATTATCTTACCTCTGATCAGATTTAAAAGTACCTGAAATATCTTAACTCCTCCGAAAAGTGTAGTCGATTTAATAATATTTCTGTAACCTGCTTTTTCTGATTCCATAGTAATTTTTTATCTATTTTTCCATTGATCTGTAAATGGCAGATAGTTTTTGTGCACTCTTTTCCCACGAGAAAAATCCAACTCTTTCCAATCCTCTTGCAACATATTCTTCACGAATTTCAGGATTCTCCATATCTATCATAGCATCTGCAATAGACTCAATATTAAGAGGATCAACTAATAAGGCAGCTCCTGAGCATATTTCCGGCATTGCAGATTTATTGGATGCTATTACAGGTGTCCCGCAAGCCATAGCCTCAAGTTGAGGAATGCCAAAACTCTCTCTGAGAGAAGGATACAAAAAGAAAGAAGCTCCAGAATATACGTGCGGGAGATGATTATTAGGGATATAACCCGCCGGAATAATCTTATTTTCAATATCTTCCAGTTTTTCTCTTTTAAGAATTGTTTTGATATAATTCTCACTGAGATCGGCAACTAGTAAAGGCAATTTTTCTTCCGATTTTTTCAGATAAATAGAGTACGCTTTAAATACTCCTATTGTGTTCTTTTTGGGATCGGTATTCCCTAAGAAAAAGATATAATCACTAGAATCTGTATAAATCTTTTTAATCTGAGAAGAACTTTCCTGAATTTTAAAATGGCTCCCAACACTGTTATATACAGGAATTACCTCCTTTTTTGACATCTGTGGGAGACTTTTAATTTTTAATGCCTCACTTTCGGAAACTGTAATGATTTTTCTGCATTTTTTTAATACCATTGGTACTATCAGTCGTCTATAATACCATCCAAGATTTTGATAAAGAGACTTATTGCCGGAGACTCTTTTTTCCAAGAATATTACGTCGTGCAGAGTAAGCAATAAAGGTGTTTTACCAATAATAGGGGCAGTATTTCCTGTACAATGAAGTACATCTGGTTTAATTTTTTTAATAGCCAAAGGAAGTGCAATCTGTTCCCATAAAGGATAGAAATTACAATTTATTTCAATTATTCTAAAATTCTCACTCTGTGTCAATACACTACGATCTTCCCCCGGAGCAACAAGTATAAAATACTCATTTACCTTGTCAATTTTTTGCAGCTCTTTAATCAACTCCAGGGCTACAAAATCCATCCCATGCTTATTTTTACGAAAGATTCTCTGGGCTTCGATTGCAATTCTCATTTATTTGCCTTTTTGAGTATGAATAAAATTTTTATTAGTACCTCTTATTCTGAATAAATTTATAATAGTTAAAAGGAAAATCAGCGGAATTTTTTTAAGTGACTTAACAGTTGTTTTTGTAATAAGATAATCCGGAATTGCCGCCGTAAGTGCAAATGTAAGTATCACAAGCAGAATAAACCACTTAATGCTGTACTCCACATCTAAAATCAGACATATAACTGAAACAATAGTAAGAATTCCAATCATAACTACTCTTGGTAAAAGCATCCATTGAATAATTTTATCGATTAAGTCAAAATTTCGATTTCTGATTGCGAGCGGAAGTTCTTTAAAAGAATTACCAAGAGCTCCAAATTGAGCAGCAAGCCACCGTTTTCTTTGATTGAAATATATGCGTTCTGTTTTTACTTTTTCGTCATATACCTTTACATAATCCAAATAGTTGATGAATATTCCATCTTTAAGTAACAGTAATTCAAGCTCTTTATCTTCACCGGCAGTTTTAAGATTACTAACATTTGCCGCAAACCATTTATAATCTATTGCCATACCCGAACCAATCAATGCAGAAGATAACCCCATGTTGATATGTCCTTTTCTAAAAATTGAATTGTTTATCTCTTCGCTTATTGCATCTAAGATTGCAGTTGGGGTAGACGGATTTTTAGCTATCCTGTGGGCTTGAATTGCTTTAGAACCTGCAAAATATGCATTGTTTATCTCTTCCAGAATTGAGGGTTCTACAGTATTGTCGGAATCTAAAATCAATGCAATATTATAGTTCTTCTCTCTACAAGCGTTTATAGCTTCATTTAGTGCATTTGCTTTTGAGCTGTTTTCGGAGTTAATTATTAAAAGATTTACGGGCAGATCTTTAATCTTTTTATTCGTTTCATCTTTCATATTTTCCGAAATAACCATTATTTCAAACAAATCCTTTGGATAGTCAATATTTAAAGCTGAGTTTATGCTTTCGAAAATAACAGAATCATCGCCATAAGAAGGGATAAAAATTATAAAATTATGGTATTTAGAGCTTTTTGTGTATTTTTTTCTTGTGGCAGGAAGAGAATACAATGAGAAAATCAGAACATAAAGCACCGACAATGCAAAGTATGCATAAAATAATGAATCTGCCGACACTAAAAGTGATTTCATTTTCGTTTCATTTTAATAAATGCTATAGTTCCTGCCAGAATGGCTTTTGCCGCAAGCCATTTTCCATTAATAGTTGCTTTAACAACATCTTTTAGCGATGCCACAAAAAGCAAGTACGTGTATGATGCTATTTTTGCAAATCCTTTTCTGTTCCGCTTTGCAAGTAAGAATCTGTTGCGAGACATATAAAACTGTTTCGAATAGTTAAATCTGCCACTGTTACTTTTGCTCTCTTTGTGAATAATTGTAGATAATGGGCAATACCACATTTCATAACCGGCTCTTCTTGCTCTGTAACACCAGTCCAACTCTTCATAATAAAGGAAAAATATATCCGGAAGTTTACCTGCTTTTTCGAAAGTCTCTCGTCTGACAAGCATTGCTGCTCCGTGAGTAAATGCAGTTTTGCATACATTGTCATATTGACCCTCATCAAGCTCCCCGTAACCGATTGCTCTGTTTCTCAGTGTTATTTTTGAAAGGTCGGTAAAACCGGCGTACTGAATTGTATTTTTCGGTTCAAAGAAATATATTTTTGGAGATACGGCACCTGCTTTTGGCGTTTTATCCATAAAACTTACCAGTTCAAATACTGAGGAATCTGTAAAGAGAGTATCATTATTTATAAGCATAATGTATCTGCCCGAAGCCTCATTTATACCAAGATTGTAACCACCGGAAAATCCAAGATTTGTAAAGCTTTTTATAAGGGAGATATTTGGAAAAAGAACCAGTAGATTTTGTGTTTTATCTATATAGGAACCATTATCGACGACTATTATTTCAAATGTATAATCGCTCTTAAAAAAAGCGTACATACTGTTTAAAAGTTCGACAGTATCTTCGTAACCGTTATAATTTACGATTACAAATGATATATCAATATTCGTCTTCATTTGTAGTTTTAAGTTTATTCCTCATTAGAATCTCTTCGTCATATTTTGGACTCAGGAAAATGAACGCCATACAGGTGAATATTATAAATCCGTTAGGGAACTGACCCATAATTTCAATAGAATATGATGCTGCATATAGCCCGGCAAGTCCGCAAACCAGTGCCGTGACAATCCCTCTTAATTCAGGGTCTTTTAGTTTAAATAAAACCAGATAAATTCCCCGGAACAGGATTATAAGTAATAGTATAACGTAGAGGCTAAGTCCTATAATCCCTGTCTCTACCCAAATGAGTACATACCATGAATCGCTGGCAATTTTGGAGAGTACAGGGTCCGGAGTATATGTCGAAGCTTTTCCTCTGCTCATTCCTATTCCTCCGCCAAAAGGTTTATCTGCCAGATAAACTGCAAGTTTTGCCTGATTTTCCTTTCTTAAGACATACGAGGCATCTTGTGTATTAAATGCACTTCGCATTCTTCTTATATATGAATTTCCGTGACCGTAATAGGTATAGTTAAGAAATATATAGGAGAAACTTAGGATTATTATTGTCGATACAACTATTTTAAAATTTCGTGAAATAAATGCGAGTAATAATAGGGCAACAGCAGGTACTGCCAAAGAACCCCTTGTCCCCGAAATTATCATTCCATATCCACAGGCTATTGCTGTAAAAGCAAAGAAAACTTTAAGTTTATGTCGTTTTATATATACTGCTGCAAGGCCAAATACTATTAATGAGAACCCCATTCCGGTCCCAAAATTGGCTGCATCGGTAAAAAAGGAGAAATATCGAATTCCGGAATAAATTATATGTGTTGTGCTACCTCCTTCGGCCAACCATCTTTGCTCTGCGAAGTCAAACCCGAAGTATTTCTGAATCAGAGCTTTTAATACTGCCGTTAAACAAAGTACTGCCCATACTTTTAATATCTTTATAAAATCTAAATAGTCAACCAATAGTATAGAGGTTAATGCTGTAACGGCAAGGAAATAAACCCCAATTCCTCTAACATTTGTAAACCAGGCCACAGGGCTGGACGAGTTAGGATTAAAAAGCTGAAGGGTACAATAGGCTAACCATATAAAAGCTAAAAACGTAAGAATATTGAAAGCATTTCTGAATTTAATCTCTGATTTGTGCCTTAAGAGTTGGAAGATAATGATAATGAAGGTAATGATCAAAATCATATCCATAAAAATACCGGGAGATATACTTGTAATATATCGGGATAGTCCAGATACATAATAATTTGAGATGAAAAGAATTGAGAATGTCCAGGCTGGTTTGTCAATTATCGTCACAAAAACAACAATCGCAGCAGGTAATAATGAAAAAATGATCCCATACATATAACCCATTTTGATTGTTAAGTACGTTGTTATCGCTATAAGCGCAACAAGAAACAAGTATATTATATACGGTGACGATTCTTCGAATATTCTGTTAAGTATTCTCACGGCAACATCACTTAGACGTTAATCCAAACTGAATGATTTTATATACAAACAATCTTATATGAGTGAATGGAGGCAACATCCCAAGGAATGTTTCGGCAACTTCCCTTCTTACGTTTGTTAAATAAAGCATAATAGGGGTGTCTGCAGATTGTTCTTTTATCCTGTCAAAAGCAAGTTGATCGATATCTCTCCATACTTTATCTGCCCTTACAACAAATATATTTAAAGTGGCTTCTCTCAATAATCCGGTAGGAATTGTGGCTTGCCTAACATTAATATGTTCAGCCAATATTACATCCTCATTGTTGTACTTGAAAAGTTCGGAATATCTGTTAATATAAATAAATTCCTTCGATGGGTCAAAAATATTGTCATGCCAGGCAGCAACTTTTACATTTATACCCATATCGCTCCAAATTTCACAGAGTTGAGAGATTAATATTGATTTTCCATATTGCTCTTCCGGACTGATGAAATTGATTATGTTTGGTTTTGTACTGCTATTCAAATATGGCACTAACGAATTAGCCAGATATTTGGTAGCAATCCGCATATATTCAGCATTATAATTTCTGTATCTGAAAGTATTCTTTCTCGGGAAAACGCCTAGAACTTTTGCAGGAATCAGCTTTTCTGCTCGATTTTTATCCCTTACAGTCCTGTCGAAAATTTCAAGGAATAAGAAGAAACTCAGGATAATTATAATTGTTGCTATATATGTAGCGGCAACAATCAGCTTTCTCGCAGTGGGTAAAGGTGAGACAGGGAATAGGGGAGGATTAATTGGCTTTAGTGTTGCAGATGACATCTGGAGCGTTTTCTGCCTCATTAATGCCGTGTTAAGGCTTTGTAAAACAGTTAAATATGATTGTTCTGTAAATCCAATCTCTCTCTCTTTTCGCTTTAGTGTCGATCCTATTGGTCAAAAATAAACATATTGATTATCGAGACTTTTTCTAACCTCCTCCATAACCTTGAACTCTGCCTGCGACTTCTCTCTGTTAATACGTTCTGTAATCCACTCATTCAAATATGTAATAGTGGCTATTCCCTCGGTAGAATATCGATTGTTTGCCAGCTCAGTGGTAAAGTTCTTTAAATCCTCTTCAGCATTTTTTAATTTTGACCTGTATGAATTAATCATACTCTGTCCTGAAGTTGATGTTGAATCATTACTGAGCAATTCAAGCCTGGTGAGGTCGGTACTAAGAGATGACAGGATATTGAGTTTATGCATAAAGAGAGTGTTATTCTCTATAACAACAGCCTGTTGCTTTATTTTTATTTCAAGCTCTTTTACAGCTGCATCGGAGCTGGAGTACCTAAGTAAAGCATCATTATAAAGAAGGTCGTAATCTCTGGAGAGTGAGGTAATTTGTTTAGTTTGTTCAGGGTAATTAATTATTTTTTTTCTTATATAATACTGAGTGAGTGAGTCTTCCGATAATTTAAGAGTACTTCCCAGCCTTGCAAGTTCTCTTCTGAAATACTCAACAACATTGTTTGTCTCACCGAAACGAAGAATTTCATATTGTTTTTTAAACTCTTCGGAGAGTAGAATTAATGTATTATATGCAATACCTGGATCGTCACAAGAGTATTTGATTTCAAGCATATCGCTGTTATACAGCCTTTTTACCTCAATTTTGCTCAAAGCATTATAACTGTAATGTCTGTGATTCCAATTGAACAGGCCATATACAAAGTTTTTTGATGATGCCCTTTCATAATTATTTAGATTCTCTATAGTATTTGATTCGGAGGTTCTATCAATAAGTTTTTGTACATCTTTCGGAGTAATGGACAGGAGTTCTCTATAATTGGCAGAAGTAATATAGTTATTATCTTCATTAGGATTTCCATGGATCATATTTTCTACATATAATCTTAATGAAACCTCTCTGAGAGTAACCTTTGACCTGATAATACTCATGAGATTATCCATTCCGTTATTTACACTGTTCCAGTCAATTTTTGTTCCGTCCATTCCGGATTCAATTGTAAAACCCGATGCCACTCCTGTGTAAATTGTAGTATTAACTTCATATACACGGGGCATATTTCTGGTAGCATAAATTGCAATGATTGTTGTAAAAACCGGAGCAATGATGAGCCAGTATCGTATCCTGTAGAAAAGTCTTACTATTTGATAGAAAAAATCCATTTATCTCTTAATTATATTTGTGTTTGAAAGGATTTCCAATTGCATTATTGAACTAAGCAGTTCCGATTTAACTCTTTCAAGCTGCATATATGCCTGAACCTGTTGGCCTTTTGAGTTGTTAAGTGCTTGAGATGTACTATTGCCAGAAATGTAGTCTTTCTGAGCCATTTCGTATTGAACATCTGCCAATGATGCTTGTTCAATTGTGTATTTCAAAACGGATAACAATTCGTTCGCTTTGTTATAAAGGTCAATTATTTTAATTTTTTGTGAATCATACCATTGTTGAGTCTCTAAAGAAGTTTGTATTACTCTCTGTTTTTGAGTTTTAACCTTATTATGGCCGTCAAAAAGATTGTCAAGAGAAATTCTTATTGAACCTCCGAAGTTGTACCACATTTGATTACTCCCGGAATATTGGTAAATGAGAGGAGTTCCCGCGCCCTCATTATTATACATATCCATGCCAAGAACACCATATTGATATGTTCCAAAAAAATTGAAATAACTCAGCCAATGTCTTTTAGTAGATTTAAGTATAAGTTCTTCTGCTTTATTTCTGGAGTCGTAAAACTCATATGACGGAGTGCTTCTGGCACCTTCGTATAATTTTTCAATAGGAGGCAGTTGGATACTTGTCAATTGCAAAACGGTATCTTTCTGAGCATAAAGAGACCCATGCATACTAAATATTATTAAAATAAAAAGGTAAATTCTTTTCATAACAGGATATGTAATTTTTCAGACATTCTCTTTCTGAATAAATGAATAAAGTGTTCTAAATATTATTTTAATATCCATAAACATCGAGTAATTTTTTGCATAGTAAACATCCAGCTGTTTCCTCTCTTCCGGGGATAATCTGCCCGAGTCCCCCCTTTTTTCTACCTGCCATAAACCAGTCAGTCCACTAGGCCCCATAAATCTATCGATATACTGATCGCTGGTAAGTTTTTCAGCTTCGTACAAAGGCAATGGTCTGTTCCCAACAATAGACATATCACCTTTAAAGATATTCAGCAATTGAGGAAGCTCATCAATACTGAGTTTGCGGATAATTCTGCCAACTTTAGTTATTCTCGGGTCATTTTCAAATTTAACAAAATTATTGTTTTCCTGATTGCTTTTTATTTGCAGATAAACACTTTCGGGCAATACTTCATCATCGGAGTAATAAAAGAACTCATCATCTATTTCGATTGATTTAGTATTCAATTTATTAGAAGTTGATTCTGCATTGTCGTCAGATGATGCATTTTCCGGGTCTTTATATTTATTTAAACTAATAAACTCCTTAAGTCGTTTGTCGGCATCTTTGTACATTGAACGGAATTTATAGAAATCAAAAATTCTGTAGTTACTTCCAACTCTTTTAGCTTTATAAATTACAGGCCCTCCACTCTCAATCAAGATTGCAAGCACAGTAATTATAATTACCGGGGATAAAATTATTACTGACAAAATTGAAAAAACAATATCAAAACACCTTTTAACATTGGGACATCTGTAAATTGTAAGGGGAATCTCTTTTTTAGAAGCAGATATAATCAAATCCTGATGTCTTATGACGAAATCGATACCATTTTTAAGCCTTTTTTCCGATATTTTTGTAGAAGCAGTGTCACTTATTCCAATCCTTTGATAATCAAAAATTTCATGTTGTTCAATGAAGTCAGTAATTAATACAAAATAAGCTGCCGGAAATTTTTGTTTTAAGTATACAATTTTCTCTTTATCCGATTCGAAATTGGATTTTTCTATGAATATCATTAAAGGCAATTTCCCATATTTAGTCGCAGCCTCCGATTCAACTTCGAAGTAGTCATTTGTAGCAAAAAAATCGACTTTCAGAATTTCTCTGAAATGGTCAATTACCGACGTTTTACTGCCTAAATATATTAGTTCAATC
>MTLD01004494.1_pt5 | contig 10491 bp, 15 predicted proteins | sample 1982471 | NCBI WGS metagenome assembly MTLD01 (sample SAMN05712604, study PRJNA340218) | biofilm metagenome | isolation source: sample SPM anode biofilm adapted to -50 mV | place: USA | collected 2012-02-03
CCGGGGAAATGGTACATCGTGGCGGGCGGACTAGCCGGTGCTTTGAGCGCGATGATCGGGCCATGCGAGGCCGAGGTTGAGGGCGAAGTGGAGGGGGACGAGAATGCAGCCGGCTATTGAAACTCAGGTTGTTGTGGCGGTGGCGCTCGCCGCCGCGGTTACCTACTCGCTGCGTCTGGGCGGGTTGCTGCTCGCCTCGCGTTTTCCGCGCTCGGGACGTTTCCGCAGAGGCATGGACGCCCTTCCCGGCGCGCTGCTTTTCTCCCTGGTCTTGCCCTCCATCGTCGCCGAAGGCGTGTGGGGTCTCATGGCCGCCGCAGTAACCGCGCTGGTGGTGCTGCGCTCCCGCAACACGTTAGCCGCCATGCTCTGCGGCATGCTGGTCATCTTCCTTGCACGAAGGTTCAGTTGAGTCACGTCCATCCGTCCCCGTGAGCAAGCGTCGCCGGCTCACGGGGATTTCTTATTTATAGCTACTGTGCAGTGGTGCTCGTGGTTGTAGTGCTTAGGCCGGAACCATCCCTTAGCCCCTTGCCGCTTCCATTGGTGGGGCGCGTGATGGAACCGTTCGCAGTGGTGCCGGTGGTGAGGAAAGTCCCGTCACGACGCTGTGAGTCGGCTGGGCGGGTCGTTGTCGTGGTGGCATGAGTTCCGGCGTGACTGCCTTTCATTCCGCCTCCGCCGTTGCCTTTCCCGGCAGCCACGACATCTCCGGCCCCTACTGCGACGGCCAACGCTGCTACTGCTGCTATCGTACGTTTGTTCATGGTGTTTCCTCCTGAGCTGATGAGATTGGTATTGCTACAGGAGAATTATCATGTTGTATGCCAATAGCTGGTTTGATGTAATTTCAGCGGTTTAACCGGGGCTGTCCAGCAAATAACGGTAGATTGGGTGAAAATTACTGCACGTGGCGCGGTGCAAAGTTGCACAAGTTATGAGGGTTATGGCGGAGGCAAAATAATCATCCGGAAGTCTTGAAAAGCTACTGCCCCTACTGTCAAACGCGTCGCTTTGCCCACCCCTCCTCAGTCACTTCCTTTATGGCTTTTCCTTTGTTGTTCCCGTGCCACAAGTCGGGCTTGGGTCATGCGCTTCCGGAGGCCGCCCTCCTTAAGAAAAGTTCGCTCCAGTCCTTTGAGCTGTTGGTCAAGGAGGAAGTTCGCCTGGTGGATCAGGCAGATGGCTATATTGGCAACTACTTCGGGGGGGCGGGTTTCGGTGAATGCTCGAAAAGTCTCGAAGGTGAGAGGTCTGTTCCTGCCAACCTTGCGGACGTACTGTGCCTCGCGGCTATCCTTGTCCTAGGCGTTGAGGTTGCGGGCGGAGAGGTAATCCCTGTAATCTTCCAGCAATTCTTCTAGGCTCGCGCGTGCGACGTTGGTAAGTTTTATTTCGGTTTCTTTTGAAGTGGTAGCCGCCTTGCTTCCCTCGATGATGTTCTGTTTACCGGAGCGGGCCGCCTGAACCATCTGATCGATGGTGCGGTCGCCCCTTGAGAGAAATCGGCGGCAGAAGCGGTAGGTGATCTCGTAAATTACTGAGGCTTTCTGGTAGGACAGCAGAGTGTGGTAGTCGCCGCGAGGTGGCAGGAGGGCGGGAGGGGGCTGCTGGGAGCTATAGGAAGCATGGGAGAGCGGCTGCTCCCGTGGTTTCCCATATTTCTCATCACTCCCATGATTCCCATCATTCCCATTTTTCCCATTGTCTGCCATACCACCTCCGGAGTCGCCGCCCCGCCCCCGGTGATGTTACCAGACTTTCCCCCGCCAGCTTAAATCTTCACCGTCTTGTAAAGGAAGTTCTTGAATTGTTCATTGATTACGAGTAGTTGAGTTGTAAAGGTACGATATAGGTACGAACGGTTTCGGGGTTCTTGTAATGTCTATGGGTGGGGGATGAGATTGGGGGATACACGGCGAACGGGTTAAACGGAGCAGGGTGGCGTTACACCGCTAAAATCAGGGCGTTTTGATAGAAAAACATTTGTTGGGGTAGTCGATGGTCAAAACAAAATCCCCAAGGAATTTGTCCACACCAAGAAGGACTGTCTGCAACCCTGGACAAAAGTCAACTGGAGTGTTCAGGATCGAATGTACAACTGTAACTCGGTCATTGATAGATAGAATATCAATGCGCGTTGCATGAGCATATACGGTAGCCATCCCTCCTGCAGTCCCTATGGTCGATGGTGTACCCTTGTCAAGCGTATGGCCGAGAGGGACTGCCAAGCCAGCCGGAATCGCACAATCATCAGCGCCTGTGTCAATTAGCCCCCAGGTTCTGAACAGCTTCCCTGTCACGGTGTTATGTATGCAAATCGGGAGCATTGGCCGGGGAGGAGACCCCGGCGTCAGAATTGTGAAAGGATATTTTGTGATGGGCATTAGTAGATGTAGGCCATGTTTTGTTTTGGAACAAAGACAATAACAGGTTCTTTTGCTCCGCTTTTGGTCGCTGCGTTTAGCACCTTTTCAGGATCTTTGCCTGATGCGACTACCTTGTTGCTAATGAACGATTCTAGGGCAACATATTTGCCTTCATATTTTTTATCGGCAACCAGAACTGATTTGGCCATGTTTTTTGCCTCCATGCATAGTTGGCGCACCGTACGGTTGGGAGATGGGGACTATATATCATCAAACCGATGGAAATCAACAGGAATCGGTGGTGGACTTCTAACTACTTTGTTATTTTATCACGATTTGGAACTGGCCCTCATCACCGGGAACCCTGTCGAGTATACGCTTAATACCGTTAGCGTGCCACGTCCCTCCCTCCCTAGGTGTCCTCACGTGTTCGGCGGTTAACCTCTCAGCAACCGCAGCTAAACTCAAGCCTTCCGCTCTGAGTTCCTTCACCCTGTCAACGATTAGGCGGTGCCGTTCCGCTGCCGCTGCCGCTCTAACCTTAGCGCTCTTCGCTGTACCCTTTGCTCTATCGGCAACAGGGACATTGCAACGTCCCTTTGCGCAACCAAGGGCAGGTTGGTTAGCTGCAGCCCTCCGAATCTTTGCTGCTGCAAGAGCGGCTTTCGTGTTGGTGCTGATCCTCTTCGCCTCTACTGCCGCAAGAGCAGCCATGATGGTTATAGTGAACTCGTTTGCTTCCGGCATGTCGCAGCATACGAATTTTGTACGGCTCTCCTGGAGGGCAGTGATGAAGGCACTGTTACGGCTCAAACGGTCTAGCCTAGCGATTACTAGGGTTGCCCCAGTGCGCTTGCACTCGTCCAAGGCTTCCTGTAGTTTCGGGCGATTGTTACGCTTGCCGCTCTCATGCTCTTCAAACTCTGCGATGAGTTTCCAGTTGCCACCGTTCAGGAAGCGAGCCACTGTTTCCTTTTGCGCCTCGATACCAAGGCCAGACCTCCCTTGCTCTGCCGTGCTCACTCGGTAGTACGCTACGAAAAGTCCCTCTGCCATGACACCTCCTTATGTTACATTTGCAATTACGACCGTTAAAGCAAATGTAACAGATTGTGTATCGATGTCAATACTGGAAATTATTAAAGCATGTAATTGTCGAAGTCGTTATAGGGGGGGATGCGTATAAGAAGAGGGGAGCCGGAAAAGATCCGGCTCTATCGGGTGAGTTGTGGCCGCTCGCTTATCTCCCGGCGTTTCTGTTTTTAAAAAGGTTGTCCATAGCTGCCGGTTCCACGTACCAGAGCTTACCTACTTTCCTTGCTGGCAGGATACCGCGATCACACCACACTCTAAGCGTGGATACCGGAACGCCGTATGTCTTGCCAGCGGCCTTAAGATTCATTGTCTTCCCACCGCTTCCTGCATTATCAACTAATTCCTTTAACATGGTTGCCGACGCTGCCACGCTGCGCACAGCTTCCTTGAACTTACAATGGTCCGGGCCGTTCTGTGCTAGTTGGCCCAGCATGGTAGCCACCTCATCTCGCAGCCCTTTTGCTACGCTTGGGATTAACATAACTCCTCCGGTCAATCTATGTAGTCTCTTTCTGCCGGTGTATGGCACCGCGTCCTCTCGTGCCAATCGAGCGGTAAAATACACAAAATGCACTACACTGTCAATGGCATAAGTATTCGTAATTACACGCAAAATGAATGATTTTGCTGTCGTTTCTGACTGGGAGTTACCCCCACCCTATAGATGACACTACCGGGTGCCACCCCGGTATGCCCATTATACGGTCGCACCCAGCATGAAGTTGCCCCCCCATGATCCATTTTGGATTTGGATTGTCTCTTATCCCGTTTTGAAAAAATTTAGAAAAAAATTCCAGAAGGGTAATTCACAGGCGGGCGCAAACCCCTCAAAGTTGACAACCGCTGTCCAAAAATAGTATGGTTATCATGTGATAACCTAAATAAGTGGGGAGGCTCTATGGGAAGAAAACGACAGTACAACCGGGAAAGGATTATGACTGCCATTTGCGGCATTATAAGCTCATCGGACAAAGGCTTAGATGACGTATGCCATTCCAAAGATTATTTCCCTACAGCCAGGACCGTTGCGCAATGGCTCTCTGAGGATGCTTCATTGTCTCAGATGTACGCGCGCGCGAAGGCAGCGCAAGCCGACTTCATAGCTGATCAAATTCGTAAGATTGCGGATGAATGTCGGATCGGGGAAAAGGTGACTGTAAAGGAAACAAAGGACGGGACGTTTACCGAAACGGTGCGTGCCGATATGGTGGAAAGGGCGCGGCTCCAAATTGACGCCAGGAAGTGGCTGGCGGCGAAACTCGCGCCGAACAAGTACGGAGAGAAGTCACAGATAACGGCAAACGTAAATGTTGAGCATAGCATCGGCGGGATCATCGACAGCGTTATGGGGCATACCAAGCCACTCGTCGCACTAGATGCTGAGACAGTCGAGGCGTTGCCGCAGGGTCAAGAGCCTTGCCCCCTAATTACGGTGACCGCCGCCCAAGCAATGAACCTTCCAATCAGATAGGCCGGATACGCAATGAATAAAAAGAAGGTCATTGCACCATCAAAATTTATATTCCAAGGAAAGCCTGTAAATAGCTTGTTGCCATTGGCGTCATATCTAGCATTGGTGTCAGCGTGGGTTTCTTCCAAGGGTTGCCATTCGTCAAAGCTGTATGCCGGATATTTTTGGACTAGTGTACCAACAATAACTTCCAAGCTAGTGGTTTTGGGAAACGCGATAACTGGATTACCCACTTGATACCCTTCCGGACCAGTAGTGGCTAGTTTGCGTTTTAAATAATGCACCTGGGAGCTGCTGTCCCAGTGGTCAATATGCTTTCGTTGCCAGGATCCGGCCCAGCCTGCAATCGCAGCAGCTAAAAGCATAGAGAGTATGATAAGCCCTTCCCTTGCAATGACATACTTGAGCCTAGGAACATTAACCGCGATAGCCATCGGTTCCCTCCTCTTTAGAAGCCCTCTAGCTGCTTCATCCTGTATCGCCTAACCTTTTAGCTCTTTGAGTATATCAAGCGCGAGCTTCTTTTTAGAGGCTGGAATAGCCATCAGCAAGTTAAACAGATCTTGGTCCTCGTTACCAACGTAATCTGGCGCAATCAGTCGCCAAAAAACTTTATCGCCTGCTTCTTTGCATGCAGCTGCAATTTCGGTGGGGGAAAAGTTTAAGTAGTAGGCCATAGTGATGAATGTCGGTATTGCCGGTTCCCCTCCCCGAAAAAAAATCCTACTCGCCGTTTCGGTGCTGAGGTTGTCGCACCCCGTTGCTTCCATCCACTCCTTAACTGAAGCCCACTCCCTTTTCCCGGTTTCATCGGTCCTGTTGAACCTTTCCGCCAACATTTTACCCAGCATCCGCACTCCTCCCTTGCTTGGCTATGCATTCATAATGTGACAACATTATAGCACACAAAGTGATATGTCAATTAAAATGCCCACTTTGAGCTAATTACACATAGTGTGTTGCAAACAATCATTCATATTGACTGTCGCACCCTTGGTGTGGTATAAGCGTATTCAGTCCATATCGCAGAAAAATTTTAGGGGGGGCACTAAATGGGAAGGAAGTTGAAAGAAAAAGAGGTGGCGCAGATAATCGGGATGTCAATTTTTTGGCTCAGGAGCAAGCGCATTAAGGGTGGCGAGGGCACCATCCCCTATCTGAAAATGGGCGATGGCAAAAAGTCTGCTGTTTTATACGACGAGGACGCTGTCGAAGCCTTTATGCAAAGCCGCGTACGGCGCTCGACTAGCGAATAAGAGACATAAAAATGCCCGAGGGCTGAAAGTCCAAGGAGTAACGCACATGCGCACCACTTCGTTAGAACTGGCCAGTGTCATTATAGCAGAAACAGGCCAGCACCCCATCATCAGCTTGGGCGGAAACGCCAAGCCCCTTCATTTTTTTGATTTCCCTGACAGTGATGAAATTCTCGCTGCCGCAGCGCGTTATGCCAGCGACGAATTGATATTACCGGCTCGCCATCTCTTGCAGGTGCGCTCCATGCTTTACCGTGAAATGCGAGGTACCAGGGCATGAATAGTGTTAGCACGGCAGCGCAAAAGGCCTGCGCCGAAATTGGGATTATTTTCAAGGAAGTCCCAGCAGATGGTTGTTTTCACTACCTCGACGTAGAGGACAAGCGTCCTCACAATGGAGCCGGAAGGATTCGGCTTTTCGTTGACGAAGAGGGCGGACTCGTCTGGAACCACGTAACCGGTGAGCAAAGACTGTTTTGGGCGAAGGACGGAAAGAACCTGTCTCTAGCTGACTTAGCTAGACGAAAGCTTAGGGCCGAGAAGGAGCGGGAAGAATCGGAACAAATAATTGAGGAGGAAAGGCGCAAAGCCTCCCTAATCACCTACGACGTAATAAGCCACACTAGCGAAGCCAATGCCGCAATTTTGTATCTGTTGGCCAAGAAGGTAAAGCCAACCGAGACCCTGCGAGAGATACAGCGTGAGACTTTGATTGGGCTGATCGGCTATCGCCCTCGTTGCAAGGGGGATTACCTCGTAGGCGAAAAGATTCTTGTTGCACCGGTGGGTGATGGGCAAGGCTGGACAACGGTGGAGATGATTGACGAGGCCGGCAACAAAGTTGCTCTCAAGAATGGTCGCAAAAAGGGCTGCTATTGGTCAACCGACCATCCCTTGCCCGATGGGGATGGCGCTGGTCTGCGGATCGGTATCGGGGAGGGGATCGCTACTGTATTGAGCTATCAGATGGCAACCAAAGGGCTCGGCATAGCCGCCCTCTCGTGTAATAACCTCAAGCAAGTTGCTGAAAATATTAGGGCCAGATACCCGAAAGCAAATATTGTGATCCTATCCGACATTGGCAATGGTGAGAAGCAGGCCTTAGAAGCGGCAATATGCACCGACAGTCGCCTACTGGTCCCGGTGCTTCCAGAAGGTAGCAACGGAACAGACATCAATGACGTCCATTGCGAGATGGGGCTAAGAGAGGCACGGGAGCAAATTAATGCTGCAAAGAAGGTATCCCCTGCTGAAGTTACAGTTGATAAAGCAGAAGAAACCAAAAGCGAAATAGACTTGATGGTAGATGAATTGAACAAAACATGCTTTGTTAGCATGGATGGCAACAAAACTTCAGTGTATATGGAGCAGCGGGATGAAACTGGACGGCGCTCTGAGTTACGACGAATTAGCTTTGTAGATTTTAAAAATTACTATTCGAACAAGTTTGTAAATACTGACCCTAGAAGGCGTGAGCCGTGGGGGAAAGTTTGGTTGAACCACCCTAATCGTCGGCAATACCATGGCATCGTGTTTGAACCAGGGAAAGATAAACCTGGATACTACAACTTATGGCAGGGCTTTTCTGTTCAACCGCTTGCAGGGACTTGGAAGAAGATGAACGATCATATTTTAAACATCATCTGTTCCGGCGACGCGGCTGTTTACTCATACATCATAGGATGGTTAGCCACAGCTGTACAGAAACCTGGAGAACCAGCTGGGGTTGCCTTGGTCCTTCGCGGTAAACAGGGCACAGGGAAGGGGGTCTTTGGCAATCACCTCTGCAAACTCTTTGGCATACATGGCCGTCGTATTGACAACCCAAGACACCTAACTGGAAACTTCAATAATCATCTACGTGATCTTGTTTTCCTGTTCGCCGACGAATCTTTTTGCACGGGGGACAAGACCGGCGAGTCGGTGTTGAAGGGGTTGATTACTGAGCCGACATTATGCATCGAGGGTAAGGGGTTAGACGCCTCGTATGTGAAAAATATGCTCCATATCGTGATGGCTTCAAACAATGACTGGGTAGTTCCTGCGGGGCCTGAGGAGCGTCGTTTCTGTGTCTTAGACATGAGCGATGCATGTATGCAGAACTCAACATATTTTGCGAAGTTGACTGAAGAAATGGATAACGGAGGCCTTGAGGCAATGCTTTTTGACCTCTTAGACTACGATCTGACCGGGTTTGAGATTCGGAAGGTGCCTCAAACGCGGGGGTTGCTTGAGCAGAAACTTCAAAGCATGGACCCTCTGCAACAATGGTGGCTCGATAAGCTTACGGAAAGGGAACTTCTTCCCGGGCATGGATGGGACGAAGTGCCAAGCCATAGCCTTTACAATAATTACATCGAGCAACTAAAGACCAGGAGTATAGGCTGCAGGCAGAGCGCGACTCAATTCGGCATGGCAATAAAGAAGCTTGTCCCTTTTGGAGGGCCTACGAAAAAATACCGCACCATACATGGCGGGAAACAGGTCAACCATTATTACTTCCCACCGGTAGAGCGCTGCCGGGAATATTTTGAGTCGTTGGTGGGGGCAAAACATGATTGGCCCACTGCAACTTAGGAACGCGGCTATGATACCTTGTATGCCCCCCTTGTTCTTTTGTAAGTAGCTGATGATACAGCAAGTATGATGCCTATGACACGGTATGAGACGTGTTGAGAGAGCCAGTGAAAGAATTAACGTAATGGCTTAATTGTGTTCACAACTACCCCCTAGCCTTCGTATATCGTTTAATTGGTGTCATAGGTATCATAGGTGTCATAGTTTGTTGAATATCAATTACTTATAGCAGTCAAAGGTGTCATAGAAGGTGTCATAGTTAAGACCAGACGTGTCATATCGGAGGATCGATGGGCAAGGGTGCTTTGAAATCTGGAAAGACGCAGGAACACGAGGATATAACCGCGCTAACACTGGAACTGCTAGAGCGCATAAAGAAAATCAGGACTAATGCGTCACACTCGCAACACGACCACCGGAAGCCGCGCCCCCTAACCGAGGAGCGGGAACCGTAACTCTCTGTATAGGAGACACTCCATGATTTTCACAGAATACAGTGTTGTATAAACCAGCACGTTGCCCGAAAGGGCATATTTGCAGACTAACAAACGAGAGGTGACAACATGGCATTTGATTGGGATGCTCAGATAAAACGACAGGTTGAGGACTTCAACCGCAAGCTCATGACGCAGAATCCGGCACTAGGCTATGCCGAGGGCGGAATGCCTATGCCAATGGGCAAGCCGCAGCGCATGGGAATTGCCAAGCCGCAGGGCATGATACCTGGACCAGTGAACTTTGCGACGGGCGACGATACCATGACGCCTACTAAGGTGGGGGAGTATATCACCCCGGTTGAGGCGCTTGTCGGCAAGGGGCGCGAGCTGGCGCAAAACCCCGGCTTGTCTGCACCGGATGCCTTGGCACTTGGTAAACTCTTCTACGACCAAGAAACCATGCGGTTAAAGGAATTGGCGGGTGACAATGAACCAGTTCGCAACGTCGGTATGGCTCCGATGGGGGGATACGCGGAAGGTGGTTTCATCAAGCGAATCACCGATAAGATTCCGCCGATGCCACAGTTCCCGAATCCGCTAGACCCGATAAAAAAGGCACTTTCGCCTAGAGGATACGCAGAAGGCGGCTATATTGACGAAGGGACTACTGCGCTTGAGTCGCTAAATAACTCGACTATTGGCCCGTTGCCGGATTACTCGCAGAATGTGACGCCAGCGGTTAAGCCGGACGTGGTAAGTTCTTCTACACCCGCCCCGTCTGTCGGGATGCCGACTGCTGCACCGGCACCAGTTGCGCCGCGTGGCATCTCTCCGAAACCGGTTCAAGAAACTCCGGCACCTAAATCGAACATGGGACTCAGCGGAATGCGCTATGTTGTCGGCAGCGGCAACAATGCGACCGTTACCGATCAGCAGCCGGAAGGGATTAGCGGAATTGATGCCAGCGCGGCGGGTAACAAATTCCTTGGCAAATATGCGGTGCTCAATAAGGATTATGGCAAGGAAGGGTATAAGGCAGGTTCTCCGACTCTTGACTTGGAAGGACCGCCGACACCGAAGGGACTCAGTAAGCCGGTGCAAAATCCGGTTCGATTGGTCAATGGCGAAAGCACACTTGACTACTCTCCCGATGGCGTGAAAGACCCGTACTATAAGCCTAAACCGTTCATCCTTGGTAAAGATCAGCGCATGTTTAGCGGAGATGGTACGGAGCTTATTGGTGCTGTTGAGAAGCAAGCCGACATGAAAGACCGCATCATGAAGAG
>MTLD01000856.1_pt1 | contig 10477 bp, 9 predicted proteins | sample 1982471 | NCBI WGS metagenome assembly MTLD01 (sample SAMN05712604, study PRJNA340218) | biofilm metagenome | isolation source: sample SPM anode biofilm adapted to -50 mV | place: USA | collected 2012-02-03
AACAGCCAGATGAGCGGCGGGGCTGCGGCGGCAGCGACGATCGAGCCGAGGGAGACGTAGCGGGTGAAGAAGACGATGACCGCCCAGACGAGGAAGACGACCGCGGTGATCTTTGGCATGAGGACGGCGATGACGCCGAGGGCGGTGGCCACGCCGCGGCCGCCCTGGAAGCCTAGGAAGAGCGACCAATTGTGGCCGGCGATGGCGGCGATGCCGCCCGCGAGCGCGGCCGGCGGCGTGCCAAGGAGGAGTTTGCCGATATATACGCCGGCGACTCCTTTGGCGATGTCGGTGATGAGCACGAGGAAGGCCGGCCAGGGGCCCAGGACGCGATACATGTTGGTGGCGCCGATGTTTTTGCTGCCGAACTGGCGGATGTCGACGCTTTTGAGCAGTTTGCCGACGATGAGTCCGTTGGGAATGGAACCGACGACATAGCTGAGGGCGACGATAATCAGGTATTCCATTCTCTCACCCCACATAACTACAAAGCATTAGGAAGCAGGCGGTTTAAGAGGCCGATCAGTCTTCTTCTTTATTGCGGCTACGGACGACCAAATTCAGCGGCGTGCCTTCGAAGCCGAAGGCTTCGCGCAGTTTGTTTTCGAGGTAGCGCCGGTAGGTGAAGTGCATGATTTCCGCGTCGTTGCAGAAGAAGACGAAGGTGGGCGGCTTGACGCCGGGCTGGGTGGTGTAGTAGATTTTCAGCCGCCGGCCGCGCTCGGAGGGCGGCGGATTGATGGCGACGGCGTCTTCGATTACCTGGTTGAGGACGCTGGTGGCGACGCGCATGGCGTGCTGGTCGGCGACGAATTTGACGAGTTCGCCGACCCGGTGGACGCGCTGTTTGGTGAGAGCGGAGACGAACAGCACGGGGGCGTACTGCATGAAGCCTAGTTCGCTGCGGATGGTTTCGGTGTAACGGAGGGTGGTTTTGCTGTCTTTTTCGACGAGGTCCCATTTGTTGACGACGATGATGCTGGCCCGGCCGGCTTCGTGGGCGTAGCCGGCGATCTTCTTGTCCTGTTCGGTGACGCCGTCGACGGCGTCGATGAGGATGAGAACGACGTCGGCCCGGTCGATGGCCCGCAGCGAGCGGACGACGCTGTATCGCTCGACGGGCTGGTCGATCTTGCCTTTGCGGCGCATGCCGGCGGTGTCGATGAGGATGTAGTCGGAGCCGTCCCTGCTGAAGCGGGTGTCGATGGCGTCGCGGGTGGTGCCGGGGATGTCGCTGACGATGACGCGTTCTTCGCCGAGGAGGGCGTTGACGAGCGAGGATTTGCCGACGTTGGGCCGGCCGATGAAGGCGACCTTGATGGTGTCGGTTTCGTCGTCGGCGGTGGCGCCCGCCGGCAGGGCGGCGATGACCTGGTCGAGGAGGTCGCCGAGCCCGAGGGCGTTGGCGGCCGAGATGAGGATAGGGTCGCCGAGGCCGAGGTTGTAGAATTCGAAGGTTTCGAGCTCGTCTTTGGCGCTGTCGACTTTGTTGACGACGAGCAGGACGGGTTTGCGGGCGGCGCGCAGCATGACGGCAACTTCCTCGTCGGCGGCGGTGAGGCCGTTTTTGGCGTCGACGACGAAAAGGATGACGTCGGCTTCGTCGATGGCGAGTTTGGCCTGGTAGCGCATGGCGGTCTGGATTTTGCCGACGGCTTCGATTTCGATGCCGCCGGTGTCGATCATGGTGAATTCGTGGCCGAGCCATTCGGCGTCGAGGTAGATGCGGTCGCGGGTGACGCCGGGGATGTCTTCGACGATGGAGACGCGCTTTTTGGCGATGCGGTTGAAGATGGTCGATTTGCCGACGTTGGGCCGGCCGACGATGGCTACGATGGGCTTGCTCATTCTGCCACCACCTTTCGCGTTCAGTAGTCGATGCCTTGGCGGGCGGGAGTGCCGCCCTGGTATGGGTGTTTGATTTCCTGCATTTCGGTGACGAGATGGGCGGCGGCGATTATTTCCGCCGGGGCGTAGCGGCCGGTGAGGACGATTTCGACGTTGCGCCTGGCGGCGGTGAGGAAGGCGACGACGGCGGCGGTGTCGAGGAGGCCGCAGGCCATGGCGACGTTGATTTCGTCGAGGATGACGATGTCGAAGCGACCGGAGTCGATGAGGTCTTTGGCCTGCTCCCAGCCGTCGGCGGCCAGCTTGACGTCAACAGGGTCGGGGTGGGCGAGGTCGACGAAGTCGTTGCGGCCGACCTGGAGGAGGGTGAAGCCGGGCAGCAGGCCGGCGGCTTTGGCTTCGCCGTAGTCTGCGCAGTTTTTCATGAACTGGACCATGCAGACCCGGAAGCCGTGGCCGCAGGCCCGGAAGGCGAGGCCGAGGCTGGCGGTCGTTTTTCCTTTGCCGTTGCCGGTATATACTTGGATGAGGCCAAGGTCTTTCATGTTACCTCCAGGCGGCGAGCAGCCCTTTGAGATCGGCGGCGAAGTGGGCGACACGCACGGGCTTGCCGAGGGTGCGGGCGAGGTCTTCGGGGGTGAGGCCGTCGAGGAAGATGTTTTCGCCTTTGCGCAGGGCGACGCCGGGTATGATGACGCCGGCGCGCGGGCCGGTTTGTTTTTGCAGGGCGGCGGCGATGTCGGCGCCGGTCAGCAGGCCGGTGACGGTGACGTCGGGGCCGAAGAAGGCGTTTTCGACGGCGATGAGGCGGACGGCGAGGTTGGGAATGACGAACCCGTCCAGCAAGGGCCCGAGGATGGCGGCGGCGGATTTGCCGCAGACGACGTCGATATTGAGCGGCGCCTTGTAGCCGGTTGCTTTGACGGTCGTTTCCGCCCATTCGGCGAGGAAGGTGCGGACGATGCCGACGCCGTTCTCCAGCTGCGGGAAGTCGTCGTAGTTGTCGTAGTCGGGGATTTCATGGCCGCAGGCGAGGTAGAATTCGTCGGCGAGGTAGACGAAGGATGAGCCGGTTTCCTCCCGGCAGCGGCTCTGCCAGGCGGCGACGGCGGCGATGACGTTTTCGGCTTCGGCGGGGGTGAAGCCGCGCAGGGGCCGGCAGTTTTCCCGGTGGCGGGTGAGGCCGACGGGGACGATGGCCAGCGACAGGACGCCGGGGGCGAGGGCGTAAAGGTCGGCGATGGTGCGCTCGAGGATTTGGCCGTCGTTGAGGCCGGGACAGAGGACGACCTGGGTGTGGGGATCGATGCCGCTGTCGGTGAGGTCGCGGAGGTTATCCATGATGGCCGCGGCTCGCGGGTTGCCGAGCAGGGCGGTGCGGACGGCGCTGTCGGTGGCGTGGACGGAGACGTAGAGGGGCGACAGGTGGAGGCGGCGGATGCGGGCGAGGTCGCGGGGCCCGACGTTGGTGAGGGTGATGAAGTTGCCGTAGAGGAAGGACAGCCGGTAGTCGTCGTCCTTGACGTACAGGCTTTCCCGCATGCCGGGGGGCATTTGGTCGACGAAGCAGAAGACGCACTTGTTGGCGCAGGGGCGGATGCGGTCGAAGACGGCGGAGGCGAATTCCAGCCCGAGGTCCTGGTCGTAGTCTTTTTCGACGGCGAAAAGCTCCTCTTCGCCGTTTTGGCGAGCCACGAGGAGCTCGACGTATTCGTCGGCCAGTGCGAAGCTGAGGTCGATGATGTCGCGGACGGATTTGCCGTTGACGGCCAGCAGGGCGTCGCCGGGGACGATGCCTAATCCGGCGGCGATGCTGCCTGCCTGTACGCGGCAGATGTTTCCTTTGGTCAAGTGCCTAATCACCTCTGGTAATGGCGGTCGGCGCGTGTGCGGCCTTTACTATGTATTCCGTCTTTAGCATACTTTTCCTGCCGCCGACAGTGAAAACACGCATCGAATGGGCCGCTTTGTCACGAACGCAGCCTGTCTTTCACGGACGCCACCAAGTCCACGAAGGCGGGGTATTGCCGCCGCATGCCCCAGACGGTGATCCGCCGCCCGAAGGAGGTGAGGCAGTAGCGTTTGGAGAGCAGGCCGCCGATTTTGGTGGAGAAGTTGATGAGCGGGAAGGCGTCCTGGAAGAGGTAGGCATTTTCGCTGACGCCGGCGGTGTCAAGCAGCGTGCCGACCGCGGCTATGAGGGGCAGCCGCTGGTCGCGCAGGCCGAGGAAGAAGACGTTGTGGCCGAATTCGTCGCGGCCCATGAGGTAGGGGCTGCCGATGAGGCGCGGGGCGGTGCGGTCGTAGTACGGCAGGGCGACGAATTCGCCGTAGGCCGGCACGCGGTCGGCGGGCAGCAGGCCGCAGTGGATGGCGCTGGCGACGACCGAGGCGTGGGCGCCGGCGAAGCAGTAGTAGACGATGTTCACGGCTCGCCTCCCGGCCGGCCGAGCAGGGCGGGACGAACGGCCTCGGCGGCGATCGCGCGAAAGCGCTCGCCGAACATGGCCGGCCAACGGTCGGCGAGAAAGATTTTCGCTTTTGCGGCCGTCCGGCCGTCGGCCAGTTCCTTGTCAAGGTCGACCCAGGCGAGCGACAGGCCGAAGAGGCCCGCCATGCCGGCCAAAGTCCGCATGTACAAGCCGCGGTGGCGGCCATGGACGAGGCAGCCGACGATGCCCCCTCCCCCATCTTTCCCTGCGATGTGGAGCGGCGCAGCCCGCCAGTTGCGCTGCAGGTCGCCGGGCAAAAAAGGCTCGGCCCCTTGCGGAAGGCCGAGGTGGAGGGCGCAGGCCAGGAGCGGCAGGTAGGGCCGCCGTCCGTGGTAGATGATGATCATCGCTTGTCGTCGCCTTCCTCGTCGCGGTTGTTACGGCGGCGCAAGCGCCGCAGCTTCGGGCCGAGGAAGTTGGTGAACTCGTTGGTGGTGAATTGTTTCAGCTTGGAGCCGGCTTCCTTGAAGCTGCCGGTGGCGACGAACAGAAAGGCGACGATGCCGACGACGAGCAGGCCGACGATCCAGCCGATGGACTTGCTGGCGCCGGAGGGGCCGGCCGTTGCCGAGCCGAAGCCGGTGCTGCCCGCGGGGCTGCCGGGCGCGCCGGAGGTCTGGCCGATTATGGCGGGGATGATGTCGGCGAACAGGGCGATGCCTTTCTGGGCGTCTTCACGGCTGTTGGTGTGGGAGCCGACCTCAAGCAGCATGGAACGCGGGAAGAGGTCCTGGTTGTAGTCGCCGCCTTTGGCCAGGAATATGCCCTTGACCAGGCCGGGATGCTGCTTGTCGGCCGCGGCCTTGAGCTGCAGGGCGTAGTCTTCGATTTGCTTGCCGGTGGGGCCGTATTGGCCGACGACGAGCTGGACTTTGGTCATGTTCTGGCCGTTGATGGTCGTCGCGTAGCCTTCGGGCGGCAGGGCGTCGCGATGGATATCGAAAATGGCTGCCGGCTGCTGTTTGAGCAGGTCGGCGGCGGTGCGGCGGGAACGTTCGTAGGCCATGTCGTCGTGGGGATCGTGCTTGGCGTTGGATTGGATGGGCTGGAGACCCTTGGCCTGGAGGGCCGCCGCGAAGGCGTTGCCGACCTTGTAGATGCCGCCGGCGCCTTCGATGCTTTCCGAGCCGTCGGTGGGGATGTAGGATTCGTCGGAATGGGTATGATAGATGGCGACTTTGTTGCCTTGGGCGCTGGCCACCTTCGGGGCGAGGTGGACGGCGAAGGCGTAGTTGCGGACGGCGCCCTGGGGCGCGTAGGCGCCGAGGTTGACATCGCCGACGAATCTGGCGCGGGCGGTGTCGCCGCTGATGCTTGTCACCTCATAGCGTTTGTTGTCCGCGGTGATGCACTGGTCGCCGACGCGGACTTTCCAGCCGGTCATGAATACCGGCTGGTTGAGTTCGTCGACGATGGTGTAGTAGCCGCCGTCGTTGCGTTCGTGGGCCTGCACGGGGATCGCGAGCAGGCAAGCGAGTAGCAGGATAGCCGCGATCGCCGCTGATCTCGTCATTTTTCTTCCCCTCCGTCCTGCTTGTCGGCCTTGTTTGCGGCGGTAAGCGATTTGTCCTTGTTGTGTTTGCTGTTGTGGTGGCCGAGTTCTTTGCTGAATTCGTACAGCCCCTCGGGGCGGTTCGGTCCGAGAACGGGTCCGCCCTGGATCTTCTCGCGCGTTTCGCCGACGAGCTCCGCAACCATGACGCCGACGAGGCCGGCGATGACGACGACGTCGAACGCCCCCGCTCCGCCGATATCGGTGGTGCCTGGGATGCCGGCCCGCGTGACGGTGACGAAGTGGGCGATGTCGCTAAGGATTATGCCCAGGGTGCCGCCGATGAAGGCGCTGCGGCGGGAACGGCCGGCCAGGTAGGCGATGAGGCCGGCGGCTATGCCGTAGATCAGTTTGGGGTCGAGGAACATGTTTTCCGGTTCGTAGGGCAGGTAGTACGCACCAACCATCACGGCGGCGGCTACGAGGATACTGGCGATTATGCCTCTGACCCGCTCGCCCGTCTCATCGGCGGTGGCCAAAAGCCATATCGCCAGTGCGGCCGGCAGCAGGGCGCCACCGACGTTGACGCTCAGTTCCACGGGGGTGCGCATAAGCGGTATGTCGATGAAGCTGCCGACGATGACGGCGGCGATGAACAAAAGCGCTTGCTTGTCGGTCAGCCGCATGCGGTCGAGGAGGCGCTGGGCGAGGCCGAAATACACCAGTACGCCGACCACCAGGAGTATGATCATTCCTACTGGCAAACTCATTAGCTGTTCCACCTCTCGTCCAATATTGGTAGCTAGCGTTGTTTTAGCTTACCCGCGGCGAAAGGGAAACATGCAAAAAGCATGGTCGCGAAGACCATGCTTTGCAATCATGATATTTAGTTCCTTCGGTCCTTGCACGTGGCCGTTCAGAGGCCCCAGATGCAAGCGCCCGCAAAAGCAGACGCACGACGCTTCAGCGGCGATGCGGTCGCTTTGTTCGCCCGGAGGGCGAACCTCATCTGCGTATCGCAGATGGGGTCTATCAACGGCCACCCCTGTTTGCGTAGCGAGATGTATCTATACCGCGCTGGGCAAGCCATTCACGGCTCCGCCCGGTTATTACGAGCGGCACGTTGTGAAGATCGCCGATCGATCTGGCGCCGACGAGGAGCATGTAGCGCCGCATTTCGCGCAGGAAAGCGCCGAACCAGTCGGCGGCGGCTTCCTGCCCTTCGTCCTGCAGCAGCCTGACGACCGGGGCGGCGACGGCGACGGCCCGGCCGCCGATGGCCAGCGATTTGACGGCGTCGAGGGGGCTGCGGATGCCGCCGGAGACGACGAGGTCCACGGCGGGAGGCAGCGCGGAGGCTACTTCCACGGCACTGACGGCGGTAGGTATGCCCCAGGCAAGCGTTTCCGGCGGCAGGGCGGCGGCGCTGCGGGCCGCCTCGATGGCGATGAAGTTTGTCCCGCCAGCCCCGCCGACGTCGATGGCCCGCACGCCGGCGGCAGCCAGGGCGGCGGCCTGTTCGCGGGCCATGCCGCAGCCGACTTCCTTGACGATGACCGGCACCGTGCTGGCGGCGGCGATGGCGGCGATGTTGGCGAGGTAACCGGTGAAGTCGCGGTCGCCTTCGGCCATGGCGAGTTCCTGGGCGGCGTTGAGGTGGATCTGGAGGGCGTCGGCCTTTATCATGGCGACGGCCTGGGCCGCCTGGTCGGGGCTGGCGTGGGCGCCGAGGTTGGCGAACAGCACGCCGTCGGGGTTGACCTCGCGGACGATCTGGTACGATCGGCGGACGGAAGCGTCTTCGAGGGCGGCGAACTGCGAGCCGACGGCCATGGCGGCGCCGGTGCGCTTCGCCAGGGACGCGAGGTCGGCGTTGATGGCGGTGACGTCGGGGGCGCCGCCGGTGATGGCGTTAATGATGAGCGAATGGTGCAAGGGTATGCCGGCGATCGAGGTGGCCAGGTCGACGTCGGCCCAGGCGATGCCGGGCAGGCAGTTGTGCAGCAGCGAGAAGTCGGCGAACGAGTTGGTCCCCGGTCCGTCGTCGAGCGCCAGGGTGTATTTCAGATGGTCGAGTTTGCGCGATTGCCGCACCGCACCACAACCCTTCAGTCTTCGCGTTTGAAAAGATGGCCCAGCTTGTCGCCGATGGTTACCCCCAGCCCGGTGCTGTTCTGTTGGATGTAATGGCTGTATTCGGCCCGTTCCCGGTCGTGCTTGGCCTGGGCGATGCTGAGGGAGATGCGTTTGGTTTTTTTGTCGACGCCGAGTACTTTGACGTTGACTTCCTGCCCGGCGCTGACGGCTTCTTCCGCTCTTTCCACCCGCCGGTCGTCGAGCTCGGATATGTGGACAAGCCCTTCGACGCCGGGCGCGACTTCGACGAAAGCCCCGAACTTGGACGTTTTCGTGACTTTGCCGGGGATGATGGCGCCGACTTTGAGGGTGTCGGCGACGTCGAACCAGGGGTCGCGCTGGACGGCTTTGAGGCTGAGGGAGATCTTTTTCGTCTGCGGGTCGAGTTTGAGGATGATTACGTCTACTTCGTCGCCGACGTTGACGATTTCGGATGGCGTTTTGACCCGCTGCCAGGAGAGGTCGGAGATGTGGATGAGGCCGTCGATGCCGCCGATGTCGACAAAGGCGCCGAAGTCGGCGAGGCGGCGCACCGTGCCGTGGATATGCTGGCCGGCCTGGAGGCGGGTGAAGATTTCCGCCTCTTTCTGGCGGCGCTCTTCTGCGAGGATGGCGCGACGGGAGAGCACGACCCGCTTTTTGTCCTTGTCGACCTCGATCGGCAGCAGGCTAAGGGTTTGACCGGCGAATATCTTCAAGTCCTCGACGAACCGCACGTCGGCCTGGGAGGCCGGAACGAAGCCGCGTACGCCGAAAACGGCCACCGAGAGGCCGCCCTTGATGGCGTCGATAACTTTGCCTTCGACAGGCTGACCGGCGTTTTTGGCTGCTTCGAGTTTATCCCAGGCGATGATGTTGTCGGCTTTTACCTTGGAGAGCTTGATGGCGCCTTCGCTACTGTCGGCGTCGAGGACCAGAACCTCGATTTCGTCGCCCTCCTTGACGGCTTCGTCAGCTTTGGCGGGCTGGGGGTAAGCGAGTTCGGCCAAGGGGATGACACCTTCGGCTTTGTAGCCGATGTCGACGAACACTTCGTCGTCGCGGACGCGGACGACTTTGCCCTTGACGACGCTGCCCTTTTCAATCTGGTTGATTTCTTGCTCCATTTCCTGAGCCTGATCGAATTCCTGCATTTTCTGATATACCTCCTCAATAACCCAGTCCGGGGTTGACGCGCCGGCGGTTATGCCAGCTTTCGCCACGCCCTCGAACCATTCTTGGTGAAGTTCTTCGGCCGTTTCTATGTGATACACCCGGCTGCCGGCCTCACGGCACAGTTGGGCGAGCCTGGTGGTGTTGGCGCTTCCTTTGCCGCCGACGACGACCATGACGTCGACTTTGGCCGCCAGGTCCACCGCCGCCTGCTGGCGCATTTCGGTGGCGGTGCAGATCGTCCTGTTGACAAGGACGTCGGCGGCTTTGGTGTTCAGGATGGCGACGATGGCGTCGAACCGCCCGGGGGGGAACGTGGTCTGAGCGACGACCCCGAGCCGCGGCACGTCGGGCAGGGCGGCCGCTTCCTCGGCCGTTTCGACGACGACGGCATCGTCGCCGGCCCAAGCGACGATGCTCCGCACCTCGGGATGGCCCCTCTCCCCCACTACAATGACGCGGTAACCGTTGTCCTTGAGGTCGTGGGCGGCGGTTTGGGCCTTTTTGACATGGGGACAGGTGGCGTCCACTACGGTGAGGTTTTTCGCCACGGCCCGGTCGTAGACGGCCGGCCCGACACCGTGGGAACGGATAATGACGGTGCCCTCGTCGAGGGCGGACAGGTCGTCCACCACGCCGACGCCTTGAGCGGCAAGGCGGGCGACCATCTGGGGGTTGTGGATGATAGGGCCGAGGGTGGCGGCTTTGCCGGGCTGGGCGGCGCACTGGCGGGCCATGGACACGGCCCGTTCGACGCCGTAGCAAAAACCGCGGTGCTCGGCGAGCAGGATTTTCACGGTAAGCCTCCTGGGTAGGCCGCCTGTGCGGCCAAGGTTGCGGAACACGTATTTTATTGGTATTCGTCCACTTTTATTATAATTCCTTTCAGAGACGAATTTTAATTATGGTGGAAAATTGATCGTTATTCGTTTCTGTCGTAACTTCGTTGAATTGCCGCCGTCGTTCAGAAGCCCCCAGATGCTAGGCATCCCGAGGACGCGCAGCGACGCGTACTTGCGCGTACGCTAGCAAGCGCCCGCAGGGATAACAACGCAGATGGGGGCTGCTGGGCGACGGCAAAATAATCAGGAGGGCCGATTGGGCCCTCCTGATGTGCTAGAAGGTCAACTGGGGATGTTGGGCTTTGTCTCGCCGAACTGACATACCGCCGGCACTTCCGTGTTCATGCCTTCCGGCTTGGTGGTGCCGAACAGCCGCGACCACACCCTGATGGAATCCACCAGAATGATGACGACCATGATGAGAAGGACGATGCTGAAGCCGGCGTTGAGGTTGCCGTTGAAGGTGTTGAGCTTGAGGTAGATGCCGATGTTCATGTAGCCGGCAGTTATCGTGG
>MTLD01003467.1_pt1 | contig 10469 bp, 10 predicted proteins | sample 1982471 | NCBI WGS metagenome assembly MTLD01 (sample SAMN05712604, study PRJNA340218) | biofilm metagenome | isolation source: sample SPM anode biofilm adapted to -50 mV | place: USA | collected 2012-02-03
TCAGGCAGGATTTGACCAACTCCGTCAAAAACAGGGACGCCAGTCGAAATCCGGCCCACAGCCGGGAGAAATACCGGGTCGGTTGGTACAGCGGCCGGACCAGCCACAAGCAGCAATAGCCCAAAGCAAACCCGATGATCAGGGTCGACAGGGTAAACTCTCCGTTCACCGCGCCCCAGCCCAGGGCCAACAGAACGTTCACGAGCAACAAGTTCATAGTACCGCCTCCAATACCGCGCGAACATAATTGGCCGGATGGAACAGTTCGTTCGCTGCCTTTATGGATAATTCCATGAAGGGTTCGGCCCAAAAGCCCATGACCACGGTCAGTATGGTCAGTACCACGATGGGTGAGTACAAAAGCCAGCGGCTGGCAGTCGTCTCCCGAACCGTCGGCTGCGCGGGCATCCCAGCCGGAGCGGGCTTCCAAAAGGCCTCGCCCCAGATTTTCGTCATGGAATACGCGGTCATGAGACCGACGCCCAGCGCAGTCGCCACAATCCCGTAGGATTGTCCCTCCAGACCCGCCCGGACCAGGGCGAACTTCGCCCAGAAGCCCGACAGCGGCGGAAAGCCTGCGAGGGAAAACGCGCAAAGAAAGAACAGTACGGCCAGAAAGGGCGCGGACTGGTAAAATCCGCCGACTGAAGCCAGCTCCATGGTGCCGCAACGGCGGTTAATCACGCCGCCGGCCAGAATCAGGGCGGTCTTGACAACGATGATGTGTCCCAGGAAATAGATGGTTCCCGTCATCGCCATCGGCGAGAACAGTGCGATCCCCATCGCCAGATAGCCGATCTGGCTGATGATGTGGAACAGCAGAATCCGTCGAACCTCATTGTGGGCCGCGGCCCCGAGAACTCCGGTCACCATGGTAAACCCGGCCATGATCAGCAGCAGCTGATGCGTATACCCCACATCCTGCGTGAACACCAGCGTAAACAGCCGGATAAAGGAATAGATGCCGACTTTGGTCAATAACCCGGAAAAAATCGCCGACACCGCCACCGGCGGAGTGTGGTAGGAAGACGGCAGCCAGAAAAACAGAGGAAACATCGCCGATTTGATCCCGAACGCCATGATGAACATGACGCTGATCCCGGTCAACAGGCCCGTATTTTGCACAGATTTCACCTTGCCGTGCAAATCGGCCATGTTCAGCGTGCCCGTGAGCCCATATAACAGCACGATGCCGCACAGCAGAATCATCGTCGCCACCAGATTGATCGCCAGATATTTGATGGCCCCGTCGATCTGGGCTTTCTCCCCGCCCAGAATTAACAGGGAAAACGAAGAGATCAGCACCAGTTCATACCAAACATAGAGGTTGAACAAGTCGCCGGCCAGAAAGGCGCCGCACACCGCGCCGATCAAGAGATGGAGCAGGGAGTAGTAGCCAAAGCGCTCCCGCTTGGCATCGATGTCGGCAAACGAGTACACGATGCCGCACAGACCAATTACCGCCGTCAACAAGACCATGATGGCGCTGATGTGGTCGGCTACCATTGTGATGCCGAACGGCGCCGCCCACCGTCCCATCTGCGCCACCAGAATTCCGTCGTTGGTCACGGTATGAAAAATCACGCCCGCGGTCGCCAACAAGGCCAGTGAGCCGGCCAGGGCAATGCTCCGCCGCAAAAACCGGTGATTGCCGGCCAATAAGGCCAGAATCGCCGTGGAAAAAGGAATAACCAAGGGCAGAGTCAACAAATAGCTCATCCTGTCACCTTGCTTTCCGCCGCAAGCACAGGCTGTTTGCCGGGAGAAACCGGCTCGGCGACTCTCATTTCATGGGTGTTCACCGTTCCCAGCTCCTGATAGGCCCGATAGGCCATGACCAAAGCGCAGGCCAGCAACGCGAAACTAATGACGATGGCCGTAAGAATCAGCGCTTGGGGAACCGAGTTGGCCATTTGCGGATATGCCGGCAACCCTTCCGTCGTCAGAAACGGCGCGTTGGAACGGGTCAGTCCGCCGCTGTTGAACACCAGCAGATTTACCGAGCTGGTATTCAGAATCATTCCAAACAGAAATTTCACCAGATTCCGGCTCAACATCAGGTATACACTGGCGGCCATCAGAATGCCGCACAAAAAAGCTAACGCAGTTTCCATATCAGCCTTCCTCCTCCATCGCCAGTATCAGGGTCATGACCGCGCCAATAACCACCAGATAAACGCCCAGGTCAAACATGACCGGCGTCCCGACCGCCACTCCGGCCACTTCGATCCAGATTCCCTTGAGAAAAGCCTTGCCCCACACGGAGCCGATCACTCCGGCGCTGACAGCCATGGCCAGCCCCGTCATCGCAATGTACCGGGGGTCGATATGGATCGCCCGCCGGACAGCCGCCGGCCCATACGCGACAGTAAACAACGCCAGGCCGGTACTGGCGATCAGCCCGCCGACAAATCCGCCACCCGGTTCGTTATGGCCGCGCAGCATCACAAAAATCGAAAACAACAGCATCAAGCTGACCAAAATCCGCGTCGCGGTTCGCAAAATCACCGAATTCATTTCTTATCCCTCCCCAGGCGGAGCTTGATCATCTGATAGGCCGTCAACCCGGCGACCGTGAGCACCGTGATTTCTCCCATGGTGTCAAAGCCCCGGAAATCGACCAGGACAACATTGACGATGTTGCGGCCGTGCGCCAGCGAATAGCTGTAGGCCGCGTAGTAATCGGTGATTGTCATGTCCAGGGGCGCACTGTTCACCCCAAGGAGCAAAACCGTCACCAGCGAACCAACACCGATCGAAATAACCCCCCGGATCAGTTTTTCAAAACCGCCGGCTTCGCCCACCGTCGCATGTCCCGGCAGCTTCAACAACGCCACCGTGACCAGAACCACCACGAGGATTTCAACGGTCAGCTGGGTCAACGCCACGTCCGGCGCCCCGAACATCAGATAAATCAAACCGACGCAGGTCCCGATAACTCCCATCGCGCAGATGGCCATCAGGCGGGAATAGGCCAGAAGCGTCACGACGATGCCGCCCAGAATCAGGGCCAGCACGGACCATTCGTAAAAGTGAAGCCGGGGAATCTGCGGCAGATTGACCACGCCGCCCTTCAAAGCCAGCGTGCTTCCCACCCCGATCGCGATAGTCGCGAAAATCGCCGCCAAATACCGGGATAAGCAGCCATGCTGCAACAAATCCGTCTGCCAGTGGGAAATTCCATAAATCATTTTCATGACCCGATCGTAGGCCTGATCGCCGGAGAAAGGCAGCGCCCCCTCCAACGCTCGCACCGCCGACCCGCATTGTCGCCGGGCAAAGAATACCATAAGGCCCAAACCCAACGTGACCGCGCTCAACAGCAACGGCTGGTTGAAGCCGTGAAACAGTCCGAGATGAAAAGAGACCGGTTTGCCGACGATCGCCTGAACCGCCGGTTGGATCAGCAGATCGCCCACCGTGGCAACAGCCAGCCCGAAGATCAGGCTCAATCCCCCCATCACCGCCGGCCCCGCCCACAGCCGCCAGGGAGCTTCGTGCGGTTTGTGGGGCGTAATGACAGCCGGACTGAAAAACGGTTTGTAAATCAAGATTGCGGCCACAGCCACCATCAGGAGATTCGCCGCCAGGGCGCCGCCGATCATCACCCAGCGCAACCCGCCCTGATCGATTCCCCCCTGATAAATCAGTTCTTTGCCGACAAAGCCAAAAAACGGCGGAATCCCCGCCATCGACAATGCGGCTAGAACCGTCGCCGTTGCTGTAATCGGCATCTTGGACGCCAGTCCGCCGACTTCCGACAACTTGCGCGTGCCGCATTCATGATCGATGGCGCCGACCACGAGGAACAGGGAACATTTATACAGGGAGTGAACCAGCAAAAAGACCACCATGCCGGTGATCGCCACCGCATTGTCCGAGCCAAGCAACATGGTCAATGTCCCCAGCGCCATGACCGTCGTATACGCCAACATCAATTTCATGTCGTCCTGGCGCAACGCCAGCAACGAACTCCAAACCGCGGTGAATCCGCCGACGACAACCAACGGGACCATCCACTCCATCGTCCCGCCAAGCACCGGATACAGACGGGCCATCAAATAGACGCCGCCCTTTACCATCGTCGCCGAATGCAGATAGGCGCTCACCGGCGTCGGCGCCGCCATGGCGTTCGGCAGCCAGAAATGCAGCGGAAATTGGGCGGACTTGGCAAACGCGCCGCACAAAACCGTCACCAGAATCGGAACGTATAATTCGTGATTACGCAGCAGATCGCCGGTCCGGGTGATTTCCGACAGTTCCCAACTGCCGCTGGCGAGCCCCAGCATGACAAAACCCGCCATCATCGCCAATCCGCCGCCGCCGGTCACCAACAATGCCTGACGGGCGGAGCGCCGTCCCATTTCAGTTTTATGATCGAATCCAATGAGCAAATACGAAGTAATCGTCGTCAGTTCCCAAAACACAAACAGCGCCACCAGGTTGTCCGCCGTCACGAGACCAATCATGGACAGCATGAACAATGTCAGATACAAGCGAAACCGACCGATCTGTTCATGCCCTGCCAGATAGGCCCCGGAATAAAGCGTAACGAAAACCCCGGCGCCGCTGATAATGATCGCAAACAATACACTTAATCCGTCCAGCAAAAACGACAGCTGAACATTCAATGCGGGCACCCACTCAAAAACGTAGCGAATCGGGCCACTCGTTCCAACTTGCGGCGCTTTGGACGCAAAGAACAGAGCCAGTCCCAATGCGATCAGTACAATGACGGCATCCCACAACTTGGTCGCCACCGAATCCTGTACTTTTCCTTTCACCTTTTCACCTCTCAAAAATTACCTTTTCGGACACATTCCGCCGTCCCGGCGTTTTCCAGAACCCAGCCGGGTTCTGGAATCCCGCTTGCGAACCACCCCCTCAAAATTAACCATCGTTTTGCGGCGACCGGATCGGTACGCAAAGCTGTCACCACAAAAAACCGTCTCGCTAATTATTATTAATTCGTCTTGCCCCCGGCAAAACCCTTCCACAAAAAAAAGTCAAATCACAATTCGGCTATATTAACGATTATATTATGCAAAAATCATGCCAATCAAGGTTTTTTTTATATGTTTCGCATGAATACATTATATTTCGTCGTTTTTCTCGCAATCTCTCTCCCATGGCAGTATTTTCATTTTTCTCCGTCCGCTGTCCGCCGCAAGAAAAACCGTTTTTCGCCGAAGTTATTTTCCCCGGTGTGCTTCTTCCTGGACAGTAACAACTTCGAAGATAGACACCATTTCTGTCGAATCGGCTTCTCACTAACCCGACCCCCGCATTGATAATTTTTCTCCAATGCGGTATACTGAAAACAAATGGATTTCTGCGGTGAAGGGCACGACCTGACACCAAGGGATGCGCCAGAATGTCTGCGTGTTTCCGTCGTTGTCGACATCGGCGTCCCTTGCTCTGCGTCTGTGCGGAGCAATTTTTTTGCCGTAGATCAGGTAAGGTGGTCTTCAACGTGCTCCATCGAACTTCCCTGTTCAAGGGGTTGTACATTCCATTCCTCATATTTGCCGCCTGGATCACCGGTTCCCATTTTTCGTTATGGAACGCCTACATCATTCCGCCCCCGGCGGAAGTGACCGACGCCTTCGCCCAGGTTGTCGCCGACGGCTCGCTGTCCAAACATCTGGCCGTCAGTTTCGCCCGGGTTTTCAGCGGCTTTGGCGCAGCCTTGCTGCTGGCGTTTCCCCTGGCGGTCGCGCTCGGCATGAACAAGCACTGGAATCCCTATGTGCATATCTCGCTCGAATGTCTCCGCCATATTCCGCCGCTGGCCACCATCCCGATCCTGATCCTCTGGTTCGGCATCGGCGAAGCGCCAAAAATGCTGATCGTCATCATGGCGACCTTCTTCCCGATTTTCTTCAATACGCTGCATGGCGTCGCCAGCTGCGACAATAAATTGATCGAAGTCGGCAAATCCTTCGGCATGAACCGGCGGACGATTTTCCGGCATGTTGTTTTGCCGGCCTCGCTGCCGTCAGTCCTGGTCGGCATGCGTCTCGGCCTCGGCTATAGCTGGCGCGCCCAAAGCGGCGCGGAACTGATCGCCGCCTCTTCCGGCATCGGCTACATGATTCTCGACGCCGAACAGCTGTCGCGGTCCGACCTGGTGATCATCGGCATCCTGACCATAGGATTCATGGGAACCCTGATCGACTGGGTCTTCTTTCGCCTGGCAAAAAGACTCGTTCCCTGGAAGGAAGGAGAGGAAACTGATTATGGCCGGGGTTGAAATCCGCAATCTTTCCAAACAGTTCCACATCGGCGACCGGATCGTGGATGCCGTGAACAACGCCACAGCCACAATCTCCGACGGCAGCTTCACCGTCATTGTCGGCAAGAGCGGCTGCGGCAAGACCACCTTGCTGCGCCTGCTGGGCGGACTGGAACAGGCGACCGCCGGGCAGATTTGCTGGACCGGCAACGGCGACTCAGCCACCCCGCCCAAAATCGGCTTTGTTTTTCAGGAACCCCGTCTGATGCCCTGGCTGAGCGTCCTTGAAAACGTGGCGTTTTCGCTGGACCGCTCTCTGCCGCCGGACGCCATGGAGGCCCTGGCCTTGCCCACGCTGCGCCAGCTGGGTCTGGAAGCCTTTCGCGACGCCTACCCATCGCAGTTGAGTGGCGGCATGGCCCAGCGGGTTTCCCTCGGCCGCACCCTGTGTTTCCAGCCGGAGGTCATCCTGATGGACGAACCGTTCGGCGCGCTCGATTATTTCACGCGAAAGAAACTGCAGCGTGAAATCATGGAGTTGTTCCTGTCCCAAAAGAAAACCCTGATCTTTGTCACCCACGATGTCACGGAAGCTGTCTTTCTGGCGCAAACCGTGCTGGTGATGGAGGCCGGAACCCTGGTCCGGGAAATCCCCGTTCCGGCGCCTTATCCACGCGATCCCGCTTCACCCGCTTTCTTGCGGGTTCAGACGGAAATCCTCGACGCCCTGGGCGGCTGAAAACGAGTAAAGAAACTGGAGGGTTGGTTCATGAACCGAAACACATTTCCCCGTCTGTGCGGCGCGCTGCTGTTCGCCGCAGTTTTCTTGCTGCTGGCCGGTTGCGGCAAACCTGCCGCCCCGGCGACGACGCCGGCAGCCCCCGTCGCAGCGAAGCCCGGCGAAATCAGCATCACTTATGTCAAGGCCCCGCTTAACGTCCCTTCTATCCTTGAAAAAAAGCTGGCCTCGTTTGATAAGGAATTCGCCAAAGACAACATCAAGGTCTCCTATCCGGAAATCACGGTCGGTTCCAAGCAAACGGAAGCCCTGGCGGCCGGTTCGCTGGATTTCGCGCACTGCCTGGGCGGAACTTCGGCCATCCTGGCGGCCGCGAACGGCGTGGATCTAAAAATCATCGGCATGTACAGCCGCGCCCCCAAAGCCTTTGTGGTGCTCGTCAAGGGAACGGCCATCCAGAACATCGCCGACCTGAAAGGAAAGAAAGTCGCCGGTCCCAAGGGAACGATCCTGCATCAGCTGATCCTGGCGGCCCTGGCGAAAAATGGTCTGCGCCCGGATGATATCCAGTTCGTGTCGATGGATCTGCCCAGTTCGACGGCCGCCCTGATGAACGGCAGCGTCGATGCCGCGCTCTCCGCCGGCCCCGACGCCATCCGGGCCGAAAAAGCGGGGGCCCGGATCCTGACCAACGGCGAGGGGCTGGTCGAAGCCACCATCGTCACGGCGGTCCGGGGCGACTTCTTAAGGAAACAGCCCGAGCTGGTAAAACGCTTTCTCACCGTGCACCAGGCGGCGGTCGCCCATATCAAGGCCAACCCTGAGGAGGCCTTGCAACTGACGGCGGCGGAAACCGGCCTCCCCCTGGAAACTGTCCGGCAAATGCTGCCCTGGTATGACTTCGATCCGACCATCCGGTCATCCGATATCGCGGAGCTGAAACGAACCCAGGACTTCCTGATTCAAAACGGGATGCTGAAAAAATCGATCGAGATCGAAAAAATCATCGCGACAATCAAATAAATGTTCACAAAAGCTGTGGAAAACCAAGCTGGTTATCCACAGCTTTTGTGGATAATGACCAAACAATCCGCTTCGGCAAGACATTGGCCGGCGGTTCGGCAGGAACTTCCGGCCCGGGCGGCGAAACAATGGTTAAATTCCGGCGATAGTGCAAGGAGGTTCATTATATGGTCATTGTAATTGCCAAAGTTCCCGTCAAACCCGAACGCAAGAAAGAACTGCTCGACCTCGCCAAAGGCGTGATGGAAGCCACCCGGGCCGAAGAGGGCTGTGTCAGCTACACGCTGCTCGACAACACATACGACCCCGCCCAGTGCATCTTTGTCGAAGAATGGGCGGAACTCGCCGCGCTGCAAAAACATGCCGCTTCCGCGCATATCGCCGAATGGCGCAAGCAGTCGCGGGAGTTGACGACCGGCCGAACCGCGGTAACCGTATACCAGGGCGAATTGGCAGCGTTATAGCCGTCCGGCTGCGCCGGATCGGCAGAAAGGGGTCCGTGCCATGAGTTTGCTCACCGTTGACAGGTCCCGTTGCGTCCAGTGCGGCCTGTGTGTTTTTGTATGCCCGCGCGGCCTGATCCAGATCGAAGATGGCTGGCCGAGCCTGCCGACGCCGCGGTTGTGCATCGCCTGCGGCCATTGCGTCGCGGTCTGCCCCTCGTCCGCTCTGGACAACGAGCGCGCGCCGTTGGCGGGACAACTGCCGCTGCCAGATACCCGCCGGCCGGATGCGGAATTCGCTTTGTTTTTCCTCCGCAGCCGCCGCTCCATCCGGTGCTTTGACTCCAAGCCCGTGTCCCGCAATCTTCTCCGCCGGCTGCTCGAGGCGGCCCGTTTTGCGCCATCCGGTGGCAATTCACAGGGGATTTCGTATCGGGTCATCGACAGCCTGCCGCACCTGCGCCAACTGACAGCCAATACCATCGCCTGGATGGAGGAGCCCGCGCAGGCCCTTTCCGTCAAGTCTCCGGTCTATGCCCAATACGTGGCGATGTACCGGCAAGGCGGCTGCGACTCGATTCTGCGGGACGCGCCGGCGCTGATCCTGGGTACCGCCGCCAAAACATTCGCCCGGGGACGGGAAAATACCCTGCTGGCCCTGGAATATGCGGAACTCTACGCCCCGACGCTCGGCCTGGGAACCTGCTGGGCCGGGTTGCTGGAAGACGCCGCATTCGCCGGCTATCCGCCACTGCTGGAGACTCTGCGCCTGCCCGACGAAAAACAGCTGACCGGGGCGTTGATGGTGGGTTTTTCAAAAATCAATTTTCAACGGCTGGTGGATCGCCAACCTCTCGACATTACCTTCGTGGAGGCCTGATGGTATGAAAATGTCCTTTCGCTGGTACGGGCAGCAAAACGAATCGTTCCCGTTGCAATACGTCCGTCAGATCCCGGGAGTCCGGGGAATCGTCGGCGCGTTGTTCGACGTGCCGGTCGGCGAAGTCTGGCCGATGGATAAAATCCTGGCCCTGAAAGCGGAGATCGAGTCCGCCGGCTTGCTTCTGGAAACGATCGAAAGCGTCAATGTCCATGAGGATATCAAACTGGGCCTGCCGTCGCGGGACCGCTACATCGAAAACTATATCCTCACCCTGCGCAATCTGGCCAAAATCGGTGTCACCGTCGTCTGCTACAATTTCATGCCGGTATTCGACTGGACCCGGACCGATCTGGCCAAGACGCTGCCGGATGGCTCGCAGACGATGTCGTATGACGCCGTCCTCCTGAAAGACCTGACGCCGGAACAGATCGTGAAGCGCATCGCCGACGGATCGCAGGGCTTCAAGCTGGTGGGCTGGGAACCGGAACGGCTGCAGGCGCTGCAGTCGTTATTCGGGCAATACCGGGACGTTGGCGAGGAGGTCCTGTTCGACAACCTCGGCTATTTTTTGCGGGCGATCATTCCCACGGCGGAGGAATGCGGAATCAAGATGGCGATTCATCCGGACGATCCGCCCTGGTCGGTATTTGGCCTCCCCCGGATCACCACTTCCCGCGAAAATCTGGAGCGCATCCTGGCGCTGGCCGACAGCCCGAGCAATGGCCTGACGCTCTGCAGCGGGTCGCTTGGCGCCAACCCGGACAATGACATCCCGTCGATCATCCGCCATTTTGGCAAAAAGGGACGCGTTCATTTCGGACATGTCCGCAACATCAATATCCATGCGCCGGGCGTGTTCGACGAAGCCTCGCACCTCACAGCCGACGGCTCGCTGGACATTTACGAGATCATGAATGCTTACTGGGATATCGGCTTCACCGGTCCCATCCGCCCCGACCACGGCCGCATGATCTGGGGCGAACAGGGCCGCCCCGGCTACGGCTTGTATGACCGCGGTCTGGGCATCATGTATCTCCAGGGCCTCTGGGACGCGATCGCCGCTGGCGCGCGCCAACAATAAGCCACGACAATCACGACTTGAGAAAGAAGAAACCGCTCGCCAATCCCTTGCCGGGAAAGACGAGC
>MTLD01002559.1_pt1 | contig 10453 bp, 12 predicted proteins | sample 1982471 | NCBI WGS metagenome assembly MTLD01 (sample SAMN05712604, study PRJNA340218) | biofilm metagenome | isolation source: sample SPM anode biofilm adapted to -50 mV | place: USA | collected 2012-02-03
GGATTTATATCATATTTAATACTTTTGACAGCGGACTATTCACCGACAAAGTGTAGTATATTCTGCAGCACATTTTACAGTGATACTGTGTGGTTTATCCCGGTGTTCAGTGTAACGCGAGTTCAAGTAGAGGCATAAGGTCAAACGGACGGAATATAACAGGAAGAAGATTGGCTTGATGACTGACATTAAACGCAAAACAAACAAATCCCCTTCAACACTGTGGTCAAAGGGGATTTTGCGATTACAATCCTGCACTGGAGTGCAGTAGCGCCAGCGTGCTGCGTTGTAGCAATTACATATTTGGTGTCATGATCGAAGCTGGATACCTGCTTCGACTGAAACTATTTTTGCAGTAAGTCAACTGAGCTCACGTTACCGTTCCATCTTTGAGCGTAATCGTACGGTCTGAATAACGGCCATTATCCGGGTTATGGGTGACCATGACCACCGTCTGACCGGCATCATTCAGCTCCCTGAACAGTGCCATAACCTCTTCACTTGTCTTGGAATCCAGGTTTCCGGTCGGTTCGTCGGCCAGGAGTATATGTGGATTATTTACTATAGCACGGGCGATCGCCACCCGTTCCTGCTCTCCGCCGGAGAGCTGATTAGGCAGCCGATCCAGCTTGCTGCCAAGGCCAACCCGTTCCAGCGCGCTTCGTGCTGCACCCTTCTTTGCGGCGGTGCTCATCTTGACTATCGCCAACGGCAGCATAACGTTCTCAATGGCTGTCAGGTAAGAGATCAGATGGAAAGACTGGAACACAAACCCCAGGTTCTGTGCCCGGAAGTCGGCCAGTTTTTCACCGGGAAGCTGATACAACGGTACACCGGCCATCTCGACCTCACCCGATGTAGGGTGGTTCATACCACCCAGCACGGACAACAGGGTACTCTTCCCGGAACCGGATTGACCCATGATCGTGATAAATTCTCCGGCTTCAATGCTAATCTCTACGCCGCGCAACGCTTCAACCACATCATCACCGCTGGCATACTGTTTTTTCACATTTTTCATTTCAATTAGTGCCATGATTTCCTCGTCTTAAAGTGCCCTTAAAGCCTCGGTCGGGTCCATTTTACTGGCATGCAGAGCCGGGTAAAGGCTCGCCAGAAGTCCCAGCGTCAGGGCGAGTCCGACCGAACCAAACGCTATGGCAGAATCCCAGATCAGGTGTGCGTTCCTGCTTTCCGCCATGAACGGCAGTGCCAACTTGGCCCCACCCATGCCGACCGCATACCCCAGAAAGCCGGCCAACAGGCTGACGATAGCCGCCTCCAGCAGGATGATCCGCATGATATGGCTTTTCCTGAAACCGATCGCTCGAAAGACTCCGATTTCAACCGTGCGTTCATTGACGCTCCCCATCATCGTCACAAAAACGATCAGGGAACCGATAAAGACGACCACGCTGGCCATGGCATAGGAAAAACGCTTAAACTGGTCCAGGGCTTTCAGGCGCCCTTCAACCACCTGTTGAATGGCCGAGACCTTCGCGTCCGGTATTTTTTCGGCGATCTGTGTCACCATATCCCCGATCGGACAGCCGGAACAGAGCGCAGCAACTTCTGCCAGAGTAATCCTGCCTTCCTTGCCAAGCAGCTTTTGCGCTTTGGGCAGAGAGGCAAAAACCAGCGCATCATCCTGCGAACCGGTCTGATCCAACACACCGGCCACTTTAAATTGTTCACCCTTGATTTTGATGCTGTCGCCGGGAGATACATTCAGAACCTTGGAGGCGTCACTACCAAGCAGCACCTCTTGATCACCTTTGGGCGTTTCCCCAAAAATCTGCCACCACTGTTTCATTTTCAACTCACTGTCGAAGTTGACACCAACCAGCAGTACGTCATGTTCTCCAATCCGGACACCACCCAATACCTTCGGAGCGATCGCCGAAATATTTTTGTGGTTGGTAATTGTTTTAATCTTGGCCAGATCCTCTTCGCGGATCTCGCGCTGGTCGAAAGTAACTCCCCCCAGGCTGATGCCGCCATAGTTCATGGACAAACCGTTGCTACGGGGCGTGACCAGAATGTTCGCGCCGAACTCGTCCATCTTTCGCTCAATGTCACTGGACATGGAGCGGGTCAGAGTCACCAGAGTCACAATGGTGGCGATTCCAACCATCAGGCCGATTGTCAGGAAAGCCATCTTGGCTTTGCGGCGCTTTAGGTTATTGATGGAGATGCTATGCAGTCTCATCAAAAATACCTCGCCCCGCCCTTCAGGTCATCAGCTTTGATCGAAATTATGTTACCGCTCTGCTGATGCGGAAGGTAGCCCGGATTACAGCCGCCGCTGGCGTTGGGTCCAAGGCGGTTGACGGCAAACTTCTGGTTGCAGTTCTTGCAGTTCATCTTGTCGCTCTGCTGCTCATATCCTTTTTTGGACTTATAACAGGCATCGCAGGCATCGAAGGCGGTCTTGATACTGCCGTCAGCCGCTTTGACTGCGAAGAAGGCGATCTCATTGCCGCCGTCCTCATATTTGTAGAAATGGGCCTTGCCGTCGGACAGCTTGGAAACTGCTATGGTAACCGCACCTCCAGAAGCCTTGACCTTTTCATATTTACCGAATGAAAATGCGAACACTGTGGCTGTGCCTACCAGCATCGCCACTACCAGCACACCAGCCCATAAAACCTTTTTCTTGCAAACTTTTGCCATTGTCATCTCCTGTACTTAACTTTTATTGTTGGTACCACATCCGCCACCTTTGCCGCCACAGCATCCTGACGCCGGCGGCGCAGTTGAGCCGATATCCTTGCCGGTAATCTGCTTGAACTGCTCGGGAGACAGAATCAGGTGTACACTGCTTCCAAAACCGACACTTTTGACCTTATCGGCCAAAACTTCAGGTTTGATTGATTTTTTATCGTAGCCGACAACCACCCAGCCCCCTTCCACATCCACCTCGGTGCTGACGACCCCCTTCAGAGCTTCAAGCGCCTTGCTTATTTTACTTGAGCAACTGCCGCAGGTCATTCCGGTTGTCTTCAGGACAGCAACGGAATCAGCGGCGACCCCGACCTTAACGTAGTAAGCAAGCAGTGCCAGCAGTGTAACCGCTGTTGCAATAATCAGAATATTGACTGTTTTGTTTTTCATTTGATGCTCCCTTGCACATTTTTCAACCAATCCTGTTTATCCAAATAGCGTGCCACATCGCACTGGCAAACATATACGGCTGGAATTACAGCGGATGCACCTCACTGAGCCTGATTTGCGTATAGTTAGCGCTGTGGAATATTCTTCACTTCAGTTGAATATCCTTCTAATGAGTAATCGGGTCGGAAGGCAAGTATTTATACAAGCGATTGAAAACCGCCTGCCTATCGATATAAGCAGTTTGACCAATTGGCACCTTTAGGCTAAGGTTCCGCCCTTATTCGAACTTCACTACCGAGGAGAGTTTCATGTTTTTTCGAAAGTTTTTTGGCATCACGTTCTGTATCATGCTGCTGTCGATCAGTACGACAGGAATGGCACTGGCAAAAGAGCGTTCCGGCACGATCAGCATGACATTTGACCTTTCCGGTCACGAAACAAAAGATGCCGCTGAATTATGGATTCCATACCCTGTATCGGACAAAGACCAGGACATCACCGGCATCAGTATTTCAGGCGATTATGCTGCCTCGGCCGTTTATGCCGACAGCACCTACAGCACCCCCATGCTGTACGCCCGCTGGGAAAAGGGTTCGGCGAGCCGCAAGCTGACCTTTTCTTTCAAGGCAAAGCGCAACGAAGTGCTAAGACGGGATTTCCCGGCCAAGGAAGCGGCCTGGGATCCGGCCGATTACGCCCTTTACCTGCAGGCTACAAGGCTCGGACCGGTTAATGGAGAGGTTGGGCAACTGGCGGCAAAAATAACCGCCGGCAAGAAAACGGTTCTGGAAAAAGCCAGGGCAATTTATGACTGGACCTGCGACAACACCTACCGCGACCCGAAAACCCGCGGTTGTGGTGCTGGTGACGTATGCTTGCTGCTGAAGAATCCCGGCGGGAAATGTGCCGATATCCACTCGGTTTTTGTCGCCCTGGCCAGAGCGGCGGGAGTCCCGGCCCGTGAAGTTTTCGGAATCAGAATGGGCAAAAAGGAACGTGAAGACGTATCGACCTGGCAGCATTGCTGGGCGGAGTTCTACCTCCCCGGCTACGGCTGGGTGCCGGTGGATGCGGCTGACGTCCGCAAAGCCATGTTGACGGAGAATCTCAAGCTGGATGATGTCAAGACGGCCGGCTACCGGGCCTATTACTGGGGCGGAATTGACCCGTATCGAGTCAAACTTTCAACGGGTCGCGATCTGACCCTGAACCCGCCACAATCCGGCGATCCGGTCAACTACCTGATGTATCCGTTCGCCCAGATCGGCGGCAAGACCATCGACTGGCTCGACCCGGCGACTTTTAAATACAGCATCATTTATACTGCGGAATAAAGTTCAAGTTAAGCACAAATTGCTGCATGGGTCCTACACAGCGGCCAGGACACGTTCCATCCTGGCCCGGACCTGTGCAGCAATTTCAGTTAATCCATCGTTGCCGATTACGCCCAAGGCGGCAACCGGGTCCATGGCCATTACAACCGTCTTATCGTTGTCATCCCGGTAAACAACCACATTGCAGGGGAGCAGAGTCCCTATATTCAATTCCTTCCCGAACGCTTCCCATGCCAACGCCGGGTTGCATGCGCCAAGGATGACATATTGACGAAAATCCCTGCCAAGTTTTTCCTTGAATTTATCCTGAACGTTGATTTCACTGAGAACTCCGAAACCTTCCATGGCCAGCTCTGCGCGGACCTTCTGTTCTACTTCCACGAATGGCGCATCAACTTCTTTGCCGAATGCGTAAGCTGTATTCAGTTCCATTTTGCTTCTCCTTTGTGGGGTGTGCACAGACGGGCAGCACGAATCACCGGAAGTGAGAAAGCCCGTCAATCCCTGAACTTTGCATGGCAGGCCGCACAGATCTCCTCGGTTTTTTTGAAGGAGGCTTTGGCCCCGGTAAAATCACCATTTCTCGCCTGAATGGCGGAGGTGGCAACCGTTTCTTCCAGTTTTGCTGCGAATTCAACAAATTTTTTCCGCTGTTTGACATTCTTGTGCGGTTGTGACTTTTTTAAATCAGGAATCGCAGAGACAATCTTTTCCGCCTCTGCCTCGACAGTAGCTACCTCTCCTTTTTCCAAGGCAGTTTCCAGATTGGCTGACGCCAGTGAAAACATTGGCATCATGTTATGCAGTTTCTTCATCTGCTCTCCAGCATCGGTACTTTTGCCATGCTTTTCCGCACCGTGGGCGAACGCAATGCCATTCAAGGTTAGCAATCCAATCGCCAGACATAATGCGCCAAGTGCATACTTGTTTTTCATGATCACTCCGTAAGATTTTTGTTCAATGTTCCTTCACTTCCAGCAGCATTATGGAGTCACCTTCGGCAGACCGGCCATGCTTATCAATCAGCGTCAACTGCACTCTGATCGGCATATATCAGGAGCACTACCAATGCAATTGTCACTACTATGGAGACGTTATTTACATGGCCTTTATGGTAAAAAAAGAAAGGGCGGACCCTTGGGCCCGCCCTGGTTGGTTAATTGAGCTTATCGTTTACCAAGATTTTCCAGAAGTTCATTGGCTTCTTTCAGTTTCTCTTCCAGTTTTTTAAGATCATCAGAACTGTATTTCTTCGAGCCTTCTTTTATTTCAGACTCAATTCGGTGAATTTTTTGTTGGATAGTCTCGGCCTGGAGAGCGCACTGTCTCACGCCTTCATGTTCTACCATCATATCTTCGTGCCCGGCAAAAGCAGGCACTGCGCTGAACAATCCAACTGCCAATAATGCCGCAAGTAGCTTTTTCATAACTTTTTCCTCCATCCGTTGTACGGAAAGGCGACTCTCCGTTTGTTAGAATCATTTTACTACAAAAATCATCAATATCAAACTATCACTTCACGCTGTACCAGAACTTGGAGTTGCGAACTTTCCCGTCCTTGAGCTGGAACTTGCACATCACACCATATTTTCCACTTTTTGAAAGGTCAAAATCCGCGCCAAAGTGCCCCTGCATTCCCATTAGGTCTTTGGTCTGGGCGCTTTTATCCGGATTTTGAACCTTGATTTTGACAGCCCCCTCAGTGAGAGCTTTGCCGGATTTGACATCTTTGAACTCCACATGGATGTGGTGCGTTTCCTTCATATCCTTGGGCATCTCCATCTTCATCCCCTTCATGGCTTCTGCCATCGGCTGGATTATGAAAGTGGCCTTGACACCATCAACAACTTCTTCATGGGCAACATTTCCCTGTTGAGCGCCATGCCCGCTATGATCCATCTTCATCGCGGAATGATCCATGGCGAATGCTCCCATCGGAGCCGAGAAGGCTAAAGCTGCTGCAATCAGAACGGTCAGTTTTTTCATGGTACATGTCTCCTTTAAACGACTGAATGAATTTGATGATTTCTATGAAGCATATGCCATGCCAAGACTCAAGTAGCTTATATATCATGGCATTTGCTTTGACAATAAGGCGGGAGTGAAGATTATTCTACACCTGTTAAAGTATATTCTCCACGGGACGGAGGTGTCAGGCAGGCTATTTGTCTGATGCAGCTATTTCATACTTTTCCATACGATAGATTAAGGTATGCCGGGGGATTCTCAGGAAACGGGCTGCGGCCGCCTGGTTCCAGCCGTTTCGCTCGAGCGACTGCACCACTACCTCCCGCTCCAGCTGTTCAAGTGAATAACCGTCGTCAGGCAGGTTCACAACACTACCGTTTCCTGATGCACTGCCCCTGACACCGGAATCGTTGCAGATCTTTTCGGGCAGGTCGTCAAACACGATAGTATCGCCACTGCGCATGATTAACAGGCGCTCTACCATATTTTCCAGCTCACGTACGTTGCCGGGCCATGAGTATGCCGTCAAAGCCGCCAGGGCCGGCTTGTCAAAGGCTACCTTGTCAGCGCCATGTTTTCCGCAGAAGTAGCGCAGCAGCAAGGGAATATCCCCTCGTCGCTGCCGTAGCGGAGGGAGATGGATAGGTATAACCGAAAGCCGGTAGTAGAGATCCTCCCGAAAAGCGCCGTCGCTGATGGCTTTTTCGATATCCAGGTTGGTAGCGGTTACAATCCTTACGTCCAGCTTGTATTCCCTGGTGCCACCGACCGGTTCGACTGTCCGCTCCTGAAGGGCGCGGAGTAGCTTGGGCTGCAGTTCCAGCGGCAATTCGCCGACCTCATCCAGAAAGAGTGTCCCCCCTTCAGCCATCAGGAATTTACCGGTTTTATCCTTGATAGCTCCGGTAAAGGCACCCTTGACATGCCCGAACAGTTCGCTTTCCAACAGATCGTGTGGAATGGCGGCGCAGTTTATGGCCACGAAAGGACCATTTTTGCGCCCGCTGCCGGCATGAATGGATCGGGCCACCAGTTCCTTGCCGGTGCCTGATTCGCCGGTAATCAGTACAGAAGCTTCACTGTCGGCGACTTTGCGCACAACCTGAAAAACTTTTTCCATGAGTGGTGACGAACCGACCATCATGCGGAACTCGCTCCGGTCGGACAGCACGTTTTTCAAACGCTTGTTTTCATCCGCCAGGCCGGTAAACTGCAGGGCTTTGGCGACGATAAGCAGCAACTCGTCACGATTGAAAGGCTTGGTGATGTAATCGTAGGCCCCCAGCTTCATGGCCTCCACAGCCACATCAACGGTTCCAAAGGCGGTAATAACGATCACCAGCGTATCTGGCGAACGTTCCTTGATAGCCTTTAAAACCTGCATGCCGTCCAAGCCTGGCATCTTCATGTCCGTGATCACCAGAGCCGGACGGATATCGTCGAAATGCCTTAGTCCATCCTCACCGGATTCGGCGGCCGTAACCTGATACCCGGCTGCCTGAAGGTTATATTCAAGCACTCTCCGCAAGGACGTATCGTCATCAATTATGAGTATTTTCGGTTTCATACAGTTTCTTTCTCCACTATAGGCAACAGGATGACAACCGTAGTTCCCTTGCCCTGTTCGCTATTTATCTGCATGCTTCCGCCATGCCCCTCAACTATTTTTTTGGTAATGGCCAGCCCAAGACCGGTCCCGTCTGATTTGGTTGTAAAGAAAGGCTCAAAGAGCCGTCCCATTGTTTCAGTGTCAATACCCGGGCCACTGTCACTGATGCAGATTTCGCAGAAAGCCTGCCTTTTGTTAATCGAGAGTATGACGTTACCGCCTGATGGGGTGGCTTGAAGTGCGTTAATAACGATATTGAGAAAAGCCTGGCGCAACTTTTCGCCGTCACCCATGACCACCAGCTCTTCTGTAGATGGCTCCAGCAGTAACTTCACTTTACGCGCCCTGGCATCATTAGACGTCAGGACAATAATAGTCTCCAACTCATCCCTGACCGAACAACGGTTCTTCATTGCCGCCTGCGGCTTCGACATGCGCAGAAAATCCTCTACCACCCGGTTGAGTCGTTCGGTCTCTTTGATCTGAATCTCGATGAATTCATGCTTAGGATCGCCTGGACGATAATCGTCCCGTAGTATTTCGGCCGTGCCACGGATGGAGCCGAGCGGGTTCCTTATTTCATGGGCCAGGACAGCTGCCATCTCACCCAGGGTGGAAAGTTTTTCAGCCCGGCGCAACTGTTCCTCCACCGCTATGATCTGCTCTGACTGGGTCTGCAACTTTTTATAGGACTCTTCAAGTCCTTCGGCCGTGCGTTCCAACTCCAGACTGCGTTCACGTTCCCGTTGTGACAACAGTCCGGTGACACTTCCCACTATGTTGTAGAGCACGATTTCCAGGTATTTTTCCATTTCAAGCGTTATACCGCCACCCCACTGAAAGAGAACGTGCGGAGCATAGATGATGCTGACAGCCAGAGAACAGGCCAGGCCACCTCGAAAGCCAAACCAGATGGCAGCCAGTATGATTGGAAGATAGTAGAGACGTTGGAAAATATCGTGAAGGTAGTGAAGATGCAACGGTGTCAGGTAGTGAAGCAGGCTTATGCCGAGAATGAAAAGGGTCAGTAGACCGATACGTATGATTGAAGGTCTCATCAGTTGTTTATAACGCAATCACTCTGAGATTCAAACAGAAATGAGCTGGCTGGCACTCCTTTGTAACTGATCAATTTCCGAGCTTGCTTACACGATCTTGTTTAGACCTGGCTTACTTTGCCTGACTGGTCGGTATACAGCGAACATAGCCAAACTGCTTGATTTTTTAAAATGCAATTGCTATATTTTAGCAGTCAAGCACCTAGAGTGCTAATTATTATCATTAATAATTGGAGACAACCAATGGTTGCACAACTACCTGTAGTAGCAGACAGCCTTCGACTGTACCTGAGTGAGATTAGACGCTTCCCTCTCCTTACTGAAGATGAGGAGCATCTCCACGCTGTTGCTTTTTTCGAAAATAAAGACTTAGCAGCTGCGCATACATTAATCACCTCAAACCTGAGATTTGTAGTCAAAGTCGCGTCTGAGTTCCGTCATTACGGCCTTAAAATGCTCGATCTGATTCAAGAGGGCAATATTGGCCTGATGATGGCGGTAAAAAAATACAATCCGTACAAAGGCATTCGCCTGATATCCTACGCCGTCTGGTGGATTAAGGCTTACATACAAAACCACATCATCTCTTCTTGGAGTCTCCTTAAAATCGGCACCACCCAAGCACAAAGAAAACTATTTTTCAAAATGCGTCAGGCAAAGAACTCAATAGCAATAATGAACGGCAACGAGGACGATTCAACTGGCGCAGCACAGTCTCTTAACGTGACTGAGCTGCAATTTACCGAGATGGAACAACGGATGCAAGGAGACTACTCCCTGAGCTCCGAAATACCTGGCAGCGACGGCATTACCGCTCTGGAAACCCTTGCTGACGAAAGAATGAATCAAGAAGAACTCCTGTCAGTAAACCAGGAAAACCAGAATCTGCAGCAGACAATCGCAAGTGTGGTCAGCAAACTTAACGAAAAAGAACGTTATATTATTGAAAAGCGTGTAACAGCCGATGAACCGCTGACACTACAGGAAATTGCAAGTCACTTTTCCATTTCCAGAGAGCGCGTTCGCCAGATTGAAGAAGGGGCACTGAGGAAAACCAAACAGGCCCTGTTACCACTTATGGCCGCTTGATAGTTTTTTCGGGTCAGCTTTTTTTTAATCAATACTACAATTCGACACCCTGCTTAAAATAAATCTTGACTTTCATCCGCTTTTTCTCTAAATAAACAAATTCTGTTTTCTCGCAGTTCTTAACAAAGATGAATCAGCCCCGTTAGCTCATACTGGTAGAGCAGCTGACTTGTAATCAGCAGGTGATCCGTTCGATTCGGATACGGGGCTCCATATTCGATTGAGATTCTGAACAGAGCAAACCGATCATCCCTGGAGGGATTCCCGAGCGGCCAAAGGGA